>Ga0209647_1004311_pt1 | contig 10744 bp, 7 predicted proteins | sample GraSoi_2013_60cm_FD_185827 | JGI IMG/M metagenome (GOLD analysis project Ga0209647, IMG submission 185827) | Grasslands soil microbial communities from the Angelo Coastal Reserve, California, USA - Sample 9_17_2013_60cm (SPAdes) (version 2) | ecosystem: Environmental > Terrestrial > Soil >...
CCGACGAGGACGATGCGGACGACGACCCCGAGGACTGGGAGCAGGACCTGTCCGCGGAGGGCGACGCCTTCGGCCTCATCACGTCCGAGCTCAGCCGGCAGACGCAGAGGGAGCTGGACATTCCCGCCGATCGCCGCGGGGTGGTGGTCAAGGAGGTCGTAGGCCTCTCGCCCGGCGTCGACGTGCTGGCGCACGGCGACGTGATCGTCGAGGTCAACCGCAAGGCCACCCCACACCCCGCCGACTATCGGAAGGTGCTGGCCGACCTCAAGGACGGACAGATGGCCTGGCTCCTCGTCTTTCGGCCGCGCCCGGAGGCGACCTTCCTGGCCAAGGTCGAGGTCGAGAAGCGACCGGCGGAAAGGGCGGACAAGGCGAAGGCGGACAAGAAGGTGGCGAGAAAGGCCCGGCCGTGAGCCCCAAGCCGAAGGTGCTCGTGGTCGACGACGAGGAGGCCATCCGCTCGTCGCTGCGCATGATCTTCGAATACGAAGGGTACGAATGCCTGCTCGCGGCCAACGGCCAGGCCGCGATCAAGATGGCGGAGCGCGAGGCGCCCGACCTCGTGTTCCTCGACATCAAGATGCCGCAGGTGGACGGCATGGAAGTGCTGAAGGCCATCAAGTCCGACGAGGGCTCGCCGCCCGTCGTCATCCTCTCCGGGCACGGCACCGTGGCCACCGCCGTCGAAGCCACCAAGCTCGGCGCCTACGACTTCATCGAGAAGCCGCCGGACCGCGAGCGCCTCCTCCTCGTCGCGCGCAACGCGCTCAGCCAGCGCAAGCTCACGGAGGAGAACCGGCGGCTCAAGCTCAGCTTCGACGAGCGCTACCGCATGGAGGGGGAGAGTCCGGCCCTGCAGAAGGTCTGGGACGCGGTGCGCCGCGCCGCCCCCACCAATGCGACCGTCCTCATCACGGGCGAGAGCGGCGTGGGCAAGGAGCTGGTGGCGCGGGCCATCCATCGCAACAGCAACCGTCGGGACGAGGCCTTCATCCAGGTCAACTGCGCGGCCATCCCCGAGGAGCTGATCGAGAGCGAGCTGTTCGGGCACGAGAAGGGCTCCTTCACCGGCGCCACGGAGAAGCAGATCGGCAAGTTCGAGCTCGCGCACAAGGGCACGATCTTCCTGGACGAGGTCGGCGACATGAGCCTGCGCACGCAGGCCAAGGTCCTGCGCGTGCTGCAGGAGGGCGAGGTCGAGCGCATCGGCTCGCAGAAGACGGTGAACGTGGACGTGCGCGTGATCGCGGCCACCAACAAGGACCTCGAGACCGCCATCGAGAAGGGCGATTTCCGCGAGGACCTGTACTTCCGGCTCAACGTCATCCCCATCAACGTCCCGCCCCTGCGCGACCGGCCCGAGGACATCGCGCCCCTCGTCCGCCACTTCGTGAAGCAGTTCTCCGCCGAGAGCAACTTCCACGCGAAGACCTTCAATCCCGCGGCCATGGAGACGCTCAAGCGGCATTCCTGGCGCGGCAACGTGCGCGAGCTGCGCAACACCATCGAGCGGCTGCTCATCATGGCGGAGGGCGACGAGATCGGGCCCGAGCACCTGGCCGAGGTCCTGCGCCGCGCGCCCGAAGGCGCGACCTCCGCGCCGGAGCCGGCGGCGTCCCTGCAGGACTTCAAGGCGGGCGCGGAGCGCTCGTTCCTCGTGCAGAAGCTGCGCGAGAACCGGTGGAACATCTCGGCCACTGCGGCCGCCATCGGGACTCCACGCTCGAACCTCTACAAGAAGCTCGAGCAGTACCAGATCAGCCAGGAAAAGGACGGCTGATCATAGGAACGCCGGCTTGGGGAGGATCGGCTCCTCGACCTGAAGCCGGAAACGCAGCGTGTGCCTGTGCCCGGGCAGGAGCTCCACGTCCACGCTGTAGCGGCACCGGATGCGCAGCACGACGGCGGTGGCTTCGATCTCGAAGTCGCGCCCGCTCAGGTAGGGTTCGAGCTTGCGCTTCCTCACCACCTCCTGGAGCGCGACTCGCAGCTCCGGCGTATCGCCCTCCTGGTCCGTGCGCGCGGCGTGGCGACGCGCGAGCACACTCACCTCGTCGTGCAGCCGCCAGAACGTGACGTACGGCGGCACGAGCGTCCCGGCCACGAGGCTCAGGACGAGAACCACGACCACGGAGAGGACGCGCGCCAGCCGGGCGAAGAGCCAGTCGAGTTGCTCGGCCAACACGACGATCGCATAGACGATCCAGTAACGCACGGGCCCACAATCCTACCGCCGTTGACAGGCCGCCTCTCCTGGCGGATCCTTCGCGCCTCTCTCCACTTCGAGCGCAGACGAGCACGCGCAGGATGGCGGCCCGTCTGCCGGCTCGCGCCTCATGCCCCAACGTGGGCGCCCTTCGATCTCACCCGGGATCAGGAGATTTCAATGTCAAGACCCTCGCGCAGGCGCACGCTCGCGCTCTGCTTCGCCACGGTGCTGGTGGCCTTCTCCGCGGCAAGGTCCTTCGCCGCGACGCAACGGCCCATCCAGCAATTCGTCGCCGCGCAGACGAGCCAGCTCTTCTGGTTCGACCCCGAGACCGGGAACTCGGTCTTCCTGGACTACGCCGGGCGCACGAACTCGCAATTCCAACTCGGCCTGGGCACGACCACGGACGGGACGATCACCGAGCGCGCGCTGCCGGACGGGCGCGCCCGGGTTCACGTCGTCCTTCACACGCGCAACAAACTCAGCTCGATCGGGGTCTTCGGACACACCGTCGGGCAAGTCCTGCTCGGAGCCGACGCCGCGCTCGGTGACTCCGTCATGACCGTCGACTTCATCAACACGGCGCCCGGCGCGGCCATGCCGAACCTCATCCAACTGAGCTTCAATCCCCAGCCCGGTCAGGTCCTCGAGAAGCTGCTGTTCGTGGTCAATGCCGACGGCACGCTGCGTGCGGCCTTCGGAGTGCCCGACGGCACGCCGGGCAGCGCCCATACGACGCAGCGCGGTCTCTTCACGGTTCCGGGCGAGGGGATTCCGGCCGACCGTTACCCCACGGAGAGCGTCGAGTTCAGGGTCACCGGGCAGTAGGCGTCGCGACGCCGCTCGGTCTCCAGTCCTGGGCGCGCCGGTCCGCCGGCGCGTCCAGGCTGGATCGAGACCCTAGTCGTACCTGAGAGCGACCAGCGGATCGATGCGCGAGGCGCGCCAGGCGGGCCAGGCGCTGGCCGCCAGCGCGGCGCCGAGGATCACCGCGAGCGTGCCGGCGAAGGTCACGGGATCGCCCGCCGGCACCCCGATGAGGAGGTTGCCCAGGCCCCGGGTGACGGCGTAGGCGACGAAGAGGGCGATGCCGGCCCCGATGGCCGCGGTGAGCATCGTCTGTCGCACCACCATCTTCACCATGTCGACCGGGCGCGCTCCCATCGCCATCCGGATGCCGAACTCCTGGGTCCGCTCCGCCACCGAATACGACACGACGCCGTGCACGCCGATGGCGGCCAGCAGAAGGGCCAGGGCCGCGAAGGCGCCGAGCAGGCTCGCCGACATGCGGGGGGCCCAGAGCACCTGATCGAAGAGCTCCCGGATGGTCTGCACGTTGGTGATGGGCATGCGCGCGTCGAGCGACTGGACCTGCGCGCGCACCGTGCCCACCGCGGCCGCGGGATCGCCGGCGGTGCGGACGTGCAAGGTGACGGCGGCCGCGGGGTGCTGGGACAGGGGCAGGTAGAAGAAGGACTGCGGATCCTCGCCGATGGTCACGTACTTCGCGTCGCGGGCCACTCCCACCACCTCGATGATCCAGTCCTGGCCGAAGCAGCGGAAGCGTTTGCCCAGCGCCTCCTGGTCGGGCCAGAGGCGGCGCGCCATCGTCTCGTTCACCACCGCCGCCATGGGCGTTTCCGCGCGGTCCGCGTCCGTGAGGGCACGTCCCCGCACGATGGGAATGCCCACCGTCTCGAAGTAGCCCGGGCCCACCTGGTTGAGGGGAGTCAGGCGTCCGTTGCGGCGATCGTTCGGATCGACGCCTTCGGGAAAGACGGTGCGGGAGAGCCCTCCGTTGAAGAGTCCCGTCGAGGCGAGGACGGCGCCTTTGACCATCGGCAGCGCCTGGACGCGATCCAGGACCGAGCGCTCGAAGGCCACCGACGATTCGCCGGAGTAACCCTCGGCGCCCGTGTCGAAGGACAGGAGCATGAGGTGCGTGGTGTCGAAGCCGGGATCGGTGCCCTGCGCGTTCTGGAGGCTGCGCAGGAAAAGTCCCGCGCCGACCAGGGTGACGAGGGAGAGCGCGACCTGGGCCATCACCAGGACGTTCCGCAGGGCGAACAGATGGCCGTAGCCGCTGGGCCGGTTGGTCCGGTCCTTCAGGTGGTCGACGAGCTGCGGTCGTGAGAGTTGCAGCGCGGGGACGAGGCCGAAGAGGAGGCCCGTGAGGAGGGACACGAGCATGGTGAAGGCGAGCACGGTCCGGCTCAGGCCGAGGTCGAGGTCGTCCGCTTGCAGGAAGGGCGGCCGCAGCGACCAGAGGACGTTCTGGCTGACGTGGGCGATCAGGAGCCCGGCCAGGCCGGCCAGGAGGCCGAGCAGCGCGCTCTCGGTGAGGAGCTGGCGGATCAGCCGTGCCCGGCTCGCCCCCAGGGAGATGCGGATGGCGATCTCGCGGCGCCGGCTCGCGGCGCGGGCCAGGAGCAGGTTCGCCACGTTGGCGCACGCGATGAGGAGCACGAGCGCCACCACGCCCATGAGCACGGCGCCGGCCAGGGAGACGTCGTGGCGGAACTCCGGGTTGAGGCCGGTCAGGGGAGTGAGGGTGGCGCTGCGGGAGTCGTTGTCCTGCGGATGGCTCTTCTCGAGCCCGGCCGCGATCGTGCTCAGGGCGGCATCGGCTTGCCGCGCCGTGACGTCCGGCTTCAGCCGGGCCACGACGTTGAAGAGCAGGGCACGGCGCTCTTCGAAGTTCTCCGCCACGAACCCCGTGACGACCTGCTTGCGCGCGGAGACGGGCAGCCAGAGCGCGGGTCCGCCCAGCGCGTTCACGCCGCGGAAGCCTGGCGCGGCCACGCCGAGCACGGTGTAGCGCTGGCGGTTGAGCTCGATCGCGCTGCCCACGATGGAGGGATTCGCGCCGAAACGGCGCTTCCACAGGCCGTCGCTCAGCACGACCACGGGATGGGCGCCGAGCTGCAGGTCTTCCGCGGCGGTGAAGGAGAAGGTCTGGCCGACGGCGGCGCGGACGCCCAGCACGTCGAAGTAGTTGCCGGTCACCAGCTCGCCGAAGACCTGCTCGGGTGTCCCGCCGCTGGTGAGGCTCAGGGGCACGAAGACGGTGGCGGTCGCTCCGCTGAAGACGTTGGCGGCCTGCTCGCGGTAGTCGCGGAAGTTCGGATAGGACGTGGCCATGAATCCCTGGAACCGCTCCCGGTTCTTCGCGTCCGTGGTGAACACGGACACCAGGCGGCTCGGCTCGTGGACCGGCAGCGGGTGGAGCAGCACCTCGTTCACGAGCGAGAAGATCGTGGTGTTCGCGCCCACTCCGAGGCCGAGGGAGGCCACGGCGGCCAGCGTGAAGAGAGGGCTCTTCACGAGCAGCCGCGCCGCGTAGCGGAGGTCCTCCCGCAAGCCGCTGAAGAGACGACCGGACTCTGCCAGGCCGGCGTCGGGGGCGGTTCGCGCCGCCGGCGACGCGAGGGCGGCCCGGATCTCGGCGGAGAAGGACTCGGAAGCGAGCTCGCGACTCACCAGCGCCTCCGCCTCGTCCTCGCTGCGCCCGTCGCGCAGGGCTCGCGCCTGGCGCTCTTCCAGCTCCTGGGCCAGCTCCTCGATGACGTCCGTTTCCTGGTGGGGATCCAGGCGCAGCGGGGCCAGCCGCTCCCGGACCGCGCTCCGCCACTCACGCATGGGCCGTCCTCACCACGCGGTTCACCGCGGCCACGAAGGCGCGCCAGGTGTCCTTCTGGCCGGCCAGCACCTTGCGCCCGGCGGCGGTGAGCCGGTAGTAGCGGCGGCGCCGTTCGCCCGCCCGCTCTACCCAGCGCCCGGCCACCCAGCCGCGCTTCTCCAGGCGATAGAGCAGCGGGTAGAGGGAGGCGACGTGGAGCTGGACCACGCCGTTGCTGCGCGACTCGATCTGCCGGCCGATGTCGTAGCCGTGCCGTGGCCGCGCCTCGAGCAGGGACAGGATGAGCAGCTCGGTGCTGCCCTTCTTGAGCTCTCGGTCCATATCTGTCTTCGACATATATGACGAGGATATACATCGCGAGGGGTGGGCGCGTCAAGAGGAGGATCGGAGTTCAAGAGCATGGACGATTTCGGCGGCGACCCGGAGGCACCCGGTGGATGACATCTCTCGTGCACGTGCTCGGGCTCGCTCCCATCGAGCCTCTCGGTCGGCCAACCGGGTCAGGACATTCGCGGAGTCTGGACATTAGTATGCGTTCATGCGCCTCCTCACCGCCGCCGCCGTGCTCCTTCCGCTCCTGGCCACCACCGCCAACGGCGTGGAGATCGCGCCCGCCTGGACCGCGCGCTGGATCTCCGTGCCGGGCGCGCCGCCCTTCGATTACGGCGTCTATCACTTCCGGCGCACGTTCGAGCTCGGCGAACGTCCCCGAAGCTTCCTCGTCCACATCACCGCGGACAACCGCTATCAGCTCTTCGCGAATGGCGAGCGCGTCGCCTGGGGTCCGGCGCGCGGCGACCTGTACCACTGGCGCTACGAGACGGTGGACCTCGCGCCTCATCTCCGCGCCGGCCGCAACGTGCTCGCGGCCGTGGTCTGGAACTTCGGCGTCCACGCGCCGCAGGCCCAGATCACGCAGCAGACGGGCTTCCTCCTGCAGGGCGCGGGCGAGGCCGAGACGATGGTCCGCACCGACCGGAGCTGGAGGGCGGTACGGAACGAGGCCTACACGCCGCTGCCCATCGTGCCCGCCGAGATCCACAACCAGTACTACGTCGCGGGGCCGGGGGATCGGGTGGACGCGGCCGCGTACCCCTGGGGCTGGGAGCAGCCGGAGTTCGACGACGCGAGATGGGAACCCGCCCAGCAAGGTCCGGTCGGAAGCGCGCGTGATGCGGTCGATGCGCCGAGCCGCTGGATGCTCGTCCCGCGCTCCATTCCCGCGATGGAGGAAGCGCCGATTCGTTTCGCGCGCGCGCGCCGAACGACCGGCCTCACCGTCCCCGCGTCGTTTCCGCGCACGCCCGCGCCCTTCGTCGTCCCCCCGCGCGCGAAAGCGGCCGTGCTGCTCGATCAGGACCACCTCACCACGGCCTATCCGGAGCTGACGGTGTCGGGTGGTCGCGGAGCCACCATCACCCTGCGCTACGCCGAGGCGCTCCTGGAGCCGGGCACCAAGGTCAAGGGCAACCGCGACGAGGTCGAGGGCAAGGAGCTGCGCGGCGCGCGCGACGTCTTCGTCGCGGACGGCGGCGCCCAGCGAAGGTTCCGGCCGCTGTGGTGGCGGACGTACCGCTACGTCCAGCTCGAGGTCGAGACGGCGGAAGAGCCGGTGACGGTGGAGGACCTGTCCGCGGTGGCCACCGGCTATCCGTTCACGGCACGGGCGCGGCTCGACGCCGGCGTGACGGAGCTGGACCGGATCCTCGAAGTCGGCTGGCGCACGGCGCGGCTGTGCGCGCACGAGTCCTACATGGACTGTCCCTACTACGAGCAGCTCCAGTACGCGGGCGACACGCGCATCCAGGCCCTCGTCTCGCTCTACATGACCGGCGATGGCCGCCTCGTGCGCAACGCCATCGAGCAGCTCGACCATTCGCGGACGTCCGAGGGGCTCACCCAGAGCCGCGCGCCCACGCGCCTGCAGCAGTACATCCCGCCCTTCTCGCTGTGGTGGGTGGGGATGGTCCACGACTACTGGCGCTACCAGGACGATCCGGCCTTCGTGAGGCAGATGCTGCCGGGGGTGCGCTCCGTGCTCTCGTTCTTCGCGGATCGGCAAGGACCGGACGGGTCGCTGGGGCCGGTCCCCTGGTGGAACTTCCTGGACTGGGCGCGGGCGTGGCCGCGCGGCGTGCCGCCGGGGGATGGCTCGTCGGCCTCCCTCGACCTGCAGCTCCTTCTCGCCTACGGTGAGGCGGCCGATCTCGAGCAGGCCGTCGGCTCGGCCGCCCGCGCGGGTGAGCTGCGCGAGGCGTGCGCGCGCCTGCGCGCGACGATCCCGGCCCGCTATTGGGACGCCACGCGTGGTCTCTTCGCGGACACGCCGGCGCGCACGCAGTTCTCGCAGCACGCGAACGTCCTGGCCGTCCTCGCCGGAGTGGTCGAGGGCGAACAGGCGCGCACAGTCATGGACCGCGTGCTGTCCGATGCCTCGCTCGTCCCCTGCTCGATCTACTTCCGCCATTACCTGCATGCCGCCCTCAATCGCGTCGGCCTGGGCGACCGCTACCTCGACCTCCTCGGCCCGTGGCGGCAGATGCTGGCCGAAGGGCTCACGACGTGGGCGGAGACGAATGAGCCGGACGTGCGCTCCGACTGCCACGCCTGGGGTGCGAGCCCGAACTTCGAGCTGTTCCGGACCGTCCTCGGCATCGACTCCGCCGGGCCCGGCTTCCGTCGCGTGATCCTCCGTCCGTTCCCGGGGCGCTTGACCCGCGCGGCGGGGTCGATACCGCATCCGCGCGGGGAGATCGCCGTGAGCTGGCAGGTGAGAGCGGGCCAGCTCGACGCGGACGTCCGCTTGCCCGACGGAGTGGAGGGCGACCTCGTCTGGGGTGAGGTACGGCGGCCGCTCGCCTCCGGCCGCTCGCGGCTGACCCTGCCCGCCCCCAGCCGCTGACGGGCGGGCCATTGACTTGGTGCCGGCCTGCGTGTTTCCATCGCCCTGCGCTGGGGTAGCCACGACTATGCAATCTGATATCGAAGACCCGAGCCCGCAGCCCGGGCTCGTCGCCCTCGACCGTGTGCTGGACCGGTTGCTCAGCCTCCTGCACGAGGCGGAGGCGGATCGCCTCGACGCCGCCGCAAAAGGCTATGTGGAGGATGCGATCGAAGCGGCGATGGCCGCCGCCGGCCGTGCGCGCGACAACGACCTCGCGGGCGCCGCGGCCGGCCCGATCGGGGAAGCGACCGCGGTGGCGCGCGCGCTGCTGGCGGAGCTGCGCAGCTCGACGGCGCGGTCGGAGTCGCTCGTCAACAAGAGCCTGGAGCTGCGCCGTCAGGCCATGCGCCTGACCGCCACCGCGCTCACTCTGCGCCGCCAGCCCCGCCGCCCCGACGCGCCCAGGCCGACGGACGGCCTCCACGGCATTCGCGTCCTCGTCATCGGCGACGGTCCCGCCCAGGTGGAGCGGTTCACCATGCTCCTATCCGCGCTGGGGGCGGACGTCCGGGCCGCGAGCTCGACGCGGGAAGCGGTGGAAGCGGCGTGGATCTTCCATCCTCACGTGCTCGTGTGCGAACTGCGGGCGGTCGCGGACGGCGCCCACGCGCTCCTGCGCGAACTCCGACGCGAGGACCTCGGCATGCCCGCGGTCGCGGTGTTGTCTTCGGCCGACGCCGCCTTCCACGAAGTCGCTCGCGGCGCGGGTTTCGCGGACGTGCTGGCGGGGCCGGTCACGTTCTCGGACCTGGCCACGGCCATTGGGCAGGCCGTCGACCGCTCGCAGGGCTAGCGTCGCTCGACGATCGGCAGCTCGACGAAGCTCGCTTGCCCGGGCGCGTGGTAGATCCGCTGCGTCGCCTTCCGGTAGTCCTGCGGCTGCGCCCAGAAGATGCTGGGCACGAACGTCTGCGGATTGCGGTCGTAGAGCGGGAACCAGCTCGACTGGACCTGCACCATCATGCGATGCCCGGGCCGGAACACGTGGTTCGCGTTGGGCAGGGCGAAGCGGTAGAGGAGTGCTTCGCCCGCGGGGATCGCCGCCGGCGTCTCGAGGCTCTGTCGGTAGCGCCCGCGGAAGATGTCGGCCGAGACCATGAGCTGATACCCGCCCATGGCGGGCTGGCCGGCGACCTCGTCCGGGTAGACGTCGATGACCTTGACCACCCAGTCGGAATCGGTGCCGGAGGTGGAGGCGATGAGGTTCACGACGGGAGTCCCGCTGATCTTGACCGGCGCGGTCAAGGGGTCGGACGTGAACACGAGCACATCCGGGCGCCCTGAGGCCTCCCGCTGGTCGTCGACGAGCCAATCGGGCCAGGTGAGGCCGTTGTCGTAGCCGATGGGCTGGTTGGGGCGCGCGCGGAAGGGCACGGGCTTGGCCGGATCGGAGACGTACTCGTCGAAGGCGGCGTCGCCCGCTTTGGGCGGAGCGAAGGTCAGCTTCAGGCCGGCGGCGAGATGCAGGGGCGTGGGCCGGACGGTGCAGCCGCTCGCGCAGCCCGCCGGCCAGGCCGGCAGGCGATGCCACGTGTTGGTGCCCGTCTCGAACGCGGAGACGGGCGCGACGTCGGCCTTGGGCGCGCCCTCCTTGAGGTACTGATCCAGGAACGGGCGAAGGATCTCCCGGCGGAAGTATTGCGCGGTGTCGCTGCCGAATCGGAGCGCGCCCAGCGTGCTGCCGTCCGCGATCTCCTGGCCGTGATGCCACGGGCCGAGGACGAGGAACACCTTGTCGTTGCCCGTGTCCTTGGGCTCGATGGCCTTGTAGGCCGCGGGCGCGCCGTAGATGTCCTCCTGGTCCCAGAGGCTGTGCACGAGCATCACCGGCACTTTCAGGGGCTGGGCGGCCAGCACCTTGTCCACCGCCTGGTCCCGCCAGAAGGCGTCGTAGCTCGGATGTTCGAGGATCTTGCGCCAGAAGCCGACCTGCTCCAGCCCGCGGCGG
>Ga0209647_1004312_pt1 | contig 10743 bp, 5 predicted proteins | sample GraSoi_2013_60cm_FD_185827 | JGI IMG/M metagenome (GOLD analysis project Ga0209647, IMG submission 185827) | Grasslands soil microbial communities from the Angelo Coastal Reserve, California, USA - Sample 9_17_2013_60cm (SPAdes) (version 2) | ecosystem: Environmental > Terrestrial > Soil >...
TTTTCAGATATTCCCGGAACTTCGCGCCCAGATCTTCGCGTTTCAGGGCAAACTCAACCGTAGCTTTGAGGAATCCGAGTTTGTCGCCCGTATCATGACGACGCCCCTCATACACGTAGGCATACATTTTTTCGCGCTGCAGCAGCCCGCGCAGTCCATCCGTGAGTTGCAACTCGCCGCCCGCGCCCGGTTTAATATCGGAAAGCGTTTCGAAGATCGTCGGCGTCAGAATGTAGCGTCCGATCACGGCCAGGTTCGAAGGCGCATCCGCGGCCTTCGGCTTTTCCACCATGTCGACGACTTCGTAGAGTTTGCCACCGGTGCCTGCTACCTCTTTCGCCTTCAACACCCCGTAAGAAGAAATCGCCGGCCCTTCTACAATCTGCGTCGCGATCACGGAACAGTGCTTCTCGTCGAATACATTCATCAACTGCTTGAGCACTGGAACTTTTGCGTCGATGACATCATCGGCGAGCAGCGTGGCAAACGGTTCGTCGCCAATCAATTCGCGCGCGGTAAGCACCGCGTGCCCCAGGCCCAGCGCTTCCTTCTGACGCACGTAGGCCACGTGGATCATGTCCGAAATCTGGCGCACGATCTTGAGCAAGTCGTGCTTGCCTTTTTCTTCGAGCATCTTTTCCAGCTCGTAGCTGACGTCAAAATGATCTTCGATCGCGCTCTTGCCGCGTCCGGTAATAATGATGATCTGGTCGCATCCAGCCGCCAGAGCCTCTTCTACGCCATATTGAATGATGGGCTTATCGACCAGCGGCAGCATCTCTTTCGGCTGAGCCTTGGTGGCCGGGAGGAAGCGGGTGCCCAATCCGGCGGCGGGAAAAATCGCTTTGCGGACGGTTCGGATCTTGCGGCGGTCGCTATTCGTTCGTCGTTCCTGCATCGGGTTCCTTGGGGAACAATTGTAACTGCTGGCCTTTATACTTGGCGCACTGCTTCTTCGCGCGCTTCCAGCTCTTCCAGCAAATCGCGCAATGTTTGCAGGATCCCCCCGGCGCTGTCGATCTTTATCGAGAACTTCAGCGTCCCGTCCGGAGTAAATTGCGTGCCCCGCTGCGATGCTACAAAGCGCGCCAGCTTCCCCGGATCAATCGAAGCATTCTGGCTGAACTTGATGTTCACAAACTCGCGCTTGCGCTCAATGGCGTTGGCACCAACTCGCGTCGCCTGCAATTTGAGCGCGGCGTACTCAAGCAGGTTGCGAACCGCACCCGGCGTCTCGCCATAACGATCAATCAACTCTGAGCGAACGTCATGCAGTTGCGACTCAGTTTCCACTCCCGCGACCCGCTTGTACATGCGCAACCGCTGGTTCTCTTCCTTTATGTAGTCGGATGGAATGCGTATGTTGAGACCAAGATTGAGCGTGATTTCTGCCACTTCAACGCCCGCCTCGCCCTTCATTTCACGCACGGCGCGCTCCAGCATCTGCGTATAAAGTTCGAATCCCACCGCTTCGATGTGGCCGCTCTGTTCGCCGCCGAGAAGGTTTCCCGCGCCCCGCAGTTCGAGATCCAGGGCAGCGATCTTGAACCCAGCGCCGAGATCGGAAAATTCCTTGAGCGCCGCCAAGCGGCGCCGGGCAATCGGCGTCAACTCGATTTCCGCGGGTAGAAGCAGGTATGCATAGGCGCGACGGTTCGAGCGGCCCACCCGTCCGCGAAGCTGATAAAGCTCGGACAAGCCCAGCCTGTCGGCCCGATTGATGATGATCGTGTTGCAGAGCGGGATGTCGAGGCCGTTTTCGATAATTGTGGTCGAGACCAGGATGTCCGCCTCGTGATGCATGAATTTCAGCATCACTTTTTCCAACTCCCCTTCACCCATCTGCCCGTGGCCCACGGTGATCCGCGCGCCCGGAGCCAACGTTTGAAGCTTGGCCGCAATCTCCCAGATCGTGTCGACGCGGTTGTGGACGAAGTAAACCTGGCCGCCGCGGTCGAGTTCCTGTTCGATCGAAGACTGGATCAACTTTTCGTCCCAGTTCGCGACCACCGTCTGGATCGCCATGCGGTCCTTGGGCGGCGTTTCAATGACACTCATGTCGCGCAGGCCCACCAGCGACATATGCAGTGTGCGCGGAATCGGCGTCGCTGACATGGTGAGCACGTCCACTTCAGTGCGCATCTGCTTGATGCGCTCTTTGTGGCGGACGCCGAAGCGCTGTTCCTCGTCGACCACCAGCAGGCCGAGGTCGGCGAACTTCACGTCTTTTGAGAGCAGGCGGTGAGTGCCAATCAAGATATCCACTTTGCCGGCTTCCACTCTTTGCAGGATTTCTTTGACCTGCTTGGCCGTCCGGAAGCGGCTGATCATTTCGACCGTCAGTGGGAACGGCGCGAATCGTTGCTTGAAGGTCTCATAGTGCTGGAAGGCAAGAACAGTCGTGGGCGCAAGCACGGCGACTTGCTTGTTGTCGCTCAGGGCCTTGAAGGCCGCGCGCATCGCAACTTCGGTTTTCCCGTAACCGACGTCGCCGCACAGCAGGCGATCCATCGGAAGTTGCGATTCCATGTCGCGCTTCACATCGGCGATGGCCTGCGCCTGGTCTTCGGTCTCGTTGTATTCGAACGAATCTTCGAACTCTTTCATCCACTCGGTATCAGCCGGAAAGATGTGTCCCCGCGCGGACTGGCGCTGCGCATAGAGCTTAACCAACTCGTCGGTCATGTCCTTCATCGCCTTGCGCACGCGGGCCTTCGTCTTGCCCCATGCCTGCGTGCCAAGGTGATTCAATACAGGCTTCGCGCCCTCCGACGAACGGTATTTCTGGATCAGATCAAGCCGAGTAAGCGGAACATAAAGCCGCGCTGCGTCGGCATACTCGAGCAGCATAAATTCCGCCGCGCCGTCACCCTGATTGATTTCCTTCAGACCTTGGTACTGTCCGATGCCGTGCTCTACGTGGACCACGTAGTCGCCGACTTGCAAATCGCGGAAGTCGGAAAGAAACGCAGAGACTTTAGATTTCTGCCGTTGCGGTCGCGCTGCCACCAGGTCCGATTCGTCGAACAGATCGCGCGCCCCAAAAATCGCGAAATGCGCTTCCGGCAAAACAAAGCCGTCGGGAAGGTAGGCCTTCAATAGCGTAGTGGTAAGAACATCACCGGCAAAATAAGAAGTCTCGTCGGCATAGCTTTCTCCGCTGCGCGTACGGCTGCCCAGACGATACGAAGCGTTGTACTCGGTGAACATATCGGCGAGGCGCTCGACTTCTCCCGTGTTGGGAGCGGCAAGAATTACCTGCGTGCCACCTCCGACCAGTTTCTGAACGTGCTCGATCATCGCGGGCACAGCGCCATGGAAGCGCGTGGCGGGCTGCGAGAGAAAAGCAGTCTCCGTTCTCTCTTCATGGGCCTCGTGGGCCTCGCGCGTCACCGCCAGATATTCGAAATCCGCTCCGGACAGCGCCGCCGTCTTTTCCCGCCAGCTTTCCGGCGTCAAATAAAGATCTGCGGGACGAATCAGGTTCCCCACTCCGCTGCGCTCATGCGCTTCTTCAATGCGCGCCCACACTTTGTCGACTTCCTGCATCAGCGCCTCGGGCTCATCCAGAATTACCCGCGCTTCCGGAAGCAACTCGAAAATGCTGCGGTCGGCGCCCGCCACCGGAGCATAAAACTCCCAGCCCGGGAAGACTCCGGCGCCGGAGTCGCGCATGGCTTGCTCAATAATCTCCGGCGATCCCGTAATACGTTTCCCGGAGAGCCGAGCGTTGATTGAACCGAGTAGTTCTTCCGTGACCGGCGTTTCAGTCAGCGGCAGAAGCAGCGTTTCATCCACCGGATTCGAAGACCGCTGACTCGCCGGATCGAACTTGCGCATCGACTCGACTTCATCCCCAAAAAACTCGACGCGCACCGGACGGTCCGCTTCCGGCGAGTACACATCGAGGATGCCGCCGCGAGCCGCATATTGTCCCGGCATTTCCACCACATCGGTTGCGCTGTAACCAACCGTGTTCAGGTGCTCGAGCAGTTTCTGCAGGTCGAAAGTCTCCCCGCGACGCAGAACCCGCGCCAGATCGGCATAGTAGTCGGGAGCACGAAGAAGAATTGTGGTGGAGGTCACCGGTGAAATTACGATTGCGGCACGTCCCGTCGCGATCTTCCATAACGCCGTCGCGCGTTCTTCCTGAATCTCAGGATGCGGCGACAAATTCTGAAAGGGAAGCACGTCGCGCGCTGGAAGGCTTACCACCGAGTCTGGATCCGCCGCTCCAGTCAGTTCGCAGAACGCGCGTAATACCGGCAGCAGCTCTTCGGCAGCGCGGTTGTCGGCCACCACCAGCACGAACGGACGCTCAATCCTGCGCCGCAGCAAAACAACGATCAGCGCCTTGGCCGCCGCAGACAGTCCAGTGACACTTATCCGCCCCGCGCTCTCCCGCAGATGGGAGGCGACACGCGTGAAGGCAGGTAGTTGTTCCACCTCCGCGAAAAGTTCGCGGACGAACGGCAAAAGCATTCCTTTTGATTCTACCAGCCGCGAGGATTGGGGTTCGCCCGGCATCAGCCAAGGCGCAATAAGCAGCAAGACGACGCCCGAACGACAAATGACTAAGACTAACGACTAACGACCAGGGACCAACGACCGTCCCGCTACTTCCGCAGCAGCGGCCGCGTCAGGCACGTCGGCCCGCCCGCCCCGTTGATGCAGATCTCCGACCCCGGAAACGTGCGCACATCAAACCCGGCGTCGCGCATGCGCTGATTTGTCTCGGCGTTTTCTTCGAGCGCAATCAGTCGCTTGCCTCCGAGCGAGAGCACGTTGCAGGCAAGCGAGTCGCGCTCGCTGTATTCAATCTCAATCAGGCGGAAGCCGCGGCCCTTAAGCAGTTCAACGGTTTCGACTGCCAGCCAGGGCAGATCAACCAGAATGGTCCGCTCATCGAGCATGCTCATCAGCGACATTAGATGCAGACAAGCCGAAGGCCCTGGTCCGTAAGGCAGCGGCGCCGACAGCACCTCAACATTCTTTGAAGACAGCAGCGACCGTATCTGCTCGATCCCCACCTTGTTCGTTCGATAGCCGTCGCCGATCAGCAGCGTCAGCGATTCAAGCCAAACGATGTCGCCGGACTCGGAGACCCCGGGTGCCCGTATCTCGCCAAGCACCGGAATGCCCAGCTGCCCACAGAAGTCGGCGTGAGCCTGCGCCTCCGCCACGCGATTCCTTTTTCCCGGATTCATCAGGACCAGACCATAGTCCGTGGAGAGCGAAGCGTCGTGCGCATAGACCGCATCGAGCGTAAGGGATTCCGTCGAGGGTAGAGTCACCACCTCGGCCCCGCACTCGCGAAGCAATCCGCACAGAATTTCATGCTGGCTCCGCGCTGCCGCAAAATCGGGAACATGCTGAAATCCAAGTTCTCGCCATGCTGCGGCCTTCCCGGAATCATTCCACCCGGCGTTGTCGGGTGGACACAACATCACACGCAGCAATTCGCCCGTCATGGAATGTCCGTTGAAATTTTCGGAAGGCATAGAAGAAGGCACAAAGACTTTATGCCGCGCCAACAGTCTCGCTCCAAGAAGTCTCTCGTTCAAAGAATCTAAAGAAACGAAGCCGCAAACGCAATGCGCCCGCCAGGGCCAAGCACAAAGACACCATCCGCGTGTTCGCCTCCGCCAGCCGGTAATCTACCTTATCGCTTGCCTGAACGCCCTCCCGTGATATACATATCAGCGGTATCCCGTCCTAACAACGTGCTCGGAGTTCAAGCGTCTGGTCATAAACCGCGCACTTTGACACCCGCCTTCTGCAATGTTAATGCTGCGGAAGTTCCAGGAGCCCTATGAAAGCGTCAGCGCGTCTGTTCTGTTTCGCCGTCATACTTTTGCTCGTCCCCCAATTTGCATTTGCCCAGGGTGCCGCCACCGGCGACCTCCACGTTAGCGTGAAAGATCCGAAGGGCAGCGCCGTGACCAACGCCACGGTCACCGTCCGAGACCTCGCCAAGGGCTTGGAACGCGCTGGCAGCGGCGACGGCCAGGGCGGTTACAGTGTGCGCCAGTTGGCTCCCGGCACTTATTCCGTCACCGTGGACGCACCCGGCTTCGCCAAGGCCGAGGCCGCTGGTGTCGCCATCACCGTCGGCGAGATGGCCGAGTTACCCATCACCGTTACCGTCGCGGGCGGCAAGGAAGTCGTCGAAGTCAGCTCCCAGGCTGAGCTCGTTGAAACTTCGCGCAGCTCTACCACCGACACCATCGGCCAGCGCCGCATTGACAATCTGCCCATCAACGGCCGCAACTACATCAATTTCACACTAACGGATTCACAGGTCGTCCGCGACAACGCGCCCAACACCGGAGCCGCGCCCACCTCCGGCCTCAACATGAGCGGACAGCGCGCCCGTTCCAACCTGGTCAACGTCGATGGCGCCGACGCCACCGACAATTCCGTCAACGGCGTCCGCTCCACCGTCTCCCAAGAGGCAGTGCAGGAATTCCAGATCATCACCAACAGCTACGCCGCCGAATACGGCCGAGCCTCGGGCGGAGTGGTCAACATCATCACCCGCTCCGGGTCCAATGACTTCCACGGCGACGTCTTTGGATATCTCCGCAATCGCAATTTCCAGGCCGTCAACCCCTTCAGCACAACGCCCAATCCCGCCTATACCCGCGTGCAGGGAGGCCTGGCTTTCGGTGGACCGATCAAGAAGGACAAAACGTACTATTACTTTTCTTATGAAACTACCCGCCGCCACGAGACAGGATTCTCCAGCATCGGCCAGGGCAATTTCGGGCTGACGCCGTTCGACACAGCGCTGGTCGGCCTGCCCTTCGGAACCATCCAGCTGACGCCTGACCAGATCGGATTCCTGACGGATCCCGCCGTGCTGGCTGCGGAACAGGGCAGCCCCGCTTATGCGAATGAGGTGGCTCAATACGCGGTTCTGACCGGAGCCTCCTCCGGTCAGGCCATCCAGGGTGTTTGGCCAAGCCAACTGGTGGTGGGAGCGACGGGAGGCGCGCTCAATACCTGGGCCGGATTCCCCACCTCGTGCCCCCCGGGCAGCGCGTGTGTCCCGGTACCGTCGTCTTACCAAACCTTGGCTTCGCAGGAAGGCAATTTCCCCGTATTCGAAGGCACCAGCCTTTACTCCCTTCGACTCGACCACAACGTCAGCAGCAGTAACCGCCTTACTCTGCGCGGCAACGTCAGCCCCAGCACCGTGACCGGCATCGAAGTCAGCGGACAAGATCAGCCCTTCGGTCAAAACGCCTACTCCCGCACTTCCCAGCAAACCTACCGTGACGCCGCAGGCGTCGCGCAGGACACTTGGACCCTCGGCAACAGCAAGGTGAATCAATTCACTTTCCAGTTCGCACGCCGGGGCCTGAATTATTTCTACAACACAAAGATCCCGGGCGGCGCCGATCCGGCCGTAAACATCCCGGGCTTCGCCTATTTCGGACGTGAGCCCTACTCCTACATCCAGCGCACCGAAAAGCGCTACCAGTTCAACGACAATTTCTCCTGGAGCATCGGTCGGCACGACACCAAGTTTGGTGGCGACTTCAACTACATTCCGCTTAAGGCGACCTTCACGGTCAACTACGGCGGGGTGTACGACTTCGGCAACTTCAGCGCCGCCGCTCTTGGCTTCATCAACCCAGCGCCCGGTCCCGGGGGTCTGCCGGATTTCCCGATCCTATCCCCCGTACAATCGTACGGAGCCGGCCTCCCTGGGGACTTCATCCAGGGCATCGGCAGTCCGACCGACTCTTTTACAAATAAGCCCCTCGGTTTGTTCTGGCAGGATTCCTGGCGTGTACGCCACAACCTTACTCTGAACTACGGCGTGCGCTACGACGTGGAGTTCCCACCCAAATTCAGGCCCCCGCAAGGTCTCGCTCTTCCTGCCTATGGCGCGCTGGGATTGCAGAAAGGCATTCAGACCGACAAAAACAATTTCCAGCCTCGCGTCGGCCTCGCTTGGGATCCCAAGGGAGATGGCAAGACCGTCGTTCGCGCCTCCTACGGAATTTTTTACGATCACCCCCTGCTCGGCCTCTACTTCCTGGGTGATGCCTCCGACGGATCGAGCAGCGGCCAATTGGCATTCGGCGGTACCGGCACCTGCAACGGCGCTGGAAACCCGGCAAACTTGAATGCAATTCCAATTTTCCAGGGAACTCTCAACCAGCCGAACTGTACGCCGTCGCCCTTCGCGCAAGCGAATACCAATCTCTTCTACGAGCCAAACCAGCAACAGTTCCAGTCCCTAAACGTTCCTCAATCCGTTTTCCTCAACCAGAATTACCTCAACCTTGCCGGAGGAACCTTCCTGCCGCTCGGGTTCCAACCCTTCGGCTACCCGCAGTCCAAGAACTTTGTCTACGCCTATTCGCAGCAAGCCAATCTGACCGTGGAGCGCGACCTTGGCAATGGCTTCGCCGTCAGCCTGGCCTACAACCTTAACCTCGGCCGCCACCTGAATCGTCCCATCAACGCCAACACCATTCGCGGTGACTTGCTGACCGCCAATTTCTTCGCGGCCGGTGGTGGGACCAGCCCTTTCACCGTGAGCGGCTGCGGCCCAGGTTTTGTCGACGCTTCCCTGGTTAACTTCTTCCGCCCCGGCGGCCTGAATCCTTCTATCGCTGCCGCCTTCTACGCCAGCGGTGACCCTGCGAAGATCAATTGCGTCGGGCAGGCGCAGGCTCTGCTAGCAACTCTTCCGGGCTTCAACACCAACTGCAATCCAGCGCCGCCCACATTCGATTACACCGGCTGCATCCCCTTCGGCGATATGGACGCCAACTATTCCAACGGCACTTCGAACTACAACGGGCTGACTGCCAATCTCCGCAAACGCTTCAGCAAGCATTACGAATTCCTCGCTTCGTATACCTGGTCGCACGCGATCGATGATTCCACCGACCTGCAGTCCACTCTCACCCCGCAAGACAGTTACTTCCCCAGCGCGGATCGTTCCACCTCTACCTTCGATCAGCGTCACCGTTTCGTCTTCAGCGGGGTCTACCAGACAGGAAGGCTCAGCGGCGACGGATTCGCCAGCAAGGTCTTTAGCAATTGGACATTCGCTCCCCTGATCGAATTCAGTTCCGGCAGGCCGTTCAACATTCTCACTGGCAATGGGGACAACCTTCAGCTGTCTTCCCTCACCGGGCGGCCCAATGTCGTACCCTCCGGAACTCCGATTGATGGCTGCGGCAACAAGCCCGTGGCGTCGAAATTCTCGCGCACCGGATTCTTTCAGGAACCTTGCATCCTCGGCTTCAACGGTACGCTCGCCTCACTCGACGGCAACCTCGGCCGCAACGCCGGCGTCACACCGTGGACGGTTTTCGACGATTTGCGCGTCGCCAAGCGCGTCTATTTCGGCGAGCGCTTCAACATGGATCTCATCGCCGACATGTTCAACATCGCCAACCGCTACAACGTGGCGGCCGTAAGCCCGCTCTTCACCAACGCCGGTCAAGCCACCGCCTCCTACGACCCGCGCCAGTTCCAGTTTGCATTGAAATTGAACTGGTAAAATTAACTTTTTCGAAGTTATGCGCTGGGTTTGAAGGGGGCTGTCCGGTTGCTGAAAAACTCGATGTTGCGCTTGATTTTGGGTGGCGCGGCGCTTCAGCGCGGCGGCAACCGCGCGGCTTTAGTCGCTGAGGTCATATTTTCTAATCGCAAACTAGTTCTTCCACGCCCTGCCGGGGCATACCTCGCCATCATCCTGCTGGCGCTTATGTTTTCCACTTACAGCCTCGCCGACAGCGGAGTGGATGTCTACAAGTCGAAATGTTCGGCCTGCCATGGTAAAAACGGCGCGGGCGACACCATGCTCGGCAAGAACCTGAAGCTGCGTCCCTTAGGTTCAGACGACGTCCAAAAACAATCCGACGACGAACTCTTCACCATCATCAGCAGAGGCAAAAAAAGAATGCCGCCTTTTGATCGCAAACTCTCCAGGGATCAGATCCACGATCTGGTAAAGTACGTCCGCTCGCTGAAAAAATAGTGCAAGAAGAAAAGCCGCAGCAAGCCTGCGGCTGTCCCTCCTGTTTCACTCTCGTGGGCTATCTGCGGATTACTGCTTGGGATGCTTGTCCTTGTAGATGCTCTTGCTGATCCGGTTCTGCTGACGATTGATCCCTTTCTGCTCGGCCTTGGTGAGATGGCCGTTGTGCTTCGCCATGTCCTTCTTTTCGCGGTTCTGCACGCTGGCCTCGCGCTTCTCGAGGTGGGCGGCTTGCTTAGAATTCAATTTGCCCCTGTTGACCCCGTTGCCAATGCGCTGTTGCTGTTTTTGCTCGCGGTGGTTCACCTGATTCACGCGCGGGTGGCCGGGATCGACAACGCCCGGGCCCGCTCCCGAAGTAACATTTGCGGTTTGAGCGGCGGCGGAAGCAGCGACCATAAGTCCCCCAACTGCCAGGATTAACAGCGAGTGTGAGAAGTTATTGTTCATGGTGGATAGAAACCTCCACCGGAAAGATTAGTTGCGCCGGGTCCGGATGACGACGTTACTTAGGTGCTAGTCCGCAAGTTACCAATGAAAACGCTCGCACTAACAGAAAAGGCCACGTTCGATATGAACGTGGCCTTTACTTGTATACCTAGCAAGGTATTAGTGAGTCTCGACCAGCACGGCCGGCTTTGTAGTGGCCGTCGGCGTCTCCAGATGCACCTCGTCAACCGATACGAGTGTGGCGCTTACAACCTTATTCGAATCCAGCGGCTTCAGTTTCGAAG
>Ga0209647_1004313_pt1 | contig 10743 bp, 10 predicted proteins | sample GraSoi_2013_60cm_FD_185827 | JGI IMG/M metagenome (GOLD analysis project Ga0209647, IMG submission 185827) | Grasslands soil microbial communities from the Angelo Coastal Reserve, California, USA - Sample 9_17_2013_60cm (SPAdes) (version 2) | ecosystem: Environmental > Terrestrial > Soil >...
TCGCCTGGAGCAAGCAGTTCGAGGACCGGATCATGGCGCTCAAGCCTGCCGAGGTCGCCGCGGCGCTGAGGAAGTACGTGGATCCGCGCAAGGTCACGGTCGTGAAGGCGGGCGATTTCGCGAAGAGGTGAGATGGGGGCCGTGGATGACCCCTCCCGCAGGGAGGGCCTGGTGGCCCTGAAGGGCCGATAGACCCGGCTATTCGAGGCGCGAAGAAACGCGGTAGCCGTGCCGCTTGACCAGGGCTTCCTTCTCGGCTTCCGCCAGATCGTGCCGGCACATCTCCTGCACCAGGTCCTCGAAGGAGATCTCGGGCTTCCAGCCCAGAAGCGAGCGCGCGCGGCTTGCGTCGGCGAGGAGCGACTCGACTTCCGTGGGCCTGAAATACTTGGGGTCGATGCGCACCACGACTTTCCCGTCGGCGGTCTTTCCCACTTCGGCGAGGCCGCTGCCTTCCCATCGGATCTCGAGCGCGAGATTCGCGGCGACCCGATTCACGAAGTCGCGCACGCTGTATTGCTCGCCGGTGCCGATGACCAGATCGCGCGGCTCGTCCTGCTGCAGCATCAGCCACTGCGCACGGGCGTAATCCTTCGCGTGGCCCCAATCGCGCTTCGCATCGAGGTTACCGAGGAATAGGCACGGCTGCGTCCCCAGCTTGATCCGTGCGAGGGCGCGCGTGATCTTGCGCGTGACGAAGGTCTCGCCGCGTACCGGCGACTCGTGGTTGAAGAGAATGCCGTTGCACGCATAGATCCCGTAGGCCTCGCGGTAGTTGACCGTGATCCAGTACGCGTAGAGCTTGGCCACGCCATAGGGCGAGCGCGGATAGAACGGCGTGGTCTCGCGCTGCGGGGTCTCCTGGACTTTTCCGAACAGCTCCGAGGTCGAGGCCTGGTAGAAGCGCGTCTTCTTCTCCAGGCCGAGGATGCGAATGGCTTCCAGGAGCCGCAGCGCGCCGAGGCCGTCGGAATTCGCGGTGTATTCCGGCTCCTCGAAGCTCACCGCCACGTGGCTCTGTGCGCCGAGGTTGTAGATCTCTTCGGGCTGCACCTGCTGGATGATGCGGATGAGGCTCATCGAGTCGGTGAGGTCGCCGTGGTGCAGGGTCAACCGCACGTCCTTCTCGTGCGGGTCCTGGTAGAGGTGATCGATGCGGTCGGTGTTGAAGAGCGAGGCGCGGCGCTTGATGCCATGCACCTCGTAGCCCTTCGCCAGCAGCAGCTCCGCCAGGTAGGAGCCGTCCTGGCCGGTAATGCCCGTGATCAAGGCCGTCTTCAAGGCTGTTTGACCCTTCCATACTGGTCGTCGAAACGCTCGATGTCGTCTTCGCCCACGTAGCTTCCGACCTGAACCTCGATGATCCGCAGCGGGGCGCTGTCGCGATTCTCGAGCCGGTGCAGCATCCCCGCCGAGATGAAGGTGCTCTCGTTCGGGCGCAACACCGAGACCTTCTCGCCGGCCGTGACCGTGGCCTCGCCCGAGATCACCACCCAATGCTCCGAGCGATGCTTGTGTCGCTGCAGGCTCAAGCGCCCGCCCGGACGCACCTCGATCGTCTTCATCTTGAAGGACGGGCCTTCCTCGAGCACGGTATAGGAGCCCCACGGGCGCTTCACGGTGACATGGAGGATATGCTCGGTCGCGGAGCGCCGCGAGAGCTCGCTCACGATCTCGCCGACCCTCTGGCTGCTGCCCCTGCGCGTGACGAGCACCGCGTCGCGCGTCTCGACGATGGAGACGTCCTCGACGTCCACGGCCGCGACGAGCCGGCTGTGGGCGCGAATCAGGGAGTTGCGGCATCCGATCGCGACCACGTTGCCCTGCAACGCGTTGCGATCCGCATCCTTCTCGGAAACGTCGAACACCGCATCCCAGCTTCCGACATCGGACCAGTCGAAGCGCCCGGGCACCATCACGATGTTGCGGCTCTTCTCCAGCACGCCGTGGTCGATGGAGATCGAAGGCGCGTCGGCGAAGTGCTGCTTCACCGCGGCCGGAAATCCCGCGAGGTCGCGCGCCGCCGTCTCGATCGCTGCCAGCACCTCGGCGAGCCGCGGCAGCGATGCTCCGATCTCCTCGAGGATCACCGACGCCTTCCAGACGAACATCCCGGAGTTCCAGTAATGGCGCCCCGACGCGAGGTAGGCCTGCGCCGTCTCGCGGTTGGGCTTTTCACGGAACGACTTCACCGCGACGATCGGCCCCGGCTCCCCGGTCTCGATGTAGCCGAAGCCCGTTTCCGCGCGGGTAGGCTCGATGCCGAAGGTCACGAGCTTCCCCCGGGCCGCGGCGTCGATCGCGGTGGCGAGCGCGGCCTGGAACGAGGCGACGTCGCGAATCAGGTGATCGGCCGGAAGCACGACGAGGATGGGATCGATGCCTTCGATGCGATAGCGCAGCGCCGCGACGCCGATGGCCGCGGCCGTGTTGCGCGGGACCGGCTCGAGAATCTTCTCGAACGGCTCGAGGCTGAGATAGCCCTCGCCGGTCGCGGTCTCCTCGGAAGTCACCACCAGGACTTTCGAGGCGTCGATGAGGGGCTGCAGGCGCGCCACGGTCGCTTCGAGAAGCGTGTCGTCGCCGATCAGCCTGGAGAATTGCTTCGGGGACTGCGTCCGCGACAGGGGCCAGAGCCGCGTGCCGGAGCCGCCGGCGAGGATCACCGCGCGCACTGCCTGTGGGTCGATCATGAGGGCTCATCGAGAAGCGAAGTCCGAAAATATAACAGGCTCGCCGACCCCGCAGGTAAAATCGCTCGATGGAAAAATCCTCACGGATCTTCGTCGCGGGGCATCGCGGCCTGGTGGGCTCCGCGATCGTGCGCCTGCTCGAATCGCGCGGCTATCGGGAGCCGTTGAAGGCGACCTCAGCCGAGCTCGACCTCACGGACCAGCAGCAGGTGGCACGGTGGTTCGAGGAGAAGAAGCCCGAGTACGTGTTCCTGGCCGCGGCGAAGGTCGGCGGGATCGCGGCGAACGACACCTTCCCCGCCGAATTCATCCGGCAGAACCTCGCCATCGAGCTGAACGTGATCCACGAGTCATGGAAGCACGGCGTCGAGCGCCTCGTGTTCCTCGGTTCCAGCTGCATCTATCCGCGCGACTGCCCGCAGCCGATCCGCGAAGAGTATTTCCTGACCGGCCCGCTCGAGAAAACCAACCAGGCCTACGCGCTCGCCAAGATCGCCGGCGTCGAGATGTGCGCTTCGTACAATCGCCAGTACGGTACGAAGTTCGTCTGTTCGATGCCGACCAATCTCTACGGAATCGGCGACAACTACGACTTGCAGAAATCCCACGTCCTGCCCGCGCTGATTCGCAAGGCGCACGAGGCGAAGGCTTCGAGCGCGAAATCGATGGTGGTGTGGGGCTCGGGGCGTGCGCGCCGCGAGCTGATGTTGTCCGACGACCTGGCCGAGGCGTGCCTGCTGCTGATTACGGCGCAATGGGATGAGGTGAAGCGCGCGATGCCCAACGAGCGCCTTCCGCTCCTCAACGCCGGGACCGGAGTCGACATTTCGATCGCCGAGCTGGCCCGCCTGGTTTGCGAGATCGTGGGGTACAAGGGCGAGCTCTCCTGGGATTCGACCAGGCCCGATGGCACTCCGCAGAAGGTGCTGGAGGTATCGCGAATGAATTCCCTCGGGTGGCGATCGCGAACCGCGCTCGCGGAGGGGATTCGAATGGCGTACGCGGATTTCACCCTCTCCCTCGGGAGAGGGTAGCTACTTTCTCGCCGCCGTCTTCTTCAGCAGCTCCACCAGCCCGCGGCACCCGTCTTCGATCATGTCGAGCGCGCGCTCGAAATCCTTCCCCTTCTTGCCGTAGGGATCGGGAATTTCCTTGCCGTGGAACTGGTCGCCATACTCGAGGAGGAGCTCGATCTTCTGCTTGCAGCGGGTGGGCGCGATCGTCCTCAGGTTGGTGACGTTCGAGCGATCCATCCCGAGGATGTAGTCGAAATGGTCGAAGTCGCCGGGCTTGATCTTGCGCGACACCAGGTGGTGGATTTCGTAGCCGCGCTTTTTCGCGGAGGCGACCGCCGTGGCATAGGGCGCCTCGCCGACGTGATAGTCGTGGGTGCCCACGGAATCGATCTCGATTTTCTCGTTGAGGCCCTCGTCCGCGAGGAGCTTGCGAAGAACGCCTTCGGCCATGGGCGAACGGCAGATATTGGCCGTGCAGACGAACAGGATGGAGCGCATTCAGGCCGCGGGGATCGACCCCGCGACTTCGCCCGGTGCCTTTTCATCGAGGATTCGCCACGCGCGCTTGATCCAGAGGTGGTAGCCGAAGAAGCCGAAGAAGAAGGCCCAGAAAAGCGCCGGTTCCGGTACGCCGAGGCGCCAGCCGAAGTAGCCGACGGCGCCGAAGGCGACCGAGAACCCGACCAGCAGGGCCAGCGTCTGGCCGTGGGTGTAGCCGCGCGCGAGGAGGTAGTGATGGATGTGGTGGCTGTCGGCGACGAACGGGCTTTTTCGTTTCGCGAGGCGCCGCGTCATGAGCGAAACGCAGTCGGCGAGGGGAAGGAGGATCACCCACAGCGCGGCGATGGGCGGGAAGGTACGCCCCGAGCCCTGCGTGAGGTCGATGGCGAACCAGCCGAGCGCGAAGCCGATCATGAGGCTGCCGGCGTCGCCGAGGAACACCCGGGCGCGCGGCTGCCACGGAAAGCGCAGGTTGAAAAGGAGGAAGCCCGCGATGGCGCCGCAGAAGATGAGCGCCGTCTTGAACTGCACCTCGAGCCCCGACTGATAGGCGACGGCGCAATACCACGAGAACGCGACGAACGCGATCGAGCCGCCCAGGCCGTCCAACCCATCGACCATGTTGATGGAGTTCACCACGCCCACGATGGCGAATACCGTCATCGGGACCGCGAACCACCAGAGGCCGATCGAACGCCAGCCGAGCAGGTCGCCGACCGACTGCAGCTCCACGCCCGCGCCGAAGATCATCACGGCGGAGGCGACGATCTGGATCGCGAACTTCACGCGCGGCGAGATCTCGGCCACGTCGTCCCACAGGCCCACCGCGATCACGATGGAAAGCGAGAACAGGAAATAGCCCGCGCTGGTGGCGATGCCGACCACCGCGGCGGCGCCCAGCAGCGCGAGAAAGATGGCGAGGCCGCCGACGAGGGGCACCGGGGCGCCGTGCACCTTGCGTCCGCCGGGGTGATCGACGAGGCGCAGCGTGCGCGCCGCACGCGCGAGCACGAGGGTGGCCGCGGTTCCGGCGAGGAACGCGAACGTGAGCGCGGAAAGCCAAAGAAGGTCGTTGCTACCGATCATGTCCGCAAATTAACACGGAACCGGATTCAAATCCACTGTCGAATTAACGGGTTACGGATGAAACAGGCGCCTCAAAGCGCGCCCAGCAACGCTCGCCACTTGCCGAGCGCGATCGGCATCGCATAGCGCTCGTCGAAAGCGCGGCGCGCGGCGCGCCCCATTTCATCGCGGCGGCCCGCGTCCGAGCGCAGTGTTCTGATCGCGGCGGCAAGCCCCTCGGGGTCTCCCGGTCGCACGCTGATTCCCGATCCGGTCGCGGCGAGGATGGATGCGGTCTCGCCGTTCGCGTCGCCGACGAAGATGGTGGGGCGGCCCGCGGCCATGATCCCGTAGAGCTTGCTGGGGTGCACCAGGCCTTCGAAGCCGGGCTGGAGCACCGAGAGGTGGACGTCGGCCACGCAGAGGCTCTGGCCGAGCGCCTCGCGGTCCTGGTGCGGCTCGAAGCGGATGTTCGTGAGTCGCTCACGCGCCGCGCGCTCTTTCACTTCCCGCAGGCGCGGCCCACGCCCGATGACGACGAAGCGGATGCCGGCATCGTCCCTGAGGAGGGCCGCCGCGTCCAGCATCGTCGCGAATTCGTGGACGCGCCCGAGATTTCCCGAGTAGCCCACGACGAAATCGCCGCCGAGATCCCACTTGCGCCGAAGCGCGTTCGCATCGCGATCCACCGGCACGATCGCCGCGCCGTCGGCCCAGTTGTGGATCACTTCGATGCGCTCGCGGGAAACGCCGGCCTTCACGATCTCGTCAGCCATGCGATCGCCGATCACGACGATGCGATCGGCGATCGAAAGCGAATGATCGCGTACGCGGATGAGGGCCCCCAGCGGCCCTCCCATCGCGGGCACGCCGTACTCGCGCGCGATTTCCGGGAAGACGTCCTGCAGCCAGAGGACGAGCTTTGCTCCCCGGCGGCGAGCGAGGTGACCCACCGCCGTGGAAAGCATCGGGGGATCGGTCTTGAGGACGACGATGTCGCCCGGGGCAATCAGCTCGCGCGCGGCTTTCCTCGCGCCGCGATAGTACTCCAGGTAGGCAAGGGCGCGGCGCAAGAGACCATGGGGGCCGCCGAGCGCATTGGCGACGCGATGGATGGTGACGCCATTGATTCGCTCATGCCGCGCCTCGCCACCGCCGACGCTGCTCGTGATCGCGTGCACTTCGTATCCTTCCCGCGCGAGATGGAACGCGAGGTCGGAGACGATCTGGCTGGTGGCCGAGGTATCGGGGAAGAAGAAGCGGTTGAGGAAGAGGATCTTCATCCATGCGCTGCGAGGCCAATGCGGCTCTCCATCCATTCCCAGGCGGTCCGAATGATGGCTTTCAAATCCGCGTACTCGGGCTTCCAATCGAGAACTTCCAGCGCCTTGCGGCCATCGCCGATCAGCTCCCCGGGATCGCCGGGTCGCCGCGGCATCGAGCGGTACTCGATCGGTTGGCGCGTGATTTCCCGGCACGCCGCGATGACTTCGAGGACGCTGAAGCCCACCCCATTGGCGAGGTTGTAGACCTCCGCGCCCTTCACCTCGCCCGACAGCAGGCGCTCCGATGCGAGCAAGTGCGCCCGGCACAAATCGGAGACGTGAATGTAGTCGCGCACGCACGACCCGTCCCGCGTCGGAAAGTCGCCGCCGAAGACCTGCAGGGAAGTCGCCGCGGGCTTGCCACCGGCCTTTGTGCGCATCGCCTCGGCGAGCACCAGCGGTATGAGGTGGGTTTCCGGATCGTGCCGCTCGCCGGCGCGGCCCTTGGGATCGCAGCCGGCGGCGTTGAAGTAGCGCAGGCTCACGCTTTGCAGGCCATGGACGCCGGCGTAGTCGGCTAGTGCCTGCTCGATGATGAGCTTGGTGCGCCCGTAGGGGTTGATCGGCCGCTGCGGATGCGACTCCGGGATCGGCACGCGTTCGGGCTCGCCGTAGGTGGAGCACGAGGACGAAAAGACGAGGCGGCGCTGCCCGTGCTTGTGCATCGCCGAGAGAAGGTTCAGCGCGCCCACCACGTTGTTCTGGTAGTAGAGATCGGGCTTCGTCACCGATTCGCCCACGTAAGCGAGCGCCGCGAAGTGCATCACCAGGTCGACGCGGTGCGTGGAAAAGCATCGATCCAGGTCCGGCATGGAACGCAGGTCACCCACCACCAGCGGCGCGTTGGCCACCGCGTCGGCATGTCCGCGCGAGAGGTTGTCGAACACCACCGGCGCGTACCCCGCGTCCTCGAGGGCCAGCACCATGTGCGAGCCGATGTAGCCCGCGCCTCCCACCACCAGCACTGTCCTTTTCAATTTTTTTCGCCGCTCCCGCGTTGTCGCTGCTCGATCATGTTCATGTCTATCGCCCACTGGTAAATCGCGATCAGCATCGCGTACCGCAACCCCGGCCGCCCATCGAGGAACCCCATGCGCACCAGGTAAATGTAGACGAACCGGGCGAGCGGGCGCATCGGTATGCCGTGGCTCAAGCCCTTGAGCAAGCGCCGCCGCTCGACCCTGTCCGTCGTGCGCAGCAAGTCACGCCAACGATAGGTTTCGCCGCCGCGCAAGGCGCTCGCCGCCTCATCGCGTGCGTAACGCGCGTGCTTGGCCAGCCAATCCGAGATCCCCTTCGAGAAATTGTAGTGGATCAGGTCGCCCTTCATCGTGCCGATTTCGCCCGGATCGAGCAATTCGCGCTGGCCGTGCCCCACCATGTGAAAGCGCAGGCGCTCGCGGCTGCCGAATCGCACCTGGTAGCTTGGGTACATCCCGGAATGCTTGAGCCAGCGCCCCATCATCATCAGGCGGGAAGGCACGCGGTAGCCGGGCCGCCCCTGCCCCCGCGCGGCGATCTCCTGCACTTCGCGCGCGAGCTCCGGCGTCACCACCTCGTCCGCGTCCAGGTGCAGCACCCATTCGTGCTTGAGCCGTCCTTCATCGAGGGCGAAGTTGCGCTGGTCGGCGAAGTTGTCGAAGGGGCGGCGCATGACGCGGGCGCCCAGCCGTTCGGCCTGCTCGATCGTGCCGTCGGTGCTTCCCGAGTCGACCACGAGCACGTCGTCGGACCAGGCGACGCTCGCGAGGCATCGGCCCATGTTGATGGATTCGTTGTGGCTCAGGATGACGATCGAGATCATCGAAGGGTTCGTGGCTTTACCGGCAGCGCGGGATTGCCCTTCGCGACGATCCACTCGGGAAGGTCACTGAACACGCTCGATCGTGCCGTTACCACGGTGCCGCTGCCGATGGTGACGCCGGGAGCGACGAATACGTCCGCGGCGATCCACACGCGCTCGCCGATCGTGATCGGCGCGGACACCATGGGAAAGGATTGCTGCTCGTAGTCGTGGCTCGCCGCGCAGAGGAAGCTGTATTGGCTCACCGTGGAATTCGCGCCGATGCGGATCTTGTCGACACAGTAGCAATCCACTTCCTCGCTGAGGCATGCGTGGTCGCCCATCTCGAGATTCCAGGGCGCCCAGATGCGCGCGGAAGGGTAGGGATGCACCGCCTTGCCGAGCTTGGCGCCGAATATCCGCAGCAAGAAGCAGCGCCACGGATGAAGGATTCGCGGCGTGGGCCGAAAGAACAGGAGCCATACGACCTGCCAGAGGCTGCGGCCGACGCGGTTGGCGAGGGAGAGGCGGTTTGAGCGCATGGCTTGTGTCATGCGGCTAGTCTATTAGCACGCAAGACGGCCGAGGTCCACGCTCCACGAGCCATTCGTAGACCGAACGAAGCTCTGCCACGATCGAGCCCCAGTCGAAGCGCGATCTCACGAGATCGCGCCCCTTGATGCCGATGCCGGACAAATCGTCGCGGACGAGGGTTCGCGAAAGGACCTGGGCCAGCGCGTCCGGCCTGGTCGTGATCTCGACGGCCGCGCCTGCGTCGAATCCTTCGGGGAGATTGCATTCCCGCGTCATCAGGACCGGGAGGCCCTGGGACCACGCTTCCAGGACCGTCATCGGCAGGCCCTCCGAGTACGACGGAAGGATGAACGCGTTCGCATGCGAGAGCGCGGCCGTCTTGGCTTCGCCGAAGAGGGGCCCCGGAAAGACGACGCTATTCGAATCGAGGCGCAGCTCTTCGGCGAGAGCGCGAACTTCCGCTGCATGTCCTCCATCGTCCCAACCGGCGATCGCGAGGAGCCATGACTTGGCGACTTGCGGAAATTCGCTCTTGAGGCTCGACCAGGCGCGCAGAAGCTCGAGAATCCCCTTCTTGGGATGGATCCTGCCGAGAAAGAGCAACGTCCTGCGCGGTTCGCTTCCCATCCAGGCGGGCCTCGCCAACGGCGTCAGGCGGAGCGGAATGTCGACACCGTTCGGGATCACGGCGATCGGATTGCGCAGACCGAAGGCGTGTATCCCGTCGACTTCGGCCGCCGAGCAGTGGATGCACGCGGCGTGGGCAAGATTCGACCGCTCGAAGAGAGCGCCGGCGATGCGTTTCTTCAGGGCGGAATTCGCGATCGCCCACGGCTCCAGCATTCCCTGGGTGGAGATGACGACCGGCCTCGCCCTCGCCCGACGCCATCGGGCAACCGCGATCGACGGATAGAGCCAAAGCCCGTGCTGGTGAACGACGTCATGGGAGCTTCGCTGCAAGTCGTCGGAGAGCCGCGGCGCGAAACCGAAGCGGGGAATCAGCGGCCGGTATGCGATCGGAACGACCGGCTGCCAGCTCTCGAAATCCTCCTCGGTCGTGGCGTCGCGAAGGCCGAGCACGGTGACGCTCGTCATCGGCAGCGCGGCGAGGCCGCGCGCGTGCGCGCGCACGATGGGAAAGATTCCACCGCCCGACCGTGACAGCGTGGACGTGACGATGCCGATCGACAGGGGCGCCGCCATTCGCCGCTAGCTCACCTTGCTGATATGCATGCGCGAAAGCGCGCGAAAAAGCGCGCGGTCTCCCAATCCAAGGGAACGGGGAGGGCAAGCGAGAGCCGCTTCACACGCCGAGCGCAGCCCGTGGGCAAACCTTTCGGGACCCCAATCCGAGGCGATGCGGCGACTTTCAGCTCCCATCGCGCGACGCGTTCCTTCCGGCGCTGCCATCACCTTGTGCAATGCACCGGCGATGTCCTGCACATTCGTCGGATCGACGAGATAACCATTCTTGCCGCTGTCGACCAGCGCCGTCGCCGCTCCGCAGGGATGCGAAACGACCAACGGCAGCGCCGCGGCCGTCGCCTCGTTGATCACGAGGCCCCACTGCTCCGCGACAGCCACGTGCGCAAACGCATCCGCGAGACCGTAGAACATCGGGAGCGCGTCGTAGGGTCGGAAACCCGGGAGCCTCAAACGGTGGGCAATCCCATGGTGGCGCGCGGCCCGCTCGATGTCGCGGCGCTCGCGTCCATCGCCTAGAATCAGGAGATCGTGGCCGGTATCTTCGGATCGAAGCGCGTGGGCGAATGCTTCGACCAGCCGGGGAAAGTTCTTCTTCGCGACGAAGCGCCCGGAGGCCATGA
>Ga0209647_1004314_pt1 | contig 10742 bp, 12 predicted proteins | sample GraSoi_2013_60cm_FD_185827 | JGI IMG/M metagenome (GOLD analysis project Ga0209647, IMG submission 185827) | Grasslands soil microbial communities from the Angelo Coastal Reserve, California, USA - Sample 9_17_2013_60cm (SPAdes) (version 2) | ecosystem: Environmental > Terrestrial > Soil >...
TCGGAGGAGGGCTGACGTCATATGCACCGTCGTGGGCGAGCACGTCTTGGACCTTGAGATACAGTTTGCCAGCAGGGGCAAGGAAGAGATATAAAATTGGTGACAGCGTAGTCGAAACCCGTCGGTTCCGTAAATAGTATTTATAGAGCTAACCGCATTATATTACGATTAGCTCTATTTTTACTTGAAAATCTATCTCGTTAGCCTATTATCTTTAGAGGAGAGGTTTCTCTTCTTCCTCTGTCTCGTAAAGCATGTACTGGACAATTTACCCCAAAAGTTTCTTCACATTGACAAGACCGCATACACAACCATACAATCAAGCCATTCAATAGTTCTATTGAAAAGTTACATGTAAGTACTTGTCTTCGCAAGGGGGTAAACACGTATGTCTCTTACAACCATTGTCGGCATGGGACGCAAGTACCCCTTCGTCATCCTGGCATTGCTCCTCATCCTATTTGCCATTACTGCCTTTCATCCAGTCCACGCCAATGCGAGTCCTGCCGCTTCTCCCTACAGCCAGCCAACCTGGTGGGCCAAATACCAGAGATTGCTGCGGCAAACGGTTGGCTCCTCATCCACGACGAGTACTCTATCGGTCGGCCCGAATGTTGACGTGAGCAACGAGGATACGCCGCAGAGTGAGACCTCCATCACTGTCAATCCCAGTAATCCCAAGATGCTCGTCGGTGGCTCCAATGAAATCGTTCGCCTTCCCATGCGTGGCTATTTCTCCAGTAACGGCGGCACGAGCTGGGGTGCCGTAGATTTGCCCCTCCCGCCTCCCGCGACCACCAATGGAACCGACTTCGGTTCTGATCCAGGTGTCGCCTTCGATACACGGGGCAATGTCTACTATTCCTACATCGTCGTCTTCTTCAACCGTTCCTTCACCTCGATTCAAGGCACCGAGATGGCGGTAGCCAAATCGTCAGATGGAGGTAAAACCTGGCCACAAGTCACGTTCTTCAACTTCAATAGCGGCAGCGGCAAGTTCAATGATAAGCCATACATCGCCGTGGACACTAATCCAAACAGCCCGTTCCGCGACAATGTTTACGTTGCATGGGACAATGCCTCTTTCAATGCGGGTAAATCGTCGGCAAACAACGCACTGTTGTTTGCGCGTTCTGCCGATGGTGGCCAAACATTCAGTAGTCCAATCGCTGTGAACAATCTGACTGGCGGGCCATCTTCTGTGATTGGTGCCGATCCGTTCGTAGGACCCAACGGCGAGATCTATGTTGCCTGGCACGATGTCCAAAATAACGTGTTATTGGTCAATAGCTCCTTCGATGGCGGCGTCACCTTCGGCCAGCCGCAGACAATATCCCCTACTGTTGTCGCCTTCGACGATGCTATTCCGGCCATGGCCAGCCGGCATGCCTTGCTCTATCCCGCTTGCGATGCTGATCGCAGCTTCGGTCCAAACCGTGGCACGCTCTATTGTTCGTGGATGGATGAGGCGGCAAGCAACGGGACCGATATCTTCGTAGCACGTTCGGTTGATCGCGGCGCAAGTTGGAGCACGCCTCTGCGGGTGAATGACGATCCAGCCGGTGTGCGCAAAGATCAATTCAACCAATGGCTGTCGGTAGACCCGACCAAAGGCTCAGTCAACCTGAGTTGGAACGATACGCGCAACGACCCGGCGGATGTAAAGACCGATATATTCTCCAGCCAGTCAACCAATGGCGGTTTGTCCTTCGCGCCCAACGTCAAGGTGACGACAGCCATGAGCGACGAAAGCGCCGCTAATCCTTTCGCCGACGCTGGCAATCAGTATGGCGATTACGAAGGGATTGTCGCTTTCGGTGGTAGTATCCATCCTATCTGGACCGATGGTCGGTTCGATGGAACAGTCGATCCTGCCACTGGGGTGACTATAGGTGAAGAAATCTTCACGGCAACCATTACTGCATAAAGCTCCCATAGCGGCGACCGCAAGGGTCGGGTGTATGAAATTGTTGTTGGCAAGGGAGCAACGAAGATTCTCCTCCTCGCTTTCTTGCCCACAAACACTTCATACACCCGGTACGGCTATTGGAGATGGTGGATAAATCGATCACCCTCTGCGAACATGCTTCGGGCCGGTTTTTTCGTCATTTATTGGGCAGTCCGGACAGGCCATCTCATCCTGGAGTGAGGCCCCATCCGACTCCTTCTGTTGGCACTTTCACCAACCACTCCACGATATGACAACACTGCAACTGCACCTGGCTTGAGTGGCTCTCAAGCGGAAGCCGGCGGCAAGGGGCAAGAGAGCACCCCATGCGTCGTCCATCGTCTTTGTGTTCTACCGGCTGCCATCGCAGGCGTCCGTTGTCGATAGCGTTGCGCCAGACGATTGCCTCCTCGCTCGCGAGGCTGCACGAGCACTACTCGCAGTGATTCATGAGGGCGCACAAAATGGTAGTAAGCTCGCCACCACTCGAGATAGGCCAGGAGCTGTGGGGCCTGCTGGGAGGTAGCCCAGGTGCGGCGTGCCAGCGCTGCCACTCCGTGACGGACCGTCAGATTCACTCGTTCAATAAAAGCGGTGTTTAATCGTCCAGAGAAGCCTAACCTCTGCAAAGCGGTCTTGAGAGCGGCCTCTGTTCCGAGGCGCATGACGTGCGTGACGCGGACCAGCTTGCGTCGTCGGTAGCTTTTCTTCACTTGACCGTAGATCAAGCTTGGCTCCACCTGCCACCGGCGCACGTTCCGTCCTCGACGACCCAATGCAAGCCACTGGCCAAAGTGGGCGGTGAGGGCATAGAAGTAGAGATTGAGGCCATTACTGGTGAAGTGCGGAAGGCAGCCTGGGGCCAGGATCTGTCGGAGCGAGTGAATGAGCATATGTGCCATGGTTTGTGTGCGGGGGCCGAGCTCAAGTACAGGAAGAATTTTGGTGAGGGGATCGATCGCCAGCCAGAGCCAGAGCACCTGTGTGGCACAGCGCAGCCTGGTTCGCAGTTCGTCCAACTGCAGATGCGGGAGCTGGAGGTTGCAGAAATAGCGCTTGTGCAACATCTGAGCATGCTCCCCAGCGCGCGAAAGCCAGGTCGTGATGGTCGCTTGTCGAAAGCCGAAGACCCGTTCAGCGGCCGAAGGATCCAACCCTTCAGCTAGGGCAGTCAGCACTATGGCGACCTGCTGGGAGGGGGTTTTCAGACGGTACATGGGAGTGTGGCGTCGCGCGGTGAAAGTGGTGCGGCAGGCCTGACAGCGAAACGTCTGGATCCGTTCGGTCTGGCCATGCTTGCCATCCCCGACCAGCGCGTGGATGTGAGCGTCTGTGATCCCAAAGTACACGCACTGCTGATTGGGACAGGCGTAGCCTTCGGTGGGTATCCTCTTAGGTGCTCCCTGGCGGCTTTTCACCTCACACCAGGGACGTACAGGCGCTGGCGCTGGCCCTGCACTCGACGAGGGAGTGGAGGCGAGACGACAGGCGGGGCAATCGTCTGGGGTGCGCGGCTTGAGGAGACGACGGAGCGTGGTGCGCTTGGCCCCCTCCTCGTGAGGAGGTAGACTGAAGATGGAACCAGTCAAGACGCCAAAGCAGCGTCAGAAAGAGCAGGAGGCAGACCACGAGCAGGAATACAAATATATGAAGGGACATACAGATCCTCGTTGCTTGAAATGGGGAGCATGGAGAGCTCCTGTAGAAGCAAGGATACGGCGAGTCTACCGTACTGTCAAGCCATTAGGAGAGAATTCCGAATTATCCACTACCGTGAATCGTTGTACCAGGGAATGCGTGTTAGGCAAATATGACGGATTACCAGTGAGAAAAGCCATTACCGTGCACCTGGCGGTGACAGGTGCACGGTAATGGCTCCTCGGCACATCTGTTCACGGCATGAGCAGTGTGAGTCAGTTAGGATCTCTCTCTTCTCTTACTTTCCCTTTATGAAAAGATGCCATTGCTGGGGAACTGGAGCGCAGAGCTTCCCATGCTCGGTGACCGTGCGTGAAGCTACCTCAGTGGCCAAGAAGGAACACGTCGTGTTCGTCTCGTTGGTGCGGGAAAACGAGGACAGGTCACTTACCAACACGTTGCCGCACTCAGTCGCGACCCCGAAATCCGCGACGACCTTCTGCGCTGCGGCTATCCTCCTCCGCGTCCCCGCCACTCCGTCGGTGAAATGCACCAGCCACAGGTACAGCTCCGTCTCAGGGTGCGGCGGCAAGCGCCGTAACGGGACGAAATAGGCATCGTCCGTCCGATTACCCGGCACGGGCATATGAATCCAGTTGAATTCCCGCCTGACCCCCGCGGAGATCGCATTTGCGACTTCAACAAGTTTCGAGGCAACCGCAGGCTCTACAAAGTGCTTGTGCCCGGCATCGCCATAGCAGAGGTGGTAGCCCAGTTCAACATCTGCTGGAACGCGATTACCAAGCTGCACGAGCAGTTCGACGACCATCTTCTTCGCATCTTCGAAAGTAGTGGGCGTTGCACGCTCTAAAATGCCGAACTCGACAGCTATATCCCACTGGAGGGCCAGATCATGCTGTGGGATAGCCGCCATCATCTGGTCAAGCTCGGCGAACATCGCTGCCTCGTACGCAGGCTCAACTACCGCCTGGTCGCCGGGCACGATAAATACAAAAACCGGAGCCAGAGGTGTGGGGAGGCTCACGAGGTAAAACTGAGTCCGGTCGGTGCATCGGCGTGAGCACCCGAACAATGAGGAATGGTCTGGTTGCGCAAAAAAGCAGAGGCACTAAAGGAGAGTGGGCAGGGATGGCCACCGCGCCGAGGCGAGTAGCACGGTAGCGCAGTGAGGGTCGCTCGAGATATACTTACGAGAGTGCGGAGGCGAGAGGACGGGAGCAAGCTATGGCTGCGTTCTTGCTCAAGACCTGCTGCACGTCATATCCTCTTTATTCGTGTGATGCGTGAAGGAGTCGTCAACATGCCTATCATCCGTGTGAATGGCGCAGCACTCTATTACGAGGAGCATGGCACAGGTCCCCAAACCATCGTCTTTGCGCATGGCTTGTTGTGGAGTTGTCGCATGTTCGATGCCCAGGTCGCGCTGCTCAAGGAGCGCTACCGCTGCGTGGCCTTCGACTTCCGCGGCCAGGGTCAGAGCGAGGCGACACGCGGCGGGTACGACATGGAGACCCTCTACGAGGATGCGCTAGCGCTCATCGCACAACTCGGCTGCACGCCCTGTCACTTTCTCGGCCTTTCGATGGGAGGCTTTATTGGCTTGCGTCTCGCCGCCAGGCACCCCGAGCTGATACGGTCGTTGATCCTGCTGGAGACTTCCGCCGATCCAGAGCCGAGCGAGAATATCGCAAAGTACAGGCAACTCACGTTCGTGGCCCGCTGGTTTGGACTGGGCCTGGTGGTCGACCGGGTGATGCCTGTCATGTTCGGGCGGACCTTTCTCACCGACCCGGCGCGCGCTCTTGAGCGCCGCGAGTGGCGACATCGTATGAGCGGAAACCATCGACTTGGCATTACACGGGCCACCACTGGCGTCATCACCCGCAAAGGCATAGCTGGCGAGATCGACAGGATTCGGGTTCCGACGCTGGTACTTGTCGGAGACGAGGATGTCGCTGTTCCGCCGGTCCACTCCCAGCGCCTGCATGAGCGTATCACTGGCTCGCGCCTGGAGATCATCCCTCGTGCCGGTCATACATCGACCGTCGAGGAACCGACGGCGGTGAACGTTGCAATCACCAACTTTCTTGGCAGCCTCTCATAGGACCATGGGATTGAAGAACCGAAGATCACCATTTTCACAGCTCAAGACCGCCTTGATCTTCCCCGGAAGCCGGGGGAAGACGGCAGAAGCTGCCCCGGTGCGGGCCTACGAGGGCTCGACCATTCTTTCCTGCACGACCAGCAGTAGCTACCAGGTTGGCCTCCTGTTCGGTGCGGGTCAGCCATCCGCTGTAAAACCCTCCCCTCCTGCACCTGGAACGTGGTACCTGGTGTACTTTTACGGCAACGGCATGTGCCTGGAGACCTGCAGCTACGAGTTTGCGCAGTTCCGGCAGCTGGGATGCACCGTCCTGATCCCTGAGTATCCGGGATACGGGATGAGTAGCGGCTGGGCGAGCGAGTCTGGATGCTACGAGGCTGCGTCCGCAGCCTACCACTACCTCACCGAGACCTTACACGCCAATCCCGCCCAGATCGTTGTTGCTGGCTGGTCACTGGGTGCCGCTGTGGCCATCGATCTCGCCGCCCGCAAGCAGGTGGCCGGTTTGATCGTGCTCGGTGCGTTCACGAACATCCCTGAGCAAGCCCACGCTATGCTCCCATGGGTTCCCAAGTCGGTCGTCCGTCTCTTCATAAGAGAGCGCTTCGACAATGTGAGCAAGATCTGCCGGGTGACTTGCCCCATCTTCATCGGACATGGGACCCAGGACGAACTGGTGCCCTTTGCCATGGCCGAGCGTCTTGCACAAGCAGCGAGGCCTCGCAACCCGGTGACATTCCTGCCTATCCAGGGCTGCAGCCATAACGGGATCTTTGAGGCGAATCGGGGCTGTGTTTGGACCGCGATCAGGGACTTTTTATCGAACTTGTGGCAAGTGGACGCCCAAACTGATGAACGCTCCGGAACCGTCAGCTGGGACAGTGGGCGAGTGCGATGACCACGCGACAGATCAACGCGGTCCCCCGTTGCAGGCATATCTTTGCTTGACGGCCGACATGAAAATGGGGAGCATCCCGGAGAGCGTCCAGGGTGGTAAGCGCGTTTGCATGCACTGCTACCCCCTGGTAGCAGTATCATACACGCCCTCCATCAGAGAGGCAACCTACATTGTTTTGTCAAGAAGGAGCATGCGATTTTGAAAGGGCAAACGAAGCACCTGACCGGGCAGGTACGAGAGGCATTGCTTGCTCTGCCAGATACTCTGCTCATGGAGATACTTGGTGAGTGGCTTGATGATGTCGATGAACAACTCCTGGACTGGGGTGATGAGTGCCGCTCCGCGCTCGGCTACCACATCCAGTCAGACGAGACGAACAAGATCTACGGCTCATTCGAGGAGCTCGAGCAGGCGGAGCCTGATGGGGCAGGTGGCTCCTGGGTGGTTCCGGACGCCCAGACGCTGCGCACGATCCTTGTCAACCTCTCACTTGAACAGTTTTACCACAGCGTGATTGCCCTGGCGGGTGAGGCCCTGGCTCTTCAGGCATCCGAAGAGGCGTGGGGATTTCCGCCGTCGGTAGCCAGCGACGGCTACGATTTCATGCGCGGCTTGACCGTTCACTTGCGCTATAAAGCGCTGCGCAGGCCAGAACAAGGCCATATCTCCTTTCCCCAGCGGGCCACAGGCAGAAGAAAGCCGATGAAACCTTCGAGTACCGGGCTACCTGGCTGGCGCCTCCGTTCATCTCGCCCTCGTGAGAGCACAGTAGCACCTGAACGCCACATAGAGAAGCCAACAGAAGAGCGCTAGCTACTTCAGCGAAAAGCGCATCTCCCTAGTGGCACGCCGCCACATTGTATGCTTCTTCCTCCCTTTTAAAACGGGTGCTGTCGATGCCCTGGCGAGTCCATCACCTGGTGCCTCCACAGCGGCTCCCCTCGCCACACGAGGTACCACCTCTACTGGTGGACAACGAGAATCTGTATCAGCTCGGGACTGGTCTGCCGACATGCTACAATAGCAGTGCGGCCGAAGCGAACGAACAGGAAAGCACGTAGGTTAACGGAAAGGAGGCCCTATGACCGAGGAAGAAATTATGGATGAGCTTGTAGGATTGGCGATGGATTGGGCTTTGGGTGAGGAGCCCACCGGTGCTACTGCCGAGGTGACAGAGATTGTAGAAGTTGACCCGGTCGAGTGGGTGACGCCTACAGCGGGCGTCTCTCCCGATCGGGCCTTTGTGGTGAATGTCTCGCTCGATTATGCTGGGGTGACAGCCGAGGCGGTAGTCGAGGGTGAACGTGATGTGTCGGCGGTCTATGGCTACTTCAGGGAGGCTGATCGCTTCGACTTCGCGTATGGGGCCGATTATCCCCTGATTGAGCCTGAGTATGACGAGGAGTTGGATGACGAGGAGTTTGCTGACGCAGAGGAGGAGCAGAGCTGATTCAGTTGGCGGGTAGCCGCTTGTGTGTTTCGAGAGGGGCGTGAAGGCCAATCGCCAGAGCAGAACAAGAAAACAGCCGTGCGTTGGAAAGATGAACTGGATGGTCGAGTCTGCCTGTCACGCTGGTAGACTTGAAGATAAGCGGACGCTCGACGGAGTGGCGATCGAGGCCTTCACGCTGCATGACAGCGGCGACACGTTGGTCAAAAGGAGCAATGATGCGCACATGCAGGACATCACGACGATCAGCCAGGATCACCTGGGAAGCTCGTCCCACGATCACGACATGACCTCGGGAGGCCGCAGCGCCGATGATCTTTTCCACGGTCCAGCGATACGCCTCGCTCGAAAGAAAGGCTTCTGGTGGAACAGTGTCTGTGTACACCGGATAGATGTTTCGCATACTGTTGAGGAGCTGTGAGATGATCCCGCCGCTCGACTCATCATGCGCCTCGGCCTCTTCCAAACTTGTGCCGAGTTCGCTGGCCACACGCTCGACAAGGGCATGGTCGATCAGTTGCCATCCCAGCCGCTTGGCGAGCCGGGCCGCAATTTCCCCACCCCCGCTGCCATATTCGCGTGAGATCGTGACTGCACGCATCCGATTGATGGTAGTGAGAACTTCTTCGTTCATGTCTGGTTCCTCCTCTCATGGAACACTTCTAGTGAGTGGCGCCGTTGCGCGCTCATGATACATACTGGTAAACTACTAAGGCGGCTTACTACAAGGACAAAAAAATTACGCATCGCTGAGGGCAGGCAGACCACGCTCCATCTTCTCCAGCAAGGCACGCAACTGGTGCTGTTCTTCCTTGCTGAGGGGGGACATCAACGCCTCAATATGCTGGACGCGCTCTGGCAGAAAGAACAGCACCAGATCAAAGGCCTGCTCGGTCAGTTCAATGCTGAACATGCGTCCGTCTTCTGGATGCTGCGTGCGTTTGACCAGCCCTGATCGCTCCAAGCCGGCGAGTAAACCAGTCATCGTTCCTCTCGTCACATTGGCGGCTTCGGCCAGGGCCGTAGGGGTCAGACGAGACTGCGGGGCCTGGTGGAGCAGTTGAAGCACGACAAGCTTGCCTTCCGAGAGGTCGTAGCGCCCAAAGAAAGCCTGCTGCTGGGCAAAGATATCGCCGGCAACCCACAAGAAGTACAAATAGGTCTCGATCGAGTCGGTATCGGCTTCTGAGATCTGGCTGACCAAATCCAAAAAGAGTTGCTGTCGCGACGCAAGGCGAAACGTGCGTTCCATGAGGTTCTTCGTTTCCTTCTCTTATTTTTACTAAGGCGCCTTACTATCTACCAATATTATAAGCCGCCATAGTATCTTTGTCAAGAGCTTCGCCACAGGATTGCAATTCTGTAAAAAAAGTGACTCAAAAGCAGGCTAATTTGGGAAGCCAGCTGCTTCTCCTTCGTTCGTTTCGCCTTGCGTATTGAAGGGTAGTGGGAGCAAATCTTCTGCCTTTCTGTTTGCCAATCCTGAACCGAGCAGTGGCGACATCTTCCAAGAGCTGCAGCGCAGCTCTCCCGGACACTATCAGCCATTACACATCCGCCCCCTGCAGCGAGGGATGCGCAAGATCCATGCCCATCTACTGCCAAGCTACCCCGCTACACCGGCAGATTTCCCTTCACCCGCCACCGCTCGTCCCCTCGACCGCCCCTAAGGCGTGCAGCGAGGCCTTTTGTGCGTCAGAGAGGCCTCTGATGCCCGTGATATTGAGCCGCTCATAGGGCCGGTCACGACGCAGCGTGCGCAGCAGCTCGCCACTCTGGAGGTCCCAGAGCCGGATGGCCCCGTCATCGCCGCAACTGGCCAGAGTGCTCCCATCAGGACTCACCTTGAGGGCCTGCACCGTCCCCAGATGTGCCTCGCGCACCCGCATGCACTCTCCGCTTTGGAGCTGCCACCAGCGTAGCCTGCCGTCACTGCCCCCACTGACCAGTTGCTCTCCACTCGGGCTCCAGGTCACCGCAGTAGCCACTGCCGGATGCCCTCCAACGTCTCGCACGCGCGCCCCACTAGAGGCATCCCACACCAACAGTTGCCCGCTGTCGCCCAGGCCCGAGCTCGTGGCCAGCCTGGAGCCATCGGGGCTGAAGGCGACGCTCATGACGGCCCCCTGATGGCCCACCAACTGCAGGAGCAGCCTCCCATCAGCCGCGTCCCACACATAGACGTGGCCATCATCACCCCCACCAACCAAGCGTGTGCCATCGGGACTCCAGGCCACCCGGCGGATCCAGAGAGGCAGCTCTCGCCCGATCCACCGCCCGGTGTCTGCTCCCCCCTCCCACAGCAGCACGCCACGCCGAAAGGTTCCGCTGGCCAGGCGCGTGCCATCGGGACTCCAGGCCAGACCCCAGAAGGGGGTGTCGGGGTGGTCGCGGTCGCGGATGATCTGCAGAGGGCGCCCGGTGGAACCGTCCCAGAGCCGGATGGCATTCTCCCAGCCGGAACTGGCCAGCACGCCGCCATCGGGACGCCACCCTACGCCACACACGCTCCACGCATGGCCGCGCAACAACTCTGGCGGCCTTCCCCCTCCGAGGTCTTCCACCTGCCAGAGACTGACTTCGCTATCGGAGCCAGCACTGGCAATGGCGGTGCCATCGGGACGCCAGTCCAGGTCGTTGAGGGCGGCCGTGTAGCCCTGCAGCACGCGCAGCGGCTCGCCCC
>Ga0209647_1004315_pt1 | contig 10742 bp, 8 predicted proteins | sample GraSoi_2013_60cm_FD_185827 | JGI IMG/M metagenome (GOLD analysis project Ga0209647, IMG submission 185827) | Grasslands soil microbial communities from the Angelo Coastal Reserve, California, USA - Sample 9_17_2013_60cm (SPAdes) (version 2) | ecosystem: Environmental > Terrestrial > Soil >...
CTCACATGGGCGAGCGCCGCCTCGGTGTATTTCGCGCGGTCGCCGATGCGTTGGCTTGCCGATTCGTCGACGACGACCACGGCGACGTCGTGCTGGGGATCGCGTTTTTCCTCGATGAGCGATGGATTGGATAGCGTCGCCAACAACACGAGGATCGCGATGACGCGCCAGGCGAGGCCGCGGGCCCGCCGCCACAGACCGAGCCCGACGATGAGCAGCGCGGCAACCGCGAGTGCGCCGATCGACCACCACGGCAATAGCGGCGCGAAGGCCAGGTTGTAGGCGGTGCCCATCATTGGCCGAGGCGCTCCAGGATGGCCGGGACATGCACCTGATCGGATTTGTAGTTGCCGGTAAGCGCATACATGATGAGGTTGACGCCGAAGCGAAAGGCTTGCTCGCGCTGCGGTTCGCCGCCCGGGACGACGGCGTTGGCGGCACGCCCTTGCTCGTCGACCGCCCAGGCGCCGGCATAGTCGTTCGACCCGATGATGACGGTCGCGACACCGTCATTGACGCGATCTTCGGTCGGTTGGACCCAGAGCTGGCCGCCCGACCAGCGGCCGGGAAATTCCTGCATGAGATAAAATGATTTCGTCAGTACGTGATCCGGTTGCACGGGCTCCAGCGGCGGAATGTTGAGGCCGCTGACGAGCTGGCGCAGGCGCTGACTGGCGGCGCCGGCAATGGACCCGCTGCCGCCGCCCTCACCCTGGTCGCGGGTATCGAAGAAGATTGTCCCGCCGGTCTCGATGAAGCGGTTGAGGCGTTCGATGGCGCGCGGCGACAGGGCCGGCTGTTCCGCCGCTACCGGCCAATAGAGCAGCGGGAAAAAGATCAGCTCATCCTGCTCGGGATCGACCTCCATCGGGTCGGCGGCCTCGACCGCCGTCCGTCGGTTGAGCACGTTGGTCAGACCGATCAGACCGGCGCGGCTGGTATCGTCGATTGCGCGAATGCCGGTCTTGACATAGGCGAGACGGATCTCCGATGTCGCCTGCAGGACGAAGTCGTCCTCGCCTGCCGCTGCCGGGCCCGCCGGCCAGGCGACCGCGAGCCCGACGGCAAACAGGAGGCCGATTGCGGCGCCGCTCCGCCGTCTCCCGCCGATGCCGGGCAGCAAGCCGCGCAGCACGTAGGCGATCAGGAGGTCGATAAGAACGAGACCAAGCGCGGCGGTGAGCAGCGCCGGCCGCAAATCGGTCTCGGCGCCGCGCGCAAAGGTCTCGCGCACCACCCCGTCCGGCAGTCGGTCAAGCATGGCGATGGACTTGACGGTGCTCGACAGGTTCAAGGCGTGGCGGGTATCGAGCGTGCCGTAATAGCCGGGCGGCTGGCTGGACGAGACGACCGTATTGGCAAGCTCCTTGCCGACGATCGGTCGAATATTGGCCGCTGGTTTTTGCAGCCGTCCATAGCCGTCGAGGGTTTCGACCGGTGGCAGCGGCGCGTCGCCGGTGCCACCGACGCCCTGGCTGAGCCCGACGATGCGGCGCAGCATCTCGACGAACAGCCCGGAAAGGGCGAGGTTCGACCAGGCCGGGCTGCCGGACGTGTGGACCAGCACCAGCCAGCCCTCGCCGCGCCGCTCGCCGGTGACCAGCGGCGTGCCGTCGGTCAACCGCGCCCAGGTCTTTGCCGCCAGGTCGAGCGACGGTTCCGCGAGGACTTGGCGTGCGATGGTGACGTCGGCAGGAACGGTCAGCCCGGCGAACGGGCTGTCGCCGAAGGGCGCAAGATGCGCCGGTTGCTCCCATGACAGCGCGCCGCCGATGGTTCGTCCCCCCCGGCGCAGGGTGACCGGGAGGAGATCATCGCTGCTTTCGGCCATGTCGGGGCCGGCAAAGCGCAGGAGGACGCCGCCCGCCTCCATCCATTTGACCAGCGCATCGTGATCGGCGCGCGTTCCCGGCGCCGCGTCCGCGAGCACGACCATGGCGATCTCGCGGCGCAGGAGGTCGCTGATCTCGCCGCGCCTGACCTCGCTGAAGGGATTGAGCGCTCGTTCGAGATAATACGTGCCGGTGAGAAGCGGCTGCACCGCCTCGCCCGGGCGGGCCGAGACGACGCCGACTGGGCGGCGCCGCCAGCGCTCGTCGAGCAGCAGCACCGCGCCGGCCGAATTCTCGCCCTCGATCTCGGCCCGCATCGCCTGATTGCGTAACTCGCTCGGCATGCTCAGCCGGACGTCGCCGTCGCGCTGATCCGCGGCAAGCTGGAGGTCCTGGCGCGCCAGCAATCTTCCATCGACGCCGCTGACCCGCACTGTATATCGCGCCGGGGCGGCAGCGCTCGCCCGGTGGACGGCAACGGTCAGCTCTGTATTCTCCTGCTGCGTCGGGCCGATCAATGCGGCGAGCGCATCGGGCGGATCGGTCACCACCCGCAGATTGCCGAAACGCTGCAGGCGTTCGGCAAACGCCGTGGCATCCTCGCTCGCCAAACCATCGCTGAGCCAAACGACATTGGCGGCGCTGGCCGGCGCGAGGCTGTCGAGCCGCGTCAGCGCAGCGGTGCGGTCGATCGGCCATGGCAGCGGCGCCAGCGCGTCGGCTGCCGCACGCGCATCGGCGGCGCGCAGCAGCGAGGCCGGCCGGGCCGCCTCGCCACCCGGCAGCGGCGCCGTGTCGAGGAGGATGACCTGGCGGTCCTCGCGTTCGGCCTGATCGATGAGCTCGCGCATCACCCGCTGGCGCGCCGCCCAGTCATGCGCGGCGGCCCAGCCATTGTCGACGACCAGAATGAGCGGCCCGCCGGCGGCGAGCCGCGCGCTGGGATTGAGCAGCGGATGGGCAAGGGCCAGGATGATGAGCGCCGTGAGTGCTATGCGCAGGAGGATGAGCCAGAGCGGCGTGCGGGCCGGCGTTTCCTCGCGCGGCACCAATCCGAAAAGCAGCCGGATCGCCGGGAAGCGCAGCCGTCGCGGTGCCGGCGGGGTGACCCGCAAGAGCCACCAGAGGATCGGCAGAATGGCGAGACCGACGAGCAGCCAGGGCGAGGCGAAGGCGAGGGCGCCGAGCGACAACATGCGGCTTAATCTCCCGGCAGTCGCGCCAGCGCCGTATAGAGCGCGAGCAGGGCGGTATGCGGCGGCCGATCGGTGCGATGGGTCGCGAAGCTCCAGCCCGCCGGCCGGACGATCGCGGCCAACCCGTCGCGATGCGCGGCGACCCGGCCGACATACTCCTCGCGCACCGTCTCGACGCGGCTGATCAGGACCTCATCGCGGTCTTCGACGCCCTCGAAGCGCACGCGGCCGTCGAAGGGCAGGGTCTCCTCCGCCGGGTCGAGAACTTGCAGGAGATGGCCGCGCAAGCCGCCGGCAGCGAACCGCGCGACCATTCTTTGAATGTCCTCGAGTGGCGACAGAAAGTCACTGATCAGGACGAGCTGGGCGTGACGCGGCAGGGCCTCGAAGGTGGGCAGGCTCGCCGCGACCTCGGTCCCGGCAGGGCGGCCAATGAGGGCGGCAATGCGGTTGAGCGCGATGCGCCCGCTCAGTGGTGGCGCTCCCGATCCCAGCAGGCTTGCACGCTCGCCGCCGCGGATCAGGAGTGCGGTGAGCGCAAGGAGGAGCAGATCGGCGCGCGCCTGCTTGGTCGGCAGCGCCGGGTTCGAGCGCCAATCCATCGACGGCGATGCGTCGCGCCACAGCCAGACGCTCTGCGCCGCCTCCCACTCGGTCTCGCGGACATAGAGACGCTGCGATTTCGCACTCTCGCGCCAATCGATGCGCTGCGCCGCATCGCCGGGCTCGTACTGGCGGAACTGCCAGAAGCTCTCGCCCTGCCCGACGCGGCGCCTTCCGTGCACGCCCTGCGCCACCGTGGTCGCGACGCGTTCCGCGGCGACGAGCAGCGGTGGCAGCGCGGCTGCAAGTTCCTCGGCACGGTGCTGGACGCTGACGGGCTCGGCCATCAGCGCAACGGCCCGGTATTAGGGCGAGGGTGCGCGGTCCGATCCGTCATTGTAGAGGCATCGTAAGCTTGTCGATGATCTGAGTCAGGGTGACGCCATCGGCGCGCGCGGCGAAATTGAGCGCCATGCGATGACGCAGAACCGGGGCGGCAAGCGCCAGCACGTCATCGACCGACGGGGCGAGCCGGTGCTCCAGCAGCGCGCGGGCGCGGCAAGCGAGCATCAGCGCCTGGCTGGCGCGTGGCCCGGGTCCCCACGCGACGTGCTTCTGCGCCTCGGTCACGTGGCTCGTTTCCGGGCGACCGGCGCGAACCAGGGCGAGAATCGCCTCGACGACGCTTTCGCCGGCCGGGATACGCCGGACGAGGCGCTGCGCCTGCAGCAGCTCCTGCGACGTCATCACCGGCACGGGTTTCTCCTCGACGATGCCGGTGGTCGCGATCAGCATGCGGCGCTCGGCCTCGAGATCGGGATAGCCGACATCGATCTGCAGCAGGAAGCGGTCAAGCTGCGCCTCGGGTAGCGGGTAGGTACCCTCTTGCTCGAGCGGGTTCTGCGTCGCCAGGACGTGAAAGGGACGCGGCAGCGGATGATACTGCCCGGCGACCGAGACGCGGCCTTCCTGCATCGCCTGGAGCAGCGCAGACTGGGTGCGCGGGCTGGCGCGATTGATCTCGTCGGCCATCAGCAATTGGCAGAACACCGGACCGGGAATGAAGCGAAAGGAGCGGCGGCCGGTCTCGCTCTCCTCGAGCACTTCCGAGCCGATGATGTCGGCGGGCATCAGATCGGGGGTACACTGGATGCGCTTGTCGTCCATGCCGAGCGTGGTGCCGAGCGTCTCGACGAGCCGCGTCTTTGCCAGGCCGGGGACGCCGATGAGCAGCGCGTGACCGCCGGCTAGCAAGGTGATCAACGCTTGATCGACGACCTCCCGCTGGCCGAAGATGACGCGGCCAATGCGCTCGCGGACGAGCGCGAGGCGCGCGCCGAGCGCCTCGACTTCGGCGAGGAGCGGCGTGGCATCGTCCGACACTGGCGAGAGGGCTTCGCTATTGGCAGTCACGGGATCGGATCCTTTCGCAATGAAGCGGCACGGGGCGCGATGAGCGAGACCGACAAATCGGCGGGGGCAAGCATGCCCTCTAGCAGGCAAACGGATTGTGGCGATTTTGGCATCCATATCTCACGCGACGGGACCTGGTGGTACCAGGGCTCGCCGATCGGACGGATGGCACTCGTCAAGCTCTTCGCGTCGGTGCTGCGGCGCGCCGAGGACGGGACGTACCAGCTTGTCACCCCCGTCGAGCGCGGCCGCATCACGGTCGAGGACGCGCCATTCATCGCCGTCGAATTGACGGTGGACGGCGAGGGGCGTGACCAGAGGCTGACATTCCGCACTAATCTGGATGATAGCGTATCGGCGGGCGAGGATCACCCGATTCGTATATCGACTGACGAAGTGACGCAGGCGCCCAATCCCTATATCCTGGTAAAACCAGGTCTGGAGGCGCGGTTGAGCCGCGCCGTCTTCTATCAACTTGTCGAGAGCGGTCGGGAGGAGAGGGTCGGTCAAGCGACCCGGTTCGGGGTATGGAGTCAAGGCAAGTTCTTCCCGCTCGGGGACCTCGGCGAGGTCAGTTGACGCGCGACTTCGTGCTGTCGCGCTTTGCCGAACAGGGCCCAATCAGCCGCCGCGGCTCCAACCTTGCGGCTACGTACGGTGCGCGTGGCGATCATTCGCTCACACCCGGCGCGCTGCCGCCGAGCGCCGGGCTGACCGGCGCGGCGGTCCTGGTGCCGCTGGTCGACCATCCGACCGGCTTGACGGTGCTGCTGACCCAGCGCACGGCGCACCTTACCGACCACGCAGGACAGATCTCATTTCCCGGCGGCCGCATCGAGCCGACCGATGAGGACCCCGTCGCCGCGGCTTTGCGCGAGGCGGAGGAAGAGGTCGGCTTGCCGGCGAGCCATGTCGAGATCGTCGGCCGGCTCGACACTTATGTGACCGGGACGGGGTTCGAGGTGATCCCGGTGGTCGCCTTCGTTCGCGTCCCCTATCCGCTGCGGCCGGATCCATTCGAAGTCGCCGAGATTTTCGAAGTGCCGCTCGACTTCCTCGTCGACCCCGCCAATCTGCAGCGCGGCAGCCGCGAATGGCGGGGTACGACCCGCTTCTTCTTCGCCCTGCCCTATGAGAACCGCTACATCTGGGGTGCGACCGCAGGGATGCTCGTCAATCTGGCCGAGGTGCTTGCGCCGGATCTCGCCGGCGGTCGCCCCGAGACGGATTTTTAGCGGGTCTTGCCGCTCATGGCGATAGAGGTTGCGGCGCGAGCCGTGCTGGCGCAACCTACAATGGCGCCGTTGAGAGACAGTTCAACGGTGATCGGTTCGGCTGGCCCCATGGCTGGTTGTGATAAGCTGTCGGCCGGGGCGAAGGCATAAAAAACGCCCGGCGCCGAGACGCCGGGCGTTATCGATGATCCGCGCGCTATTCAGCCGCCTCGGCGTGATACGTGGCGTCGCGGGATTTCTCGCGAGTCTGCTGCTGCAGCGTCGAGAAGCTGTCGAGCAGGCTTCGCGTGCTGAGGTCGACAATCTTGTGCGCCTCGCTGACATAGTCCTGGACGATCGACCGCGTGTACGTCGCCTGCAAATCGAGCGCCTCGTTGAGACTCGTCGATTGTGCCATCGCCTTGCTCATTTCAAGACCACGGTCGATCCGGGTCTTGCCGAATTCGAGCATCTCGCTACTGAGCGCCATCCAGCCCTCGAGCAGTCGATTGCTCACCTGTAAGAGCGGATCGAGGTTCGTCAATGCAGCGGTGCCGAAAGCTGCAGCGGTTTCGGTAGCGCGCTTGCTCTTCACTTCATCCAATTTCGCCATGAGCCACCCCTGCTGATAGGTCGATATCGGGAGCGATTTTTGAGCCATCGTGGGGCTCAATGTGTTCGCATCTAAAAAGTAAGCTTGCATTTGAACCACCGCAACGGAACCTTTTGGCTATTTATTGTGACGCTCTAATCGTAAAGCGCGAATTTAGTCCGAAAGTATTATGGCCTTTAGGGGCGTTAGCAGCGGCTCGAACCGAGCGACAAGTGCACTTGGCCGAGGCGAAACGCCGTCGAGATCGCGCAAGGTGATGCGGCCGCGCACCCGTGCCAGCATGTCGCCAAGGCGCCACGTCGGTTAGACCACTCGCCGCATCGGGCGCGTCGCCCGGTCGGGCTCGTGCTGGCGCAGTACGCCGTAGATGAGATCCGAGTTGAAGGTGACCTTTGAAGCTGGCGGGGAGGAGGTCGTTCTCTGTCGGTGAGGTCACGATCGGCATGATATGGCGAATCGATTGCCGCAACGCCAGATCGCGGCCGCGGTTAAGACTGCCTGCCGACGCGTTAACCCTTCGACGCGATTGAAGGAAACGCACAGTGGACACACGGCAGGCGGATCGGATCATCGAGACGGACATTCCGGCGCGGCTCGATCGCCTGCCGTGGAGCCGCTTCCACTGGCTCGTGGTCGTGGCGCTTGGCGTCACCTGGATACTCGATGGGCTCGAGGTCACGCTCGCCGGCTCCGTCGCCCCGGCGCTGCAGGAGAGCCCTGTGCTGCACCTCAGCCCCGCTGAAGTGGGAGCCGCGGCCAGCGCCTATCTGCTGGGAGCCATCTCGGGCGGTCTATTCTTTGGCTGGCTCACCGATCGCTGGGGCCGCAAGCGGCTCTTCAACATCACGCTCGGCCTCTATCTCGTGGCGACTCTCGCCACCGCGCTTTCATGGGATTTCTGGAGCTTCGCGCTGTTCCGCTTCCTGACGGGGGCCGGCATCGGCGGTGAGGGTACGGCGATCAACTCGGCGATCCAGGAGTTGATCCCGGCGCGCTACCGCGGACGCACGGACCTCACCATCAATGGCAGCTTCTGGGTTGGAGCGGCGCTCGGCGCCGCTGCCACGCTGGTACTTCTCGATCCGACGCTGCTGCCGCCCGATTGGGGCTGGCGGACCGCCTTCGGCATCGGCGCCGTGCTCGGGCTCGTTATCCTGTTCCTGCGCCGTTTCGTGCCGGAAAGCCCGCGCTGGCTGATGATCCACGGCCGCATCGACGAAGCGAACAGCATCGTTGCCGAGATCGAGCGCCGTATCCTCGCCTCAACCAACGTGACGCTTGCGCCGGCGACGGGACGGTTGCGGATCAGCGGACGCGGCCACGCCGGCTTTGCCACCGTCTTGCGCGCGTTGTTGACGACCCACCGCCGGCGCACTGTCCTCGGCTTGGTGCTGATCACCTCGCAAGCCTTCTTCTACAATGCCATCTTCTTCACCTATGCGCTGATCCTGACGCGCTTTTACGACGTTCCGGCAGCTTCGATCGGGCACTACATGCTGCCCTTCGCGCTGGGTAATTTCTGCGGTCCGCTTCTCCTCGGCCCGCTCTTCGACACCATCGGTCGCAAGACGATGATCGCGACGACCTACGCGCTGTCGGGCATTCTTCTCGCCGTCACCGCGTGGCTCTTCGCGCATGGGTTGCTCGACGCCACCACCCAGACCATCGCATGGACGGTCATTTTCTTCTTCGCCTCGGCGGCGGCAAGTTCGGCATATCTGACCGTGAGCGAGGTCTTTCCGCTCGAGATACGCGCCCTCGCGATCGCCGTATTCTTTGCCGCCGGAACGCTGCTTGGCGGCGTCATCGCACCGTGGCTGTTCGGCTGGCTGATCGAGAACGGCGCCCGGCTCTATATCGTCGGCGGCTACTTCTTCGCCGCCGCGCTGATGGTGTGCGCCGCGATCGTCGAGCTGATGATCGGCGTGGACGCCGAGCGCCGGCCGCTCGAAGCGGTTGCCGCGCCGCTTTCGCAGGTCGGGTCGCTGGCGTCTGATCGCGCGCTGTAATTTTGCCGCCGCAGCGCTTATATCGGCGCCATGCACGTGACGCCGCCGAAGCCCCGCGAGTGGTTGAAGACGACGACGGGGATCTATTGCGAGCCCGGCGACTTCCATATCGACCCGACCGCCCCTGTCGACCGTGCGGTCATCACCCACGGCCATGGTGATCACGCGCGGCCAAACAATCGGCATGTGCTGGCGACGGATGGGACGCTCGCCATCATGCGCGCGCGCTTCGGGAAAGAGGCCGGGGGCCAGTTGCAGAGCGCCGCCTATGGCGAGCGCATCCGCATCGGCGAGGTCGACATCACCTTGGTGCCGGCCGGTCATGTCCTCGGCAGCGCCCAGATCGTGCTCGAATATCGCGGCAGCCGCGTGGTCGTTTCCGGCGATTACAAGCGGCGCCCCGACGCGACCTGTGCTCCCTTCGAGCCGCAGCCATGCGACGTCTTCATCACCGAGGCGACGTTCGGCCTGCCGGTCTTCCGCCATCCGCCGGATCGCCACGAGATCGACAAGCTTCTTCACTCGCTGCGGCTCTTCCCGGAGCGCTGCCACGTTATCGGCGTCTATGCCCTCGGCAAATGCCAACGCGTCCTCACCATGCTGCGCGATCGCGGCTACCATGAGCCGGTCTATTTGCACGGCGCGCTGATCACGCTGTGCGACCTCTATTGCGCGCACGGTGTCGATCTTGGCCCCGTCCTCCCTTGCGCCGGCGTGCCGCCTGCGGCCCTCAAGGGCCGCATCGTGCTGGCGCCGCCAGGAGCGACCAATGATCGCTGGGCGCGAAAGCTTCCCGACGTCGTCGTCGGCATGGCGTCGGGCTGGATGCGGGTCCGCCAGCGCGCCAAGGCGCGCGGCGTCGAACTGCCGCTGGTGATCTCCGATCATGCCGATTGGGACGAGCTGATCGCCACGCTCGAGGACGTCGGCGCGCCCGAGATCTGGGTGACGCACGGCCGCGAGGAGGCGCTCGTCCACCAGGCGCGGCTCATGGGGCTGCGCGCCCGCGCCCTGTCGATCGCCGGCTTCGAGGAGGAGGATTGATGGCGTGGCCTGCGGCGCGGCCGCGCTGTCCTTCGACTGTCTCAGGACGAGGGACGTAACCGCGGTCATGTCATCCACCCCCCATCCTGAGCCTGTCGTAGGATCGGGTATTACGCGCGGTCGCGCCGGCGCGCCGAACTCGACGTCGTCGATGGAAGCCTTTGCCGCCTTGCTCGAGGCGCTGATCTTCACCCCGTCGCGCAACGGCAAATTGCGGCTGATGGCCGAGTTCTTCGCCACTGCCCCCGATCCCGAGCGCGGCTGGGCGCTCGCCGCGCTGACCGGCGAACTCGGTTTCCGCGAGGCGAAGGCGTCGCAGATTCGCGATCTCGCGATGTCGCGCGTCGATGCCGAGCTCCTCGACTGGTCCTATGATTTCGTCGGCGACCTCGCCGAGACGGTGTCGTTGATCTGGCCCGAACGACCCGGCGCCAACCGCGTGCCCGAGTTGAGCGAGATCGTCGCAGGCCTGACGACCACGACGCGCAGCACGGTCGGGGCTCTCCTTGAGCGCTGGCTCGATGCGCTCGACGCGACGGGGCGCTGGGCGCTCTTGAAGCTGGTGACCTCCGGGTTGCGCGTCGGTGTCTCGGCGCGTCTGGCCAAGACGGCGCTCGCCGAATTCGGCGGCGTCGAGATCGATCAGATCGAAGCGATCTGGCATGGGCTCGATCCCCCTTACAGCGAACTCTTCGCGTGGCTCGAGCAGCGTGGACCGCGGCCCGAGATCGGCGACCGGCCGGCTTTCAATCCGCTGATGCTGGCCAATCCGCTGGAGATCGAAGATCTCACGGCGCTTGACCCGGCGCAGTACTGCGCTGAATGGAAATGGGACGGGATACGCGTGCAACTCGTCGGCCGCGCCGGCGAGCGGCGGG
>Ga0209647_1004318_pt1 | contig 10731 bp, 7 predicted proteins | sample GraSoi_2013_60cm_FD_185827 | JGI IMG/M metagenome (GOLD analysis project Ga0209647, IMG submission 185827) | Grasslands soil microbial communities from the Angelo Coastal Reserve, California, USA - Sample 9_17_2013_60cm (SPAdes) (version 2) | ecosystem: Environmental > Terrestrial > Soil >...
GTGGCAGAGAACGAGCAGTCCTTTACCGGGTACTACCTCAGGCGGATGTTCACTGAGGAAGCGGCGTGGGCGAATACTCGTCAGTCGAGTGAGATTGTGGCGGGGTAGCCTGCGCAGCGTACTCGGAGGGCTCTACCCGGCCACTATCGTTAGCATGATCTTCTGCGGGCTGCCTATTGCCGCCGTTTGGTTCTGGCTCTGGGCCGCCCAATTTAATTGGTATGCCTCGCTGGCGTTGGCGATAGTCAACCCAGATGATTAAGCCGACCATCGTCAAAAACACCAGGACAATACCTACAAGTTTGTAGAAATGGGCAAAATTTATACCTGAGAAGCTCAGCGCCAGCAGCCCAAATACAAATGCCAGCCCATAAAATAGGTAGCAGATTTGTTTGATACTCAGCCCCGTTGACATTAGTCGATGGTGCAGGTGTGTCTTGTCGTAATGCACCGGTGATTGACCACGGCGTATGCGATTCATTATCACTACGGCTACATCGAGGATAGGCACGCCGAGCACCATCAGGGCAAGCGCGAGTTTCGCGCCTCCCATGATTGAAAGCACTGCCAGCGCAAGTCCTAGAAACATTGAGCCACTGTCTCCCATGAAAATCTTCGCGGGATTCCAGTTGTGCGGCAGAAAACCAAAGACGGCGCCTGTGAAAATGGCGGAGAGAATCGCTATACTATACTGATGCAGCATAAAGCTGATCAGTGTGATGAAGAGAGCTGTAATACCTACGACACCCGTTGCCAACCCATCCATGCCATCGATCCAGTTGATTGTATTCATCATGCCAACCGTCCAGAACCAGGTAAGCAAGACAGCGGGAATGGCTAGCAAAGTGATATTACTAGTGTGTGTGACCAGAAAGAGCGTAGGTTCACGATACCACGGCAAATGGGGAGCGAATTGTTGTACACCAAAGGGGTTGTTGAAGGTGAAAAGCAGTACGCCATGAAAGACCCCATCTATCCACGGCCCGAGTATGATAATGACCGCTATCGTCTGAGCAAGGAGTTTAGGCCACGGGTTAAGTCCCAGAACATCATCATACGCATGCACGATTACCATCAGGGCTCCAGCAGCAATCAATAACCAGTAAATTGTGAGTTCGTTGGCGTGAGCGTTCAGATTAGGACCAGGGGTATAAAAGAGCAATGATGCGATGGCGAAAGCCAGGAACATAGCAACACCGCCCAGGCGGGGTACAGCTTTGGTATGCACCCTGCGTGCGGCAGGTTTATCGAGCCATCCTACTTTATAGCAAAAAGCCTTGACTAAAAACGTGAGTACAAAGGCAAATACGAATGCAGATGCTCCCCCAATCAACAGAGTGATTGCGTCAGGAAGATTAATGGGAATGAGCAAGAGAAGCCGAATATGGATAATACTTGCCTCAAGCATAAGAACTCTCCCCTTCCACAGGTGAGACTAACATATTCCCCTCTTTTTGTAAAGACGATAAAACCCGAAAAAAACGGTTCGACTCTATCTCGCTCCAAATTATCTGCTTTCCTTTGAATACGAATTAGAGATTTACCTGTAACATGCGGTCCCAGCCCGAAAAGTCCTTTGTGAAGGTTATCTTTGCCTGAGGCCAGGTCTCATGCAGCAAGTTAATAAGTGGCTCGCGCTGGAGGAACCCAATTTCTAAGCATAGTACTGCTCCCTGTGCTATTTTATCTGAGTTCTGTAATTCTGAAAAAAAGCGCTGCAACAGGTCCAGTCCAGTAGGGCCACTGAAAAGCGCAATGTGTGGCTCGTAGGCCTTGACATCGGAAGTCAGGTAAGCCAGTTCCCCGGTTCCTATGTAGGGCAGGTTGGCCGTAAGTATGTCAGCGGATTCGGGCAACGGTGCCAGGAGATCGCCATGCAGCAGGCGTACGCGCTTTTCGACATGGTGACGCAAGCAATTGAGGTAGGCGACAGAGAGCGCATCAGCAGAAATGTCGGTGGCGTACAGGTAGGGAAGACGCGGCTCAAGTACCGCCAGGGTTATAGGAATGATGCCGCTGCCTGTGCCGATATCGGCTACAATGGGAGTACGTCCCGCTGCAAGCATTTGCCGGCAGGCGTTGAGCGCAGCTTCGACCAGTAGTTCTGTTTCTGGACGAGGGATTAAGACACGTTTATCAACGAGAAAATCAAGTCCGTAGAATTCTTTATGGCCGGTGAGATACGCGACAGGTTCACCATGTGTACGTCGCTCTATGAGTGTGAGATATTGCTGTTCCTCTTCTGCGGTAAGTGTGCGTTCGGGGTATGCATAGAGCATGCTCCGTTCAACATTCAGGACATGGCTCAGCAATACTTGAGCGTCAAGCCTGGCATGTGGCTGGCCTGCCTGTGTGAGGGTGAGTGTTCCCTGTTCTAATGCCTGGCGAATGTTGGTCATGATTTATAGTGGTTGGCGTCCTGCAAAACCTGCATCAAGGTAATGCCAGTAATTAATGCGTTCCTCGCCCAGGTGCCAGCACAGGTAGACTTCGCGACCATTACGCAGGCTAAGGAAATCGATCAGGCCGGTATTTGGGTCTTTCAATTCGCAACCAAAGTCGCTGAGTTCGTTGACTAACTCTCGCAAAGCCTGGATGTGCCTTGCCAGTTCTTTCTGCAATTTGCTAATGCGTTCGTGCAAATGGTAGCCGTTTCCCATGGCCTGCGCATGCAGATCGCCAAGTTCCTCTTCGCTTTGCTGCATAGCAAAGCGGCGTTCTTGAATCTTGAGGAGTACAACGGTTATCTGAGGCAATAAAGCTTCGGCTTGTTCGCGGGTAAAGTAGTGGGCCATGCGTTTCCTCCCTTTCAGCGCACTGGCTTGACTTTCGTTCGCTGGCTGTATGATAGCACGTTTTGGCTACTTTGCCTAGCCCTCCGCCCCTCGCGGGTGCCAGGGGCGGGGCGGCAGGGGCAGTATCTTTTCGGGATAATTTACTCTCTCCGTTCAAGGCGAGGGAACAGGTGTTGGGGACGCCCCAATGCCAGGCGAAGGTGTTAGGGTCGGCGCCGGACCGAGATTAATAGTCAGGTCATTGAAGGTTTTGAGGTTCACTGTCTGACCTCCCTGATTCGCAAGGTAGGTGCCGGTGACGGTATCACCAGGTTGCACGAGCGGTAGTTTGGCTGAAAGGCTCAAATTCGCGGTAAAGATTACATGTTGCCCTTCGATCTGGATGTAGTAAATGGTATTTCCACCTTGCTGTACCGCCGATATACGCGAGACCTTGCCTGTCACGGTTTGCTGCGTTCCTGTGCCGGGTGTAGCTCCGCAGTCGTTGGAGATATTATTTTGCGCGAGCCACTGTTTATAATCAGCCAGCGCGCTGCTAAGCGTTGTCTCGAACTGCACGTTGCCCCCATTCAGGTTTCTGGCGGCGAGCATACCCACATCCTGGTAAATGCTGCCGCTGCTATAAATTGCGACCCAGGTAGGCTGGCCGCAGATCTCGTACAACTGGAAGCTGTCCACATTGTAGCGCAGGATATTGGCACGTGTCGACTGGAAAGTGTTCTGCACATTGCTACCGATACCCAGACCTGCCGCATCTGGGTAAAAGCGCGCCTCGTTCTTGTGCGTATCGAAGAGGAAGACACCAGTGCTGGATTGATCGTTTGAAGACGATGATGTCATTGGAACGAGCCAGACAGGTTGATCGACGTTGTTATAAAGCAACTGAGGGTCGCTCGCGGGGCTCTGCTGGCCAGCTCCGGAGGGATTGAACCATGGCGCTGCATGATATTGTCCCCACCAGGACAGGTATGTACTCACTGTCTCTGAGGGCATGACGCGATCTACCCAGGTCGGCACATTCTGCGGCTTATAATCCTTAATGTCCCCTGTGTGCGCATCTACAATCAGCACTTCACTCAGTACATTACCGGTATAGCCGCGTGTTGGTTGCATGAGAGAGATCGTCCAGTAAGGATGAAAGCTGTCGTCAAGCTCCAGGGTAGGGTCAACGAGCCTGCCATAGGTGTAGCCGCTCAAGTAGACGTGCCGTATCAGGTCCTGGTTGAGGAGCGCGCCGGGCAGGTAGGCGATTGTGTCATTACCACCGGTGTGTAAAGCTGGTAGCGCCTGCGGATTTTCAGCGTCTACAACAACGAACCCGGGTGTGAAGGAATTAGACAGGTTGATGAAGATGTTGTTGTAGGATAACGGGGCGACATAATAGAGATGGTGGTTGATAGACTGCAGCGTATAGCTGTTGGGATCAAGGTTATAGGATGAACCCAGGTTCTGCCCGTTGGAGCCGAGCACCTGTTGACCTTTGAAAGAGGCGACGCTCGAGCTAACCAGGACGATATTATTGGGATCGGTCGGTATCAACGGAGTGCCGGGTTTCTCTACAATCACATGAGGAATAGCAGCGAGCGCCTTTGCATTGCTATCAAACCAGGTAGTGAAGACGACGATCAGGCCGGCGACAACGATACCAATGAACACGGCTACGGCCAGGCCGAAGATGCCTGCCGCGATAGCGCCGCGCGAGGCATTGACTGGAAGTGAGACGCGGTTGCCGCTTGAGCGTCCTCCCTGGCTGGCGGCTGAGATATCTCCCAATGTGCCTAGCGCCGGGCGCACGAAAGAGAATAGATTGCCGATGCTGCTGAGTACAAGCGGCCAGAGCAGCCATTGCCATCCTCCAAAGGGGCCGGTTAATGCGGGTTCAGTACCGTAGACAATTAAAAAGCAGACGATGAAGTTAAAGATGAAGTAGCCAATGAACCACCTGATAAATTTGCGAGCTACGAATGCTTCGCGGCGTCCAAATGCGAATCGCCCAATGCTCAGTATGGCCATTACGATGAGCGCGCCGATGAATGCCAGTAGGACACTAATCATGGCTGTCTCTCCTGTTGTGCAATGATGACAAAATAAGCACTTCTTCTGCTTTTAATGGTAACGTGTTCGTCAAGAGCTTAGCAGATGTAGGGGATGAGCCACTTAGTAGGAGCGCAATTCGTTGCGCTCCTACTTTTCTTTCTAAAGATTTACTTTTCCAACGTGCTCTTCGAGTTTCTCTCACCGTCATACGAAAGCAGAATACGTTTGCCTTCGTAGACTGTCTCAAGATGGACGGGGCGGCCCCACAGCAGGTAGACGTGCTGGAGCGTCTTCTCGGCGTAGACCAGGTCGAGTTCCTGGCCCTCGAAGAGATGCTTCAAGTAGAGCTCGCGGTTGCCGCGATAGTCACCGTTGTCGACAACCAGGTAGGGGTTGCCGAAGTTGTTCAGGTTGGCAACTATATTATCGCGCACCTTCTCCCAGTTTTTCTCGACGATGACCCACTCGTCTCCCTCTTTCCTGTAGATGTAGAGATCAAGGTCTTTCACCAGGTCTTCAGTGAGGTAGTTACGCAGGAAGGAGACGTCGTTGTCAAGTTCGCGTACTTCGAAGATCTTCTGACGACCCATGCCGGGTTTGCGTCCAAATCGCTCTCGCTCCTCCCCGCTGGGATTGTCCCAGCGCTTCTCGATGTCTTCAAGCATCTTGAAGCCCAGGTAGTACGGGTTGAGCGAGGTGCGCGATGGTGAGAGTACGCCAGAGTGCAATTGTGCGAATTCGATTACTTCTGAGTCTGAGATTACGCCGCGTTCGGCGAGTCTGCGCATGATGCGCGAGTGCCATAAGCTGGCCCAGCCTTCGTTCATTATCTTGGTTTGCATCTGGGGCACGAAGTAGAGCATCTCGGTACGTACGATCTCGACGATGTCGCGTTGCCAGGGTGTAAGGTGTGGGGAGTAGTTTGCCAGAAATTGTAAAAGGTCCTTTGCGGGCTTCTCTGGAAACTTTGGCGGTCTGCCCGGGAACCGGTCGCGTTCCTCTTCTACCTTTCTGGCACTCTTTTCCAACCCCCACAGGTCATCATAGTTGCTCGTTAACTGTTTTACAGTTTTCTCTTTCTGTTTATCTTTATCTGGCTCGTTCTCGCGAATGAGCAGATTGTAGTCGACGTGCTCTTGAATTGAAAGCACGGCGTCGAGGAAGCGCTCCACCTCTGCTTTGCCATGATCGAACTCGTACTTGGCGATGCGCTCGGCATGGATGCTTACTTTGTCGATCATGCGACGCGAGGTGTGCTGGAAGTAGGCGTTGTTCTTGAAGAAATCGGTATGACCAAAGACATGCGCTGCTACGAATGTGTTCTGTAACAGGTTGTTCATATCCATCAGGAAGGCATAGCTCGGGTTGGTGTTGACCACCATCTCGTAGATTTTGCTCAACCCGAAGTCGTATTGCATCTTTTGCCTGTAATAAGCCTTCCCGTGCGTCCAGTGACTGAAGCGGCCGGGTAAGCTATACGAGGCAAATTCGTACATGATTGATGCGGGCACTAGCTCGAAATGCGTGGGAAATGGATCAAGCCCGAAGTTACGTGCTTCTTCCCAGGCCTCGTCTATTGAATCACGCAATCGTTCAATATCGCTATCTGCCATGAGGAGACCCCCTCTATTTAAACGGTTACCTTGTGGGAACGGGTTCGCGCTGCGCAAAGAATTTCCGCAGCGCAGGATAGACCTCTTTCTTATCAGAGATGGTCACCGCAGTGAATTTCTTGTCGCTGATTTTGTTATAGGCCGACATCAGCGTGCTGGGTGAGCGGTAGTGGCCCTCGCGGATCTCGCCGTAGCCAAAGATGTTACAGAGTTCCATCAATTTGGTGACCAGTTGTACGCAGCGGTCATTGTCCCAGGGTAGATTATCGCCGTCCGAGAAGTGGAAAGGATAGATGTTCCAATCGTCCGGGTTGTAGCGTTCTTTGATGATATCTAAGGCAAGCTCGTAGGCAGATGAGACCTGGGTACCGCCGCTCTCACCCTTATGGAAGAACTCTTCTTCGGTGACCTCTTTAGCCTCGGTGTGGTGGCTGATGAAGACGATCTGCACGTTATTGTACTTCGTGCGTAGGAAGCGCACCATCCAGAAGTAGAAGCTGCGCGCGATGTACTTCTCGAATTCACCCATGGATCCTGAAACATCCATCATGGCTATCACCACAGCATTGGACTGGTAGCGAATCGTCGGCTCCCAGACCTTATAGCGCAGGTCCTCAGATTTAATATCCTTGAACTTTGCCTCACCTTTGGCGGCGTTGCGCTTCATGTTCTCCATGATGGTGCGTTTCTTATCCAGGTTTGTCAGGGGGCCTTTCTTGCGCACATCGGTAAAACGCACGGCCTCGGTCTGGAGTTCCTGCTGGCGTTTCTGTTCGAGGTTGGGCAGGCCCAGGTCCTCAAAGATCATGGCCGCCAGTTCTTCCATGGTAATTTCGGCTTCGTAGTAGTCGTAGCCAGCCTCTTTACCTGCATCACCCTTTTTGCCTTTACCGGGCCTGGGCTCCTGGGCAACTACGTCGCCGACTCTGCTTTTTCCGTCGCCCTGGCCGGCGTGTTGCTGGCGGCCAGGGTCATAGCGAAAACGATATTCATCTAGAGAGCGAATGGGTACGCGCACCATCTTCTTGCCATCGGAGAGAATGATGCTTTCCTCGCTGACGATATCGCCCAAGTTTTTCTTGATTGCTTCGCGAATCTTCTCTTTGTGACGTTCCTGGTCGGCCTGCCCCTTACGGTGCAAAGACCAGTCATGCTGGGAGACAGACATGGAGCACACTCCTTTCAGCCGCGAAACGGTTGGGGCGCGATAACTCGCGCCCCTCATGCCGATTTAGTTACGTTTTAGAGCGCAAATGCTGCGATTTGCAGCGCTCCAAATGCTATCGATTCAACAAACTACCTGTATAGCGCAAGATCTCGTTAGCGCATATATGGCAGTATCCATGCTCCGCCATCAGGCGGTTAACGACTTCGTTAATCTTGCGAAGTTGATCTTTGTCTGGAGTGCGCGTGGATGTAGTGATCTTGACCACATCGCGCAGGTCAGCGAAGAGTTTCTTCTCAATGGCCTCCTTCAAGCGTTCGTGGCTGGTGTAGTCGAAGGTCATGCCCTTGCGAGCCAGCGACGAGATGCGGATGAGGATTTCCTCGCGGAAGGATTTCTTGGCATTTTCGGTGATGCCGATCTGCTCTTCAATCGAGCGCATCAACTGCTCATCAGGCTCCATCTCTTCATCGGTGATAGGGTCGCGCAGCTTGGTTTTATTACAATAGGCTTCTACGTTATCCAGGTAGTTATTCAGCAGGGTCTTTGCCGATTCCTCGTAGGAGTAGACGAAGGCTCGCTGGACCTCTTTTCTGGCAATCTCATCGTATTCTTTACGCGCTTCGTTAATGAAGTTCAGATAACGTTCGCGTTCTTCACGTGTGATGCTGGTATGCTGATCCAGGCCATCACGCAGAGCCCGCAGCGCGTCGATGGGATTGATGCAGGTGGTGTTCTGTTTGACCAGCGCACTTGAGAGGCGATTGATGACATAGCGCGGCGAAATGCCATCCATCCCCTCGCGTACCGCTTCCTCCTGCAATTCTCGGACATCTTTCTGCTTGAAATCCTCGATGTCCTCACCGTCATAGAGCTTCAATTTCTTCATTATGCTCATGCCTGCCTTCTTTGAAGGTTCAAGACGCGTAAGGACAGCGAACATACTGGCAACATGCAGTGTATATGGTGCGATATGGACGTTCTGTAAGGAACTCTGCTTGAGCAGCTTTTCATAGATTTTGATCTCGTCGGAGACACGCAGGTTGTAAGGTACCTTGACAAGAATGATGCGGTCTTGCAAAGCTTCCGACTTTTTGTTGCCCACGAATGCCTGGTATTCATGCTCATTGGTATGGCTGACGACCACTTCGTCGGCGTAGATCATGCTGAAACGCCCGGTTTTGATGTTCTGTTCCTGGCTGAGTGTGAGCAAGACATAGAGGAACTTCTCGTCGGTTTTGAGCATTTCGACAAATTCCATGATGCCACGGTTGGCGATGTTCAGCTCACCATCGAAGCGATAGGCTCGCGGATCGCTTTCCACACCCACTTCTCCAATGGTGGAGAGGTCGATACCGCCAACAAGCTCGCTGATATCCTGGCTTTTTGGATCGGACGGCGTGAACGTGCCGATGCCCAAACGATATTTCTCACTGAAAGCCAGGCGTTTGACCGGTACCTCTTCAATATGCCCCTTATATTGTGTATCTACCATAAAGCGGCAGTGAGGGCAGAGGTCACCCTCGATGTACAGCCCAAACTCTTTCTCCACATCTGGCCGTAGGTCGTACGGGATCAAGTGGAGAGGTTCCTCGTGCATGGGGCAATCTTTAATAGCATAGAGCGCACCGGCTTCCGTGCGCGTGTATGCTTCCAATCCGCGCTTGATCAGGTAAACGATAGTAGACTTACCACCGCCGACAGGTCCCATGAGCAGCATGATGCGTTTACGTACTTCCAGACGCTTTGCAGCAGAGTCGAAATACTCAACGATCTGCTGCAGGGGCTTTTCGATACCGAAGATTTCCTGGCTGAAGAAATTATAGCGAGGTTCGCCAGTTCTAGAAGTCTCGACGCCCGTATCCATAATCATATGATAAATGTGCTCATGAGCAAGGCGGATTACTTCCGGCTTTTTGGTGGCAATCTCAAAGTACTGAGCAAAAGTTCCTTCCCACTGTAAGTCACGTTCCCGATCTCTATATTCCTCTAACCGCTTAACCAGATCCATTGGTCACCCTCTCTGTTCTATGCTGTTAGACTGTTTGGGCTAACTGCTGAGATAACGCACTAGTGAATGGATTAAGAATAATTACAATAATGTAGGCCTCCCCTGCTGGGGGATAGATATTGATTTAAAAGGGCTGGTTTCTTGCTCGTCAGATCGAGGCGGAGAACCAGCCCTTTCCTTATCAATTCCAAGATGGAGACGAACTGCTGGGCAAGTCGAGGCGGGGAACCAACCTTTTCCTTATCAATTCCAAGGCGGAGATGAACTCCTTGACTTTCTATTTTCAGTTTCAATTTCGGTCCCATGTTCCATTCCAGACGGGAAACGAAACCTACAAGGGTACGCTAAAAACAATCCGGTAATGGTAGCATACAGTACAGATAGACCCATGTCAAGAGTTTCAACTGCTTATACATCCGTTCAAATATGAATACGAATGAGAGCTAAGTCTGGTTGTAACGTAAGTCGCTGCTTCTAAAAGATAGAACGGGTGTGCTGAAGGACCGGTCACTTTTCCTGTGAGTGTAGTTATCAGGATGATCTATTGTCAAATATAACGAAAGCAATGTTATCAAGCCGCTGGATTCGCTTGAGGAAAGATTTATTTGCCCGTTATTTCGAGCGTAATTGTGGCGCCAAACCCCACACCGAGCGTTTTAGCGGCATTGCCATTACGTATCGCGATAGCTACATATCCCGAACTATCGCCATAGATGAATGGTTGGCCGTCATTGGGACCACCGGCGAAGAAGCGCCTGCGTTCCTCTATCACTAAACTCTCTTTCGGAAAGACAACCCGTACCTGCGGGGCAGTGAACAGGTCAGGTGCTATGGTAAGGGGGATACTCGTAATCAGGTTTCCGAAGTTATCGACGTGAACGATATGCGCATCAATGCCTGTTCCCCGGCGGCTGGTATACCCGACCTCCAGGCGCTGCAGTGCAGTTGAGTCCACCGGTGTCCCAAGTTCATGGAAGGTACGAGCCAGCCCACACGCCAGGTAAGCGCCAACCGGCGCAAAGATATCACGACCATGAAAGGTTGAACTGACATGTGGCAGATGATACGTTGGGTTTGTAAGAAGAACGGCTGCATGGACCGCCTGTTCTG
>Ga0209647_1004319_pt1 | contig 10730 bp, 12 predicted proteins | sample GraSoi_2013_60cm_FD_185827 | JGI IMG/M metagenome (GOLD analysis project Ga0209647, IMG submission 185827) | Grasslands soil microbial communities from the Angelo Coastal Reserve, California, USA - Sample 9_17_2013_60cm (SPAdes) (version 2) | ecosystem: Environmental > Terrestrial > Soil >...
CCTCACCACACTCCGCAAGCCAGAGGAACGCTTGCAGATCGGTCTGAAACTCGATGCAAGTGGCTATCAAAAACTGGCTTGGGAAGAGCAGTCCGTCTATCGCTCACGCGAATATACGCCGACCTCGCTGTATGGCCTGGAAGTGATCGTACTGAATAGCAGCCGCGCTCTTGATGAACAAGTCAGAACGATGTTTAAAGAGCGCTACATCCCGGCTTTTCTGGCCCGTGAAGGAAGTCGCACGGCGAGCCAATTGTGGAATCTGCGCCGCCAGGGGCAGCTTCTGTGCTACCAGCTTTCGGTAACGTTCGCCGATGGGCATATCGGTAGCTATGATGCGGTGCTAGGGACGATGGCCTTACTGGCCTGGGCGGAAGTGCTGTTCTTTTATCGCAAGATGGACGAGCAGAAAGCACAGTCAGGGAATGACGATCCAATGATTTGTTGAAGAAGGGAGCTTGCCTTTGACCCAAATACTATTTTCATCAGCAGAGATCAAACAGAACAATCGTGGCGAACTTTTCTCCATGCTGCTGCGACTACACCCGAAAGAAGAGGGAACGGTGCAGCCAGGGGCGGGCAACCAGGTGCAGGCGGCGTTTCTGGGCATGGTGCGGCAGGGTGATCCGGCGCTGGCAGAGTGGCTGCACGCGCCCAACCAGCGCCGACCCTACACGCTTGGCCTGTTGCAGGGTTTCAATCATCTCACTCCTACACGACTAGAGGAAGCGGTCATGAAACGTGAGGAGGTGGCGGTGACGCCCGGCCAGGTATACTGGCTGCGCATTACGATGCTCGATACGGGCGTTTTCGGCACGTTCGCCCGCTATTTGATTGCTCACCCGCGCGACCTGGTTGTCCGCATAGGCAATGCTCGCTTTGAAATCAGTCGCCTGCTTTGCACGCCGGAACAAGACGCCACTCAGACATGGGTCGCGTATACCTCGTTCGCGGAATTGTATGCCGCCCGCAAGCCACAAAAACACTACCAGTTTGAGTTCGCTACGCCGACGACCTTCAGCCAGGGGCAACAGGCGTGGGGCAAGTTGTTCAAGCTCTTCCCGGAATCGGCGCTGGTCTTCGAGAGCCTGGCGCGCCAGTGGGAAGCCTTCGCGCCCGCCGATCTGCGCCTTGCCGCGCACGGGCTCACCACCCGCAACCTCGCCGCGTGGTGCGAGGAGCATGTGATCGTCTCGCGCTATACCTTGCATACCTCGCAGCTGCCGTTTAGCACGTTTGGGCAGATCGGCTTCGAGGGCGATGTGACATATGAGGTGAAAGGGAATCCGGCAGCTTCAGAAGCATCCTGGCTTACGCCCCTGGCGCGCTTCGCGCTCTTTGGCGGCGTAGGCTACAAAACGACAATGGGCATGGGGCAGGCACGCTGCACAAATATCGCGATGCTGGCAACTGAAGATGAAACTCCTGCAGCCGCACTGAGAGAGGTGTAGCCATGAGCCAGTACGCTGAGCCGGAAACGATCCCGCTCTCATACCTCAACGCCATCGAGTATTGCCCGCGACGCTTCTATTACGAGTTTGTTGAGGGGGATATGCTGGAAAATGAATTTGTCCTTTCCGGTTCACTGCTCCACGAGCGAACTGATCAGCCCGGGCAGCATACCGTCGAGGGCGAACAAGAGATCACTCACCTGTACTTGTATAGCGCGTCGCTGCGACTTTCTGGCTTTGCCGATGTGGTGGAAGAGGAGCACGGTCTCTTTGTGCCGGTTGAATACAAGCATGGGAAAGAGGGGAAATGGCTCAACGATCATATCCAGTTGTGCGCTCAGGCGTTGTGCCTGGAGGAACGTTTGCCGGAGCGCGCTCCTATCCCCTATGGCTACATTTTTTACTATGGTTCGCGCAAGCGCGTCCAGGTGTACTTTACGCCTACCCTGCGGGCAAAAACGCGAGCAACGATCGATTTCGCCTTTCAGGTCGCGCTGCATAATACGCCTCCACCCCCACTCGATGGCAAACAGGCCGCGCGCTGTCGCGATTGCAGCCTGATCTCGCTCTGCTTACCGGATGAAGTGAAGTTGCTGGCCGCCAGCAAAGGAGGTTCCCTTGCCAACCCTCTACCTGACTGAAGATCATGCCCTGGTGCGGCGCGATACTGAAGATTGCCTGCTGGTACAGATTCCCGAACAGCGCGGTGAAGGAGGCGCGGTACTGATTCCGACGAGTAAGCGGAGAATACCTCTGCACAAGGTGGATGATGTGATCGTTATGGGCGATGTGACGCTGACAGCCTCCGCTTTACAAATGTTACTCGAAAAGAACATCGAGATCCATTTTCTAGACGGGATTGGGCGTTTCAAAGGGCGTCTCACTCCTGGCCTCTCGAAGAACTCGCTGCTACGCCTGGCCCAGCATCGGGCCCATAATGATGTGCCGAAACGCGGCGAACTTGCCAGGAGATTCGTCATCGGCAAGCTCTCCAACCAGCGTACGATGTTGCAACGTTCTAATCGCCGCCAGGTCGATCCCGTGTTCGATCAAGAGATCGCGTTGATCGGCAGCAACATTCGCCAACTAGCAGCGCTCTCGACGAGTGTGACTGTGGAGCCAGCGCAACTTATCAGCGGCGATGTGGGCGTCGATGGCACGCCGATCGAGACCATTCTTGGGCTGGAAGGATCGGGCAGCGCAGCCTATTTTCGCTGTTTTGGCAGGATGTTGACGGACCAGGAACAATGGCCTTTCGCCGGCCGGATCAAACGCCCGCCAACCGACGCGGTCAACGCCCTGCTCAGTTATGGCTATGCGTTATTAGCCACTCAGGTTGCCAGTGCCGTGCAAATCGTCGGCTTCGACCAGTTCGTCGGTTTTCTTCACAGTTCCACCTACGGGCGACCCGCCCTCGCGCTCGATCTGATAGAAGAATTCAGGCCGCTCATTGTCGATTCGGTCGTCTTGACACTGCTCAATAACAGGATGCTTACCAGGGACGACTTCCAGGTCGAACTGGGAGCCTATCGTTTGAAAAAGGAGCCGCGCAAGCTTTTCCTCACGCGCTTTGAGGAGCGACTGAATGAGGAAATTACGCATCCTACCTTCGGTTCCAGGATCAAATACCGGCGCTGTATCGAGATGCAGGCGCGACTGGTGGCCAAGTATCTGACCGGCGAGATCGAGGCATATCCGCCATTTATCACCAGATAGGATGGTCTGTGAGCATGAGGTCTTCGTCATCCAGTCAGAACACGTTTTACGTGATTGCGTATGATATACCTGATGATCGGCGGCGCACGAAGATTCACAAAATCCTTTCAGGCTTTGGGACATGGACACAATACTCGCTCTTCGAGTGTTTTCTCTCCAAAAAGGAACTGGTGCAACTCAAAGCAAAACTGGCAAAGCACCTGGAAGAGGCGCAGGATAGTGTACGCTTTTACCCGCTCTGTGTGAACTGCGTAGAAAAGGTTGAAACCGTCGGGAGTTCGCCTCCGAACGAAGATATTCTGTATATCGTTTAAGGGACTCAAGAATTATTAACTATCCCGGCATCCTAGCAAGGAACGTACTTGATGTCCACAAACCACTTTTCCAGGGAAGGCAATCGCTGAAGTTGGGTTTCTACGGCGTCCATAGCCTCCTTGGTCAGTTTCACACCGGTCTGATAGGTGGTCGTCACCAATTCAACAAGTGGATATTTGCCTTTCCAGGTCATGGTCCCGGCTGACTTTATCACGGCGTCCACCGAATCGAGCAAGGAACCGTTCCAGTGCTGCTCTAAAATGCCCCAGCACCGTTCGACCGGATTATATTTGCTGTGGTATGGCGGATAATACGCCAGGCGTATCGTGAGATGAGCGTGCTGTACAAACTCCACCAGACGGTACATGAACTGGGTACGCCGACTGTGGTTCTCAGGGCCATTGTCTAGATTGATGAGGAGCGTCTTGATGTGAGAAAAGCGTTCTTTGACGGTTTCCCACCAACTGACCAACCGATCCACGAGACAATCGCTGGTCACTTTGGACGTCACCCCGTAAAGAAAGAGTTCATCGGAGGCGGGGAGAAAAATCCCCACGGGTGTCACAGTTGCTTCTGGCTGAAAGTCATGGTCAGCAGCCTTGGTTGGGACGCGACTCTTTCCTCCACGTGCAAAGGGGCCGACCTTAACCGTTGCCTTGGCATCCATTGAGATCCGTAACACGTCGGGAGCGGCATTTGCCTCCTCATTTCTGTGCTTGACTTGGGCAAAGATGGCATCGGTTTCGGGCAGTTTTTTTGGGGTTGACTCTTGGCTACCTTTTTGAGAGCATACCCCAACTCGTTCAACTTCGTTGCAATCGTCTCCGCAGTCGGCAACTCGTCATCACGGTAGCCGAACGTTCCAATCAACTGGCGACGCACTTCTGTTGCCGTCAGGCGGGTGTAGAGACGGTTCGTGCGAAATTGTGGGTCGGCTTGACTCTGCCCGTCGACGATGGCAGTGATATCGCTGAGTAAGTTGGGGAAGTGCTCTTCGACTCGGTTTGCGGCCTCGTGATGCGTATGCATTGATGCAGATAATCCCGTGTTCCAGTTCGTGTTGACCGAGGCTGTTCGTCCCACGATTCCATCCCAACTCCCGTTCTGCCAGCCGCTGCCCTCCTTCTCCCAACGCCCGCACTGTCCGCGCCATAAAGAGGCGGCGCACGCTCCCTTTGAGATCTTTCGCCATCTCTATGAGTAACTCTTTGACTTCTTCTCTCAGTTCCATCCTTCCGCCTCCCAGCGTTTTTTTGCCACAGTCTCTCATCTCTGCAAGCGGTCACCAGAGCAAGCGGAGAGAAACAGACGCGAATGGTTCTACCGCTTGCTCTGGTGACCCCCTCAGAGCATTTCGTCTCCGTTCATCGTGGTCTCATGACTTCTGGTTGCCCTACTGCGCCCACTCCGGCACGACTTCTTCCCCGTTTGGACGGAAAAACTGAATCCCTTTGGGAGCGATGAGCAGCCATTCAGCCTCGTCCTGACCAGTATTTTCGATCTGATGGAGTGTGTGGGCTGGAACAATCAAGGTGTCACCGGGGGCAACTTCCACCCGCTCATCTCCAACGAGCACGGTGACTGTTCCCGCAAACTGCACCATGACCTCTTCTCGGTTGTGATAGTGGAAGGGATTGGTCGCTCCTGGTTCCTGACGTTGGCGGATAACACTGACCTCGGTTGCCCCCCGACGAGGAGTGGCAAGGCTGCCAGCGAACATTCCAGGGGACCCACTAGCTGGGATGCTTGAGTTACGAATAAGCACCAAAGAAATCTCCTTTGAGTGAGTGAAGCACAGACATGTGCTATACTATTAGAAAGTCTACCTGTCTAAATAGTAAATCAGGCTGTCTAATTTGTCAAGAGGGAATGAGTATGTCGCAAGAATCGCTTTCTATCGATCGGGAACACCTCGAGCAGATGCGTCAGCAGCATATTGGGCGCTTGCTCCAGCAAACCTCCCGAGCTTTCAACGTTCGGGCTATTACGAAGTTACAGCAGTATGGGCACGCTGGCTTGAGCCTGGCCCACACCTCACTGCTTTCCAATCTCGACCTTGAAGGAACACGCATCACCGTTTTGGCAGAACGTGCAGGAATGACGAAGCAGTCTATGGGACAACTCGCATTGGATCTGGAAAAGAGAGGGTATATTCAACGTGTGATCGACCCGCGTGATCATCGTGCCACGCTCATTCTGTTTACCGCAGCAGGTTGGCAATTTCTGCAAGATGCGTATCAGGTGAAAGGCGAAATCGAAACGGAGTACCGTGCCTTTTTAGGAGATGAAGGAATGCGTCTCCTTCGTTCATCGCTGCTGATACTGCTTGAACAGAGCAATCAAGAAGGCGAGAAAGCTCACTAACTTTACTTGATATCGTGACCCTGGGACAATTTAGTTTTCGAGAGTCCCTAAGAGTAACCCAGTCGCGAGAGGTAGGTGCGGTGGCGATGTCATGCTTAGCCTCTCGCAGCCTTCTAGTTCGGCTTGCCACCTGATATGAGAGGAAATGGGCTCCATGCAAGTGAAGCAAAAAAGAGATCAATATAGGCCTAAAGTAAGAACCTCTCGCAACTATTGCCTTCAATCGGCTTCTCATGCTATACTAGAGCCAGGCCGTCTGAAGCGGCCTGAGCCCGAACGCAAGGGTCGAACGGCAATACAAAAGCTGCTCAAGTGGAGCAAGATCCTGTCTGAAGCGGCCTGAGCCCGAACGCAAGGGTCGAACCTAATTCATTTGTAGAAGTCCTTTATTGATAGATTTGGCCTTCGCAAGAACTCGCACGTTGATAATGAGATATGTCAAGGTATCGAGATTACGAACTGAGTGGATGTTGCGGACTTTTGGACGCTCGATGCCGAGTGCTTGCGCTTGACTATTGATACGTTCGCAGGCAGTGCGCTGATTGTAGACGACCGTGTAGAGCGGGCCGGAGCGATCGAGCAGCACGCGCATTCGTCCGCCTTTCTCCCAATTGGGATCCTTGACGCAGCCCTTGGCTTTGCGGAACTGCTCATGTTCACAGGTCTCCCCGGTCCGCGAAGGGAGAAGCAGCGGGCAACGAAAGCGCTGCGCACGATACCCATTGGTGTGCTGAAAGAGGAAGGTGGGATGCATGCGCAAGCCTGCCCAGCAGCGCGGGGTGCCATCGGGGTCGTGGGGGACTTCTTCGTGACCATGGCTATTGAGCGGAATAGCGGCGATGCCGGGCCCGTGGGCGACGGTCTCATAGACATACCAGTAGTCGTAGGCGGCATCAGCCGCGATATGGGTAGGGAACTGCTTGGTAGCCACAACGGCACGCTGGAAGAGGGGACGAAAATAGGTGACATCCGCTTCGTTGAAAGGCAGGGTGAACTCGGCCAGCACCACATCGCCATAGACCGGATCGGTGCATGCCGCCACGCCCGAGCCATAGCCAAAGAGGCTTTCCTTTTTGACTTTCTTACTCCCGTCGGGCTGTTCTTGATTGCTGCTTTTCTTGATGCCCAGCCGACAATCCGGATCGCCTTTGGGGATATAACGTACATTAAAAGGCCCTTTGACGTAGACACGCGGATTGTTCTCGCGCACCCAGGCGTAGATGTGCTTGACATCAAAGGCGACGGTTTCGCCCAGGCCGGGGATGGCTTCGTGTAAGGCCGCCACGGTAGCGGCAAGCAGGTCTTGCAAGAGGGTCTGGTCAAGGGTGCGCAGTTTTTGGCGCAGTCGTTGCTCACAGGGAACCGTTTGTTGGACATCGAAGCCATAGGCAGCGCTTGGGGCCAGTTGCAGATGGAAGCCCAGCTCGATGACGAGCAAGGGATGGTTCAGCAAAAAGCGGCGAAGCTGACTGGTGTAAATCAGTCCTTCGCGGATGCGCAGCAGAAAGGCTTTGAGATAGGCGCTCTCGGGATGAGCGGGTCGTCCCCGAGCAGGACGCTGGGTTTGCCATTGCTCGACGGTGGACCAATCTAGCAACGAGAAAAAGGCGCGGTAGTCCTGGACCACCGGGTCATGCTCAAGCAGGGCCGCCATCGTTGACTGGTCAAACAGGTCAGATGCAGGTATCATAACGTGGGACTCCTTTTGTGTGAGGATGTTTGGTTAGCAATACTCTGCACAAAGAGTCCTGTTCTTGTCAAGCAAGGTGCTGTTCGCCTAGAACTGGAAAATGATTGAGCAATAAATTATGTTCGACATTTTTGCTACGAGGCGAAAACGAGAAATACTGCGGACAGAAACCAAAATTCTAGTTTTGAATTACGTTCGACCCTCGCCTGAGCGATTGAAACCTGGTCGATCTGCCAGTAATAAGGCACTCCTGACGTTGCCATAAGGGGTATCGCGCCTGAGCGATTGAAACCCCAACATCACACTACAGTGGCACTTCTCGAAAGGAAGGAGGAAGCCAGCCCACCTGGAAGCCCCAAAAAAACCAGCGGCTACGTCAGGTGAGCTTGCAAAGCCTCAGCCGTTTGCTCCAACACGGCAATGGTCAGGTCGTGGGTGGGAGCAAGACGCAGGGTGTAGCTGTGGTTGCGGATCTGCCGATGCGCCCGCCAGGCACCTCTGGGGACGCGCCACTCATGATGAGCCGTTAAGCGGCCCAATTTTCCCACAAAACGAAACGAGGACTGCGCTGCCAACCAGGCAAACCACTCCGGGGTATCTGGCTCAAGCGGGAGCAGTCCCTGCTTGGGGCAGATCACGACGTAGCGTCCTTCTGGTCCATACTCGACGCAAGGCAAGACATGAGCCGGCTTGCTGAGCGGCTTGGCTGCGGGACGAGAGCGGGGAGCAGGGGGTGTGGGCTTAGGTGGACGCTTGGCCGTCCTGGTCTGCTGAGTGGGAGCCAGCGGGATGGCGGGCTCTGGCCCATGCCGCTCAAGGAGACGGGTGAGATCAGCCACCTGCTGCTGTAACGCGGCGATCTGAGCTTGCAAGGCGCCCAGCGTCTCGGGCAGGGCGAGGAGCGCGGCGGGCAGCGGTGGTGGCTCGCCGACAACGGGGACAGGCGGCTCCTGTGGGAGGGGAGCCAGGCTGCGCTGATGCAGGCGGGCCAATGCCTGCAGGTGCTGGCTGCTCACCCCTTTTTTGCGGCCATCGTGGGGATGGCTTTGAAAGGGGAGCTGCGCATCCACCAGCCAGCGGCGCAACGTTTTGGCATCGATGCCCAGGCGACGACACCCATCAGCTAAAGACACGAAGGTCATAGGGCAACTCCTTTCGTATGGTGCGTGCAACAAGAACGAGAGCCAGCCTGGCGAACTCCTGGGAGTCTTCCCAGGAGTTTTCCCCGAAAAAGGATCGGGAGTCTTCCCAGGACTTCTCCCCGGAAGACTCCCGGGAGAAGTCCTGGGAAGCACAGGCAGCTCTCTTGGGGAGAGGAAGGCCAGGCCGTTCGACCAGCAGGTTTAGCCAGTTTTTTCGCGGCGGCGACGATGATAGTACCCAGCCCAATATTGGTGGGTTCGTCGCCACCAGGACCAGTGACAGATGAGGGGAGCCGAAGTGGGGGCAGGCCAGATGAGGCAGGCCAGCAGATGCCGCACTTCCGAGGGGGTCAAAGCGATGAGCGACTCTTGAGCAGGCGCTGCTGGAGGAGAAAGAGGAGGGCGCTCTTGCACACAGATGCTGACCAGGAAGGCAGAGGCGAGCAGGACCAGCGTGATGTGGCGATACCAGCCGAGGTAGCTGCGCACTTCATAGTGATCCAGTCCCAGGTCTTTGCTCGCTTCCAGGTCTTCTTCGATGCGCCAGCGGGCGCCAATAGCCTGCACCATGATGGGGAAGGGAGTGGCCGGTGGGGCAAAGACCAGGTAATAGGCCAGCTCGTGCGGCTCGTCGAGGCAGCGGCGAAAGACGAGCCAATGGCGACCGTCGGGTGCACCACGATCCAGCAGCGGCAGTCTAGCCCAATCAAAGAGCCGCGGCCCTTTGGTGCCCTGGCTTGAACTGAGGCGCTGCCAATCCTTTGCACGCAGCGCCTGGTGTGCGATGTCGGCCACGTCACTGAGCAGGTATCCGGCTTTGGTCTGCACACAGACAACTTCGATGGAGGGAATCGCCATCGCGTAGGCGCAACCTTGCTCCTCCAAGAAGAGACGCAAGTCCGGGCTGTGGCCGTAAACGGTATCGGCGACCACCCAGCGGATGGGCAGATGGGCCTCCTGAGCGCGTTGGATCATGCGCCGCCCCAGTTCGGGTTTGGTGGCAAAGGGAACATGGTCGGGGATATGAGCGGCCTGTCTGCGCGGCAGATCAGAGCACCAGTCTTCAGGCAGATACAACTCGCGGTCGATCAAGGCATGACCACGGGCGGTCACATAGGAGAGGAAGACACCGACCTGGCAGTTTTCCACGCGTCCCGTGAGCCCGCAATACTGGGGTCCGACGCCAGCGGAGTGGCGCCCGCGTTTGGGAAAGCCGCTTTCATCCATGACCAGCACGGGAAAGAGCGCTTCGTCCTCCTGCTGCTGCGGCAGGGGCGCACGCAAGCTCTGGCAGACAAAGGCCCGCAGCTCATCACGCACACCGTCCTGGTCCCAGACGGCGTGGGAAAGCAAGCGTTGCATGCCATAGGGTCGGGCCTGCCTAACGTGTTCAGCGATCTGCCAGCCATTTTTGCGGGGAATGTCACTGAGGATGGCTTGCAGGTAGAGCAAGGCATGTCGGCGGGGTTCAGGTCGCGCGAAGTAAGCCGCGATGCGCTGATGGAGCTGGCGCAAGGCCAAGGGCCAGCGACTCACTTGCTCTGGGAAGGATGCGACTTGTGGGGCTGTGGTAGACTGGAAGGGTCTCATGCGTTTCTCCTTTCTTTCTCTGGGGCAGATTCCAGGGAGTTTTCCATGCTTTGAGGAGCATGTCACATGGGCACGAGAAATGCACGAGCGCTTGACCGGGCGAGGGAGGATTCCAGGGAATCCGGCTCTGCTTCTCAGGTGAACCAGCCCAGTGCAATGATCAGGGGGCTTATCCGGGGAGAATTCCAGGGAATCTGGTTCTCTTTCGAAGTGCCACTGTAGTGAGCAGCTTGTAGCGGTCGCGGCTTCTGCCAGGATGTTGCCATAAGGGGTATCGCGCCTGAGCGATTGAAACCCTGCAAACTGGAAAGATGACGGCCAAGTGCTGACTGTTGCCATAAGGGGTATCGCGCCTGAGCGATTGAAACCTAGCAGAAGTATCCGCCGGGGTTGCTCCTGCTGTGGGGGTTGCCATAAGGGGTATCGCGCCTGAGCGATTGAAACATTCCCCAAAGTAGCCGA
>Ga0209647_1004320_pt1 | contig 10729 bp, 11 predicted proteins | sample GraSoi_2013_60cm_FD_185827 | JGI IMG/M metagenome (GOLD analysis project Ga0209647, IMG submission 185827) | Grasslands soil microbial communities from the Angelo Coastal Reserve, California, USA - Sample 9_17_2013_60cm (SPAdes) (version 2) | ecosystem: Environmental > Terrestrial > Soil >...
CTTGCGGTAGTGAACCTCGCCTGGGCGCAGGACTACCCGTCGCGCCCGGTCACGGTGATCGTGCCCTTCTCCACCGGCAGCGCGAGCGACGTCATCGCGCGCATCGTGCTCGAGCGCATGAGCACTTCGGCCGGCCAGCGCTTCATCATCGACAACCGGCCCGCCGCCGGCGGCGCCGTCGGCACCGCGGCCGCGGTGAAGGTGGCGCCGGATGGCTACACCATCCTGATGGGCGCCTCCGGGCCGCTGATCGTCGCAAAGATGCTGCAGCCGGCTCTTGCCTACGATGCCGAGCGCGACTTTCAGCCGATCTCGCTCTACGGGCGGCTGCCCAACGTCGTCGTGGTGAGCAGCAAGCTGCCGATCAAGTCGCTCGACGAACTGATCGCCTATGCCAAGAGCAAACCGGGTGTCGGCTACGGCTCGGTCGGCAACGGCAGCTCGCAGCACCTCGCCGGTGCGCTGTTCGAGCAGATCGCCGGCGTGCAGATGACGCATGTGCCCTACCGGGTGACTTCGCAGCTGCAGAGCGACCTCGTCGCGGGCGAGGTGCCGGTGGGCTTCCAGCTCCTGCCGAACGTCATCGCGGCGTTGAAGAGCGGCCAGGTGCGACCGCTCGCGGTGGCAAACAGCACGCGCCTGGCTGCGCTGCCCGACGTGCCGACGGCCGCCGAGCTCGGCGTGAAGGGCTATGAGCCCTCGGCGTGGTTTGGCCTGGTGGCGCCGCGCGGCACGCCGCAGCCGATCATCGAAAGACTGCACGGCGTGCTCACCGCCGCCATGGCCGACGCCACGGTGCGCAGCCGCTTCACCGAGTTCGGCGCCGAGCCGGTGACCAATAGCCCGAAAGAGTTCGAACGCTTCATCGCCGCCGAGGTGGTGAAGTGGCGCGATCTCATCACCAAGGCGGGAATCAAGCTCGATCCATAGGTGTTAGCCATTTGAAATGCGCGGCGCCACCATCACCGACAAGCGCGACTACCTGCGGGCCGATCTGATCCACCGGATGGGCGGTGCGGAGCTCGAGAAATTCCTGAAGCAGCTTAAGGAGGCGGCGTTCAGTCACCCGAGCGCGCGCGTGCTGATCTACGCCCACGTCGCGCGCGCCTCGTACAAGATCGACAAGTTCCACGGCCCGCAATTCCTCGAGTTGCTGGCGGCGCGCCCGTCGATGAAGGTCGCGCTGGTGGCGACACACCACGAGGTGCAGCTCGTGCAGCAGTACGTGGAGGCGCTGGCGCGGCTGAAGAAGGCGAACCTGCGCAGCTTTAACGACGAGGCCGCGGCGCTCGCCTGGCTCCTCACCCCGGCGTCCGCGCTCAAGCGTGCGAGCGCCCGCGAGCGCCCCAAGCGCTAAATGGGGACAGACCCCATTTTTCTCATTTGACCCGGCCGGCCTTTTTCCATGGCCGGCCGCGCCGGCGGGCAGGAGTCCCGACCACGTAGCCGCGGCGCGTGGCTTTGCGGATATCGTCGAGCACCTCCGCGGACAGCGGCACGGCGCACATGCCGCGGTACCCTTCCGCGCGCTGCTCGGCGTTTTCCGAGATGGCGAGATAGGCCGCGTGCGGCGTCGTCCAGCTTCGCTCCCCGCCTTGCGCGTTGGCGCCGTAGCTCGACCAGCGATACTCGGCAGGATCGGTCACCATCCCGGGGCGAACCGGATTGCGCTCGATGTACCGGTAACACGCGAGCGCGTAGCGCTCACCCGGCACCAGGCAGGAGTAGAAGCGGCCCTCCCAAAGCGTTCCGCTGCGTCCCCGCCTGGCATTCACCCGCTGCACATAGCGCTGGCCGACGTTCTTCATGAGCCGCGCGCAGGCATCTTGAGCATGGGGCGTGAGGAAGAGGTGCACATGGTTGGTCATCAGGCAGTACGCGTGCACCGAGCAGCCGCAGCTTGGCGCAAACGCGCTCAGCAGGTCGATGTACGCCAGGTAGTCCGCTTCTTCGAAGAAGCAGTCGTGCCGATCGTGCCCGCGCTGGACGATGTGCAGGCTCATGTCCGCGACCACGACCCGTGCCACTCGCGCCATGACCGCCAAACGAGCGGCGCGGCCTCAGCGTTGACGCGAGATGAGAAAAATGGGGTCTGTCCCCAATTACTAGGAGATGCCGAGCTGCTTGGCGATGCGCTCGACCAGCTCCTTCAGGGCGGCGAGCTCGGCCTCGAGCCGCGCGATGTCATCGGGATTGGCCTTCTTCTCGACGCTCTCTGGCTTGGCAACGGCCTCGATCTGTGGCGCACCGCTGAGCAGGTGAGCCCAGCGGTTTTCGCGCGAGCCGGGCAGGCGCGCCAGCTGCACCACCAGAGGACCTGCCGGCCGCGCCGCCAGCTCGTCCAGGAAACCTTCCACCGCCGAGATGTCGGCGAAGCTGTGCAGCCGCTCGCAATTGATCCGCAGCTCGCCCGCGGTCTGCGGGCCGCGCAGCATCAGCACGGTGAGGATGGCGGCGGACTGCGAAGGCACCTGCAGCACGCGCTCGACGTTGTGGGAGTAGCGCGACACCCGCCCGCCGCTCGTCTCTATCACCAGGTTGGCACTTTTCAGGCTGTCGAGCGCCGCCCTTACTTCCGTCTCGGTCGCCTCGATCACCGGCGAGCGGCTGGTCTTCTGGTTCGCGCCCGACACGAGCGCGTTGAGCGTCAGCGGGTAGGTGTCGGGAACGGTGTGCTGCTTCTCGTACAGCGTCCCTAGTACCCGCGTTTCGATAAGCGAAAGGGCTCTCATTCAGGCGGCAAGCGCTGATGCCAGTCGGTGTCGAGCTGATAAGCATGGCCCGCCGCAAGCAGCGTGCCTTCGGCGAACGGCCGGCCGACGAGCTGCATCGCGATCGGCAGGCGGCGCGAGTCGAAGCCGCAGGGCAGCGCTAGCGCCGGCACGCCGAGGTAGTTCACCCAGCGTGTAAGGCGCGTGACGCCGGCGAGGAGCTTCGGCATTTCGGCGCCGCCGCGCGGCCCGGTCTGCTCGCGGGTCGGGATCGGCACCGCGATCGCGGGGCACAGATAGAGATCCGCTTCCCCCAATAATCTTTTCCATTGATCAAGCCATGCGGCGCGCAGGCGCAGGACCTCGAGGTACTGCGCGGCGGGAATCGCGAAGCCGGCTTCGAGGCGCACACGCACCGCGGAGGAGTAATCCTGCTGGCGCTCGCGCATCCATTGCGCGTGCTGCGCCGAGGCCTCGGCCTGCATCACGACCAGGCAATGCGCCGACAAGAGATCGAAATCCGGCGGCTCGACCTCCACCAGCGTCGCACCGGCGGAGCGCAGCGCCCGCGCCGCGCCAAGGACGGCGGCGGCGATCTCGGAATCGGCGTTGCTCTCGATCCACGCCGTGGACAGCGCGATCTTCATCGAGCCGATGGGCCGCTCGAGACCGATTTCGACCGCCTCGTGCGAGCTGATCGGGTCGCGACGATCGTGGCCGGCAATCGCGGCGAGCAGCAGCGCGCAGTCCGCGGCGCTGCGCGCGAGCGGCCCGATCGTGTCGAGCGAATGCGAAAGCGGCATCGCGCCATGGCGCGACACCCTGCCCCAGGTGGTCTTCAGGCCGGTAACGCCGCAGGCGCCGGCGGGCAGGCGCACCGAGCCGCCAGTGTCGGAGCCGAGCGCGCCGAACACCAGACGCGCAGCGACCGCGGCGCCCGAACCGCTCGAGGAGCCGCCGGTGATGTAGTCCGGGTTCCACGGATTGCGGCAGTCGCCCCAGTGCTCGTTGTGCCCGGTCGGCCCGTAGGCGAACTCCGACATGTTGAGCGTGCCGATGTCGAGCGCGCCCGCGGCGTCGAGGCGCTCGAGCGCCGCCGAGGTCTCGGTGGCCACCCAGCCGCGCCGGATCTTCGAGCCGCAGTTCGATACGCGGCCGGCGCGGTAGAACATGTCCTTGTGCGCGAGCGGAATGCCGCCCAGCGGTCCTTCGTGCCCGCTGTTGCGTCCCTCCTGCGAAACGAAGGCGTTGATGCGCGGCTGCCAGCGCTCGATGCGGCGGCGGCAGGCCTGCACCAGATCTTCCGACGATAACTCGCGCCGGCGCAGCGCCTGCGCCGCATCGGCGAGCGTCAATACCGCCGGATCGCTCACTTATTCCTGCTCAGCGCCGAGAGATAGGTCGTGGCGTCGACCTCGAAGGCGAGACCGGCGCGCAGCGGATCGGCCACGGCGAGCGCATTCACGCCGGGCGCGAGTCGCTCGGCGCGGCCCGGCGCAAGCGGGATGTCCTGCGCCGCCAGCATCGCCTCGATCACTTCGGCGCTCAACGGTTTCGCCATGGCCTATGATAATTCCGAGCCTGACCGAGATTGAGGGAGTTTCATGAAGCGTGAAGTGATCAGCGGCAAAAGCACGCCCACGCCGATGGCGCACTACTGCCAGGGCATCCTCGCCGGCGAGACGCTGTACGCAGCGGGCCAGATCGCCTCGGACTACAAGACCGGCGTGCCGCCCGAAGCGCGGCAGGATCCGGCCTTTCCCTACTACGGTTCCGACATCCAGAAGCAGGCGCGCTACGTCCTGAACAATCTCCGCAGCGTGTTCCAGGCCGCCGGCTGCGACTTCAAGGATGTGGTGAAGTCGCAGGTGTTTCTGACCGACCTCAACGACTTCCACCATTTCGACCAGGTGTGGAAGGAGTTCTTCCCTTCGCCGCCGCCACGCACCACGGTGCAGGTGAGCGCGCTTCTGGTTCCAGGCTGCCGCGTCGAGATCGACCTGTGGGGCGTGCGCCCCAGCGTGAAAAAGGAGCTCATCACCGGAAAGAGCACGCCGACGCCCATGGCGCACTACTCGCAGGGCGTGCTGGCGGGCGAAACGCTTTATGCCGCGGGCCAGATCGCCTCGGACTACAAGACCGGCGTGCCGCCCGAGGCGCGGCAGGACCCGGCCTTTCCCTACTACGGCTCCGACATCCAGAAGCAGGCGCGCTATGTCCTCACCAACCTGCGCAGCGTGTTCCAGGCCGCCGGCTGCGATCTTGCGGACGTGGTGAAGTCGCAGGTGTTTCTCACCGACCTCAACGACTTCCATTTCTTCGACCAGGTGTGGAAGGAGTTCTTTCCTTCGCCGCCGCCGCGCACCACCGTGCAGGTGAGCGGCCTGCTCGTGCCGGGGTGCAAGGTCGAGATCGATCTCTGGGGCGTGAAGCCGAACGTCGCGCGCAAAGTGATTACCGGAGCGAAGACGCCTGCGCCGATGGCGCACTACTGCCAGGGCATCCTCGCCGGCGAGACACTCTACGCGGCCGGCCAGATCGCCTCGGACTACAAGACCGGCGTGCCGCCCGAGGCGCGGCAGGATCCGGCCTTTCCCTACTACGGCTCCGACATCCAGAAGCAGACGCGCTACGTGCTGAACAACCTGCGCAGCGTGTTCCAGGCCGCCGGCTGCGATCTCAAGGACACGGTGAAGTCGCAGGTGTTCCTTACCGACCTCAAGGACTTCTACTACTTCGACCAGGTGTGGAAGGAGTTCTTCCCTTCGCCGCCCCCGCGCACCACCGTGCAGGTGAGCGGCCTGCTGGTTCCGGGCTGCCGCATCGAAATCGACCTCACCGCGGTTCTTCCCTAGGAGATTTGATGCCCCACGCCATTGCGAAGGACGGCACCCGCCTGTATTACGAGGAGAGCGGCAGCGGCACGCCGCTCGTGTTCGTGCACGAGTTCGCCGGCGATCACCGCAGCTGGGAGCCGCAGCTGCGCTTCTTCGCGCGCTACTTCCGCTGCGTCGCCTACAACGCGCGCGGCTTTCCGCCCTCCGACGTGCCGGAAGACGGCGCGCGCTATTCGCAGGCGCATGCGCGGGATGACATCGTCGCGGTGCTGGACCATCTAAAGATCGAAAAGGCACATCTGGTCGGCCTGTCCATGGGCGGCTTCGCCGTGCTGCACGCGGGCATCGCGTACCCGCAGCGCGCGCGCTCGCTCGTGATCGGCGGCTGCGGCTACGGCGCGGAGCCCGACAAGAAGGCCAAGTTCCAGGCGGAATGCGAGGCCGCCGCGGCATCGTTCGACGCCAACTGGAGCGAGGCGGCGAAGAAATACGCGCTCGGCCCGACGCGGGTGCAGTTCCAGAACAAGGACCCGCGCGGCTGGGCCGAGTTCGCGCAGCAGCTCCGCGACGGATCGTCGAAGGGCCACGCGCTCACCATGCGCGGCGTGCAGATGAAGCGTCCGTCGCTTTACGAGCTGGTCGACGGCATGAAGAAGATCGACCTGCCGGCGCTGATCCTCACCGGCGACGAGGATGACCCCTGCCTCGAGCCGGCGCTCCTCATGAAGCGCAGCATCGCCACCGCGGGGCTGGTGGTGCTGCCGTACTCGGGCCACACCATCAACATCGAGGAGCCCGATGCTTTCAATCATGCGCTGTTCAACTTTTTCACGAAAGTGGAACAGGGACGTGCTGGGCGCCGCGACCCGCGCTCGGCGGCCTCGAGCATTCTCGGCTTCAAGAAATGATCCTGGTCACGGGCGGCGCCGGCTTCGTCGGCCTGAACGTCGCCGAGCAGCTCTCGGCGCGTGGCGAAAAGGTGGTGCTCTACGACCTCTCGCCGCCGCCGCCGCAGTTCAAGTGGAAAGTCGTCGCCGAGAAAGGCGACGTGACCAACCGCGCGCGGCTCGAAGAGGTGTTCCTCCAGCACCAGCCGACTCAGGTCGTCCACCTGGCGGCGATCACCGCCGGGCCGCAGCGCGACGCGAACGCGCCGCGGCGCATCGCCGAAGTGAACCTGATCGGCACGATCAATGTGCTGGACCAGGTGCGCAAGCACGGCGTGCGGCGCCTCGTGCACGCCAGCACCGGGGCGCTCTTCGGCGCGGCCGGTGTCGACGTCCCCGTGCCGCTGCACGAGGAGCGCCATCCGCCGGTTCCGGATTCGATGTACGGCATCACCAAGTACGCCGCCGAGCGCACCTGCCTCAGGCTGGCCGAGCTGTGGAAGATGGACGTGCGGATCGGGCGGCTTGCGACCGCCTATGGCCGATGGGAGTACGCGAGCGACGCGCGCGACCGCCTTTCGCCGCCGACCGAGATCGCGAAGATCGCCCACGCCGGCGGCGAGGCGGTGTTCCCGCCGCTTGGCGATACCGATTACATCTACGCGCCGGACGTGGCGCGCGCGCTGATCGCGCTGCTCGACGCCGAGGCGCCGAAGCACCGCCTGTATCATCTGGGCACCGGCGCGGCGTGGTCGCTGCCGCAATGGTGCGAGCTGCTCGCGCAGCATTTCCCGAAGTTCCGCTGGAAAGAGTCCGCCAAGGGATGCAACGTGGTGCCGCTCTCGCCCGCGACGCGCACCCGCTTCTCCACCCGGCGGCTGACCGAAGACCTGGACTTCAAGCCGCGCTTCCCGCTCGCGGCGGCGGCCAAGGATTTCGCCGCCTGGCTGGAGGCGCACCCCGATTTTCAGTGAGGTGAAGATGGAAGCCAAGATCGACTGGCCGCGCAACGACTACTCCCGGGTTCCGTTCCGGCTGCACCACGACCCGGCGCTCTACGAGCTCGAGATGGAGCGCATCTTCCGCGGCCCGGCGTGGAGCTTCCTGTGCCTCGAAGCCGAGATCCCTAACCCGGGCGACTATCGCACCACCTGGGTGGGCGATACGCCGGTGATCGTGTCGCGCGACAAGGAAGGCGCGATCCACGCGTTCGTCAACCGCTGCTCGCACCGCGGCGCGATGATCGTGCGCAACCTGCGCGGCAACGCCGAGCGCCTTGTCTGCCTCTATCATCGCTGGTGCTACTCGAGCGCCGGCGAGCTGACGGGACTGCCGTTCCGCAAAGGACTGAAGGGCGAAGGCGGCATGCCGGCCGACTTCGACATGCGCGCGGTTTCCCCTCGGAAATTGAAAGTGGAAAACTGCAGCGGCATGCTGTTCGGCACTTTCCAGCCCGAGCGCGCCGAGCCGCTGGACAAATATCTCGGCGAGTTCGGCACCGGCATCATCAAGCGCTTCCTGTCGAAGCCGATCCGCATCCTTGGCTACTCGCGCCAGCGCATCGCCGGCAACTGGAAGCTCTACGCGGAGAACCTGCGCGACACCTACCACGCCAGCCTGCTGCACGAGTTCTTCGTCACCTACGGCGTGGATCGCGCGACGCAAAAGGGCGGCGTGAAGATGGACGCGCGCCACCGCCACAACATGAACCATGCGTATGCCGCGAGCGACTCGCAGGAAGACGCCAAGGCGGCGTACGCCGACACGGCGGCGCGCCTGGACCGCATGCAGCTACGCGACAAGAAACTGCTCGAGTTCAAGAACGAATATCCCGACGGCATGAACCTCGCCGCGCCGACCTTCTTCCCGAACGGGCTCCTGATCCAGATCAACAACACCATCGGCGCTCGCCAGATCCGGCCCAAGGGCGTGGACGCGCACGAGGTGTTCCAGACGCTGTTCGCCTATGCCGACGACGACGAGGCGATGGTGCGACACCGCCTGATCTCGGCCAACCTGGTCGGCCCGGCCGGCTTCGTCAGCATGGAGGACGGCGAGGCGATCGAGGTCATTCAGCGCGCGACTGCCAGTGCCGGCGACAGCTCCGCAGTGGTCGAGATGGGCGGCCGCGACCCGCTGCGCGACCTCGCGCACCGCGTCACCGAGACGCCGATCCGCGGCTTCTGGTCCTACTGGGCCGAGCTGATGGGCATGGAGCCGGCCGGCGGCATCAAGTGAAGGTCTTGTACGACCTGATGGCCGAGTACGGCATGGCGCTCGACGAGGACCGGCTCGAGGACTGGGTCGAGCTGTTCGAGGAGGCCTGCGACTACCGCGTGGTGACGCGCGAGAACGTCGAGCAGAACCTGCCCAACGTGCTCATGTGGTGCGACAACAAGAACATGCTGCGCGACCGAGTCGAGTCCTACCGCAACGTCAACCTCTACAACCCGCATTACGACCGGCACGTCATCGGGCCGCTGCGCATCGCCGGCGAAAAGGCGAACGTATGGAGCTTCGATGCGAGCTACAGCCTGTTCCAGACCGACCTGGAAGGCAACACGCGCATCTTCAGCGTCGGGCGCTATCGCGTCGAGGCTCGACTTGCAGGTGACGCTGCGAAGCTGAAAAGCGTGATGGTGATCGCCGATACCGGCACGGTGCCCTCGCTACTTGCAACGCCCATTTAGTCATGTGGCGCGTCCTTTTGCTGCTCATGCTCGCCGCCTGCGCCGCGCCGGTGTTCAACTCGGCGACGAACGAGCCGCTCTCCGCGGCGACGCCGCCCAACATGGGCTCGCGACAGGACTTCATGCACGAGAACTCGATCATGCTTTCGTTCTCGGGAGGCGGTCTGCGCGCGGCGGCCTTCGCGCACGGGGTGCTCACCGCTCTCACCCAGGTGAAAACCGCCGACGGCGACCTGCTCGACGATGTGGCGATGATCAGCAGCGTTTCCGGCAGCTCGCTTGCCGCGGCGCACTACGGCGTCTATGGCCGGGAGGGTCTCGCGCGCTTCCGCCGCGAAGTGCTGCTCGCCGACTTCGAGGGCGGGCTGCGCCTGTCGCCGTACAGCCCGGGGAATCTGAGCCGCATCCTCGGCGGCGGGCTCAACGCCCGCGAGGATTTCAGCGACCGGCTCGACCACGCGGTCTTCCACGGCGCGACCTTCGCCGACATCTACCGCCGCGAGGGACCCGACATCCGCATCCACGCGACCGACCTGTATCACCGCGTCCCTTTCCCCTTCATACCCGCCCTGTTCTCGATCCTCTGCAGCGACCTCTCCCGCTACAGCGTCGCGGAAGCGGTCACCGCGTCGATCGCGGTGCCGGTGGTCTTCGCACCGGTCGTCGTGCGGACTTATCCCGACAGCTGTCCACCCCTTCCGCCGGCGTTCATGGCCGCGCTACACGAGCGGCGCCGCACGTCGCGCCTGCTGAACGCCATCGACCGCGCTCTGACCGCCTATCGCGACCCGGTCCGGCCCCGATTCATCAAGCTCGGCGACGGCAGCCTGACGGACAACGTCGCGGTCTCGACCCTGATCGGCGCGCGCCTCGTCTACGGCACGCCTTACGCGCCGATGACCGAGCGCGACGCGGTACGCGTGCGCCGCCTGCTCATGATCGTGGCGGACGCGTCGCGGCAGCCGAGCGGCGACTGGACGCTGCAGGAGGCCGGGCCCGGCGGCGTCGAGCTCGCGCTCTCCGCCACCGATGCGGCGATCGACGCCGCCGCCCGCCAGGCGGCGGACGCGCTCATCAGCATGCTCCGCGAGTGGCAGGAGTCGGTGATCGCGTTCCGCTGCAGCCTGGCGCCGGCCGATGTGGCCCGCCTCGGCGGGCCGGCGGACTGGGACTGCAAGGACGTGAAGTTCTCGCTTGCCTACCTGTCCGCGGACGAGCTCGACAGCCCGTGGCGCGAGCGCATCGAGGTGATTCCGACCCGCCTCACGCTCGACGCCGCCCAGGTCGATGCGACGATCGAGGGCGCCCGTGCCGGCACCTTTGCGATACGCGCCGTGCGCGAGTACATCCGCGGGCGCGTCGCGCGGGACCGGCGCTGATCACGCCGCGCGCGCCGCGCCAATGACGATTGCTATTTTCGGACCGGGAAATTCACTCGGGCCCATGCGGAGAACTTGGTCGGCTGCCGGCCGGCGATTTTGTTGGCAAGCGCGATTCGGTCGGACGAATCCGAGCCCAGGTAGGTATGGGCCTGGAAGTAGCCGAACATCTGCGCCATCTCGGCGGGGAAAGCCTCCGGGGGGATTTGCCTGAACGACAGCTTG
>Ga0209647_1004321_pt1 | contig 10729 bp, 11 predicted proteins | sample GraSoi_2013_60cm_FD_185827 | JGI IMG/M metagenome (GOLD analysis project Ga0209647, IMG submission 185827) | Grasslands soil microbial communities from the Angelo Coastal Reserve, California, USA - Sample 9_17_2013_60cm (SPAdes) (version 2) | ecosystem: Environmental > Terrestrial > Soil >...
GACGAGCAACGAGCAGGTACGCCTCCCACATGCTCGCATCACGCCGGATCAGTAACCTCGTCGCCTGTGAGCATCGGACGCGCGCCCCTATTGCTCCGGAACGTCGAGCCGCTTCATCCTGAAGCGAGAAAGTGGTGTGCTATGATCCATCTGGCGACCTCTGAGCTGTTACGTTTCCTGGCCAGCTACGGCTACTGGGCGGTCCTGCTCTTCGTGGCCATTGAGAGCATAGGTATTCCCTTTCCAGGCGAGACCATGCTGCTGGTCGCCGCCATCTTTGCTGGAACGACGCACCGGTTGTCCATTCCCCTGGTCATTGTCGCAGCAGCCAGCGGGGCGATCCTGGGCGATAATCTCGGGTTCTGGGTGGGCCGTGAGGGCGGGTTCCGTCTGCTGCACCGCTACGGGCGTTATATCCGCCTTGATGAGCGCAAGCTGAAACTGGGGTTGTACCTGTTCCGCAGACATGGAGGCAAGGTCGTCTTCTTTGGGCGCTTCGTCGCCGTGCTGCGCGCCTGGGCGGCCTTCCTGGCGGGAACAAACCGTATGCGCTGGCCCGCCTTTCTGCTCTTCAATGCACTTGGGGGCATCGTGTGGGCGACGGTGTACGGATTGGGGGGCTACTTCCTGGGCGACAATATCCACCGGCTGGCAGGACCAGTTGGCACGATCACCATCGTCCTGGCCGCCCTCATCATTCTCGCGGGGCTGGTCTTCGTGTGGCGCAACGAGCGGCAATTAGAGGAGAAGGCGGAGCAAGCCCTGCCTGGGCCACTTGAGGGCTACTAGGCAGTGGGCCAAGACGAGGCTTGATGTATGAAAAAAACGATCATCAGATCCGTGAGCATACCTGGTATTCTGTTGTTGCTTGTAACTGCACTTCTTGTCCTCATCCGCTTTTACCCGTATCCCTATAATTTTCCTGCTTATCTCAAAATAACCCACACCCAATCCGGGGCAGCTGGAGACCCGATCAACCTCCTCTTTGTCGGGAGTCAAGATCAGATTATGCACAGCTTTCAACAGGCAGGGTGGCTCATTCCTGATCCCATTACCCTCCAAACCTCTGAGAAAATTGCCGTTGCTAGTCTCACTCACAAAAGTTACCCCACTGCACCAGTCAGTAATCTCTACGTCTTTGGCAGAGTCCAGGATCTGGCGTTTGAAAAGCCCACCAACGATGTCGCAAACCGCGGGCATATTCGCCTCTGGAAGACCGGAACCCTCATCGGTGGACAACTCGTCTGGGTAGGACAAGCATCTTATGATAGCGGGATTGAGCTGAGTAGCACCAACCATCTTCCCACCCATCACATTGCTCCAACCGTGGATCTGGAAAGAAATGCTGTCGGTGCTGACCTGGAAAAAACCGGCCTGGTCAAAGAAGAAGCGGACGCAGCATTTACTCCTCCCATTTTGTATGCCCGCAACGGGGGAGGCGATTATTATGAAAGTGACGGTGATGTGCTGATTATCAACTATACCCAGGCTCCCATCCCACTCAATCAACCGGCATGGGTCCTAGACGGACTGAAAAACGGCGTCTTCCTCTTCTACGATACGCTCTTCACTCTTGGTGTGCTGATTGCTTTCCTGGTGCTGGTTGCAGTGCTCATCGCAGGACTCGTGCTCTGGCGCTTCACGAAAAGAAACCAGACCCTGGAGCGCAAATAGCCAGATAGGTTCTTTGCTAGAAAGAAAAGTTGGAGCCTCCTCATTCCCTTCGTGTTTACTTTGCATCTCTCATCCTTGGTGTGATACAGTTTTCTCACACCTCACATATAACCAGTTATGCCGTCGGCTCTACCAATACCCACCCTCCATCTTGTCGCTCCACCAGTCCCTCGCGTTCCAACTTCAGCAGGTGCGCCTCCACGGTCCACGCGGCTATAGGATGCAGTTTCGGGTCTACATCCTGGTAAATCAAGGGAACCAGCTCAGGGATAGTGGCACCAGGGGGCAACTCTTCTAAGGCCTGCAAGACCTGCTGCTCGCGCAGCATGCGGTGGTCAATGTACTCCGCGATTTTCGCCTGCCCATCAGCAATGATTGGGCCGTGCGCGGGAACGATCTCGGCTATCTCTATCTCTTGCAAACGCGTGAGCGAGTTGATGTAGTCAAGCATATCCCCATCCGGCGGCGCAATCACATTGGTGGTGATTCCCGAAATGAGATCCCCGGCAAAGAGCGTGCGCCGCTTTTGCAGTAGAAAACAGAGGTGGTCAAAGCGATGGCCAGGCGTGTGTATGGCTTGCAGCGTATCCTCTCCGGCAGGAAAAATTGTACCGCCGGTGATCTCCTCGTCAGCCACCGGCACCCCCTGCCGGCTGAAAGCGTATATATATACACCCAGGCGATCGCGCAGCGCAACAGCTCCTCCCATATGATCAGGATGCCCGTGCGTGATGAGGATGCGCCCGATGCCGCCGCGCTCTGCTCCCGCCTGCACAACGGCATCCAGGTAGGCGCTATCGTCTATGGCAGGATCAATGACCAGCGCACCCTGGGCACCGCCGCCAAGAATAATCGTATTCGTGCCCGGCCCCGTCATAATCGAAGGGTTAGGGGCCAGGATGATTGTATATGGTTGTGGCATGAGTAATCTCCAAATAAACGGTTACAAGTGTTACAAATGTTACAAACCTGGTTGGAGATGCGCCGGTGATTGCGCAAAGGCTTTCGCGATAAACGTCCTCATCCCTGCAATCTGGTCATATGCTCAGGCACTTCCCAGGTGTTGGCAGCATCCTCTTGCAGAAAGACTCGCGTCTTGCCATTTTCCTGGATCAACACCGGCATGCGTGCCGGTACATGCTGCACAGCCGCGGTTTCCAGGGCCTCTTTCACACTGCCAAACACTGCCAGTTCGCGCAACTGGTAAATGGTAGCAAAAACGAGGGGAAATTCGCTGCGTTCAAAGCGTGCCAGCGCTTCGGCGGGTGAAATCCAGATGCCTTCGCTGGTCTCCAGGCGATCATGCGCTGCCTGTTGCTCAGATGGGGCAGTTGTCAGAAAAAAGTGGGTATCGAAACGTTTGGGCATACCCTCCGGCGTGATCCAGTGCGCGAAGTAGCCCAGGAGGTCGGTCGCCAGGGTAAGCTGCTCGGTACGCGCCATCTCTACCAGTGAGCCTTGTCGTTGATGGAAAGCCTCGCGATATGTAGTAAAACGGGCAACACTCTGTTCATCGAAAGCCAGCAATTGCGCTCCACGATAAGCCAGCAAGATGCCGGCTTCCTCAAAAAGCTCGCGAATAGCGGCGGCCCTTGTTCCACTCCCAAGCGCAGTTTGCCCTTCAGGGTCCGCTGTAGTTGATGCAACAGGTGTACAGATACCCACGGTCATCTCAGCGGCACGGTCATCTTTCGTGACAGAACCGCCCGGGAAGACGTACACATCGGGCATAAAATCACTCTGGATCACACGCCGCACCATAAATACTTCCATTCCTTGCCCTGAAGCGGTATCTCGCAGCAACATTACCGCTGAGGCCACGCGAGGCTCAACTGCCATAAAGTTTATCTCCATTCTTACTACGCAACAAGCAATTCACTATTGTATACTACCATACAGATACCAGCACGCGTACTAAACCATAGACGCAGGGTTAGTGAATGTTCCTGATACCCGCAAGGGGTATCACTACATTTCAGGCGCAGCACCGCCAAAAATGTAGTGACAGGGCTTGCCCCTGTCAGGACCATTCACAGACCCTGACTATATTACGAGGGAGACCTGCAATGAAACTTGCCAGCTTTTCCACTACTAACGTTCCAAAGCCGCGTCTCGGCATTGTCCGGGACGACGAGATCGTTGATGTTGACCTGGCGGCCCGGGCGCTTAGCGTCATGCCGTATGACCAGGCGCTCGATTTACTTGACCATTACGAGCAAGGCATGCAAGAGCTGAACGCAATCCTGGGCAAAGCAGCTAATCGTCGCTTCAGCGAAGTCAGGACATTCACCGAGATCGGCGCGGTACATAGCCTCTCTGATGTGCAGCTCGCCGCCCCCATTCCGCGCCCGCGCAAGAATATCGTATGCCTCGGCCAGAATTATGCAGAACATGCAAAAGAATCAGCAGAGGCACGCGGGCGCGAGGCTGCAGAGCTGGAAGCCCCCATATTCTTCACAAAGGCACCCACCACCGTCAATAGCCCGTATGGCAAGATCGTCATCGACCCATCGGTCTCTGTAGAGATCGACTGGGAGGCAGAACTGGCGGTGATTATCGGGAAGGGTGGCAAGAATATCCGCGAGGAAGAGGCATTGTCCCATGTCTTTGGCTATACCGTACTGAACGATGTCTCAGCCCGCGATCTTCAGTGGCGTCATAAGCAGTACTTCAAAGGCAAGAGTATCGACGGCTATTGCCCCATGGGACCCTGGATTGTTACTGCCAATGAAATAGCTGATCCACAAGAACTGACAGTGAGATTGCGCGTCAATGGCGTCACCAAGCAAGATGGCAACACGCGTATGATGATTTTTCCCGTGCGCACCATCATCGCCGTACTCTCCCAGGGCATGACTTTGGAGCCTGGCGATATCATTGCCACCGGTACTCCCAGCGGCGTGGGTTTTGCACGCAAGCCGCCCGAATTTCTCAAAGCCGGAGATGTAATGGAAACCGAGATTGAAGGCATCGGTACGCTGAGAAATCTCGTGGTGAACGCATCATAATGTAGGTGCCGATTTATCGCGCACATCGCCGATTTATCGGCCTTTGGTGGATGTTCCGATATATCCTGATTAAAAAGCAGTATCGCGTCCCGCCCGGGTCTGAAAAGGAGCACACATATCATGGACGCCTTCGAACTCACCCACCTTGGCGACCAGCAGGAGCAATCATATCTTGAATTTCTGCGTGTGCCTGCGCTCAGCGCTGGCCTGTATATGCTGCCAGCGGGTGCAATCGATACACAGGAGCCGCATACGGAAGACGAGGTGTACTACGTCATCAGCGGCCGTGGCCTAATCCAGGTAGACTCAGAGAATCGCCCGGTTGAGGCAGGCACACTGGTATATGTAAAGGCAAACGTCGAACATCGCTTTCACTCGATCACCGAGGACTTGAAACTTCTGGTGATCTTTGCACCCGCTGAATATACCCATCAGGCTACACCCGAACCTCCTCGCGCACCCAGCCCGGCATAACTCCCCACAAATTCAGCGCTGTGGGCCGCGAATGCCAGAGGCGCGGAGGCGTCGTCACATCGTGATCATAGTATTGTTGCAGCTCTGCCGATAGCTCGATATGCACGCCTTCAGCATCGGCAAAGCGCAGGAACAGGTCACTGCCCGCTCCATGACGGCCTGGCCCCCACAGGATTGGCGTCTGCTGGCGGCTCAGATAATCGGCCCATGCCAGTAATTCCGCGCCAGCAGGAATACTATAACCGACGTGATCGACGTCCTGTTTCCCCTGTAGAATCACAATCGTGTGATGATCGCTATTGCAGCGCAACCAGACACACTCACGCAGCAGCCAGTCAGAGATATCAAAACCCAGGGCCTCGGTATAAAAATTGACCATAGCCTCCAAATGCGTGGTGCGGAGCGCCAGGTGTTGCAGGGCATGTGGATGCAGGCGCGTCCTCCGTCCTTCGCTGCTTGCAGGAGGGAGAGTCAAGGAATCATCAGAGGTAACCGAAATCTCAATGCGGTTCCCGTCAGGGTCATCAAACCAGAGCGTGTCACCTACCTCTGGATTGCCGTCACGAGGTTGCAGCGCCAGTTCGACGCCAGACTGGTTGAGGCGCGCGGCGAGAGCGGCGAGTTCAGCATCTGTGTCAACTTCGAAGGCGATATGATGAAGGTGTGTGTGCTGCACAGGGCCACGCCCGTTGCTGGTGGTAGAGCGCGTATCGTTAAACACCCCTAAGCAATGGTGCTCATCGCCCAGGGAGAGGAAGGTATTGGCATCCTCAAATTCAACATCCTCACCGGATGGCTTGATCTCGGTGGCTCGCAGATTAAACCCCAGTACTTGTCGATAAAATCGCGTCTGGCTTGCTACATCCGTTGCCCATAATCCGACATGGGCCAATCGTTTCACACGAACCTTCTGAACCTGCTGCTCGCTCATAGATGCCTCCCGTTGCACAGTGTGTGTCTATCATACTCTACATTCACATGCTTTAACGGGTATCATACACACACGTAGCGGGAGGGTCAACGAAACCACCCGAAGGTCATATAGAACAAATCCACAACCGTGCCCACAAGAGTCGCCCAATAGGCATCAATCTAACGAAAAGCCCATCAACATCCGTAGGGGCGAGGGTGGTGGAGCGGGGAAGGGCTTACAAGTATAGATTTTTTGGGAAAGAAGGGTGAGAAAAGAGGAGCAAGCAGCCGTTATCTGCTAAGATGAGAAAAACAAAAAGCAATCATCAAAAGCAGGAGAACGAACATGGCTTGCCCGGATCGATTATCGCAATGGACACAAGAAGTGTCAACCACCTTTTCTCACCTGAGCAAACCGCAAATTTGGGGATTGGTGCGTCTTTCGCGCAGGCATCGCGCTCTCAGGAGTAGCCGGGATCACGCAAATCAGTGCTCTGCTCGCGTTAGTGTTGCAGGAACAGGAACAAACGGTGTTTCAGCGTTTACGCGAGTGGTAGTCTTCATGCCGGGCAGAAGAGCGGGAAAAAGCGGCGTGACCTGGAGGTGTCCACGTGTTTTGCGCCCTTGCTTGGATGGGTGTTACGCTTGTGGAGAAGTGAAAAGCGTCAATTACCGCTGGTGATGGATGCGACGTCGCTGGGCAATCGCTGGACGATTTTGGCGGGAAGCCGGGTCATGAGTGGGTGTGCGATCCCGGTGGCCTGGAAAGTGCTCCCAGCGGAACAGGCAGGATCATGGCGTCCGTATTGGGAGGGACTGCTCAACGAGCTAGGGAAAGCGGTGCCGAAAGACGGGGAAGTGCTCGTGCTGGCTGATCGGGGATTGTACGCCCGGTGGCTGTGGGACGCCATTGTGGCGTGGGGCTGGCATCCGTTCTTACGGATCAATGTGGGGTCCAAAGCACGCTTGCCCGGAGAGGAAAACTTTGCGTGGATCAGTCGCTGGGTTCCCACGCCGGGAACGAGTTGGCAGGGCAAAGTGGAATGCTTTGCCAGCAAAAAGGGTCGGGTGAATGGAACGAGGCTTTTGCATTGGGAAGCAGGCTATGAGTCAGCTTGGATCATCCTGACCGACCTCGAACCCGAAGAGGCACTGGTGAGTTGGTACGGGCTACGAACGTGGATTGAGGGCGGGTTCAAAGATTTCAAGCGGGGACTTTGGGGGTGGCATCATAGCAAAATGGAGCGAGCAAGCAGTGTGGAGCGGCTCTGGTTGGCGATGGCTCTCGCTCAGTTATGGTGCGTGAGTCTGGGATGCCAGGCTGAGGCGGAGCAAGAGGCAAAGTGTCTGCAAAACGAGCCTGGCGCATCGTTGCCTGAGCGGCATATCGCTCATCGACGGCGAACGCGAGCGGTGGGGCAACTTCCTGCTCGCCGCTTGAGCTGTGTCGTGCGCGGAAGGCTGATCTTGCTTGCCATGCAGTATCAGTCCGAGCCGTTCCCTGTGGGAATCTTGCGGGCGGGACCCTGGCCTGACACTCTCACCGCGCCCCGGAAACAGCCCACACCTTCACTTCTGAACAAGAAGAAATCGCAAAAGGAAAAGGAGCGCCGAAAACGACAAAAACGCCGCGCGCGGGAACGTGTCAGCGCCCAAGGGTAAAAAATCTATACTTGTAAGGCGGGGAAGGGAGGGCCTTTATGGTCGCCCGCGTCCTGTTCCCTGTGCTCACCTGTGGGGCAACGCGCTCACACCACCGCCACCGGGCGACCATAAAGGCCCTCCCCACATCCGCCCAACTGCCCTCGCCCCTACGGAATCCGGCTGCACAGCTCTACTCCTCTTCGATCCGTTCCACTTCAACTTTTATTTTGTTGCCTTGAAGCGCATTAGCAGCAGGAGTGTACGCGGGGGGGTCCCACTCGAACGAAATCTTCTGGCGTTTAATAGGCACATCGGCATGCAGCATGTCCCAGCGATCCTCGCGGGCCATGTGTAGCTGTAGTTGCTGTTCATCCACTTCAAGGCGGCGCGAGATCGCAGAGAGCAGATCAGCCTTAATCAGCTCCAGCAATTCAGGATTCATCTTGAGACGATCATGCGCCAGAACCACTTTCAAGCGTTCCTTTGCGACCGCGCTGGGAGTGGGTTTCTTGCGACCTGCTATGAAACTAAATACACCCATAATTACCGCCTGCTCTTTCAAGATGGCTAGGAACGTACACGCCTCTCCATCGCCGGTCCAAATCCAAGCAGCCGCCTCAAGCGTTCCATGAGCGTTGGCGCGTCTTCTATTTCATCGAGGGGGATTTCTTCGCCCATGATGCGCTGGGCAGCACTGACGAATGCACGTCCGGCCTGCGAGTGTTTGTCGTAGACGATAGGTTCACCCTTATTGATTGCTACAATGATCATCTCATCTTCTGGAACAATGCCTAGCAGGTCGATGCCCAGCACTTCCAGCACATCGGTCACGTCCATCATATCCCCTCGTCTCACCATTTCGGGACGCAGGCGATTGAGGATAAGACGTGGCTCCGGCTTCCCGGCAGCTTCAACCAATCCAATGATGCGGTCTGCATCACGCACCGAGGCCATTTCGGGGTTGGCCACAATGATAATCTCATCGGCCCCAACAATTGCATTGCGGAATCCCTGCTCGATACCTGCAGGAGAATCAATCAGTACAAAGTCAAAATCCTGGCGCAATTGCTGGCAGAGCTGCTCCATCTGAACGCTGTTCACCGCGTTTTTGTCGCGCGTTTGTGCGGCAGGCAGCAAATACAATTCGGGCAAGCGCTTGTCTTTGATCAACGCCTGCCGTAAACGGCACTGTCCCTCCACCACATCCACCAGATCATAGACAATGCGATTCTCCAACCCCATAACGGCATCGAGGTTACGCAGGCCGATATCTGCGTCTACAACTGCGACTTTCTTTCCCTGCATCGCCAGGGCGGTTCCCAGATTTGCTGTGGTTGTGGTTTTGCCGACACCACCCTTCCCAGAAGTGATCGTAAGCACCCGACTATCCATACACGTCTCCCTGTTAAGCAACTGTTCAACAATCTCTATCCTATATGTAAACCCCCATTGAGGCATGATAAATCTGGATCTCCGGGGGGTAAATGTTTTCCGCCTACTTTCGCGAACGACTGTTGACCCAACGCTCGACTACAATCTGCCCATCCCTGATCGTCGCGACCTCCGGACGGGCCTGCAACTCAACCCCCTCCGGTGGACGCGAGAGTAGATGGGCGATACGTAGCTGCACCGGCGTGAGTAACAGCGAGCACACGACGGCGCTTTCGTTTTCAGGATATCCTGCATGCACCATGCCGCGTAAGGTTCCCCACACAATAATATCTCCACCGGCGATGATTTCCGCACCAGGATTGACATCGCCCATCACAACTATATGGCTGGCATGGTGGATAGCCTGGCCAGAACGGACAGTACGCCGTAAAAAGAGTGTATCGAGCGAGTCCCGTGGATCCTGCTGGTATGGCTGGGCTCGCCCGTTCGTCACCTGTGTAGCAGGAGATAGATCACCAGGAAAGGGAGAGGTTATCGCCGTTGTGACCGGTTCCGGTGATGTCACCGACATCTGATAATGCGCCAGCAAGGCTTCAAGTTGAGTACGTTCACTTACCCTAAGTCTCCGCTGAGTGGTATCAACGGCAAGCGAGGCGCCGCGAAAGAAGCCGGGAGCTTCTGCAAGACGTTGGGAGAGAGCATTGAGCAATTCGCCAAAGGGGGTTTCTGGCTCTAAAGTTAAAAGCAGGCCGTTGCGCGTTCCCTTGATTGCAACATATCCTTGCACTGAATGTTTCTCCTCCCTTTCCAGGTCGCTTTGCGTTTTGGATTCATGCCTTTCCGGAGTGTCCTCCATACTCATGATCTGTCCATCCATCCTGCTACTGGATAAAGGGTGTATAAAGCTGACATCCAAGCGTGTCGTATTAACATCAAGTATAAGCTTCCAGGTTTTAAAACGCAAGAGTATTAGGTACTTTGTTCCGTGTAGAGGTTCGATTTATCATGTTCTACATTACTTTTGCGGCTTGCAGTTGCCCCAACATTCGCATACAATAACGCAAGGTATCCCCAGAGGATACTACCGACCAATCGAGAGGGTGAGCAAAACCTATGGCCGATTTCATGAACTTTCCAACAGCCCGCGAGCACGTTTTGACCTATGGGAATACAACCATTGGCATCATCCCAGATATTTGTCTTGTTTCGCACTTTCAAGTCGGTTCCTGGCAGGTATTATACCGGCCCACGGAGACGGGCAATATCAGGCGCTGGGGCTTGCCGCTGATGATCCCCAACTTTTCGCGGCTCAAAGATGGAATCTTCAAAGAGAAAGGAACAACGCTCCCCATCCATGGCTTTGGTCGCGACCTGCCGTGGACCGTCATCGAGTTGAGTACTACATACCTGGCGATGCAATTAAGCAGCAGTGACGCAACACGCCCCGATTACCCATATGAATTTACTTTCACTGCAACCATTACCGCCGGAGAAGGAACATTGACCTACACACTGCTAATGGAGAATCATAGCAGCGAACCTATGCCTATCGCTCCCGGCTTTCACCCTTACTTCGCAGTAACCCGGTCAGAGAAGGCCGATGTGGTCACCAGCGGCCCACCAGG
>Ga0209647_1004323_pt1 | contig 10728 bp, 23 predicted proteins | sample GraSoi_2013_60cm_FD_185827 | JGI IMG/M metagenome (GOLD analysis project Ga0209647, IMG submission 185827) | Grasslands soil microbial communities from the Angelo Coastal Reserve, California, USA - Sample 9_17_2013_60cm (SPAdes) (version 2) | ecosystem: Environmental > Terrestrial > Soil >...
TCTATAAGTTAATTATTTTATTTCACACCCAAGGAGAAACCCAGATGAACCAGAATACCGTGAACAAAGAGACCGCCGCCCAGTACAAGGCCCGCATGGACGGCCACGACTTCGCGCTTGAGCATTTCACCGAGCACGTCACCCTGACCGACAAAGCGTTGGCTGAGCTAGCCCGCACGTCCTGCCGCGAGGCCATGGACAACTGGAACAAGAGCTGCGACAAGTCCAAGAAACTCGACACCCAGGACAAAAAGATGGCGTGGGGCAAAGAATACTCCCCCACCTTCGTCCGCTGCTACCGTAAGTACACTGAAGTTCTCCAGCGCCGTGCTGAAGAAGCCATATAAGAAGGAGGCCACCAATGCTGCAACCAGCAGTTGAGACCATGACCCGCCAGGCCGTCGAGACAGAGCTGAAGGACTGGAACCGTACCGTTGTTCCAGCAGAGCGGACCATCTACGAGCTGCGGCGCATCAACGCGCTGATGGCCGCTCTGGATGAGATGGACGCCCACAACGACCTGGAAGTCCAGAAGTAAGAAACCAGGGCCACCCCCACGGGTGGCTCATTTTTTGTGAAAGGAGACCCGCAATGGAGAAACAGCCGCTGGCCCCAGGCCATGCCAGAGTGCGTGGCTACGCCCAGGCGTTGCGCTGGGCTGGCCTCAAAGAACTGCTCTTCCACACCGCCCTTCGGTATGGAGCAGACGTGACCATCCTCCACGAAAGCACTGGCCTGTTGCGTACAACCATCTTCTACCAGTTTGAGGGGGAAGAGCAGGCAGTGCGCAAGTGTTGCGAACATCTCAGGATCGTTGTCAACGCGTACAATAAAGCATAGCCACAAAGGAGAACCCACATGTGTCAGAACTGTAAAACATCACCTCTGGGGCAAGAGCGCCAGAAAGCACTCCAGGCCGCTCTGGATGCGTGCCAGCAGGCGGGAATCAACCCCCACATCCATGGCTTTCTGGTCCGCCACGCCAGAGGTGGCAAGACGCCCCAGTATACCGCTTCCCAGCGCACCGCTCTGGAGCAGTGCAACACAGCGGCAGCGGCTATGAAACTGCTCCACGAGGACTATGTCTGGAGTCTGGCCCGCCAAGCCCAAAACCCATTCGCTCAGCACGTCCAGCAGAAAACTGACCAGGAGCTGGTCGATATCTGCAACCAACCCCGGCGCAACACGGACACGATCTTGTATGGTGAGGCAGCGCACATAGAGCTGGTGATAGTTCGGAGCAAAGCCCTGAAGACGGTGAGCCACAACGAGAAGGGCGCAGCGATCTACGCCCTGGAAGGAGAGTAAACCATGTATCTCAAAGTCTACTATGGTCCTGTTGGCAAACAGGACGCCACCATTGAAGACGTCACGGCAGCGCTGCCCCAAGACATGGAAGGGCTGACGGTTGATGGCGTTCTTGGCCATCCCAGCGTCAATTTTCCAGATGGTGCTCCTTTTTCTGATTGGGAGCGCGTTCAAAAGGCCCTGCAAGCGGCAGGGTTCGAGACAGAATAGCCAGAAGAGAGACACCATCCCCCAGAGCTGCCCCAAAAGCAGCTCTTTTTTTTGTGAGTTTTCATGAGTTCTGTTAAATGTCATTAAAAACTATTGACATTTAACAGAATGGGGGCTATACTTCGTCTATACGTTAGTTATTTAAAGTCACCCAGAAGGAGAAAATCAGATGAACCAGAACACCCAAGAGACCCCGATTGAAGGCTACTGGCGCAACCGCCGCAGCGAGCAGGTCCGCGAGCTGGAAGCGTACACCAGGGGCGCAGAGACCTCTGCCCAGATGCTCCAGGACGCCATCAACCGTGGAGACGAGCAGGTCGCTCTGCTGGCCCTCAGGGGCCTGATGACCGCCCAGAAGCACCTCCAGGACACCTTCAATTCTAACCACCACGCCGTGGCCTCCATCAAGATGGTCAGCGGCGAGGAGACCAAATAAGACAGGCCGGGCCAGGCAACTGGCCCTATTTCAACCAAAAATTCATTAAATCAAAAGAGGTGAAGAGCCATCATGACACAGATCCAGACCAAAGAGCACCCCGTGGTGACCCTGGCAAAGTTCGACGCCAAAGATGCCGCCCGTCACGACTTCCTCATGCGCACAGCCCCGGCCAATGATGCAGAGTTGGCGGCCCGCGTGCGCAAAGATGCCCGCGCTGCCTTTGAACGCTGGCAGGACAACTGTCAACCACAGTACCGCGTGAAGACAGACGCGGAAATGCTGGCATGGGGCAAGATGTACTCCCCCGCCTACGCCCAGGAGTACCGCGAGTATGCGGCAGAGCTGGAGGCCAAGGCCAAGGAGGCAGCGGCGGAACCCGTGGTGGCCTTCGACACCCGCGCTGTGGAGACGACTGCCCGCCTGGACGGTGGCAACGGGGGCATCCTGTACGCAGAGAAGAACACCGCCCTGCCAGACTTCCAGCAACTGGCGACTGACGTGGCCCTGCTGGCCCTGGCCAAGTACAATGATGGCCGCCCATCAGAAGAGCGCATGGCTGGCAACAAGAGCGTCGGGACGTGGGTCCACGTGTATGCCAACGCCTACGAGGAAGCCTTCAAGCTAGCTTTTGCCGCTGCCAAGGGGCAGACAAAGCGCGTGTTCTTCAGGTGTACTGGCTGCAAGCTGGTGCGCACCTTTGACTACTACATCGATCCAGAGAAGCAGGCACCCCACAGCCTGTACCGCCTGGTGAATGGATTTAGAGTGTTGCCCAACCAGGACTACAGCTGCCCATGTAAGACCAGGCGCCGCGTGGAGTTCAACTTCCTGGTCGGCACCAAGTCCGACAAGCACACCTGCAACGCGGCCTGTATTAACGCCATCGGGCCAGACTGCACATGCGGATGCGGGGGCTTGAATCATGGCGTGGGCCACAGAGCGGCGTAAAACGTGAGATAGTCTGGGTCCCTGATCCCTGGGGACCCAGAAGGGAGAATCCGGATGTTTGACAAAAAAACCCAAAAGATGCTGGACGCTATGCGCTTCAAGAGATGCGATACTTGCAAGAAATGGTTTCTGGTGCGCGGGGTCCGTGGCTCTACTGCCCCCACGCTCAAAAAGCACGTGAAAATTCACGCGGCTTGATCCCGCAAGAGTGCCCCAGGGAACAGGAATCCTCTGGGACACTCTTGCGCCCGGAAAACTGGCGAGGATGGCCAAGAATGGGGCGCAACGCAGCAAACCAGAGAACCGGGTGGAATTGGTTTCTTCACCGCAGAGCACTGAGTTTCTTGAGTTTTCAAAAATACCGTTAAATGTCATGAAAAACTATTGACATTTAAGTGCGCTGGAGCTATACTTCGTCTATACCCAAGAGCGGGGTAAACCAAAATCCTACTTCAACCAAATACACAAGGAGAAACGAAAATCATGTTTAACCCAAACGACAAAGTTGCTAACCAATTGGCAGCCGCCCGCGAAGAGGTGGAGTTCGCTGAGCGCCATCTCCGCTTTCAGTTGGACCTCTTCCGTTCACTGTCCAGCCCGGACAAAGTCCTTCCGTACTTCCACCAGACCTTTGCTGAGGGGGGCATTTCCAAAGCTGCCGCCCGTCTGGAGATAGCTCTGGCAAAGTATGGCGGCCTTCAAGAAGCTCTGGGGACCTACATGGACCAACACGCGGAGCCAAGTAAATAAATGCTGCTGGGGCCTGGCCACACGTCAGGCTCCACGCCAAAGGAGAAAAATCATGACCGCATTTGGAACCCCGCAAACCTTCAACCCCAATGATGAAGTTGATACCGAGATAGACCGCGCCAAACGCGCCGTCCAAGACGCCAGGAAAAAGCTCCAGCGTTCCCTGGATACCCTGGACGGCATGACCAAGGACAACGACGGCACGCCTCCGTTCTGGCATGGCTTCTTCAATAACGGGCACCTGGCCCAGGAAGCCTGCCAGCTGGAAGCCGCTCTGGCTCAGCTACGCGGACTTATTGAAGCCCGCAAAGCGTACAACCAAGAATGGGCTGTTCTGGTGAAAGACACCAAGTAACCGTCCGGCTAGTCTGGCGGGGGAGCATCCAAAGTGCTCTCCCGCTTTGTAGGGAAGGAACCACATTGAAAGACATCAAAAAACTTTTCACCAAGCAGCAGCTCCTCTGGCTGGGGATTATCCTGGCAATCATCTTTGCCCTGGTTGTGTTGGGGCTAGTGCCCTACGGTGGCGTAATTCTGGCCATTATCGTCACAGGGACCGCCGCCACCCTGGTCGTGATGCGGGTCCTGGAAGAGCGCAGCGGGAAGCGCAAGCCATGAGGCGTCAGCACCAAGTAGCGGCTGCCCTGGCGATTGTGGGCGGTGTGCTGGCCTGGATTGTTCTCCTGGTTATCATGCCGCCCAGTCAACTGAACCAGGCTCAGGTTATGGTCCTCAGCCTGGGGGCCACCATCCTTTACATCATCATTGGCGGGCTATCCATTGCCCTGTTGGTTACCTGGAGGAAACCCCGTGAATAGAGAGACCATCGACGCCCTGAAGGAACTGGCCTTTGAGGAATTTAACCTCACGACCCACAATCCCGTGTTTGCCTCGGCCATGAGGTACCTGGAGAGGCACCCTGAAGTCAAAGCCTGTGGCATGGCGTTTGATTTCAGCGGCACAGAACCGTTTGTCCAGTTATGGACCAACATCGAAAATACAGGCCAGATGTCGGCCTGGGACCGGATCATGAGAAATGACCACCCATCAGCCCGCTGCGTGGTCTGGCTGGGTGAAGAGGTGGAAGAAGTAAGCGTGCGCGACTTGTGCAGCATGCTGTACCTAGCGTTTAAATAGGAGAATTGTATGGAAGCACTGATTATTGCGATCCTGGCGGGGGTGGTGACCTTTGTGGGGGCGTTCATCGGCGCGAGAAGCCAGGAAGGTAACTTTGGAGCTACCCCGCTGGCTCTCGTTCTTGCCACAGGCGCGTCGTTTGTGGCGACCCTCATTTCCGTCAACCTCTTGCTGTACTGGCTCCACCCGGCCTTTACGGGCGGATTCTGGGGCTATGATGACTTTTTGGGCTTTGGCCTGATCATTGCGGTTGTGTGTATGATCATTGGAGGGCTGTCAGCTCTCCTCTCCAACGGCGTGGGCGCAGGGGTGGCCGTCTCCCACCTGGTGGTCTTTGTGGCGCTCATTCTTTTGTTCATCGTGGACATTGTTGGAGCGGGCATTGATACCAATGGCGATGGCGCGGTTCACCAACGGGCCAAACTGATCAACCTGGTGACGGACACCAGTAAGCGTCTGCCCAATACGGACCCACAACACATTGTGCAGATCAGTAAAGATATGGCCTACTACTACGGCCAGCTAGCCGTTGCTCGCTGTGGAACCGATTGTGGCAGCAACTACACGCTCAACAAGGATGATTTGACCCTCCAGTCAATCAACCACCATCTCTACTACCTTGCCCCCCTGTCGTTCCGGGACTACAACACCCAGCTGCAAAAGCACACGACGCCGGGGTACATCAAGGTGGATGCAGAGAATCCCCAGGCTGCCTCCAGCGCTGAGTTTGTGCCTGTTCAGCTGACGTACCTCAAGGACGCCTCTTGGGACCAGGACGTCGTCCGCCATGCCTGGGAGATGGGCTACAAGTATGGGGTGTTAGAGGACGCCACGTTGGAAGTGGATGACAATGGCAAGGTCTTTTGGACCATTGCCTACGACAACTACTTGCAAACCTATAATGGGCGGGTGATCAAGTCTTTGCTGCTGGTGGACGCCCAGAGCGGCACCATTACAGAGTTCCCCATCCGTGGTGATTTCAATGCAGCCGGGATGTATGAAATGAACCCGGCTGATCTGGCCAAGATTCCCGGCTGGGTGGACCGCGTGGTCTCTCTGGGTGACGCCAACGCCTGGATGAATGATTGGGGCGACTATGGTGACCCCAACGCGAACTGGATCAACCCCGGTGGTGGATCGCAGAAGAAACCAGACGGCTCAATGGAACTGGTCTATGCCCTGGACAGCAAAGGCGTGGACACTAGTGTCTGGCTCCAGCCGTATACCAGCTCCAACGCTGGTGACACTAGCTCCGTGGGTTTCATGCTGATGGATACCCGCAGCAACAAGGCCACGTTCTTCACGTATCCCGGAATCACGGTAGGGGATAGCGCCAAGTCCACCTTCACGAACAGTCAGAATCCTATTATCCGTGGTCACCAGATTGATAATGTCCAGCTCTACTCCATCTATGGGGAGCCAACCTATGTGGCCACCATCAGTCAGGATCAGAACGTGGGCACCTCTTTTGTGGGACTGGCCATGGTTGATGCGCTCCATATGTCAGGCCAGAACGTGGTGGCGGACACCACACTCTCTGGCACCAATGGCAGCGGGGGCGTGCTGTACCAATACCAGAATCAGCTGGCCCTGGAGCAGGGCAGCAACCGGGGCACCAATGGGGGCGGCAGCGTTGAACGCATCACCGGGAAGGCGGTACAAGTCAGCAGTGCTGACGTAGGCGGCAACACCCAGTACTACCTGGTGGTCCAAAACGCCAGCAAGACGGTGTACTTCCACGCCAGTATCACCGTCAACCCTGATGTGTTGCCTTTTGTGCAGCAAGGTGATACGGTGACGATCACGTATAATCAGAGTGATTTACACCAGCAGCAAATCATGACGATTGACGACAGCCGAATAGATGGGTTATTCCCAACGGCCACCCCGACGCCCAAATAAGGAGGTTTTCCGTGGAAAGGCAGATAGACACGCTGGTGATTTGCATTGACGTATCACCGGACAAGTACCTGATGAAATATGTAGAGACGATCACGCAGACGCCCTGTACGTTTTATGACGATCTGGACTATGCGCTGCCCTTTGATCGTATGAAGGAAATGCTGGGGGGCATGGAAAACTACACCCGCGTGGCGCTGTTGGTCTGGGCAGAGGGACATCACAACGCAATGTTCCTCATGAACGTCACCGCCCTGGTGACCCACCTGCGTGGAGGCAAGATCCCCTGGATGCTGGTGGCCCACGTCGATTGGAACGAAGAGGACAGGAGCTTTGGTCCAGACCGCAGCTGGCCCGGTCCCTCCATCGAAATGGTCCAGGGTCAAATCTAAAGGTGAGTTTGCGCCATTCCCCTTAAATGTCATGAAAAACTATTGACATTTAAGGGGAATGGCGCTATACTTCGTCTATAGAAAGTATTTCACAAGGAGAAAAACATGGCCTACTCAAAGCTGACTCTGAACCGTGAGACCCAGGTCTATGAGGGCACCGAGACTGAATGGAGCCACAAGAATCCAGGGACCAAAGAGACCCGGCCCATCTATGTCCGCGACCTCTGGGGCAACCCTGGCTACTGGAAGTTGGCCATTGCCCGCACGCCGGGCACCAGCTACTGGCAGAACAGCTGGGGCAACTGTAGCCTGGGCGCTAGCAACCGCATTTACGCCCGCTTTGAGAACGACGGCCAGGAGCTGTACACCCAGCTGCGTCAGGCATATGACGCCATCTGTGATGAAAAGGCCATCCAGGCCAGGGCCACCCGCGCCAAGAATGCGGCCAAACCCAAAGTCGCTCCCCAGCCAGTGGTGGTGCGCCAGCCCAAGGCCAAAAAACCAGAAAAGGTGGCGGTGTCTTTTGAGGTGTCGCACAAGCAGGCGGCTATGCAGGAAAAGTATCCCAGCCAGACGTATGTGGTCATGGACCGCGATGAGGCCAGGGATGCCTACGAGAAATGGTACGACGCCAACCACACAGAACGGCTGGGCATGGCCTGGTTTGATTTGAGAGCCAGCAAGAAGGAGGCATGACGATGAGAACTGACGAGATCGCCAAGACATTTTATGGGCGCGGTCTGGCCAACCAATGGCTGACGCAGCGTCAGACCAGTTGGCTCTATGGCCAGGCGTGCCGGGAAGCTGGGCGCAAGCTCACTACCCACGGCACCCCAACCGCCAACGGCAGCTTCCAGGAGGGTGAGGAGATGATTGGCTGGGAGATTGCGGTCTCCCCCAGGAACGGCTGCGCGGCGTTCCGCACGCAGAGCATCACCGCTCTGTCCCGACAAAAAGAAGAGGAACGGGCCAGAGAACTGGAATCCGGACGGCAGTTTGCCCAGATCGTCAAGAACACCCCGTATGCCGACATCCATCCGCCAGAGCTGATTGCGCAGATATACCACGTCTCTGTGGATGTGGCAAAAGAGTGGCTGGCGTAAGATTTTGTATTGGGAAGGGAACACAATTATGGGCTATACGACCACATTTGATGGGCAATTCACCTTTAGCAGGGAACTGACCCTGCGAGAATACAACACCCTGCGGAAAGTAGCGCACGAGCGCCATGACCGCAAAACGCACCCGGACTATTATTGCCAGTGGATACCGACAGACGATGGCCTGGGGCTGCGCTGGGATGGCAACGAAAAGTTCTCCAGCTATAAAGAGTGGCTGGAATACCTGATCAAGCACTACTTCAAACCGTGGGGCGTTGTTCTCAGCGGGGAAGTGTTCTTTCGCGGTGAGGAGAGAAGAGATGTTGGCTCCCTGGTTGTTGTCGATAACCTGGTAAGCATACGGAGGTAAGATATGGGTATTCGACCAAGTTTTGACTTGATCTGTGGCATCCGGGGGCTGCCGCTGGACACAGAGGGCTACCTGCGGGCACAAGAGACCTTCACCAGCTATCCCTGCTTTGTGCCCCGCCTTGAGGATTTTACCCCGCTCTGGGAAGCAAACGATCACGTCATCACGCTGCCGGAGCCTGAGCGCATCCAGGCCGAAGACATTCCAAAGATCAAGCACACTGAATTCATCCGCCACATGCGTGGCTACCAGACCTACGAGAAACTCAACCGCAAAAAGCTGGGAGATGTCTTCTTCTGGCCCAGCAGTGACGAGGGTTATGGCGAGGGCCTGGCTGGCTATAAAATTCAGGACGGGCCATACGCAGACGACCTTACATACGCCTTTGTCTCTCTGGATGAGAAGTATGCTCAGAACGGGTTTCAAGCGTTGCCCACGTTGTCGCTAGAAGAGTCAGGAGGGCCGGATACGATGGCCCTCAAGCGCTTCCTCCAACAGGCGCCAAAAAACCGCGAGATTGCGTTCTCGCGTGATTATTGGAGGGCAGACGCAGAGAGGGGGCGCATGCTAGAGAGAATCAATCGCAAAAAGCGGGAGTTCAAAAACAACCAGCTCTACGCATTTTTCACGTTCGAGTTTGAGGGCCTGGCTGATGTCACGATGGCCCTGTTCAACTACATCGGTATCCGTGCCCGCAGGCGGGATCTACGGTTGATGTTAGTGTGGCACTGGAGCTAACCATGAAGCTACGAAACATCATCACCCTCAAGGAGATCATTGCTCCCGTGAACATCGCACTAATGGTGGGCTTTGGCCTGCTGTTTTTCTTGTTCTGTGTGTTTGCACCGCTCAATATCCTGCGCTCTCCTCTGTCTCTGCTGGTCGCCGCTCTTGCCTGGGAGACGGGCGTTGGCATAGGCTCCACTGTCTACGTCATAGGAGAATACATTCGCCATCAGGGTAGCCGTGAGAGCGCCGCCCAGACAGGACAACGGGCCGCACGGATTCACATCCTGTTGTCTCTGGCCCTGGTCGTTGTCTACACGATCCTGGTAGTGTCCTTGCTCATCCAGGGGAAAGTGTAATGAAGCGACCCCACATGACCCAGGGCCTGGTTCTCATCGCCCTGGGTCTTTGTTGCCTGGCACTCTGCCTGGCCAGCCCGGTGCGTTTTGAAACCTGGTTAACGGCAACAGTCACTTACGTTATCGCCATTGTAGGAAGCCTGGCCTGTGGCCTGGCATTGTTTTTTATTCTGCCCTTACTGGAGGTACCCCATGACGACTGACGACAAGCAGGCCATAGAGCGCTTTCAAACCCACTACAAATACTTCCTCCGCGACATGGAGGCAGCTCTGGCGGAGGCCAGTGAACTGGCGCAGCGCTACATTGCCAAGTTCACCGAAACTGACGCCCAGCTAGCCCGCGCCCAGGAACGCGTCAAGCACCTGGAGGCAGCCACCCGTGCCCTGGAGGCCAAAATCAAAAGCCTGACAGCCACCGCTGGGCCAACCATCACCGTCTATGGCATCTTTGGTGACATGGAAGACGATACGCCGTGCGCCTACTGCCAATCCAAAGCAGACGCTGACGCGCTGCTCAATGGCAACACGGCGGGGGATGCCATTCCCTTTGAAGTCAAAGAATCCGAATGGGATGCGTTCTGGCAACGCCACCCAAGGAGTGAAGCATGAACAAACGACAGAAAAGCATCGTGACCCACTTGATCACTCATGCCCAAAAGCATGACCGCACAGAGATCAAGCTGACGGCGGTCCCGATAAGCCTGCTGGCGCAGACCATGTCCCCGTCAGAGATTCGGGAAGCCCTGGACGCCGGGGTGGAAGACCACCTGCTTGCATGCATTGCGGGTGGGCTGGCCCCGGTCTACCGCTTGCTCTCGCCAGAGGAACAAGCCGCCCACCGCCGCGCTGTGCCCATCTGTATTGCCTGCCAGAAACGCCCAGCGCGGGAAGATGACTACTTTTGCTCAGACAAGTGTGGCTGGGGCGCAGCCCTGGTCTACTACCAGGATTACCACTGGTCAGCAACGCAGGGGGCCTGGGTCGAACACGAGGAGGACGAACAGCCATGATTGATGAGTTCTTTGTCCGGCATGCCGCCCGCAAGGCAGCAAAAATCTTGCGCGACCTACACGAACAGGAAGGCAAGGTG
>Ga0209647_1004324_pt1 | contig 10727 bp, 11 predicted proteins | sample GraSoi_2013_60cm_FD_185827 | JGI IMG/M metagenome (GOLD analysis project Ga0209647, IMG submission 185827) | Grasslands soil microbial communities from the Angelo Coastal Reserve, California, USA - Sample 9_17_2013_60cm (SPAdes) (version 2) | ecosystem: Environmental > Terrestrial > Soil >...
GACCGGTTCATCTAGCAAGAGCAGTTTGGGTTCCAGGGCCAGCGCGCGGGCGATATCAGCGCGTTTTTGCAATCCGTAGGGCAGGCTGCCCAGCGGCTGGTTTTGCAGGCGCTGCAGTCCCATTAGATCAAGCAGATGCAGGCAGTAGGCGCGGTTCCTTTTTTCTTCTCTGCGCGTCAAGCCAAGATAGATGCCACCAAAAATGATGCCGCTGCGCATACGTGTATGCCGACCAAGCAGGAGATAATCGAGCACAGTCATCGTGGGGAACTGTCCAAGATTCTGAAAGGTGCGGGCAATGCCAGCACGTGCCACCTGGTATGTTTTGAAACGCTGGAGATCGCGCCCATCAAACATCACCTGGCCCGCAGCGGGCTGATAGACACGCGATAACACGTTGAATAGGGATGTTTTTCCCGCGCCATTCGGGCCAATCACTGCGAACAATTCTCCAGGCTGCACCTGGAAAGAAACATCCGTCAGCGCGTTGACACCGGCAAAGCGTACTGAAACTCCCTCAACGGTGAGCAGAGGTGAGGCATAGGCCTTGAGTGATTGTTCGCCGGTAGGCGCTTCGTTCATATAACCCACCTCCTTGCGGGTCGTCGCTGGCGAAGCGTGCTCATATTGCTGGGCTCTCCTCCTTCATGCAGCCCTAAGTAGAACTTGCGCACGCTTTCGTCCTTTAAGAGTTCGGCGGCAGGCTGCGCCAGTACTACTTTACCCGTTTCTAAAACATAGCCATGATGAGCAATCGAGAGCGCCATTTGCGCATTCTGTTCTACCAGTAATACGGCAGTTCCACCGGCATTTATCTCAGAAATGATGGAACGAATTTGTTGCACCATGAAGGGAGCCAATCCGAGTGAGGGTTCGTCCAGCAAGAGTAACTTCGGATTTGACATCAGACCCCGACCAATAGCCAGCATCTGTTGCTCACCACCTGAAAGATAGCCAGCATGACCTTTGCGGCGCTCACGCAGCAAGGGAAACAGGTCCATTACGCGATCATAAGCGCGGCGCACGCTGAGGGCATCACGCGAAGCAAGCGCGCCTGTACGCAAATTCTCCTCTACAGTCAGGTCAGCGAAGAGCCGCCGCCCTTCCAATACCTGGGAGATGCCGCGCTGGACGATTTGCGTCGTGTTGAGGCGGTCAATCCGCTCACCATCAAAGAGAATGGTACCGCGTATGATGCTGGCTTTGTGAATATTCAGCAACCCGGAAATGGCGCGCATGATGGTCGTTTTGCCGGCGCCATTGGCACCAAGCAGCGCGACCACTGCCTTATCCGGCACCTCCAGTGAGACCCCCTGCACCGCGGGGACAACGTTTTGATAGGTCACTGCGATATCCTGGAGAATGAGCATGGTATACCCTCCTCATTGTTGGTATCTCCTTAGCATTTGGAAGATAGCCTATCGCATGCGCCATCATCAACAGGATTGGGTACGGCTTCCGGTAGTTCGTAGATATGGTTGAGCTGGGCATGGATGGCTCCTTATTGTGAATTGCCAGCTTTCCTACCTGTGGAAGTAAATTTCAAAAAGATATGGATGTATATCTTTCTATTATAGCATATACGCCGTAAGTTACGGGAGAGCCTATTATGTATGTTCCAGGGCTGCGCAAAAGTCTTTTTCAGATCATACCCCGCCGCCCCCCAAAATAAGAAAAAGGGTGTTGTGCCGGTTTTGCGCTCTGCGCAAAACCGGCACAACACCCTTTTTCTTGCTGGGGAGGGGTTTGGTACGTACAAAAAGGGACTTTTGCGCAGCCCTGATGTTCAGTTATAACTTACAACACCATTTCCTCCCTCTCCGCGTGGTTAAACGAGCGAGATGGATCAAAGGCCTGGAGGTTCAGCGTATACCCTGCGAACGGTTCAGGTAAATGGACTTTCCCATCCTCGATATCGCCAGTAAGCAGAGCTTCAACTAACACAGCGGTTATAGGCGCATGCATCAGGCCATGGCCGGAGAAGCCAACAGCATGCACCAGGTTGGTCAGGTTATGATCAAAGCCAATCAAAGGATTGGCATCGGGTGTTGTTCCATAGAAACCACTTGTTGTCGCCGTTAACCCTCCAGCCTCGGCTAATAGGGGAGAGAAGTCAAACATCTGCTCAAGCAGAGCATAGCCATAGTTATCTACCCCATTGTTATGGTTAAAAGGAGGGTCAATGCGATCCTGATCCTCATCACTAAAGGTCATCTCAGGCGCAGCCTCATGTGCCCCTGCCAGCATGAGGAGATCGCCCTCAGGACGGGAATGGGCGCCACGACCACTTCCAACCCCATAGATAGTCATGGGCAAACGGTGCCATTCCTCGCTGCTCATGATGGGCCTGGCTGGTTTCATAAAATAGAGATAACGCTTGAGTGGTACAACCGGGAGAGGCATACCACCTATCCGTTGGCTGACTCGCGCTGCCCAGGCATTGGTCTCATTGACAAACCAGTCAGCCTCGATAGCGCCTTTTGTCGTCTCAAGAGCAACAATTCGCCCATAGCGCAGCGTCGCGCCTATTACTTCTGTATCTTGCCTGACCGTGACACCCAGTTCCTGGGCGCGGCGGAAGCCTTCACTATAGATCATCTGTGGATAGAGAAAGCCATCGGTTGGCCCCCATGTCGCTCCGCTAAGGCGATCAGGTGCGAGATGCGGCCAGCGATCATGGACCTGCTGTGGCGTCAAGAGCTCGACAGGTTCCCCGATCTGTTGTTGCATCGCCGCATTGGCCTGGGCCATTTGCCATACACGTTCCGCCTCCCTGCGGCGGGTCGGTTTCCAGGCTGGCGCTGCCTTTTCAGGATCTTCATACAAAAAGAGGTAGCCATTCTGTTTGATAACGGGCTGTCTTCTTTCAGGGGGAGTTTCTAGTATCTCATGGAACTGCTTATACCACCATTTGGAATATTGCATCCCAATCACCGTCTCCGCAACACTGAATTGGGCTCGTATGCCTGCTGCCGAGCGGCTTGATGATCCGTTTCCAATCTTTGCTTTCTCAAGCACCGTGACACGGAAACCGCGCTCAGCCAACCGAATGGCGGTTAAAGCGCTTGACGAACCCCCACCAACCAGGACAACATGGTCTGCCGATCTACCTCGCGAGAAAGATTGGTTGTTGCTCACGGGATCCTCTTTCTTCTTTGGAATAGCCCTGTCAGTAACCAGATATATATCTTCTTTTGAGAACTGCTCGAATGTTATACTATAGTCTATGATATTGCTTGCCCTGATGAAAGACTATCTTAAGAACTGTTCTCATGCTGATATCGGCACATACTTTGCTTCTATTGTTTTATTTTCGCACCTGTTTGTTTCTTATCGCGCTTCCTCTCTATGCTGCCTCTCTCCTTTACCAACAGTGATCGGTGAGGAAGATGTAGGGCGGTTGCTGGAGTCGTCCTTCGTCACGGGTGTATGTTGTGGGTCAGGAGTGTCCTTTCTTTCACGAATGACGAAAAGAGCTGCTAAGGCCGCAAGGAGAGCAAAGCCTATACAGGCGAAGAGCGCGTATTGCAAACCCGCAGTAACTGCCACTTTGCTGGTATTTCCCCCCTGTTGCAGGAGCGCAGTCGTACGGGCAGATGAAACCGCGACGACAATGGCTAGCACGAGTCCAGAACCAACCTGCTGCGTGGTATTGAACAGGCCTGAGGCCAACCCCTGCTCGTCATTACTGACACCCGCAGTAGCGGCAATCACCATAGTCGCAAAGGTGGGGCCCATACCGATAGAAACCACCAGGATGCCGGGCAAGAGTGTTTCAAGGTAGTTTCCGTTGGCAGCAATCTGGGTGAGCAGGAGCAGGCCAATAATCAGACCTGTTATACCTCCTACCAGGAAGGGTTTGACCCCAAAGCGAGTTACCAGGCGTGAAGCACCATTGGAAAAGATCAGAATTGCTGCCGCCATAGGCAAGAAGGCCAGACCCGTTGTAAGTGCCGAGTAGTCAAGCACCTTCTGCATATAGAGTGTGAGGATGAAGACCAGTGCGCCGAATGCTCCCGGAGCAAGCATACTCACGAGATTAGCCCCTGTGACGGTACGTTGGCGGAAGATGCCGAGCCGGACAAGCGGGAATGCTGAGCGTATCTCAATCACCACAAACGCAGCTAGTAAAGCAGCAGCCAGAGCGAGCATCCCGAAGGTTTTCAGCGATAACCAGCCGATTTCGTTACCCTGGGAGAGCGTGTAGACCAGCACAATGAGCCCCATCGTTACTGTAAGCGCACCGAACACATCAACGCGCCGCTGGTTAACCTGGGCACGGCTCTCACGCAGTAAAAACGGCGCTGCTAACACTGCGGCAACGCCAATTGGCACGTTCACAAACATGACCCACCGCCAGCCGGGTCCAGCGGTAAGGAGTCCCCCCAGAATGGCACCGGCAGCAAAACCTGCTGAAGCCAGAGCGCCGACGAGGCCAAAAGCCTTGTTGCGCGCAGAACCTTCGGCGAAGGTCGTTGTGATGAGCGAGAGCGCAGTAGGAGCAACGAGCGCGGCTCCCAGTCCCTGCACAGCGCGGGCAATAATCAACCAGACATTTGATGGCGCGAGTCCACCCGCCAGTGAGGCCAGCGAGAAGAGGACAAGTCCCAGGATAAACAGGAGGCGACGCCCATAGAGGTCGGCCATACGTCCACCAAGCAGGAGGAAGCCACCCAATGTGAGCGAGTAAGCACTCACTACCCATTGGAGGTTCTGGGTGGAAAAGTTGAGGTCCTTCTGCATAGAAGGCAGCGCTACGTTCACAATCGAGAAATCAAGCACTATCATGAACTCTGCAATGCATAAGAGAGCGAGGGCAAGTCCCTGACGACGTGCCTCTTCTGCGGTAGAAGTCATTCTATCCCCTATTTTTATTTAAACGATAAAGTGTGGTTTATGCAGCATTCTTAAGGACATGCGACAAAAGCACAATGTGAGAGCACTTCAACGATAAGTCATCTCTTCTTTACATACATGGTAACACGAAAATAGCCATTTTTATTCGTTACTCTCGCTTCTAAGCAGCATTTGTCAACTGGTCGACGAGCGAGCAGGACATCTCGCCTATCCTCAACGCGTTGGAACACAGAACAATTTATCGCCGCCTGCCTGGTGTGTAGGTGGCGAAGAAAAAGAACAAGCAGAGTCATCATTGACGCTATTTGGGAACGAATATCCTAAGACCATCTGGGAAATAAGCTTATTGATGGCTATATACAGCATGCCGATAACAATCGCACATTCCTCCATTTCGCCACTCGTCTGATCTGCGGAAGGCGAAGCAAAGGCCATGACCTCCTTCTAGAAAAGTGCTTTGCGAGAAATTCAAGCTCCTGTTTGGCGTGCTACCGGCTGACCTGAGGAGAGAGTACTATAGTTTGAAGAGCAGGCATACCTGTCTGGGTGGCATACCCAAGATAGTTTGTCACCTTTTCAAGTGACCAGCCTGCCCCTCGTACCCGGTAGGCGAAGTCCTGCCGCAAGTCATGGAAGGTGAGATGCTGGATCACTGCCCATTGGTCCTCCGTCGCCTGAGTCTTGAGCGTGCGGAACCAATAGTGGATCCCTTCTTCCGTCAAACGCACGTTGCGCTGCGACATAAACACATAGGTACGGTCTGTATCGCCAGTGGCTTGCAAGTACTCATAGAGGGGCTTGCTGGCATTGCTTAGCAGATCGATATTACGGCCCTTGCTCCCTTTATAGCCCACGTGGAGTCTTCCCACCTGTGGACCAACATGGGTATGCGCCATCTGCAGCCAGGCAACATCGCTCACCCGGCATCCCGCCCAGTAGCCCAGGGCGAAGAGGGCTGACCCGCGTCGATCGTCTGCTTGCTCGACCAACGAGCACAGGATCGAGCGCTGCTCTTCCGAGAGCTGGCAAGGAGCGTGCAGCGGCAAGGGAGGAAGATCGATGCCCCGGGTCGGGTTGCGTTGCAGGAGCCCCTTCTCCTCAATCAGAAACTGAGCAAAATTACTAATGGTCGATTTCACCCGCGCCCGGTGGTTGATACTCAACCCTTCCTGCACTAAATGAGTCAGGTACATCTCTACTGCTGTCTGCGTCAACTGCTGCGGCAGAAAATATTCATTGTTGCCAGGAAGCTGCACAACCCATCCGATGAGGTGACGCACCGTACGCAGATAGGCATCCTTCGTTCCCTCAGCTTTCCCTGATCCTGAGAGAAACTGCTCATACTCACTTACAAGGGTACGAGACGCGTCAATGACATTATTTTCTGGAGACGTCATGGTTTCTTTTCTCTCCCACGTCGGTATAACCCTCTACCGCTAAAATAGACATGAGCGAGGGTTGATTCCTCCTAAAGGTTCATCAGTATCAAACATACGGAAACTCCTCTTATTTCATCGGCTGCCGAAATAGCCTAATACCTTTACGTTCTCCAGGAGAGAAGCGTTTCACCTGTGCTGGCTACGTGAGGCATCCATTCAACAGGAATTCACGCAGCCGACAGCACCATTTTACTCTTTACAGCAGGGATTGTTAAGTAGAGCTTTTCAAACGGAATCCACCTGTAGTAGGGGTCAGCACATTGAATCCTGCTTTCTGTACGTTAAGGCTCCCCAAGCAGGAACAAGGGGCCTCACCGTCAAGAAGCCAGGTTCATCATTCTGCCAGGTCTCCTGCGCAGCGTAGAGCAAGCAGCCAATCCCGACGGATCGGGAACAAGTTCCCAGCCAATTGGGAATCTGTCTCATGACACGGGAACACCTGCTCAGGTATGCTTTAGGCAAGTGACGAGTACAGAGGACGTGCACTCTATCAGGCGAAACAAGCAGAACTGTTTCACCTTAGCAGAAGCAACCTCAGCAGTTGCTGAAGGGAAAGGAGGTCGAGAGCGATGAGCGTCAGCATGCATGAAGCGGTCGGTGAGATGAAGCTGACAACCCTGACGGACCTGAGTACCCAGGGGCTACAGCAACATGGGTGGAAAGAAGCTTTTGATGATCGCCACGCTGGAGACATCTTGCGCCGTGCCCTCGTCGAACAGAGCGATGAGGCCTGGTCGGTCTTGCAGCAGTGCTTCAGCGAGTTCATCCGCAAGTGGATACGCAGCCATCCCAGCCGGAATGTGGCGCTGCTGCGTGACTCCGAAGAGAACTACATTGCCCAGACCTTCTCGCGCTTCTGGTACGCCGTACGCAATCAAGACCTGGAGTTCACGACCGTGTATGCGGCCTTGCGCTACTTGCGTGCGACCCTCAACGGAGTGCTGACCGATACCTTGCGTTGTCACTTGCGCCTGCGCTCACGAGAAGTGCCGTTGCCAGAGCCAGGGCTCTCCGACGAAGCTTGCGCTGAGGAACCTCTGGAGAGCCAGAGTCTGTGGGAGAGCATTCAACCTTTGCTCTTGAACGAACGTGAGGGGTGGAGATGCTCTCGGAGCCAATCTGGTCTCCTGGTCAGCAGAATGATCCAGCAAAAGGCTATGTTTTTGTCTGCTAGAGATCGGGCGCGGCGAGGCCATGGGCGCCAAGCGAGAAGGAGAGTTCGCCGCCGTGGTGCAGATCGTGCTCGATCACGTGCCAGGTCACCCACTGGCGCGAGAGCGCGTAGGGCTGGCCCCAGCGCTCGCCTCGGAAAATATAGTCCATATCTTCCGGCGTCCACCGTTGCAGCCAGTACTGCCAGGCGTCAAATGTGACCTCCAGGCCACGCACCAGTTCGGCGCTGGATGGCACGTCACCATCATGTTTCCACTGTGCGAAGACCGCCACGTCCGGACCGCCTTCGCCCTTCACCAAAGACAACCAATTGGCACGCGTGCGGACAATATGCTTGGCGAGCAGACCGATTGAACGGAGATGGGGAGCTATCCTGAGTTCGAGTTGCTCAGCGGTCAGAGGCTCGATAGCCTTGACAAGATGGCCCTGATAGACATCCCAGCCTTGATAAAAGTTCCAGGGAGAAATAGTATCCTGCGTCATGCTTGCTTACTCCTCGTCATGTCTTGCAAAAATGTGTTCGATAGACCCCTCGAACAGGTATTCAATAGTATATTGCAAATCGGCCTACAATGTCGCAAACTAGAAGGTGGTATTCACAGAACTCTCAAGAAACGCACCATAGCGGTTTGCCGATACGGCGAAGGCGCGAGTTTCGGCTGTGTTCAGCGGAGTAAAGAGACTAGGGGTAATAATGACTGCGTCCTTTTTCAGCGTGCGCTTCCAGGTGCCGACAACCCGACCATCCATCACAATGGTGTAGTTAAAGAGGATATTGCCCCGAGGGTCCAACTTTTTCGTGTGCGACGCGTCAAACACGGCGCTGCGGTCTGTATAGCCAACAATGTATTCGTCAAAATTCGGTAACAAGTATACCGTCGAAGATAGATCTTTTGCGGGTGGCGTAGCCGTTGAAAACCAGTATGTCTGGCCGTCTACAGCCTCATGTATAAGCTTAGACTTAACCATTTCGAGACCACTACTAGCGTCAGCCGCTGTCAGTCCCGACCACCATATATAATCTTTCAGCGCGGCTGGCCCATGACTCGTAAAGTAGCGCCTGCTGAGTTCAGCCAATGCTTCGTCATGATCTAACGTCCTGGCTTGTGGCGCCCGCTCATCAAGCAGGGCATAGGTGAATTGCTTGCCTCGCCTCGCGCCACTACAGACAATCCCGTCCAATTCAGCACGCATCATTAGATAGGTGAATCGTTGTAAATCATCCGTAGCAATGCCGGCTTGCTGAAGCACGGACACGAGTTCCGGACGAGTAAGCTGCTTTCCGCCTTGTAATGCGTTTGCCAACACGGCGTTACTACACCGACATGTGGCGTCGTCTAATTCAAGTCTACGATACCAGTAGGCACTCGCTGCATACACCCGCGGAGCAGTGAGCGCAAGTAGCCAGCGAATATCGGCAGGTGAGACAAAATGCCAGGTGGGCCGCATCAGGTGGGTGCGAAGAATAGCTCCAGCAGCGAATGCTTGCTCAATATCGTCGGAAGTCACGCCTTGCAAGCGCAGACCGACCGCCCATTTAGCAGCCGCATAATCCTGGGCCTGGACAGCGCCCAGCCACTGCACCACATCGCCGGGCTTCTCAAACGTTCGCTGGGTAATGAGTTGGTTGTGAAGTCGCTGGTACGCAATATCCAGGTTTGTCATGATTACTCCTCATACCTTTATGTTCTGCCTGTACTTGTGATCAAGAGACGCGTCTTGTTTGACATGTCTACAATAGGTAGTATACCATTGAAGGAGGACAGTATCAGTCCTCGTTTGAGAAAGAATGGTTGAAAATTGTTGAAAGCAGGGGGTTATCATGTACCATCCAACCAGTCGCGTACTCACGGTGCTCGAATTGCTTCAATCCAGGCCATCCATCACTGGTCCCGAGTTAGCCGCTCGCCTGGAGATGGATGTGCGCACGGTGCGCCGCTACATCACGCATCTCCAGGATGTCGGCATTCCGGTCGAGGCAAACATTGGCCGGCTTGGCGGCTATCGGCTCCGTCCTGGCTTTAAACTGCCCCCACTGCTGTTTACAGAAGAGGAAGCCACGGCAATCATGCTTGGCTTGCTGGGAACCTCGTGGCTGGAGATCGGACAGTCATCGGTGGCCGTTGAAGGAGCGCTCGCCAAAGTCTCCCGCGTGCTTCCCCTACATGCACGGAACCGTCTGAAAGCCATGTCTTCTCATCTCTTCTTCTTTTCTGCTCAACAAGAAGCACGACCCGATGTCTCTCTTGTGATCACACTCAGCGAAGCGATTGGGCAGCAGCAACGAATCGCCATTGATTATCGTTCCCGTCACGACCAGTTTACCCACCGCAAGGTCGAGCCGTATGGCATAGTGGGATGGGAAGGGTACTGGTACCTGGTTGGGTATTGCTGCCTGCGTCAAGACACTCGTATATTTCGCCTGGATCGCATCCAGCAGGTAGAGGTGCTTGCGGAAGCCTTTGAGAGAGCAGAGGAATTTGATTGCCGGGCCTATGTGATGAAGCAGTATGGTAACCCATCGGCCCGCTGGCACATTGAAGTGGAGTTTCAAGCAGCGTTGTTTACCGTGCAGCAGAAGATCCCCGCGTCCTATGGCCAGCTTTCGGCCACGCCAACAGGGGTCCTGTTTCAGAGCCATGTGGATGAATTAGAAGGTCAGGCGCGCTATCTGATGGCGCTCAACCTTCCGTTCGTCATCCATAACCCACCAGAGTTGCGTGAAGCGCTGCTGCACCTGGCAGAGCAAATGGTTCAGATTGCGACAGCTCAACTTCCTCCTTGGCGTTACTAGGTCAATTATAGCTTGGCTTCTATAAGGAGAAGTGCTAAAGAAGTGCATAAGACATCCCATGAGCAAACGGATGACCAAACCGACTTCCCCAGCTTTGTCTGTCAAGCGTGCTCTCGCTTCTCTGCTGACTCTGGTGGTTGTTGGAGGCGTTTGGCTGCGTCGATTACCGTTTCAACAATGAGCGGGGCGACCTGGATGAATGGATCAGGATAGTGAGTTTTGAGTGTGGCCAGCGCTTGATAGAACTCATCGCGCTTGTGCGGGGGGATAGAGACACTTACGACGGCTTTAGCACCATTTGATGCTGGATGTTGCTTCTCGCGATCCATGGATATTCCCTCTTTGTCTGGATTCATTGCTTCTTTGCTTCGATTATATCATATCTGTGAGAAATATCACAACTTAGGAACTTGCATAATTTCATATCGGCATGCTATATTTAGGAAAGAGCGATTGTCATGAGG
>Ga0209647_1004325_pt1 | contig 10726 bp, 10 predicted proteins | sample GraSoi_2013_60cm_FD_185827 | JGI IMG/M metagenome (GOLD analysis project Ga0209647, IMG submission 185827) | Grasslands soil microbial communities from the Angelo Coastal Reserve, California, USA - Sample 9_17_2013_60cm (SPAdes) (version 2) | ecosystem: Environmental > Terrestrial > Soil >...
TCCTTCCTCCCGGCGGTGACAGGCGGAAATCTGCGGCCATTAAACGTGCCGCCATCACGCCGCTGCGCCATCCTGGTGACGCGGAGGCACACTGATTGCTACGCAAGCTGGTCAAATACTTTTTTTTCGCGCTGGTGCTGCTCCTGGTCTTTCTTTCATCAGCGCTCCTAGCCATGCGCTTTGCCATTCAAGGACGCGAGGTGCGCGTGCCCCGTCTGACCGGCCTGACCCCGGCTGAAGCTGAGCGTGTGGCCAATTCTGATGGGCTGGTCCTCTCCGTGGAAAGCCGGTTCTATAGCTCAGCGGTGCCGCAAGGACGCATCGTCTCGCAGGCGCCGGCCCCGGATGCGCCTGTGCGCAGAGGGTGGAAGGTCCGCGTGGCGGAAAGTCTGGGCCCGCAGCGGGCGGCTGTGCCTAATCTGATCGGGCAAAGTCAGCACGCTGCCGGCATTAATATCAGCCGGCGCGGCCTGGAAATGGGGACCCTAGGGGCCATTCACCTGCCTGCGGCGCCACCGGAAACGGTGGTTAGCCAGAACCCGCCGCCGGACGCAACCGAGTTCGCGTCGCCCAAGGTTGACCTGATTTTCTCCGCCCCCGACAACGCGCAGCGCTATGTAATGCCCAGCTTTGTCGGCAAGCCTTTGGATGAAACAAGTACTTCACTGGTAAAAGCCGGCTTCACGCTGGGCAAAGTGAATCGCGTTTCTTCGGGTGGAAGCGGCGCTCCAGGAACGATTCTTCGCCAAGTTCCGCCGGCCGGCCAAAAAATATCGGACGGTGCGACGATCAGCTTTGATGTAAGAAAGTAAAGAATTAACCACAGAGGGCACAGAGGCTCTTTCTAACATCCCGAACCTGCGATTTTTGCAGGTGAGGGATCGCTATATTCATGATGCTCTTCAGGTGATCCTAAGAACCGTGGCGGCTATAGAGATCTCTCGCTGCGCTCGAGATTCCAGAAAAAAGTTCCTCCGTGTCCCTTGTGGTTAATTCTTTTCGAGGACAGCGGCGAAGAACCCATCGCATGGATGAACGCCGGGAATTGTGCGCAGATAATCCCCACTCACCAATGTGTCTACATCATTCCACACCAGCTCTCCGGTCTGCTGTAAGCGTGTCAACTCTCGTTTCGCCGGAACAACTTTGAACTCCTGGCTCTCTCGCAGACAAGCCGCAACCACATGCTCGTTTTCTTCCGGCTCGAGTGAGCAAGTGGAGTAAACCAGCCGGCCTCCTGGTGCCACGTGCCGCATGGTCGCGCGGAGAATCGCCGTCTGCCGTGATTGCAAATCATTGAGATCATCATCCGGCTTGAGCCGCCACTTGATTTCCGGATTGCGCGCCAGTGTGCCAGTGCCGGAGCAGGGAACGTCGGCCATCACGCGGTCGAAGTCGGCGCCGAAAGGCAAATCCAGCGCGTCCGCCGCTATCACATGGACGTTCTTCTGCGGCGCCAGCTTCCGCAACAACCGCGCGCGATGGGGGTGCAGCTCTGCGGCAAAGATTTCTGCTTCAGGCATGCGCGTGGCCAGCGCGCCGGTCTTGCCTCCGGGCGCCGCGCAGCAATCCAGAATGCGCTTACCCGCGCCGACCAGCGCTGCCACCAGTTGGGAGCCTTCATCCTGAATGGCGACCTTGCCGTTGCGGAAGAGTTCAGTCTGTGTGATGTCGCCACCCACGACTACACGCGCACTCTTCAGCAGCGTGCCCGGCGCAAGCTCGACGCCCTGCTCAGACAGCAGGGTCTCGTCGTCGGGGCCGCTCAGTCGCAAAGTGGTGGCCGGTATACGTTGGTCGTATTCGCAGATTTTCTGGGCGACGTCGTCACCAAAAAGCGCTCCCCACCGTTCCGCCAGCCACCTGGGATGTGCCAGCGCAGAAGAAAGATATTCCACGCCGGTCAAATTAGAAGCATGCGGATCGAAAGCAGCGGATTTCACCTTGCGCATCACGGCGTTCACCAGTCCGGCGGCCGAAGCTTTTCTGGCCTGCTTGACCAGCTCCACGGTCTCATTCACGGCGGCGTGCGCTGGGACCTTGCTCAAGAATCGCTTTTGATAAACGCCTATTCTCAGGGCGGTCAGCACTTCTAGGTCGAGCTTCCTGAAGGGCGTGAAGCTAAGGTGGCCGATGGCTTCATCCAGCACGGAGCGCCAGCGCAGAACGCCCATAACAATTACAGTAGCAAGATTGCGATCAACCGGAGAAAGGTCATCGAGAAGAGATGAATGCAGAAGCTCCACCGCGTAAGCCGACTCTCGCTCCACCCGCAACAATATCTGGAAGGCAGCTGCGCGTGCTGGAGAAACAGCCACCGTCAGGCCCTCCTTAATTAAACCAGCCGTTCGCCCGCGGCCGGATGATATCCGTTGATGAATTCACGCGCGGTCATGATCTTCTTTCCTTCGGGCTGGACTTGCAGCAGCTCCAGCACGCTCCCGCCGCCGCATCCAACGAAGAGCTTTTCGTCGCCAACGCGCAGCTCTCCCGGAACCAGTTTTGCCAGTGCGTCCTCGGGTCTGGAACTTACGAATTTCAGGTTCTTGCCGCGAAATTGCGTGTACGCTCCAGGCCACGGTTGGAAGCCGCGCATGCGATTGTGAATCTCCTCGGCACTGCGGTTGAAATCCACCAGCCCATCTTCTTTCTTGAGGATGGGCGCGAGCGTAGCCATGCTGGGGTCTTGCGGAACAGGCGTGATCTGCTTTTCTTCCAGACCGCGCAGCGTCTCCACGATCAAATCAGCGCCCAACTCGGCCAGCCGTGGCGCAAACGTTACAGCCGTGTCTTCGGGACGGACCTCCATCTCTTTTTGCAGCAGGATATCACCTGTGTCCAGCCCTTCATTCAGCAGCATGGTGGTCACGCCGCTAATCTTTTCTCCATTGGCGATGGCCCACTGGATGGGCGCGGCGCCGCGATACTTGGGCAGCAATGACGCATGGACATTGATGTTCCCGTACGGAGGAAGCTCGAGCATCCACGGCGGAATGATACGTCCATACCCGACCACGATGATCGCATCTGGCCGAAGCTTCGCTAATCGCGCCCGAAACTCTTCGTTCTTCTTTATTTTTTCCGGTTGCAGGACCGGCAAGCCCAACTTGAGCGCGGATTGCTTCACCGGCGAAGCGGTCAACTCCATGCCGCGGCCTTGAGGACGGTCAGGCTGGGTTACTACCAGTTGCAGATCAAATCCGGCAGAGGCCAGCCGCTCCAGTGACGGCACGGCGAACAGCGGCGTGCCGCAAAACACCAGCTTCATGCCCACTCGCCGGCGCGCACCAGTTTCTTGATTTTGCGCTTGATCAGGTCACGCTTCAGCCCGCTGACGTGGCTAATGAACAGCCGTCCGTTCAGGTGATCGGTCTCATGCAGAAAAGCGCGTGCCAGCAGATCGTCGCCGGTCTTCTCAAACCACTTGCCTTCTAAATCCTGCGCCCGCACGGTGACAATATTTGCCCGCACCACGTTCTCGCGAAATTCAGGAAGGCTCAAGCAGCCTTCCTGCCCGTTCTGCCTGCCTTCTCGGCGAATGATTTCCGGGTTCACCAGCACCAGCTTGGCGTCCGGGTCTTCTTTGAAGGTAGTGTCTATGACCGCGAGCCGCTTGCGGATGCCTATCTGCGGCGCCGCCAGCCCGACCCCATGCGCCGCGTACATGGACTCGAACATGTCATCCACCAGCTTTCTCAGCCCTTCATTGAATTCTGTGACCGGCTCGGCCGGCGCCTCCAGCACCGGGTCGCCGTATAGGACGATTGGATAAATCATTCTCTTCTGCTAGAACTCCCGCAATTGTTGTTTGTAGCCGGCAAAATTCCGCCGCGTCTCGGCAATGGAATCTCCGCCGAATTTTTCCAGCGCGCACCGGGCCAGCGTCAGCGCGACCATGGCTTCCGCCGCAACGCCCGCCGCCGGAACCACGCAAACGTCGGAGCGCTCATAGGCGGCCTTGACTGGCTCGCGTGTAGCGAAATCCACTGATCCCAGCGGACGCCGCAGCGTAGAGATCGGCTTCAAATACCCGCGCACCAGAATGTCCTGCCCGTTGGAGATCCCGCCTTCGATCCCGCCTGCATGGTTCGATGCACGCGTAAAACCGGTGAAAGGCGCCGGCCCGCTATCTTTGCTGTATCCGATCTCATCATGCACCGTTGATCCGAAAGAGAGCGCCGCCTCCACTCCGCTGCCAATCTCCACGGCCTTCACCGCCTGCAATGACATTACCGCCTGGGCCAGCATACCGTCCAGGCGCTCGTCCCATTGCGCGTAGGTTCCTAGTCCGGGCGGGACATTGTGCGCAACCACCTCAAAGACGCCGCCCACCGAATCGCCGGTACGCAACGCCTGATCGACCTCGGCTTTCATGTGCTGCTCGGCTTCCGCGTCGGCACAGTTGAGTAGCACTTCTGCGCGGGAATGAAGCTGCTCCAGCTTCTCCCATGCGACTTCCGCATTTCCCAGAGCGGCTTTGCCCACGGCAATCACATGGCTGAGCACTTCGATGCCCAGTTCTCGGAGAAACAATTTCGCCACCGCGCCCAGCGCCACCCGCGCCGCCGATTCACGCGCTGACGCCCTTTCCAGCACGTAGCGGGCTTCAGGAAAATTGTATTTGAGCGCACCCGCCAGGTCGGCATGCCCAGGACGCGGGGACGCAACTCGCTTATGCTTTTCCTGATCGCCCGCTTCCACCGGCAGCGCCTCCCGCCAGTTCTTCCAGTCTTTGTTTTCCAGCAACACAGCAATGGGCGATCCAATGGTCTTGCCGTGGCGCACGCCGGACACAATATGTGCCCGGTCAGTCTCGATCTTCATGCGTCCGCCGCGTCCAAAGCCCTGCTGCCTGCGCCAAAGCTCGCGATCGATGAACGCCTGATCCAGTTCCAGACCAGCCGGCATCCCGGAAAGAAAGCCCACCAGGGCCTCTCCGTGTGATTCTCCGGCAGTAAAGTAGCGCAGCATAGTCAGGCAAAGCTCCTGCGGGACCACCCGCATGGTCTGTGGGAAAACATTGATTGTAGCTGAAGCTGCGGGGCAATTAAAAAAAGGCGGTTGGGTCAGTTTAGACTGACCCGCTACCCGTATCAGCGTCTAGCGATTTGCTTGCGAATCGCGGGCCTTTAGGCAGATGTTCATCGCGGTAGCGATGAACCGTTAGACGGAAACTGATCCACTACTGCAAACTGTGGTTCACTGGTGCTACTGAGGCTTACAACGTCCGGCTCTGCATCGGCTTCGCCATCCCGATCAAGAAGGGTCTTCACGGTAGATCGATCTCCATCCGCAGCAAAGCTGAGCTGTAGGTTTTGCCCTGGTTGTCTGTGCGCAGCGAAACCAGTCCTCCACCATCGAGCGCATGGTGCAACACAAAGTTGAGCGCGTGCAGATTGGGAAGCTCGTATCGCTCGACCTCGCTCTGGCATATTCCGGCGAAGTGCTGCTTCACCCGCTCCGCTGTGACCTCGCGGACGAGAATTGGGTAGTGCTCCGCCTTGAGGGCAATCAGGCCGATGTTGGCGTCATCGCCCTTATCGCCGGAACGGGCATGCGCGATTTGTAGAAGCTGGACCTTCATTCGCTGGGCATGTGCCGCTACTGCTTGGACCACGGTGGAACCACGCCCGTCATACGCGCGTACGCCACCAACTGCCCCATATGTTCGTTGGCATGAACAATGATGCGCAGATACATTCCGTCCACGGTCGCGTCGCGATCGGCGATATGCACCTTGCGCTGCAGGTCCGCTGGCTTGGCAGCCGCATGCGCAGTTTTCACAGCTTCCAGCGACCGCTTCAGCCACTTGATGACGTCCTCCTTGGACGTGATGGTCTTTTCCAGGTCCTCTTTGAAATCTGCGGGCAACTTGGGGCCGGTAACGCTCAGCAGATAGAAGTTCGCAACGACGATGTGCATGTACACTTCGCTCGTGGAGCGTACGCCGGCCGCCGGCCGCCATGCAAACTTCTCCGCTGGCGTAGCCTCGGCCAGTGCGATCAACTGGCTGGTCACGTGCTTCCATTCTCCATCGTAACCTTGCCAAATGCCTTCCGGCGCCTGCGCTCGCAGAGTTGGGGCGCTCAGCAAAAGCAAGAATAAAAATGTCTTCATGGTTCCGCTCCTTTGAAAAAAGATCATGAACTCGATTTCTAAATGCTCATTACTTCGACTAGAGGCGTTACTGCCGTTTTTGCAATCAGCGCCGGCCAATAGGCGATGATCTCATCCACTTTGCTGCGCCCCGCGTTCAGTCCGGTAACCGACGGCGGGCCGTTCAGAGCAATCGGCACGAGCTCTTTCAGGAAGCGTTCCACCGAGGCCTTTTCCCGGCTGCGCACGCCGATTCGCAAAACGACCTCCGCAATATCGCGTGGCGGCTCGCCGGACATGTCGCCGTGGCAGGCGTTCACGCCCACAAATTCCGAGTGCATCGCATCGAACTTCAGGCCCAGCCGGCGAAAGCGCTCGCGCAGAATCAGGTCCGCAGCGCGGGCTTTCTTATAAGCATCAGGCCAGGAGTAAACCAGCGTTCCCACCGCTTTGAATCCCGCCGAATAGCTGATGGAAACTTTGTAAAACTCCGTGGCGAGCCGGCCCTTGATGCCGGAGCAGCGCACTCGGTCGGGACCCTGTTGCTCAAGCTGAATGGTAGTGAAGTCGGCTATGCCGTCGGGCGTAATGTAGTTCTTGGGATCGCCGATTTCATAAAGCAACTGTTCCGTCACGCTGGCCACGGTCACGCGTCCGCCCGTGCCCGGATGCTTCGTGACCACAAATGTGCCGTCGCGGGCGGCCTCGATGATCGGATAGCCGATCCCCGCCATGTCTGGGATCGACTCCCAACCTACCTGGCAATTTCCGCCGGTGCACTGCGCGCCGCATTCTATGACGTGCCCGGCAATGGTGCCTGCGGAGATTCGGTCCCAGTCATCGGCCTTCCACCCGAACTCGCGCACCATGGGTCCCAGGGCAAGCGCTGCGTCATTGCAACGGCCAGTAATAACGATGCCCGCGCCCTGGCAAAGCGCTTCCGCGATGGGAAATGCGCCAAAGTAAACGTTGGCGCTCTGCACCTGCGCGCGGACCGTGCTCAGCGGCTCACCCGTATCGAGGTTAGTGAGTTCAACGCCGCGATCCAGCAGGTCGTCCAGCCGTGGCATGATGTCGTCGCCCGTTACCACGCCGATCTTCATTCTTTCGCCGTAACCCGCGGCCTGCAGGACCGCAGCAACGGCATCTCGACAACCAACCGGGTTCATGCCTCCGGCGTTGGTCACCACTTTCACGCCGCGCTCCACAATCTCCCGCGCGCCCCGCTTGACCAAGCCGACAAAATCGTGCGCGTAACCCGCGCGAGGATCACGGGCGCGTTGCTTCTGCAGGATTGACATTGTGATCTCGGCCAGATAGTCGAGCGTAAGGTAGTCGAGCGGGCCGCCGCGCAAGAGCTCGAGCGGCGCTTCCTGCGAGTCGCCCCAGAAAGCCGAGCCGTTGGCGATGCGGATCGGGCCGGCGACCTTTGCCGGACTGGGGGGTGGAATCATCTTCCCGCTCCGGCAGCTTCACCGTTGAGGCGCTCCCGCAGCACTCGCTTCAGCACTTTCCCTGTGGGGTTCTTGGGAAACTCCGCCATTACGTGGATCTGCTTCGGCACCTTGAAGCTGGCAAGGCGCGAGCGTGCGTGCGCCAGCAGTTCATCTTCGTTTACTTCCGCGCCCGGCATGAGAACCACGCAGGCAACGACCTTTTCGATCCAATACGGATCATGCAGCCCGATCACCGCGACCTCAGCAACGCCCGGATGCTGCGCGATGGCTTCCTCAACTTCCTGGCTGGAGACGTTTTCGCCGCCAGTCTTAATCATGTCTTTCTTACGGTCGAGGAAGTAGAGCCATCCATGCTCGTCCACGCGGGCGACGTCGCCGGTGTGGTGCCAGCCGCCGCGAAACAGCGCTTCATTCGCCGCGGAATCCTCAAAGTAGCCGGGAGAAATACACGGGCCGCGCAGAACGATCTCGCCGGGCTTGCCCGGCTCAACGTCTTTCATTTCTTCATCAACAATGCGCAATTCCAGCGGCAGGTGGCGCACGCCGATAGGATCAGGCGCAGCCAGCATTCGGCCAAGCTCAGCCGCGGGCGTGGTGGACCCAAGCGCCGTGGTCTCCGTCTGCCCCCAGCAGTTGATCCATTCCGCACTGGGCGCCAACCGTCGCCAGCGCTGGAAAACCGGCGTGGGTAGATACTGGAAGACGAACAGCCGCTTCAAACTCGAGAGGTCCATCGCTTCGATCAGCGGCATCCGAATCAACCCTACCCAAACCGTGGCCGGCAGCGACAACGAGTTGACTCTTTGCACCGTGATGGCGTGAATGATCTGCTCAGGCTTGGGAAGCGGAATGATCACGCTCTCGCAGCCCGAAGCGAAGCAGCCGAAGGTCATGACCAGGCCGGCCACGTGAAACATGGGCAGCGCCAGAAGGTATTTAATGCTTGTGTCTCGGCCGTAGTCGGCATAGCTGGCCATCAGGTAGGCGTAAAAATTCAGGTGGGTCAGCACTACGCCTTTGGGCCGCGCCGTGGTGCCACTGGTGAAAATGATCAGGTGCGGCGCTTCACTCTCGACCAGTTGCTCAACTGGACTTCCATCGTAGGAGCCAAGCGATTCGCGGAATTTGTCATCCAACAGAAAGCAAACTTGCGGCTTCGAAGGCACACTATTCTCAAACATCGGCTCCAACAGAAGCGCTTTCACTCGTGTCTTTTTCAGAACGTAGCCAACGTCATCCGGCGTGAACATCAGATTGATGGGTACCAGCACGGCGCCGATGCGCGCACAGCCAAAGAACGCGGCCACATATTCTGGCGAGTTGGTGGCAAAGATCGCCACTGAATCGCCTTTGTCCACGCCGCTTTCCATGAGCCTGCGCGCCACGCGGTTGGCCAGCGCATCCAGTTCGGCGTAAGTAAGCTCGCGGCCCTGGAAATGGATCGCGCGTTGCTGCGGCGTGCGCGCAGCACTACGGCGCAGCGCGTCGCCCACGTTGAAGCGATGAATCAGGTTTAATTCGAGAGTCATTCCTGGTAATTTTTTCTGCAATCCCGAGCGGAGCGAGGGATCCCTATAGCCATAAAAACTCTACAAGGTTGCGAATAATCCCTCTTAAATAATCGTGAACATAGGGATCTCTCGCTGCGCTCGAGATTTCAGAAAACCCTCACAGTTTCTCTTCCTTCGCGATGATCTCTTTCATGATCTCCGACGTTCCCGCGCCAATGGTGTTCAGCCGCAGATCGCGCCACATGCGGCCAATGGGATACTCCGTGGTATAGGCAAAGCCGCCGAAGATCTGCATGCAATCGTACGCGACTTTTTGCGAGAGCTCTGAGGTGTACAGCTTGGCCATGGTAATCTCGCGCACCGCACGCTTGCCGCGGTTCACCAGGTCCAGCGCGCGATAGGTCATCCATCGTCCGGCTTCAACGTTGGTCAGGTGCTCAGCGAAGCGATGCCGCCAGACCTGAAATTTTCCGATCGGCATGCCAAAGGCGGTCCGGTCATGGCCATATTCAATGGCCCAGCGCAGTGCCTTGTCCATGGCCGCAAGCGCGCCGAGAGATGCTACCAGCCGCTCGCCCTGAAAATTCTCCATGATGTAATAAAAGCCGCGGTCTTTTTCCCCAAGAATGTTGCGGACCGGCACGCGGCATTCGTCGAAGAACAACTCCGCTGTGTCAGAAGCTAGGTTGCCAATCTTCTTGAGCTTCTTCCCCACGGTAAAACCTTTGGTTTTGGTCGGAAACAGGACAAGCGAAATCCCCTTATGCCCTTCGCCGCCGGTGCGGACGGCCAATGCGATGTAGTCGCATCGCGTGCCGTTGGTAATCCACAGTTTCTGGCCGGAGATGACCAGATCATTGCCCTCGATCCGCGCTCGGGTCTTGACCGCGGCAACGTCGGAGCCTCCGCCGGGCTCGCTGATACCCAGCGCGCCGATCCATTCGCCGCGCACCGCGGGCGGAATGAATTCGGCTTTCTGTTCTTCGGTCCCCAGTTCCTGGATCACCGGCAGCGCCATGTCAGATTGCACCAGGAAAGCCATGTTGATGCTGCCGCTGTCAGAGTTGCTCATGGCCTCGACATAGGCCGCGGTGGCCCACCAATCCTGGCCGCTGCCGCCCCACTTGGGATCAATGCGGATGCCGAACATGCCTAGCGCGCCGGCCTTGTTGAACAATTCGCGGGGAAAGATGCCTTCGTCGTCCCATTCGGCGGCATAGGGTGCGATCTCCTCCTTGCAGAAGCGCGTCACTGTCTGGCGGATAAGCTCGTGCTCCTCAGTGAAGTACGGAAACTCAGTGCTTTGCTGCTGAACTGCTTGCGTGCTCATTGGCATCCTCCACGGAACGAATTTCCACCAGCATCTGGCCCGGCGCCACAATGTCGCCTGGCTTTACCAGGACCGCGTCCACCACTCCACAAATTGTAGCCTTAATAGTCTGCTCCATTTTCATGGCTTCCAGCACGATTAAAGCGTCGCCCGGCTTTACCCGCTGCCCAGGCGAGATCACCACCCGTAGCACCTGCCCCGGCATGGGCGAATTGGCAGCCTGGTGCTGGCCCGCATTCGCGGCCCTGGGATAGCGCGGCAACCGGACCACGGTGCGCTGGCCCAGGTCCGATCGAACGAAGTAGGTATCCCTCACCCGGCAGATAAGGAAA
>Ga0209647_1004330_pt1 | contig 10709 bp, 11 predicted proteins | sample GraSoi_2013_60cm_FD_185827 | JGI IMG/M metagenome (GOLD analysis project Ga0209647, IMG submission 185827) | Grasslands soil microbial communities from the Angelo Coastal Reserve, California, USA - Sample 9_17_2013_60cm (SPAdes) (version 2) | ecosystem: Environmental > Terrestrial > Soil >...
AACATCCTCTATTGGGTAAACCCCCGTGAACACGCCGGAGCCCATCATGGTCGGCACGAAGCGCGAGCCTTCCTCGTTGGTCCATGCCGCGACCTCCAGAGGCGCGCGCGTGCGCAGGCCCGCGTCGTTCAGCGCGCGCACCACCTCCAGCCCGGCCATGACGCCGTAGGCGCCGTCGAAGCGGCCGCCGGAAGGCTGGGTGTCCAGATGGCTGCCCATCATTACCGGGGCCGCCGCGGCATCGGCGCCGGCGCGGCGCGCAAACATGTTGCCGATGGCGTCGATGGAGACTTCCAGGCCGGCATCGCGGCACCAGCCGGCGAACAGATCCCGGCCCTCGCGATCGACCTGGGTCAGCGTGACGCGGCGCACGCCCCCCTTGGGGGTTGCGCCGACGCGCGCGAGGTCCATGAGCGAGCGCCACAGCCTCTTGTCGTCGATTCTCGGCGCGGCGCTCATGAGGAAAGGATATCAGTATGATTGGGCGCATGAGCAACCAGGACGCCGTCGCCCTGACCCGGTCGCTGCTCCGGTTCGAGACCGTCAATCCGCCCGGCCGCGAGCGCGACTGCGCGCGCCACGTCGGCGCGATGCTCGAGGAATCGGGCTTTTCCATTCAGTATTTCGAGCATGCAGAAAGTCGAACCAGCGTAGTCGCCCGCGCCGGCGGCAACGACGCGAAGCCGCCGCTGTGCCTGACGGGGCATATCGACGTGGTGGCGCTCGGCTCGCGCAAGTGGACCAAGGACCCGTTCAGCGGCGAGACCGAAGGCGACCGCCTGTACGGGCGCGGCACGTCGGACATGAAGTCGGGGATCGCCGCGATCCTGCTCGCCGCGAAAAATCTTTCGAAGAAGCTCTCCGGCACGCCGGGAATCGTCCTCGTGCTGACGGCGGCGGAGGAGGGCGGCTGCCTCGGCTCGCAGCATCTCGCGCAAACGCAGCTGCTCGGGCGCGCGGGCGCGCTGATCGTGGGCGAGCCGACCTCGAACTATCCGAACGTGGGGCACAAGGGCTCGCTCAAGCTCTACGCCAGGTTCCGCGGCGTGTCGGCGCACGGCTCGATGCCGGAGCTCGGCGAGAACGCGATCTACAAGGCGGCGAAGGCGGTCGCCAAGCTGGAGAATTTCGATTTTCAGGCGAAAAGACATCCCATCATGGGCGCGCCCACGATGAACGTCGGCACCTTCGAGGGCGGGCAGGGCGTGAACATGGTGCCCGACAGCGCCAGCGTGGGCGTGGACATTCGCACGGTGACGGGGATGGACCACGCGGCTTTGCTTTCCCGTTTAAAAGATATTCTCGGAAAAGAAGCAGAGCTGGACGTGTTCTCCGACATGAACGCGGTGTGGACCGAGCCCCAGCAGGAGTGGGTGCAGCGCGTGTTCGAGATCGCCGGCAGGCACCTGGGCGCAAGACCGACGCCGAAGACCGCGGCCTACAACACCGACGCCGGCAACCTGCTGAAGGTCTACAAGGGGGTGCCGACAGTGGTGCTCGGGCCGGGCGAGCCGCAGCAGGCGCACCAGACCGACGAGTACTGCAGCATGGAGCGCATCCGCCAGTCGGTGGCGATCTACGAGGACCTGATACGGGACTGGTGCCGGGTCTGATCCGGCCCGCTACTTCTGCTCGTGCAGCAGCCGGGCGAAGCGGCCGAGGTCGTCGGTGTTCAGGTCCGATACCACCCAGTAGGCCATGCGGCTACGGTCGAAGCGCACGATGTTGAAGCCGCGCTGCGTCAGCGTCGCCGGCGCGCGCTCGCGAGCGGACTCCAGCGGCCAGATGAAGACGTCGATCGTGTGCTCGCGCTGCTTGTAGGCGAGCGCGGCAACGCGCCGGTTGTCGAGGTAGTCGACGCGGCCGCCGGTGAGCTCGAAGCCCTGCGCCGCGTAATCTTTTACCGGCGGCGCGAAATCGACGCGCGTATTGAACCAGGGCTTTACGGAGTGCTGGTCGGACGAGGCCACCTCGACGAGGCGGCTGTTCATCATGGCGCGGGTATGGGCGGCGACCACCTCGCCGGCCAGCGTTTCGTCACCGGCAGGCAGCTGCTGCCAGACGGCGATCCCGAGCAGCAGTGCCGCGGCTGCGGCTGCAGGGAGGCTCCAGATCGACCAGGTCCTCCCTTCAGCGGGAGTTTTTTCCTGGGGAAGGTTCTTGTCAGAAAACCTTCTCTCAATGCTCCGGCGAAGTGATTGCGGAGCGGCATAACGCGGCGCCTCGATGCGGATGCGCGAGCTCTGCAGCCTGAGCGCGGCGTAGCGCTGGCTGCACGCCGGGCAGGAGGCGAGGTGCTCCTCGAGCGCGAGACTCGGAGCGAGCTCGAGCTCGCCGTCATGGTAGGCGTCGAGCTGGGCGCGGGCGCCGCTGCAGTTGATTTCCGCGCTCATTTTGTCTTGAGCTCCGTCGAGGTCGCGAGCAGGGCGCGGGCGCGCGACAGGCGCGACATCACGGTGCCGATCGGCACCTCGGCGACGCGCGCGATCTCCTTGTAGGAGAGCTCCTCCAGCTCGCGCAGCACCAGCACCTCGCGCAAGCCTAGCGGCAGCGCGGCGATCGCCTGGTGAAGCGCCCGCGCGTTTGCCGCGCGCTCGGCGCTGCTCTCCGGCCCCGGCAAATGGGTTTGAACTTCCATGGTTTCTTCGTCGAACGGCTGCATTTGTGCGGAGCGGTTCTTCTCCATCCAGCTGAAGCAGGTGTTGCGCACGATGGCGAGCAGCCAGGCGCGGCCCTCGGTACCGTGAAAGCCGTCGATGAAGCGCAGCGCACGGATGAACGCCTCCTGCACTACGTCCTCCGCGTCATGGTCGTTGCGCGTCAGCCAGCGCGCCAGGCCGTACGCCGCGTCGAGGTGCGGCATCGCCACCTGCTCGAAGCGCCTGCGGCGCGCGTGATCCGGCGAATTCATCGTTTGTGCATATACCGGGAGGAGGGCCGTTTTATTCCGTGGAATATTCCGGCCCGAAGGCCGGTATTGCAGGGGATGCTACCAAGATAAGGAGAAAGTCATGAGAACAACCCGCCATTTAATAGCAGTCCTTTGCCTTGCCGGCCTGACGGCGTGCGCGGGGATGGGGCAAAAGGCCGCGGCGCCGAAGGCGTATGTCGGCAACTTCAAAGACAACACGGTCAGCGTGATCGATACCCAGGAGAAGAAAGTCGTCGCCACGATTCCCATCCCGCCCGGGCCGCACGGCATGGGGCTCACTCCCGATGGCGGCTCCCTGTATGTCAGCAGCGACGGCGCGAGCACCGTCGGCCTGATCGACACCGGAACCGACCGGCTGAAGCAGAACATCGAAGTCGGCAAGGCGCCGCACGGCCTTTCGGTGACGCCCGACGGCAAGCTGGTAATGGTAGCGGTCTACGCCGAAGATAAAGTTGCCTTTATCGATACAAGCAATAACGAGGTCGTGGCGCGAGTCGCGGTAGCCAAGCCGCACAACATCGCCATCCGTCCCGACGGCAAGACGGCCTACGTCGCTTCGCAGGAGCCGGGCAAGTTCGCGCTCGCGGTGATCGACATCCCGAGCCGCAGCGTGGTGCGCAGCGTCCCGCTCGACAAGACGCCGCGCGCGCTGGAGTTCAGCCCCGACGGAAAATATCTCTACTTCACGCTGGCCGGGCTCTCCGCGGTGACGGTGCTCGATCCGAACGGCGATCGCATCGTGGCGCAGATCCCGGTCGGCGCCTCGCCGCACTACGCCAACTTCACGCGCAACGGCCGGCTCGGCCTGACGGTGAGCCAGGGACCGGGCGAGCTCGCGGTCTTCAGTACCGCCTCCAATTCGGTGAGCTCGACGGTGAAGGTCGGCAAGCTGCCGCACTGGGTGGCCGCGAGCGGCGACAGCCGCACGGCCTATGCAACCAACGAGGGCTCGAACGATGTCTCGATCGTCGATCTCGCCACAGGCAGCGTCAGCACCGTTGCGGTCGGCAACGCGCCGCGCAAGATCGCCGTGCAGCAGGGAGCGATGGGATCCTCATCGGCCGGTGCCTCCAATGCTTCTCCCGAGGTAAAAGTTGCAGGCTTCGCTTTTTCTCCACAGGAAATTCATACCTCGGTGGGAAAGCCGATAACCTGGGTGAATGATGACGCGGCGCCCCACGCCATCGCGGTGAAAGGCGGCAAGGCTTCCGGCCAATTCGCGCCCGGGGAACGTACGAGCCTGACCTTCGACAAACCGGGAACCTACGACTACGTCTGCTCGGTGCACCCGTACATGGTGGGCAAGGTGATCGTGCAGTAAACGGGTCCCTATGCCCGGCGGGCAGGCAGGCTGCGCCGCGACACGAGCCCGGAGATCCACTTGACCGAACGCCGCGCACGCTCGGCCACCATCGGCAACGGCAGCTGCCGGTAATCGTCGTTGAACACTTCGAAGCTGTAGTCGCCCCGGTAGCCGAGGTCATCCAGCTTGCGCACGAGCGCGGCGATCTCGGCGCTGTGCACCCCTTCGCCTGGAAATACGCGGTAGTGCCGCGCCGTCTCGATCCGGTCTTCGGGCGTGCGGATCTCCTGCCACATGAAATCCGAGAGCTGCACCAGAAACACCTTGCCGGGGTCGACATCGTCGACGGCGCCGACGTCGGTCCGGTTCGCGATCACGTGATAGGAATCGACGCAGACGCCGAGGTTCGAGCGGTCGGCCTGCTGCACGATGTCCCAGGCCTGCGTCAGGAGGTTCACGTGGCGGCCCCAGGAGAGCGCCTCGTAAGCCACCTTGATGTTCAGTGGAAGCGCGAGCATCGCAAGCTTGCGGAGATCCTTGACCAGGACTTCCGTTTCTCCCGTTGCATGCGCCGATGCGGACGAGCACGCGAGCAGAACATTCGAGCCGAGCGCGAGGCACATTTCGAGCATCGCCTTGGCGACGTCCACCTTGTAGGCGTGCAAGTGGCCCGACAACCCCTCGAAGTCGCGCAGCACCTGGAAGCCGGTCACGCGCAGGCCGCTCGCGCGCACTGCGGAGACTGCAGCCGCCTCGCCCTCCGGATGGCCGACGATGTCCGTGGCGTTGAGCATGACCTGGGTGAAGCCGGCCCCGCGTATCGCGCGCAGCTTGGCCTCGAGCGGCCCCGCCAGCGTGATCGTGTCCATGCCGAAGTGATCCAGATTCATTTATTCAAATTAGAAACGACAAGTTCAAAGGTGACACCCCCGAGATACACCTGGGTGAGCGCGCCCTTGTCGCTCGGCTGCACCGCGCCGCGGTCGATGAATACGATGCCGTGCTCCTGCAGGGCCTTTGTCGCGACGCGTATGTCGGGTGCGCCGAGGCCGACGCGCACCAGGCCTTCGTCCCAGTGGATTTCGTCGGAGCCTTGCGGCGGCTCGATCAGCTGCAGGTAGAACTTGTGGCAGGGGCTCTCGAGCAGCGTGCCCTTCGGCAGGACGCCGAAATACTTGCCCTGCGGCAGCACGGTGAAGCCGAAAAGCGCGCCGTAGAAGTCCAGCCAGTCGCGCGTGCGCTCGTTGAGAATCGCCTGCACCACGCCGAACCAGTGCAGGCCAGCCACCGCGGGCGGGTTTTTCTTTGCGCCTTGAAAAACAAAATCCACGTCGTAGATCGAGAAGTCTCTGTAGCGGTCGACGAAGTAGATCAGGCTCTCGCCCACGCCGTGGATGCCGGGGATGTTCAGCTCCATCGCCGAGGCGCGGGTCGGCATGTCCCAGGCGCCGAGATCGAGCGAATGCTTGTGCGCGAATGCCGCGTCCCTGACCCGCAGCGCGATGGCGGCTACGGCAGTTGAATTTTTCATTGAAGAAAAATCCGAATCGGCGTTTACGATCAAATTCATGGACCCCTGGCGGTAGAGCTCGACCTCGCGCGAGCGATGGCGCGCGACCGCGGCGAAGCCCATCTTCTGCAGCAGGGCGCCGAAGGCCTGCGGCTGCGAGGTGGTGTACTCGATGAACTCGATGCCGTCCATGCCGAGCGGGTTGGACGGTTCGGGCAGGCGTTCCTCGGCGGCCATGGCGTTGCCTCAAATTGACGGGCCTGTTAAATTTACCTTGCAATGTCGTCAATTCCAAGAGCCGAGGCGGCGGCCGGGCGCTCTGCTGCGATGCGCAAGCCGAAGGCGCCCGAGGCCAACCGCGCGCGCATCGTCAAGGCCGCCATCGAGGAATTCGCCGCCCGCGGTTTCAAGGGCGCGAGCATGGATGCGATCGCCGCCCGCACCCATACGACGCGCGCGCTGATCAACTACTACTTCGGCAGCAAGGAAAAGGTGTACCTCGCGGTCCTCGAGCACGTCTACGCGGAGATCCGCGAGGCTGAAAACCTGCTCGACCTCGATCACCTGAACCCGGTCGAGGCGATCCGGCGCATCGTCGAGTTCACGTTCGACTATTACCTCGGGCACGAAGGCTTCGTGCGGCTGGTGGTCGCCGAGAACCAGGCCCGCGGCCGCCACCTGAAGAAATCGAAGGCCATGCGGACCCTGAACCGGCCGGTGATCGAGACCCTGGGGCGCGTCATCGCCCGGGGGCAGGCTGACGGGAGCTTCCGGCGCGACGTCGACCCGGTAGAGATCCACAAGGCGATCGCGGCGCTCGGTATGTTCAACGTTACCAACCAGTTCACCTTCGGCGCCATCTTCCAGCGCGACATGGGAAGGAAAGGCGACGTGGATGGCCGGCGCAAGCTGGTGGCCGACATGATCCTCAGCTACCTGACGCATTCACACCCACGCACTCCATAGGAGGAGGAACCATGGACTTCAGAATCGACCGCCGTACCGCGCTCAAGGCAGGCGCCGCCCTCGCAGCTGCGGCAAGTTTTCCTGTTTTTTCTCAATCAAGAACAAAAATCCGGTTCGCCGCCGTGTTCTCGGACAAGGACATCCGCGCCGACATGGTCCGCCTGCTCGCCAAGGAGGTCGCAGCGGACTTCGAGGTCGAGCCGTTCTACAACGGCTCGCTGTTCAAGCAGGGCACCGAGCTCGTCGCCCTGCAGCGAGACAACCTGGAGATGGGCAACATCGCGCCGCAGGACATCTCCAAGCAGATTCCGGCGTGGTCGATCCTCACCTCGGCGTATCTCTTCCGGGACGCCAACCACCTGAACGCCTTCTGGTCGGGCAGCCTCGGCGCGCAGTACAAGAAGCAGGCCGAGGAGCAGGTGAAGATCAAGATCCTCGGGCCGACGTTCTTCGGCACGCGGCAGGTTGGCCTGAAGCCGAACAAGAAGATCAACACGCCGGCGGATCTCGCCGGCATCAAGCTGCGCATGCCGCCCGGGGATGCGTGGCAGCTTCTCGGCCGCTCGCTCGGCGCGAACCCCACGCCGATGGCGTACGCGGAGGTCTACACCGGCCTGCAGACCGGCGCGATCGATGGCCAGGACAACCCGCTGCCGAACGTGCAGAACATGAAGTTCTACGAGGTGATGTCGCAGATCGTGCTCACTTCGCACCTCGTCGGCTACGACCTGCTGACGGTGAACCTCAAGACGTGGAACGGCATGGGGGCAGCGAAGCAGAACGCGTTCCAGGCAGCCGCCGACAAGGCGATCGCGTGGAGCGCGGCGGAGCACCAGAAGCGCGAGGGGGAGCTGGTCGACGGCTTCCGCAAGCAGGGCCTGCAGATCTACGTTCCGGACCAGAACGCGTTCCGGGCGCATGCGCAGAAGGTCTACCTGGCGTCCGACGAGGCGAAGGAGTGGCCGAAGGGGATGCTGGAGAAGATCAACGCGCTGAAATAGCCGCGCGATGTCGCTGCGGACAAGCGGTGTCTGGCTGAGGCGCCGGGCGGAGAACGTCGCCGCGGGCCTGCTTGCGGCGATGTTCGCCGCCTTCATCGTGCAGATCGTTTTCCGCTATTTCTTCAACTTCCCGATCGGCTGGACCTCCGAGCTGAGCGTCATCACCTGGCTGTGGCTGGTGCTGTGGGGCGCCGCCTTCGTGGTGAAGGAAACCGAGGAGATCCGCTTCGACCTCGTCTATGGGGCGGTGGGCGCCCGCACGCGCCGCGTCATGGGAATCATCACCGGGCTTTCGATCGTGATCCTGTATGCCCTCTCGCTCCCGGCGACCGTCAAATACGTCAGTTTCATGAAGGTCGAGAAAACGTCCTATCTCAAGATTCCCTTCGACTGGCTGTTCTCGATCTACGTGTTGTTCCTCGTTGCCGTCATCGTCCGTTACCTCTGGATCCTGTCGCACCTGCTGCGCGGCAAGGATCCTGAGGCCGTCGACCTGACCAAGGTGAGCTCCGGCCTGTGAATCCCACCAGCCCGTTCTCGCTCTGCGTCATGGCGATCGTCGCCCTCACGCTGCTCGGGCTGCCGATCGGGCACGCGATGATCGGCGGATCGGTTCTTTATCTTTTGATGGCCGGCCTCGACGCCGGGACCGCCGCCGAGCAGCTTTCCAACGGCATGTACAGCAGCTTCGTGCTGCTGGCGATTCCGCTGTTCATCCTCGCCGCCGAGTTCATGACCATCGGCAGCATTACGGAGCGGCTGCTGAGCTTCTGCAACGCGTTCGTCGGGCGCTTCCGCGGCGGCCTCGCCCACGTCAACGTCGTGCAGAGCATCATCTTCGCGGGAATGTCGGGCTCGGCCCTCGCGGATGCGGCGAGTTCGGGCAAGCTGATGCAGAAAATGATGACGCAGGACGGCAAGTACACGGCGAGCTTTGCCGCCGCCCTGACCGCCGCATCGTCGGTCATCGGGCCCATCATCCCGCCCTCGATCCCGATGGTGATCTATGCCCTGGTCTCGGACACGTCGATCGGCTACCTGTTCCTCGGCGGCGTCGTCCCGGGCCTGCTCCTCGGCATCGCGCAGATGGCCTACGTCTCGCTCATCGCCAAGCGAAGAAATTTCCCGGTTGAGAAAGCCGTCCCGCTGCGCGACATCCCGCGCATCACCTGGGAGGCCTTTCCCGCGCTGATGATGCCGGTCATCCTGTTCGGCTGCCTTTACAGCGGCATTACCACGCCGACGGAAGCCGCTGCGCTGGCGGCCCTCTACGCTCTGCTGGTGTCCGCATTTCTCTATCGAGCCGTCACCTGGGGCAGCGTCTACCACTCGCTGCTCACCAGCGCGCGCGTCACAATTTCGATCGGCATCCTGATCGCTGCCGCGATGGTCTTCAACTACGTCATTACGGTCGAGAACATCCCCAGGACGCTCGCCGTCCTGATGAAGGGATACGAGCTCACGCCGTTTACCTTCCTCCTGCTCGCGAACATCGTCCTGCTGGTTCTCGGCTGCTTCCTGGAAGGAACCACGATTCTGCTGATCATCGTTCCGGTTCTCCTCCCCACCGCGACGGCGCTGGGCATCGATCCTGTGCATTTCGGAGTGGTCGCGGTCGTCAACATCATGATCGGCCTGGTCACCCCGCCCTACGGCCTGCTGCTTTTCATGATGGTGAAGATCGCGGAGGTGTCCCTCAAGGATCTGGTGCGTGAAGTGATGCCATTTCTCGGCGCGATGATCGTCGCGCTTGGGTTGATTACGTTCATACCGGAGATCGTGCTGTTCCTGCCGCGCCTGCTGGGCTACAAGGGCTGAGATGCTCGGCAAAGCCGCGGTCGCGATGTGGTGGGACGTCGCCCCCGAGATGAAGTCCGAATGGGAGGACTGGCATTCCAGCGAGCACATGCCCGAGCGGCTCGCCATACCCGGATTCCTGCGCGGCACGCGCTGGGTCGCCGAGTCCGGCGAGCCGTCCTATTTTGTTTTGTATGAAGTAACAAACCTGCGGACGATGACCGGTGCGGCATACCTCGAGCGCCTGAACAATCCGACGCCGTGGTCGCGAAAGATGATGCCGCACCATCGCAATATGGTCCGCAGCCTGTGCGTGCTTAGGGCAGGCTGGGGCGGCGGGCTCCCGCACGCGCTGGCGACGATCCGCCTTTCAGAAAAAATATCCGACCTGTCGAAACGGAAAGGGCTCACTGGGGTGCATCTTCTCGAGTCGCAGCCGATGCCCGGGGCGCAGAGCACCGAGCAGAAAATCCGCGGCGGGGACGGGACCGCAGACTGGGTGCTGCTCGTCGGCGGCTACGATGTCGAGGCCGTGAAGACGGTCGTGACGGACGAGCGCGACGCGCAGCCCGGGCGCATCGTCGGCCTCTATCGCCCGGCCTATTCGCTGAGTGCCGGAGATAGGGCATGAGCAAGCTGCTGCTCGGCCTCATCGCCCCGCCTTTTCGCTTGCCGCAGGGGAGGCGGCGACGTGAAGGAGATTCTCGTCGGCCTCATCGGCGCCGGCATCCGGGACTCGCGCTCGCCCGCCCTGCACGAAGAGGAGGCACGCCGCCTCGGTCTGCGCTGTGTCTACAGGAGGATCGACCTCGACGAGCTCAAAGTCGGGGTCGAAGCCTTGCCCGAGCTCCTGAGCAGGGCGGAGGGAGAGGGATTCGCAGGTCTGAACATCACCTATCCTTGCAAGCAGGCGGTCATCCCTCTGCTTAACGAGCTGTCGGCGGAGGCGAAGGCGGTCGGCGCAGTGAATACAGTGCTCCTCGGGAACGGCCGGCGCGTCGGGCACAACACCGATCTGGCCGGCTTTGCGGCGGGATTCCGCCGGGCGCTGCCCGGTGCAAGGCTCGACCGCGCGGTGCAGCTCGGCGCCGGCGGCGCAGGGGCGGCGGTAGCGCACGCCGCCCTCGGGCTCGGCGTGAAGCAGCTCACGATCTTCGATCTCGATACGGCGCGTTCGGCGCAGCTCTCAGCGAAGCTTGG
>Ga0209647_1004332_pt1 | contig 10705 bp, 7 predicted proteins | sample GraSoi_2013_60cm_FD_185827 | JGI IMG/M metagenome (GOLD analysis project Ga0209647, IMG submission 185827) | Grasslands soil microbial communities from the Angelo Coastal Reserve, California, USA - Sample 9_17_2013_60cm (SPAdes) (version 2) | ecosystem: Environmental > Terrestrial > Soil >...
CTGGAACCTGGCGCTTACGCTGCCGTCCGAGCCGGCCGGCACGGAATCGTCCAAGACTCGCGTTCCTAACACGGCCGAAAGAAAGCCGGCGCCCGCCAGAGGGCTCCCCGTCCAGTTGGCGTTTCCGGAGAGGTAGAGTGAGGGATCGGCAGTGCCCGAGACTACGCCGCCGAACGCGCCGCCGGCGAAGGACCAGGTGAAGACTCCGGTGGATTCGTCGAGCGAGGCGCTTACCGTGTAAGTGGTGTCGTAGGCCGCAGCGGTTTCCGCCTCGTATCCGCTTGCGCGGGGCGTGAATCCGGCCGGATCCGAAAAGGCGATGCCGGTGGCGGACCGCGACGTGCAGCTGGCGTTGTCGCAGTGGCGCGAGCTGCGGAACGCCCGCAGGCCGCCGCCCGTGTCGGCGAGCCCGATCTCGACAGTGAGCTGGTTCAGTCTGCTCGCCGGGAAATTCAGCCGGTTGACGGGCGGCTGGTACGACAGGCGCACGATGGCGCGGACCTCGGCGTTGCCCGTGCGCGATGCCGTCGCGGCGGGATGCGCGAGGCCGAGTTGACGTTGAGGAGCGTCTGGTAGGAGAGGAATTGGATCGTCCGCGATTCCATATTGGATATCTGCGTGCCGAGCTCCATGGCGCTGTTGCCGACGCCGCGGCTCAACTGGGGCGTTTGCCACTTCGTCCCATCCAGCGTGCCGCCGCATAGCGGGTCGTACAGGGTCAGACCGGTCGTCGAGGCCGCGGTGGGCACGGCGCAGACCGTGTTGGAAAGCGCGCTCTCGCCGGCGGCGCTGATCGCGGTCACCGCCGCGAAGACCGGGGTGCCGTTGGTGAGCGCTGACAGCGTCGCGCCGGGGGCTGCGGCGCTGGCCTTGGTGCCGGCAGTCGTAACCGGCATGGACGGTGAGCTGTATATGTTGTAGCTGGTCGCTGCCGGCACGGCGGGCCAGGAAAGGGTCACTTGCGCGTTCCCGGTCGTCGCGGCCACTCCGGTAGGCGCCGCCGGCCCGGTGGGGGTGCCTGGCGTGCTGTCCCCGCCCCCCGAAGAGCCGCCGCAGGCGGCGAGAAAAACGAGCGCGGCCCCGCACAAGGCCGCCAGCGCAACGCGATAACCCATGAGTCCCTCCCCTTTATCGGGGGCTTTTTTAGCCCCTCTGGAAAGCGCAAACGCTCAACCTCCGAATTTTATTCCAATATTCGAACCCCGCGGTCCAGGCGTTTGCGGCAGGCGGCCTCGTCCAAGGCGGATCCGGGCGGGCCGAGGGGCTGAAACTCAGGGTCCGCGACTCGCCCGCAAGGGCTCTGCATGTCTCATCGCCGCTCCACGACCCGCACCATCCGGCTGTTCTTGTACTCCGACAGCCACACCGCACCGTCCTGATCGACGGCCATTTTCCGCACCTGGGAATCCAGCCCCGGCAGAGGAAACTCGGAGAATTTGGCGGTTGCGGGATCGAAGCGCACGATCTTGTTCGCTGTGAACTCATCGAACCAGATCTTCCCGCGAGGATCGACCACGATGTCGTAGGGGCCTGAGTCCGGCGTGGGGACCTGCCACTCGCGGATCGCTCCGCTGTCGCGCTCGAGCAGCGCGATCCTGTTCGCGTTGTATTCCGTGAACCACACGTTGCCGTTGCGGTCGAGCGCGAGCCGGCGCGGGCCCGAATAGCGCGTCGGCGGCGAATATTCCCGGATCGCGCCCGTCGCCGGATCGAGCCTGCCGACCTTGTCTCCGGTGAACTCGCAGAACCAGACGTGGTTGCCGGAGTCGACCACGATCCCGTAGGGCCGGGACTCCTTCGTCGGAATGGCGTACTCCTTGAAGCTCTCCGTCCGCGGATCGAAACTGGCGATGCGGTTGCCGCGGATCTGGGTCATCCAGATCAGCCCGTCGTTCGCGAGGAACAAAGTGTGGGGACTGGAGCGCTCCTGCGGCAGCGGGGTGCGCCTCATCTCGCCGGTCCTGGAGTCCAGCCGCCCCAGATGATTGCCGCGGCTCTCGCTCCACCAGACGAGCCCGCTCGGATCGGCGACGATCCCGTGCGAGCGCGCCACCTTGGCCTGGATGGGGAACTCCCGGAAATCGCCCGTTTTCGGATCGAGACCGCCGATCTTTTCCCCATAGCGTTCCACGAACCAGACATGGCCCCGGGGGTCCACGGTCAGGTTGTGGGGGATGGCCGTTCGCGTGGGAATGTCGAACTGCGTGATGACGACGTCGGGTTCGCCGACCGCGTTGCGGTACGCGACCGCCCTGGGGACATTCAGGCCGGGCGCCTTGTCGGGACCGAAATGCCGGGTGAGATACGCAGTGATCCGCTCCGCCTCCTCGCTTTGGGCCGCCATGGCCTCCTCGTCGGAGATCGACTTGTAGTTCGGCGGGCCGATCTCCTCGATCCGTCCCATGTCGAGGACGACCTTCTTCCAGCCGAGCCGATCGAAGCGCCGGCTGACGAAGTTCACCGGGCCGTGGCAGTTCACGCAGCGATTGATGACGAGCTGCTTCACGCCGTCCCGGTCGTCGGGAAGCTGCGCGATCCAGTCCGCGGGCGTGAGGATGGGCGCGGACCGCTTGAGCGCGAGGTTCAGCGAAGTTTTCTTCCCCGGCGCGATCTCGAGCTCCGCCTTCGCGCCCTGCTCGTGCCCGCCCATGCCCGCGGACACCTCGCTTCTCCCGGGGAACAGCTCGGGCGCGCCGTAATTCCCTCCCCGCGAGAACACCGTGACGGTGATTCCACGCTCCAGATTGCGAATTTTCACCGCCGCGCCGGTCACGGGCCTGCCGTTCTCGTCGCGAACCGCCCCTTGCAGGCTGCCCATCTCCAGCGCTGCCGCGATCGGCGCCGGTGCGCAAGACAAGGCAAGCGCCAGGCCGAGGACAGGGGCACGAAACGGAATTTGCATGGCAGCCTCCAGCGGACGAGCCGCGCTCCCTCCGGTCCGGGGTAGAGCTATCTCTTGTCCATCGCCTTGATCGTATCTTCCAGGTTGCGGCGCATGCGATTGAAGGACCGCGCCAACACCCCCAATTCGTCCTTGCCCGACTCGGGCAGTTCCGGGATGGCCTTGTCGGCGCTGCTGGTCCTGCCGATGCTCAGCCGGTCTGCCGCTGCGGCCACTCTCCTCACCGGCCGCACGATGAGCACATACAGCATCAGGTTCAGGATGACGAACAGCGCGACGAAAACGCCGCCGAGCGAAGCCATGAACGTATAGAAAGCGCGATTCGCGTTCCGGACCGGAAGGGACATCGGCACCGAGACCAGTTGGGCACCGATGACTTCGTTCAGCTGCCAGCCGAAGCCGTTGTCTCGTCCGTAGCGCGTGACCATTGCCGCGGGCGCCATCTCCGGCGTGGTGTGGCAGGAGAGGCAAGCTTCATCCTTGATCTGGAACGGCCGGGCGAGGTACAGCGAAAGACCCGATTCCGTGGCCCGGGTCCCCGAGATCTCGGGGCGGGTTTCTTTGCGGAACTGGTTGACGACGTCCGCTTCCCACCCCTCGGCGCGGTCGCGCGGGTTGGTCGGATTGAGCGCCGCCTCCTTGTAGGCGTAGTCGGGATACTTCTTGCGCAGCTGGTTCATCATCTCGGTGGCGGCAAACGCGGGTACCGTCTGGGGCAGGAACTCGCCTTCCTTTTGCACCAGCTTGTCGCGCACCTGGCTCACCGTGTACTGACGCATCGACAAGGCCGCCTCCATCATCACGCCGGCGTTGCGCAGGACCTCCTCGCGCGCATTCTTGTGCAGCAGGTTGTAGGAAAGATAACCGGAGACAGCGAACCCCAGCACGAATACGAACAGCAGCGCCAAGTTGAACTTCAGCCGAAGACCCATGGTTTTCCCCTATAGTCGTAGTCAAGCGGTGCGGCGATCTTGTCGCAGCCAGGCCATTATAGACAGCTGTTTTCGACGCCGCATCCCGGCGCGACCCGACTGTGCACTAGTGCCGCCCGCGGTGCGGTGCGCCTTCTCAGGGCTTGAGCGCCCGGTAGAGAAACGGCAGGCTCAGGTCCATGCGGTAATCGACATCGGAGTGGTCGTCGTCGAATTCCTCGTAGCGGTGCCGGATGCCGGCCGCGGAGAGGCGCTCGGAGAGGATGCGCGTGCCGTAGTGGATATGGTACTGGTCGCGCCAGCCGCAATCGATGTAGATGCCTGAGAGCGACTTCAGGTTGTCTCGGTATTTCGAAACGAGATTGACCGGGTCGTGCCGGCGCCATCTCGTCCAGCGCTCCTCGATCGCCTCGCCCGATTCGAGGTTGAACGGAACGCGGAAGCCGTTGGGCGCCTTCGGATCCGGATCGTAGGTCGCCGCCATGCACAGGTTCATGATGCACAGGGTTTCCTTCGCGGCGAGCTTTTCCTTCTTCCAGACGTGCGAAAGGAACCGTTTGATGCGCCCGTCGTCCTTCCCTTCCGCGAGGCCCCTGCGGCCGGCTTCGCGGCGCGCGTCGTAGGCGCCGGCTCTGCGTTTCGGGGCGCGGTGCTTCGCGAGCTCGTTCAGCGTGTTCGGCCAGTCGTGCCAGTAGACGAAATCGAAATACGCGTCGCCGGAATGATCGGCGATCGCGCCCCAGTATTTCGCGTACTTCATGCCGTGGAGAATCGCGCCGTAGCCGCCGGACGATTTTCCGAAGCAGCCGCGGTGCTCGCGGGAGGCGAGCGTGCGGAACTCGCGGTCGACGAAGGGAATGATCTCGCGCGTGAGATAGTCCGCGTAGTCGCCGATCGCGGACGAGTTCACGTACTGGTTGCCGCCGAGCGCCGTGAAGCAGTCCGGCAAGACGATGATCGCCGGCCCCATCTTCTGCCCGTGGATGAGCCGCGCCGCGCGTTCCGGGACGTTGTCGCCGAAGGGCCTCCAGTTGGCGTGAGCGAGGCCCGAGCCGGTGAAACCGACCAGGTCGTAGAGCACCGGGAAGCGGCGCTTGCCGCCGTCGTCGTACTGCGGCGGCAGCCACACCCCGAGCTTGCGCACGTGCGGATCCGCGAGCGGATTGCCTTTGAGGATGGCGGAGTCGTGCTCCAGCACGAGCAGCGTGCCGGCGGGGCCTTTGGGGCGTTTGAGGGCCATCGTCGCCGCCTCAGAAGATCACCCCCGCGCTGATGAAGGTCAGGGTGTCCATGACCGTCACTTCGAACTCGAGGCTGGTTCTCCTGTTGAGCTTGTACCCGACGCCGACGCCGAACGCGGGGTCGTCGCTCGATCCGGTGCCGGGGATGCCCGACGGGCTGCTCGTCAGGTTGCGGTGAACGGCGCCCGCCTTTCCCTTGAAGTAGACGTTGTTCAGCTCCGGGCTGCGGTAGACGGCGAAAGCGCCGACGGTCCACGCTCCCCACTTTCCGGCGACCGGATTCACGTCGCCCTTGATGAGCGGAACGGTCAGCTCGATTTCCCCGGAAAGCGAGCCGTAGCTGGACCTGCCCCTGTTGAAGTCGAGGAAATGCAAGCCCACGAGGCCGCCTGCGTTCCAGGCGTCCCCGTAGCCGCTCTTGTCCGACGACATGGCGCCACCCTTCGCGCCGAAATACAGATTGGGGTCCGCGGCCGAGGCTGCGCCGCAAGCCGCTGCTCCCGCGACTGCCAGGACGAGAGCCGCCAATCGATAGCGAGGAAGACTCATGTGCCACCTCCAAAAAAATAAAGGGACTCCGCTTCGGCGCACCAGGGTGCGATTCCTCACCTCTGCCGCTCCGCCGCATCGAGCGCCGCCCTCGCGCCTTCGGCGTCGCCGCGCGCCTCGCGCGCGTGCGCGATCAGGCGCCAGTTCTCGGCCCGCAGGGCATTGTCGCTCCCCGCCCAGGAGTTGGATCGCGCCGCGGTGCTCTCGGCCTGCGCATAGTCGCCCTGCTTCAGGCGCAGGCGCGCGAGCTCCTGCCACAGGCGCGGATTGCGCGGCTCGATGCGCAGCGCCCGCTCGAGCGAAGCCGCGGCGTTCGCCAGGCGCCCGGCCGCGGCATCGGCGCGCGCGCCGTCCAGGAGCCCCGCGATCGCCAGGTTCTCGGTGCGGGCCGCGGGCTCGGGCAAGGGAGCGGGCTCCGGAAACGGCCCGGGCGGCCGCACCACGGTCGCGCAGCCGGCGGCGGCGGCTGCCAGCAATGCTAGGAGGGTCCTCATCGGACGCCCATTTTCCGCCAATTGCTTTTACCTTCCAAACAGGCGCTGCATCCAGCTCTTCGCCTGCTGCTTCACGCCTTCGACCGCGACGCCCAGGGCGGAAGCGCAAGGGGCGCGCTCCGCGGGCGCCGAGCCTTGCGCGAACGGCAGCTCGAGCGCGTCCGAGCAGGCGAAATCGGCGCGCAATCCGCTGCTCGGATCGATCAGGACGTTCTCGATGCCGTCGGGCTTGGGCAGCGCGAGCGGCTCGGGGGCGAGCGCGGCCATCATCTCGCCCCACACCGGCAGCGCGGCGCCCGCGCCCGAGAGCCGCGCCGCACGGTTGTCGTCGTAGCCGATCCACACGATGCCGAGATGGTCGCCGGTGAATCCCGCGAACCAGGCGTCGCGCTGCTCGGTCGTGGTGCCGGTCTTGCCCGCGACCGCGGCTTCCGGCGGCAGCCAGTTCTTGAGCGACTGCGCGGTGCCTTCCCGCACGACTCCTTGCATGGCAGTAGTGATCAGGTACATCGGCTCGGGCGGGAAGGCCTGCTCCACCGCGAGCGCGTAGCGCCTGAGCGGCCGGCCGTCCTGGGTGGTCACCTCGCGGATCGCGCGCAAGGGGGTGCGGAATCCGCCGCTCGCGATGGTCTGGTACATCTGCGCCACTTCGAGCGGCGAGAGGTCCACCGCGCCGAGGAGCGTGGATGCGTACGGCTGCATCTCGCGGTCTATGCCGAGTCGCTTGATCGTGGCGAGGACTTTCTCGACGCCGATGTCGGTCCCGAGGCGCGCGGTCGCGGCGTTGTACGAGTGCGCGAGCGCCATCCGGAGCGGCACCGCGCCGTGAAAAGTTTTGTCGTAATTTGTCGGCTCCCAGTCCGGCGCCCCGCGGCTCTTCCACACGAAAGGCCCGTCGTCGATCGGCGTGACGAGCGTGTAGTGCGCAGGATCGGCGAGCGCGGTGAGGTAGATCGCGGGCTTCAAGAGCGAGCCCACCGGCCGCGCGGCGTCCAGGGCCCGGTTGAATCCGCGGAAGCGCACGTCGCGCCCGCCGACCAGCGCCTGCACTTCGCCCGACTGGGTGTCGGTGATCACGACCGCGCCTTCGAGGCCCGGCTCGCCGAAGATCTTGCCCCTGTCGAACTGCGCGAGCTTGCGCTCGAGGACGCGCTCGGCCGTGCTCTGGACGCGCGGGTCTAGCGTGGTGAAGACCCGCAGGCCCTCCGAGCGCAGGTCGGCTTCGTCGTAGTCGCGCCGGAGCTGCCGGTGCACCAGATCGAGGAACGCCGGGTGGGGCGAGGTGCCCATCGCGGCCTTCTGGTTGACGCCGAGGTCTGCGGCGCGCGCTTTCGAGTACTCCTCCATCGTGACGAAGCCCCGGTCCTTGGTCTCGCGCAGGACGAGGTTGCGCCGCTCCAGGGCCCGCTCCGGGTTGCGGAACGGGTCGTAGAAAGCCGGGCCCTTCACCATGCCGACGAGGAGCGCGCTCTCCGCGAGCGTGAGGTGCTCGACGGTCTTGCCGAAGTAGAAGAGCGAGGCGAGGCCGACGCCGTGGATCGCGCGGTCGCGGTCCTGGCCGAGATAGATTTCGTTCAGATACGTCTCGAGGATCTCGTCCTTGTCGTAGTGGATTTCCAGCAGCACCGCCATGAAGAGCTCGGTGACCTTGCGCGAGAGCGTGCGCTCGGGCGTGAGGAAGAAGTTCTTCACCAGCTGCTGAGTCAGCGTGCTGCCGCCCTGGAGACCCTTCAGGCGGAGGAAGGAGAACGCCGCGCGCGCGATCCCGCGCAGGTCGAAGCCGTGGTGCGAGTAGAAGTTGCGGTCCTCGTTCGCGATCAGCGCCTGCACCATGGGCTTCGGCACCTCGGAGAGCCGCACCAGCACGCGGTCCTCGTTGTTCGCGGGATAGATTCCGCCGATGGCGAGGGGCTCCAGGCGCGCGAGCGGCAGCTCCCGGCCTTCCGCGTCCTGCACCGCCCTGACCGCGCCGCCTTCGAAGGCGACGCGCACGCGCTTCGCGGGCTGCGTCCCGTCCCAGAACACGAACGGCCGCACCGCGATTTCGAGCCAGTCGTTGTCGTTCGCGAACCAGCCCGGATCGCCCTCGCGCGGCCCCTGGCCGTAGCCCGCCTCCTGCAACTCGCGCACCACGTCGATCTGCGCGATGCGCAAGCCCGCGTGCAACTCGAGCGGCCGCGCGTAAATCCGTGCCGGCAGCGCGAAGCGCCGCCCCTCGAACTCGCTCCGCACGCGGATGTCGAGATACAGCGTGAACCCGGCCGCGAGCAGCGCCACCGTGAGCACCGTGTAGCGGAGGTAGCGCCAGAATTTTGAGCGATCGAACATCGGCGGATTTTACTTCGTTGCGGGGCGGGGGCGGGTGGCGGCGGCGAGGTGGAGGGGGAAAATGCAGCGCGCTCGATGGTCAAGTGTCGCCTTGAGGCGACACCGGAGGCTATGACGCGCTTCTTACTGGAATTACCTAGGCGGCGAATACGCTGTAGCCCTCGGATGATCTACTGAAGCAGCGGCGAAAACCTGAGCACTATTTCTCGTCGCCCATGATGTAGCCGGCGAAGCGCAATATGCGCTTTCTGATTGCCATAGAAGCAAGATTTGGATTCATTTGCCTTAACAGAGCCAAATCTCTTTCTTGCCGATCACGAAACGTGCTCACGTTGCTAGTAGTACATGGGACTTGGATAAAATATTCACCTAAATAAACTATTTCTCCCGAGCTGACCGCAAACTGTGCCTCGGGTACCTTCGTTGCCAGATATCTTCCGACCAACTCCGGATACAATCGGTAATTGCCAGCCTTTAGTGCCAAAGCGCTTAGGCTGCCTTGATGATCCGGAAAGTCGCTCTTGACCCCGGAGAAATCGACGGGGAGCCTAGCTAGTACTTCTTCGCCGTAGCTGGCACTTGTCGGTTGCAAGGTTAAAAACGTTGCTGCTCTGTTACAGGCCTCGGGTGCACCGGTCGAGATGAGGATGATGCCGGATCCTTCCGATAGTGCGGCACCGTCGATTTTCTGCGGCGCATATCTATTCGCAACAACGGCACATCCTACTAGCACAACAATCAGCGCTGTACTCACCACTCCGCAAACATTTTTCATAGCCCACACCTATTTAAGAGCACGCGCTTCGCGTACCTCAACTTCTGCGTTTCTAAATTGCTCGAACTCTCTTTTGAACACCGCTATATCCTCGGCAGCTTTATTTAGCGTTTGGAACCGAGGCGCCACGTTGGGATAGTAGTCAAAGTTAATGCGCCCTACGTAAGTTATCGAGCCAGGCTTTACGGTAAATTTCTCGCTGAATGGAGTTGAGTCTATGTGGATGGTCCTGGTTAACCGCCCCACATATGTCTCGCCGTCAGCGCTATACCCGTATAACTCGTAATTTCCGGCTGGTAGCCGGAGAACATTGATCCCCCCCATGGGGTCGTCAGCCGTTATGATTAAGTCTGGAGGTCTTGGGGTCGGCAATTTTTCGCCGGACAGAAGGTAGCGACCAAAGAAAGTTGGGTTTCGTATAGATCCGATGACTTTGCCGTCCATGCTTCGGAAATGGACTTCAGTAGCTAACATGTTTCTGGGTCGACCTGTATTTGCATATGCGATCACGATAAGGCCGGACTCTTTGGGGTCTCCGGAAAAGTAGTTCTCATTGATAGTTCCCGTTGACGCACAGCCGGAGAGCAATCCGCCAAGGAGAAATACACCCGCCCGCACTGTAGTTCTCATTTGTCGCTTTCGCAACTTGGAAATGTGGAATTGTAAACTATACCGTTCTTTGTCGGCCTCGTTCGAGTGGCGGAAAGTTCGACCTGCCCGTCGACGGCACCGGCACAAGATCGGTGACTGTGTTCAAGTGCCAATAAAGGGACAGATCACGCTTCTTCTTCTGTTCGGGAGAAAAAAATCCCCAGGCGATGAAGAGCCGGGAAGCGCTGATTCCGAGCGCAAGAAGGAGATTCTCCGCTATTTCACGCGGCTGAAATCTACGGAGGCGCACGCGCGCGTCAATTCCTCGCGCTCATCAGCGCTCAAGTCCCGGCTGAAGTGGAGCACCCGATCGAGGACGTCGTCGGTTTCGAAGTAGGCTTGGCGGCAGTCGAGGTGCACGAACCCTCCCGGAACGAAGCGCCCCTCTTCGTAGAACACGAGCCGGATGCGCCAGCTCCCGCGCGCGATGGGCTCGCGGCAGCTGCGGCATTTCGCCTGCGCGCCCGGCGAGCGCTCGGCGCCGTCGATCCGCGGAAGGCGGCGGTGCGCGAGGCTCGCGCGCGCCGCGCGCTCAAGGCTCTCCCGGTCGGGCACGTTCGCTGGCGTTTCCACCAGGGCCTGAAGCAGCGGCTCCGGCCGCTTGTAGGCCGCGCACAGTGGATGGAACCACACCGTCATCTCGCCCTCCGCAAAGGGGTTGGGAAGGCGCTCGCCGAAGCGCAGCTCTCCACGCTGGATGGCCTGAGCGCAGCCGCGGCACTTGGAGCGACCGCTCGGGGCGGATTCGAAGAGGTGGGACACGCCGGGACTCACCGCGCGGAAGGACGCTATATAGCACAGGCGCGAGATCGTGGGGCGTAGTTCATAATTCC
>Ga0209647_1004335_pt1 | contig 10700 bp, 12 predicted proteins | sample GraSoi_2013_60cm_FD_185827 | JGI IMG/M metagenome (GOLD analysis project Ga0209647, IMG submission 185827) | Grasslands soil microbial communities from the Angelo Coastal Reserve, California, USA - Sample 9_17_2013_60cm (SPAdes) (version 2) | ecosystem: Environmental > Terrestrial > Soil >...
ATCCCCGCCACGGAAAGTGAAAGCACTGCCAGCGCCGCTGACGCCGGCACGATATGCGGCGTATCAATTCCCGGAGGCGCGGGCAGCCGCCCCATCAGCGACATCACGCCCGCGGCCGCGGCAATTCCGATCCCGCCGCTCACGGTGGTCAGAAACGCGCCTTCAAGAAAGAACTGCATCAGGATTCGCGAATTCGTCGCGCCGAGCGCTTTCATCAGGCCGATCTCCTGCGTGCGTTCCGTCACTGACACCAACATAATGTTCACGATCCCCAGCGCACCTAACAAAAGCGTGACAAAGCCGACGCCGCCCAGAAAGAAGTCCATCCCGGTAAAAATCTTCCCGACCGTATCCTGCGTCTGGACGGTGTCCCAGCCCTGGAAAGCGTCTTTGTTGTGCCAGTCAAAGCCGTGATTGCGCGCGATGATCTGGTGTACCTGGTCCAGCGCCGCCTCATGTTTGTCTCGGCTGACGGGCTTCAGCACCAGGTTCCCGATATCGTTCGGCGTGTGCGCGTTCTTCATCGGAAAATACTGATGCATCACCGTAAAGGGGATATACACCCTCACGTTCTGCATATTATTTTCCTGCCGCCCGATATTGGCCAGCACTCCCACCACTTCAAACCGCACACCATTCAGCAAAATGGTGCTGCCAATCGACGGCCGCCCGGGAAACAGGTTACGCATCATCTGAAAGCCGAGCACGCACACCTGGCGTTTCTGGTCTTCGTCCGCCTGATTCAGCCACCGACCCTCACCCTGCGGCAGGTACCGAATACGGTTGAAGTTGGGCGTGCTTCCGCTGACAAACCCGCTGGCGGTGGCAAAATCGCTCTGCGCGCGAATATCGCTTCGGCCCACCACCGGCGCCACCTCGGCAATCAGCGTGGCTTCGTTCTTAATGTCGATGTAGTCTTTGTAAGTCAGCAGATAGCTGCGCATGCCCTGGCCTTGGCCGGGCACCGCCGGCACCTGCCCGCCCCAGACAAACATAACGTCTTCGCCGATATTGGCCAGGTTCCTGTGCTGTCCTGACCTGAACCCTTCGCCCACGCCCACCAGAAACAGCAGTGACCCCACACCCCACGCAATGCCAAACATTGTGAGGAAGGAGCGCAGCTTGTGCGCCCACAGTATGCTCAGCACCTGCCCGATAATGTCGAAGACCGTTCTCATGGGCGGTTAGCTCTCATGGGTTAGCGACTTTCGTTTGGTCGGCTTTTATTGGTCGTTCCCGATCTTCGCGATCTTTCGATCTTTCGCCCGATCTCTGCTCTTGAACCTGCCCCTTGGCTCTTTCCGATCAGTGTCATCAGCGTTCATCAGCGGTAAGGTTTTTCGCTTTTCCGATCTCCCGATGTCCCGATGACCCGATCACCCGATGCCCTGTAATACGACCAAAACCGCGTCCTGGTTCCTGGATTTAGACTCCGGAGAAGCGGAATTGTCTCTATCGTATCGCCGGCGCGTCTCCATCCTCGATTTTCCGCAATTCCCCCCGACGCAGGTATAAGCCCCTGTTCGTCTTGCCTTTACCGTTGGGGACCCAGAAGAAGGCCAGTCTGAAGTGGGAGCGCAAGAAGGCGATAAAGCCGAAGATCGCAAACAACATGGCATAGACGAACACGGCCATGTCCTGCCAGCCGGGGGCTGGGCTGGATTGTTTCAGGCTGGCTTTCAGGCCATCAATCAGCACCACGGCCACAATCACCACCAGCAAAGCCATCGGCACCAGCAGCTTCAGCACCACCATGAGCCGGGCAAAAAAATCCGGCCGCACCCGGACCATCTCTTCGCGCCCAAAGCTGTATTGGTATTGGAAGCTATATTGGTTTTGAAAGACGTTTCCGCGGTAACAGCCGATGCGGCCGCCGCGAGCGTAGAGCACGGTTTGCCGCTTGCGCCGACGAATCTCATAGCGCACGGCCAGCGCGGCCAGCAGGGTCGCGCCCACGGCAAAGGGCAGAGTATTCCTGGCCACGTCGGGAACGTCGCGCACCAGCAGGTAAAAGAGCCAGATCAGCCCGCAGAGCAACCATCGCGCCTGCGGTCCCCAGGTAAACGACTCCCGCGCACAGCGGTTCTCTATCTCCGCCTGGTCAAGCTGGGGAGGAAAATCAAACGCGCGGACAGCCGTCGGAGAATCCATGGTGGAACTAATATGACATGGATTTGGGCCGTGGCGTCTGATTAAGAAAGCCTAATTTAAGCGACAGATAGACACTCCATCTACATTGTAGCCGAGGGGGTATATAATCCGCGCCACTCTAGCAGAAGGCTACGCTAATTGAGGAGTTTCAATGTCAAGTATTCTGGTTATGGACGGCTCCGACTGGTTGAAATTAGTAGGCGCCATTGTCTTGCTGGCTCTATTTCTCTTCTTCGTACCGAAATTGCAGATTCGCAGTGTACGGAATGAGAAGGACTCGAAAGGACCGCTTGAGCTTGAGAATGAATACAGACAGACGCTCGCCCAACTCTTTGGTGGCCTTGCCATAATCGCTACCATTTACTTCGCGGTAGACAGCGCGAAACTCGCTCGGGAATCCCTCAAGCATACCGCTGACAATATAGAACTTACGCGCAGGAGCTATGAGCTAACTCGAGAAAGTTACGATCTGACAAGACGGGGCCAGGTTGCTGATAGGACGTTCAAGGCCATGGAAATGCTTTCTAAAAATGAAAACAATAAGGATGCCACAACCGCGGCCATATATGTCTTAGGACAAATCGCCGAAGAGGATCCAGGGTCCGAATGGACCACCACTGAAACACTCTTTAACTACCTCAAAGGGCACGCCAAGTGGTCAAAGAAATCCGTCAAGCGACCGTCCGCGGCGCTTAAAACTGACCTCAGCGCGATTCTTGATTACTTGAGAAGAAGACCTTGGAAAAAAGATGACGGGACGTGTGTTGAATACCATCAATGCATTGACTATCAAAAAGGCATGACTCCAGACACATCTCACTCCCAATACTTCGATATCATCAATTTGCCCGAAGTTGACCTCCGGGGAGCTTTCCTTGAACGTGCAATGCTCAAAAAGGTGATCCTGCGCGATTCGCATCTCGAGAAAGCACGCCTTCGGTGTGGGCATTTCGAAGGATCGTATCTTGCGAATACGTCGCTCTTCGACGCCCGGCTCGGTGGTTCGTATTGGAACTGGGCCAATTTGATGAATGCCAATTTGAGCTGCTCTCATTGGCATAACGCCGACATGAGCCACATATATTTGGATAAAGCAAAACTATACGGTGCTGATTTGACGGGTGCAGTCGGCTTGTCCAGAGAGCAACTGCAGCAAGCGCAGGGAGACGCTGCCACCAAGCTCAGTGACGAAACGCTCCGGCCCACCAATTGGGATCGGACCAGACGAATGAAATGCCCAAAATCTGCTCGAATAGAATCAATTAAGTGCGCCAATGAATAGAAGGTCATCAGCTAGGGCAGAATTATTGAGCCCTGGGAAGACTGCCGTCCCGAACAATGCGCCGACGAAGCCCGCAGCCCTCAGGCGAGGGCGGCCGGAGGCGCGCAGCCGAATAGGCAGCACGGATGCTCGTCCGAACGTTCTCACATTTCGTTAACCTGGAGCAGTCAGAGAGACTCCAAGGACTGACTTGACTATTGGATGTTTTGACGGGGAAACAGCAAAACTTACTGCCTTCCGTAGTTGGGGGCGCTGTGTGCCATGGAGTTGCTCTCTAAACATGGTAATGAGCAGAAGATTAATGGCCTGGAGAGCAATTCTTTCGCGCGTTCTCCATTTTCCTAAACTTTGTAGACTCGCGGTCCACAAGGATGTTGTGCCTGTCTCAGCGGTCATCTGAAACGGAGATGAACCATGAACTGCTTTGGACAAAATCCCATATTCTTTCTTCAAAACATCAAGACCTGAAATCGATGGATCGATGCCGTCAAACGCGGGATGTTGCGTGAGATATTCGATGGTGGACGAGAACCCCGGCTTGAATTTACCCATCTTCCACTGCGCCAATTCGACTGGATGATCTTTAAAGTACAGACCAAAAGCCACGTTCTCTAAGCAGCTTCGAAGCGATTTCGAGGCGGATCGCCACGCTCCCATCCGAGCGAATACGTGCGAAACCAAACCATCATTCTGCGCTTCCAAGAAAAAAGATACGCTGTCAACGGAGATCGTGCCGGTAAGTAATTCGCTTCGCCATGTATTCAAGGAGACAAGCTGCAGATAACTTTGGAAGTAAGTCTTGTCCGCCTTTCCCAGGCTCTTAATTACGCCCGGCAGTTCCGATTGCCACGCGGTTTCAAACTTTTCAAACTTGTGACGAATTTCTTCTTTGAGATCTTTCATGTAACTCTAATGTGGTCAATCCTTGTTGATGTCCTTCAGCAGAAAGGCGAAGGCGCGCATCAGTTCAGGTGATGTTTCAGACACCCGTTTGGTGGCGCGTTCTTTCAACGCTTTGCGAGCTTCGGGGTTTGAATCGAGATAGGTAAGTACTTTGCCGAGAATATCCCTGGCCGCATCCCGCGGGCGAGGTTCGATTGGTAGATGATACTCGCGCACAAACGTGAGCCATTGCTGTTTGTCGAGTCGCGCCAATTCCGCCAGAGTGGAGAGGTTAACCGCGATTTGTGAGGTTGAAATTGGACGTGGATTCCGGTCCGATATGAACAGCTCATTTATGTCGGAATCAGGCGCGCTTTCCAAAAGATTAGCTAGTACGCGCAACCCCTTAGCAATTTCATGACTTTTCATAGTGGTTTTCACAGGCGAGACATCAGCTCCTTTGACATAGCCCCAAACTCTGCAATTGCATCGCGGTCGGTCGTTTGGAAAATTGACTTCTGTAGAGACGCCGCCTCAGCGACGCTCGCACGTTCTTTCAATTCGCCATTAAAGACTAATTTTCCGAATTGTGCACGCACCGAGGCAACTGTTTTTTCACGGAAAATTGCTGGTCGCCCAACCCGGGAAATAATTATTCCAGCTTGGATCAACGAATGGTCAAGGTCATCGCACAGTTTCTTGATACGCGACAAGAGCAACGCTATCCCGATGCTGGAGAGGAAATCGGGAGAAATAGGAACGACAAAATGAGTACTTGTTGCTAGCGCGTTCTGGGTCGGAATCGTGAGGTTCGGCGGGCAGTCGATGACGACGATGTCATATTCATCCACAACCGGCTTCAGAGCCTTTCTTAGCTTCAGTTCCCTCCCAGCAGCGCCGCCTAAGTCCAAATCGATAGTAAACAGGTCGATATGGGAAGGAATCAGATCTACGTTTTTAAAAACATTCGGCGCAATCACATCCTTTGCGCTTGGGAGTTTGTCCTCTGCACTGAAATTTCTCATTCCCAGCAGGTTTGCCACCGTTCCACTCTTCTTCGAAAGTTCACCCCATTTTTCCGGCTCCATGCATGAGAATGTTGCGTTTGTCTGAGGATCGACATCGACAAGCAAGGTCTTGTGACCCTGCATACCACAGTAGGCGGCGAAGTTAACTGCAATTGCAGTCTTCCCAACACCGCCTTTCAGATTTACACAAGACACGATCTTAGCCATGCTCTTAACGCTCTCGCCGCCTGAAATTGTAATCCTGATGATCTCACAACGCGCAAAAACCGCGGAGGCCCGACAATCCGCCGCCGACAGTCACGACCGCGATCCTTTGGTGCGTTGCTGCCCGTCCTTCCTTGTTTGAGTTCGGCGCGGAATATTCCAGTACGGGCTCTTGCATTTGGGGCAAACCCTCGGTTCCCGGCTGCCGCCCCTTCTGGGAACCCAGATGTGGCCGCAGCGTTCACACTTGTAACCCTGCAATGTGATCTTGCCCATACCCTGCAAATGATACAGGAGGGCGTTCGGGGAGGCTGGAAGCCGTTTAGGGTTGACATCTACTTACTTAATAGTAATATACCAATGAGTAAGATAGCAATAACAACTCACAATCACCAATTTGGAGAAAAACCGAGTTCCTCGTCATTTCTAAACGGAATGACAACAGTTTGAACGGGCAGCGCCCGGTGCTTGTCACACCGAACGCGCCCTAACCAAATCGCCTAACGAGGAGGCAACATGGCTGTTATTGAAGGTATACGCTCCCTTTCCGGGGCGCAATCCCAGCGGGAACCACGCCGGCCGCTCACGACCAAGCTCCATCTCTATGAGGCCCTTTACATCCTGAACCGCGGCTTTGAGGCCACCATGCTCGGGCTCAAGCGATTGGAAGACCTCGGCGTCTTTCAACACGGAGGCCTGGACGCCTTCAAAGTCAGCGTGGAACTTACCCGCGCTGAAGCCAACGAAGAGCTGGCGCGCACCCTGCAGGAATATGAAGAGGACGATTCCGCCTACTGGGACCGCCTCCATTATGAACGGGAAAAGCAGCTCAAAGACCCCGACGACGTTTTCTTCGCGGCCCAGGAGCGCCGCCAGGAGATCAAGGAGCAGATCAAAGAACTTCAGCGCGGCCTGGAACGGCAGCGTCCGCGAAAGAAAGGCCGCAAATGAGCAAGCGCTCAGCCGCGCGCTTTACGGGGTAGCCCAGCCTTCTTGCGCCGTTTGGTAGCGGGTGAATGCAGGGCCTTATTGGCCAGTCCGCCGGTGCGCCGCACGGCCCGCGTGGTATTCAGGACGCCCCTCAGGGCCTGGTTCACGGCCGCTTCATTGGGAAAGGCTTCCGCAACTTCCGGCTCCAGCACAACGATATTGCTCCGTTCGCGCAGCCGCTTCAGATACTTGCCGCGAACGCCGCCTTTCATCGCGACAAAGTCATACTCGCGGCGCAGGTCGCCATTGACGTTAGTTTTCTTCATAGAACTTTAGCGCAAGTTACAGAGTGAGTATAGCCGCACGCGGGAAACCGGCATCAGGCAGAGGGTCGCAGATTTTTTTGTTGCAGCGGAGAGAAAGGGTGATAGGATAGCTTCGTATTTGGTTCGCGGCTAGCACCGCGCAATTAGCAACTTAGTAATTAGTAATTGGCAAGACCAAAACCAACGAACCCGGCGAAAGCCGGGTTTTGGCATTTTGGGGTTGTGACCCTCTGCCGATGCTCTCAGCATTGGGTCGAATTGGGTCGGCTGGGGTCGAATTGGGTCGAAACCGGGGGAGGGGTGGGGGTGGCGAAAAAATTGCCAGAATTGCCGATTGCCAAAGATCGCCGAAATTGAAAAGCAAGGACTTGCGGCATCTCCGCACGGCGGAAGCACGCTGGCGCAGATGAAACAGAGCTGAATTGATAGAGAAAAGCACGACAGGAAGGTGAGAAATGAACCAGAACCTGGAGAAAGCGCAGAAGGCAGCCCGGTGCCGGCATGTGTACCTGAATGGCGACCAGTGCGGCGCGCCTCGGGTGAAGGGCAGGAATCTTTGCCACATGCACGAACGGATGGAAGAAGCCAAGACGGAAAAGCTGGATCTGGGGCCGATTGAAGATCCGGACAGCATACAGGTGGCGATCAAGAGGCTGCAGGGAGCGATTATCGAGGGGAAGCTGGACCATCGGCAGGTGGGGCAGCTGGCGTACACGATCCAGATGGCGGCGTGGAACGTGACCCGGACGAGCATGGTGACGAGAGAAGAGTGAGGAAATCGCCGAGATCGCCGACATCGCCGAGATCGGAGAACCAAAACCCACCTCGGAGACACGGAGGCACGGAGAATCGAAAGATTGGGAAAAATAGAAGTCTTACCGCGGATCAACGCGGATGATCGCGGATCAGGAAAGGAGCTGGATTTTGCCAGGGAGCGCGGGAAGGCGGGATATCGGGGAGCGACTCTTCCTTCCCAATCTGGGACAAAAAATTTCCTTAGGAAAGTCCTTTATCTCTTTACGGTTGAAAACTTGGCCGCCAAAGATTAACAATCAATGCTAGCTGGCCTCTTACTCCGGCGTTGAGCCGAAACCGGGAAAGTGATCGTTTGGATTATCACCGCGGTACTGAGACCATATTGCTGGTGGACGACGAAGAGTCCTTGCGCACCGTTGTCGTCGATCTCCTCAGCCAGCTTGGCTACCGCATGCTCTCCGCCGCCAGCGGCCAGGCAGCGCTCCAGGCGGCACAGGAATACTCGGGCAAGATTGACCTGCTGGTCACCGATGTGGTGATGAATGACCTCTCCGGCCCGGAGCTGGCGGAACAGCTCCTGAAGGTTCGGCCCGGCATTAAGGTCATCTTTATCTCCGGTTACGCTGACGGCTCGCTGGCCCCGCATGGAGTCCTCAAGCCGGGCACGGTCCTGGTGCAGAAGCCCTTCACCATCAAGATCCTTTCCGCCAAGGTGCGGGAGGTCCTGGGATCCCGCGACGGAACTTGAGCCTGGGGCGAGGCTCGACTTGGACGGTTTGGAGTTGAGTCGGGCTGGCGGCCTTTTGAATCGAGGGCTTGGGCTGAAATCGCCCGGCCCTGAGCTTGATCTTGGATCGCCCGCCCCGCGTGTTCGACCAGACACACCGAAGGAGGTGTTTTGACACACAGGCGCTGTCGCCTCTCGATCTAAGTATATATTAATCAACAACATAGAGATATGGCGCAAGGCTTGCACCTTGTATGCATCGTAACGAAACATTACGAGGTGACCCCATGAACCCGACCGTCGCTGACACCAGGAATTTCTTGATTTGGATGGCCTTTTGGATCGCCGCTTTAATGGTCCTGCTGCCCGCGCTGGCCGGCAAGTAGCTGGCAGGTCGGACAAAACGGCAGCCTTCCTTCAGGCCGACCGCAGATTCCAAGAAGAAAAAATTTTCACAGAACTCTTTTCCGAGAACCTGCATCTATGTTCCCAGAAGAAGAGTCTGCCGTTCGGACTGCCTGCAATAACCATATTTACAAACGGAGGTAACCACGATGCTTGCTAAATGCGCCAACCCAACCTGCTCGACACCGCTGGTTTATCTGCGTGAAGGCAAAATATTCATGGTGGAAGCGCCCAAGGCGTCGAAATCATCGGAAGAGCGCGTAGCGGCCATGCCGAAAGCGGCGAACCGCATTGAACATTTCTGGCTCTGCGGCCCCTGCTCCGCGCAGATGACGCTGGCATATGATCGCCAGCACGGCGTTCAGGTGGTACCCAAAAGTCTCCTCGCGCTACGCGCGGTGGCTTCCTGAGAACCTAAAAAAGCGAGACCAATCGGCTTGAGGCGCGCAGCTTTCGACCGGCAGAATACGATTGTGTGAAGGCGTTTTTGTGTGCTGAGATCAGCCGCCCTTGCCTACGCCGCTGCTTCCTTCTTCACTTTTTTCTCACGATAGCCGCCGGTCAGCGAGTACAAGCGCACTCGGAGCGTATCCAGCCCCATATAAAAGCCGTCGCGCCAGGGATGGATCTTTGACCGCTCATCGTGGCCCCACGCCACCGGCACCTCAGCCACCTGTAGCTTCAGATGATGGGCCAGGTAAAGGATCTCGGTGTCAAAGCCCCAGCGCGTGATGCGCTGCAAAGGGAAAATCCGCTGCGCGGCGGCGCGGGTAAAGGCCTTGAAGCCGCACTGCGTGTCGCGATAAGGGAAGGTCAGCACCGAGCGTATGAAAATATTGTAGGCCCGTGACATCAGCTGCCGCTTCAATGATTGCCGCTGGAATTGCAGTGACGGATCAAGCCAGCGCGAGCCGATGGCCACGTCCGCGCCCTTTTCCAGCGCGGCAAAAAGTTTGCTGGCCTCTGAGATCGGCGATGACAGGTCGGCATCAGTGAACAGCAGCACTTTGCCCCAGGCATTCAGCATTCCATTGCGCACGGCGTAGCCTTTGCCCTGATTGCCGGGGTTCTGGACCAGCCGCACTTGTGGGTGCTCGGCTGCAAACTGGCTCACAACGTCCACTGTATCATCGCGTGAGCCGTCGTTCACCACTACCACTTCCGCGCTCCACTTCTGCTGCGCCAGATGTTCCAGGATCCGTTCCAGAGTGCCGCCAATGCGGGCGCGCTCATTGTAAGCGGGGACAATAATGCTGTACTGCGGCTGCGCCGTTTGCACTCCTGAGCGATGCAAGGGGAACTCGATTGCCAGGCTCATGCAGCTTGTTCTTTCTTTTTGAGCATGGCAAAGAATTCGGGTACCAGGTTGGGGTCCCACATTCCTATGTTGGCTTCATCCAGCATGGTGCGCTTGGCTTCGTCGTGGGAGAGAGCGGGTTTGTACGGGCGCGCGGTACGCAGGGCATCGTACACATCCACTACCTGCAGGATGCGCGCCAGCAGCGGGATATCGTAGCCCTGGAGCTGGTCCGGATAGCCGCTGCCGTCCCAGTGTTCGTGATGATGGCGGATGATCGGCAGCACCTTGCGGAACGACTTCAGCGGCCGGCAAATCGCTTCCCCGATCACCGGGTGCTGCTTCATGACGTCCCACTCTTCCGGGGTCAGCCGCGTGCCTTTCTTCAGAATGTCATCAGGAATGGAAACTTTGCCCAGATCGTGGAGATATCCTCCGCGCTTCAGCGCAATGATGCTGTCTCCATCCAGCCCCATGTGATGGCCCAGATCAGAGGCGTAGCGCGCCAGCCGCTCGCAATGGTTTCCGGTATAAGGATCGCGCGATTCAATGCCCAGCGCCAGGGCCACCAGCACGGCCTCGGCGTTCTCCAATTCGTCGGTAAACTCTTTGAGCTTCAGCAGTGACTTGACGCGCGCAAAAAGCTCTTCCGGATACAGCGGTTTGCTCAGGAAATCGTCGGCGCCGGCCTCAATGCCCCGCACGCGGTCAT
>Ga0209647_1004337_pt1 | contig 10699 bp, 6 predicted proteins | sample GraSoi_2013_60cm_FD_185827 | JGI IMG/M metagenome (GOLD analysis project Ga0209647, IMG submission 185827) | Grasslands soil microbial communities from the Angelo Coastal Reserve, California, USA - Sample 9_17_2013_60cm (SPAdes) (version 2) | ecosystem: Environmental > Terrestrial > Soil >...
GAAAGCGGTGTTGTTGATGTTCGTGCCGTTGATCGCAGCGCAGGCGGCGCAGACGAAGTCTCCCGCGATATCACTAAAACCAGTACCGGGGGCAAACCGATTGCTGGGGGGCGCGTATCGAATGAATTCGTACCCGGCAAACAGCTTGAGTGGCCCGTTGCTGTATTTGCCAACCAGCATCACGCTCGAATTGTCGGAGAGCGTCGCAGTGAGAACCTGCGGCAGCACCGCCGGAAGCGTGCTGCCGGCAAGCCCGATCGACACGGCGTTTTGGACGTAGCTGCCAATGGCGTCGAGCGAAAGCGTGCCGCCAGCCAAATTGGCAATGTCTCCGCCGAGTTGGAGCTGGTAGGAACCCGTCGCGGCGTTGTTCAGGTCGTAGCCACCGAATTGCCAGAGCGCCGCAACCCTGAACTGGCCAATGTCGACATGATACTTCACCGACGTGCTAAATCGGCAGTCTTCGGTATCGCCTACGCCGCAGGTAATTCCCTGCCAGCCGATCGGCGAGAAGGCGTACGAAGCGCTCATCGGATCGTAGGCAAAAACAGCGTCCAAAGTCAGCGTGTTTTGCCGGAAAACGGTCAAGGTGCCATAGGGTGAACTGACGCCCAAATAGCCCACGGCATTATAGAACTGTCCGGCCCGGCTGGAATCGGCGTACGAGTCCTGGCTGGTGAGCGGCACGCCGATGTTCTGAAAATCAGAGTGCGGTCCGTTGGAGAGGTGCAGGGAATAAGGATCGAACCCGGCCTGCAGATCGAAGATAAAATCCCATCCGGGAGCGAGCGGCTCTTTTCCCTTGATCCCGATGTTTGAATTGCTCAAACCGTTCGGCGCGAGATCCCACCGCGGGCCCCTGCTGTACTTCTGGATGAGATAATCTACCCCGACGGCGGATGTGCCATTGAAGGGCGCTCCATGGCTCCGCCACGTCACGCCAGCGTCGATCGTGCCGTAGACCGTGATGCCATTCCAGCTCAGTGGGCAGGCCGTGACGACAAAGTCCTCAAGGCTGCTACACGTCGCTGCCTGCGACAGAGCCTTCGCGGCCGCGGCGGGCGCAGCCTTCGTTACCATGATGTCGTCGGCCGCCGACGCTTGCGAACATGTTGCGAGCAGGAGGAGAGAACCGGTCATTGCTGTACGCCAAGCAGTGCGAGCCATTGTTCCCCCCTACTGTCAACTGTCCAAATACGACCCATTCAAGCTACCGAGCGACCCCTGTTGGCCGCTGCTGGATGCCTCAGCATCCGACCTCTCCCGTCGCAATGCAAGCCGTCTTGTCCTCTCAATCGGAACCGTTGATGAGGTCGGTTGGCCCGATCAAGTGTCCGAAGGCCGACATGCCGCGCGTCCTCAACGAATTTCAAAACAGCTCGTTGCCGACGCAACTTGCGCTGCTAAACAAAGGGAGCACAGGCATGAAGGCCGTCGGATATAAGAAGTCCCTTCCCGTCGACGCTGCGGACGCATTGATCGATTTCGGATTGCGTCTTCGCGTCCATGCATTGAAGAAGGGAGAGCTATTTGTTGCCTCAACTAAATTTACGGTTATGAATCTGAGTTTAGCACCCGCGTGGCAGCTCGATGCCCACATAGTCATGGTGTAGAAAAATCCGGAGGGGAGCGCCCCGAGAGCAGCAGTCGCCTGCGCGAATTTTCGCGCAGAAAAAGGAAAATGGAGAATCGCTATGACTGGACTCAAGACGCTCGTCGCGGCAGCTCTGATATCGACAATCTCGGCAAGGTCTGCACTTGCGCAGGCAGCACCAGATCCGATTTCAAAAAGGCTTCGATCATCGCATCAGGGTTGGACTCGCGATAAATCCGGATCTGTCGAGATCGGACGCAGTCCGTTGGATTCCCGTGCCGCGGCGGCGATCGCGGGCTCCGGAGTTCGAATCGGCGGAATTGCCTGGTAGTGCTCCCATCCGCCACCAAGTGCCTTGTAGAGGGCGACCAGCTGAACGCCTGCCATCCGCCGGGAGATCTCGTATTGGGCTTCGATTTCAAACCGCTGTCGCTCGGCGTCGAGGACGTTGAGGAAGTCTGTGAGACCTCTCTCGTAGCGGTCGGTCGAAAGCCTGACTGCATCAAGGGCCGCGCTGCGGGCGCGGGAAAGGCTGTTCAAGCGACTCTGTTCGGCGTTGTAACCCGCAATCGCCTGGTCTACCTCCTGCACGGCACCTAGCACATTCGCCTTGTATCGAAGCAGCGCTTCGCGGGCCCGATAGTCAGCCACCTCGATACGCGCATCCAGTGTCCCGAAGTCCAGGACCGGCCAGTAGAGCGCCGGACCAATCCCGCCGATGAACGTAATGGGTGTTCCGGTAGCAGCACGCGGACCGCCCTGGCCGCCCACGGCACTTGTCACAGCCACGCGCGGAAAAAGATCGGCGATTGCAGATCCCATGCGGGCTGTCGCGGCCCCCACCTCCAAATCCGCTTGCTGGATGTCCGCGCGCCGCTGCAACAGACTGACCGGCAGACCGGTCGGAACCCTGGCCGGAAAACGCGGAGCGGGTCCACCGGTTCTCAGTTCTTTCACCAACGACTCCGGATACTGTCCGAGCAGGACGGCGATGACGTATTCGCTTGACTGGAGCTGGCCCGTGAGCGGTCCGAGGCCGGCCTCGAAGGCGGCGAGTTGGCGTTGCGCCAGCGTCACATCGAGCTCGTTGGTGAGTCCCTGGTTGAAACGGGCCTGCACGAATTCAAGACGCCGCCTGGCAGATTCGATGTTGCTGCGGGTTACGGCGATCTGCGCCTGAAAACCCCGCAGCTCGATGTAAGCGCGAGCAACGTCGGCGATGACCGAAACGAGCACCGCGTCGCGGGCCTTCGCGGCAGCCAGCGCATCCAAGTGAGAGGCCTCGATCTCGCGACGCAGCTTGCCAAAAATATCGAGCTCCCACGCGGCATCGAAGCCGCCGGCTTCGTCTATGTGATTATAGCCGGTCGTGTTGGCCGCACTATGCAGCGTGTCCGTGACGCGTGCGCGAGTATTGTCGGTGCCGGTTCCATAAGCAGCGCCCGCCGACAACTCGCCCTTCGGAAGCGCCGCGCCAATCGCGACGAATTGCTGCGCGCGCGCCTGTTGCAGTCGCGCAAGCGCGATTGCAATATCCGGATTGGCCGCGATTGACCGCTCGACAAGCGAAACAAGTTGAGGGTCCCGGAAGGAGCGCCACCATTGCGTGAGATTGACGCTTGCCACGAGCTCAGAAGCGGGGACAGCCTTACTGGTGTTCATACTCGCGATGTAGCTTTTCGGAAGCCCCGTTTCGGGAAGCTTGAAATCAGGGCCAACGGAGCAGGCCGACAGACCTGCGGCTCCCCAGCAAGCAATCCAGCTTCGAAAGACCCGCTCGGGAAGGAATGAGCTCATATTGCCCCCCTGCTATTATCGAAGGCTTCGACAAATCCAGTCCGGCTTCCCAACGACGCTTTCACGTCGCGACGTTCCCCGACTCACCCTCCCGGAAGGCTGACTACTGAGCTCATGCCCATCAACCTTCATTCCAGAAACGATCTGCAGCTAAATTGACCTCCGAAACTCTACCACAATTCTTTCCGTCAATGATCGCAATCTGACGGCAAGGTGCGTGGCCGACGCAAGCCGCAGCCCTAGTTCGCTTCAGCTTCCTTTTCTGACCCATTCGGCGCTTTGCCCGGGGCGGGTTGGCCGGCAATGCGCACGACGTCACCGGATCCGAGCGAATCGGGCGGGCTATCGACGACCCGGTCGGACGGCATGAGACCGCCATTAACTTCAACCTGAACGCCGAGATTCCGGCCCAAACTGATCTTCTTCAGTGTGGCCTTATCGTCGTCGCCAACCGCAGCGACTTCCAGACCATTTTGCCGGAACAATATCGCGCTTGCCGGTATCAGCATGATGTTTGGATCACTCGGAAGGTTCAACTGAGCTTCGACATAGGTGCCGGGCTGAAGCAGCCCATCCGGGTTGTCTGCCTGAAGTTCGACCAGCAGCGTTCGAGATGACGTGTTGACCGAACGTGAGGTCGTCGTGGCCTTTGCCGTAAAGACCTTGCCCGGATATTGCGGCAGGCGCAACTCGGCCGTCAGGCCCCGGTGAATGTTGGCGGCCTGCCGCTGGGGCACCTTGACGTAGATGCGCACCTTGTGAATGTCCGCAACGCTGAACAGTTCCCGCGCAGTGCCGTTGCTACCGGCATTGATGAGCGCGCCGATGTCGGTTTCGCGCGCGGTCACGATGCCATCGAACGGGGCGACCACCTGCTTGAAGCTTTCCAACGATTCCAGCCGTTCAACATCGGCCTGGGCCACAGCCATGTCGGCTTTCGCCGCGTTGAAGCGTGCAATGCCGCTCTGATAGTCGGCCTGTTTGGCCTGCTGTTCCTGCACGGATACGACGCCGCGCGGCGAGTCCCGCCAGCGCGCGTAGGTCGTTTTGGCGAACTGGGCTTCGGCATCGCGAACCTTGACCGCGGCGCTTGCCGCATTGAGCTTGGCCTTGGCGGCGGTCAGCTGGGCGTCGATCTCCGGCGTCTCGATATCGGCGAGCACTTGACCTTTCTTCACCTGAGCGCCGAAGTCGAAGTACCAGTTCTTCAGATAGCCGTTGACCCTGGCGTAAATCGGCGCTTCGTACCAGGCATGGATATCGCCGGGCAGGTCGACTTGCTGTCCCGGCGCACCTTTGGTGGGATGAACAATGTCGACGGTGGGAATCGCGGCGGCGTCGGTCCATGCAGCGACTGCCTTCTCTTGCGACTGACGATGCCAGATTCCCTCAACGGCGACCGCAATCACCAGGGCGACAGCGCCCACGCTCAGCAATCGCGGCATCTTGCGTGGCCGCCGCTTCGCCTGGATGGATTCTGGCGCCTTGTCTTCGTGTTCCGACACATCAATTCTCCAATTCATGCGGCAGGTTCCGCCATCTGGTCGGAACCCGGTCTTCCCCCGGGCGCGCCACTGTGGCGGCGATGCAAAAGGCTGAACACTGTGGGAACGAAGAACAGCGTGGCCGACGTTGCAATAAGCAGCCCGCCGATCACGGCTCGCCCGAGCGGAGCGTTCTGCTCGCCGCCTTCACCCATCGCGAATGCCATCGGCATCATGCCGATGACCATCGCCAGCGCGGTCATCAGCACCGGTCGAAAACGGGTGAACCCGGCTTCGAGCGCCGCGGCCGTCGCGTCCAAACCTTCCTCGAGCTTTTCGCGCGCGAAACTGACGAGCAAAATGCTGTTTGCTGTCGCGATGCCCATGCACATCAGGGCCCCCGTCAGAGCAGGAACCGACAACGTCGTCTCGGTAATGAACAGCATCCAGACAATGCCGGCGAGTGCCCCAGGCAACGCCGAAATGATAATGAGGGGATCGAGCCAGGATTGGAAATTGACTGCGATCACCAGATAGATCAGCACGATCGCGCCGAGCAGGCCGAGATAGAGCTGGTCATACGCGCTCGTCATGGTCTGGACCTGCCCGCGCAGCGCCACATAGGAGCCCGGCGGGACGTCCTTTTTGGTCTCGCTGATAATGCGGCGGATGTCGGAGGCGACCGCGCCAAGATCTCGTCCTTGTGTGCCGCCGTAGATATCGATCACCGGCTGAGCGTCGTAATGCGATACGACTCCCGCACTCGGACCGACGGAAAAGTCGGCCAGTCCGCCGAGATATTGCGGCGTTCCGGATTTCTGAGACGTGATCGGAACATTGGCTAGATCGGACATGGTGTCGATCCGGTACTGCGGCATCTGCGCCACGATCGGGTAGGACACGCCGTTCTTGGGATTGAGCCAGAAATTCGGTTTCACCTGACCGCTGCCGGACAGCGTGACGAGAAGGCTGTTGGCGACGTCTCGCTGGCTCAGCCCAACCTCGTCCGCAAGCGTCCGATCGACCGCGACATTGATTTGCGGATAACTGTAGGTTTGCTGGATGCGCAGGTCGGCGATCCCGGGAACCTTCTGGATGCGCTTGAGGAGGTCAGTCGCATACGCGTAATTGGCTTCCTGCTTCGTTCCGATCACTTGCAGATCGATCGGCGCCGGCAGGCCGAAATTAAGGATCTGCGTAACGATGTCGGCCGGCAGGAATGCGAATGTTGTGCCGGGGAATGCCTGCGGCAGCAGGGTCCGCAACCGCTTGACGTAGGAGGCCGTCGGCGAGTGGTTCTCGTGGAGCGAAACGAGGATATCGGCATCCGACGGACCGATCGTGCCGGTGTTGCTATAGGCGACGTTGATTCCGCTGATCGGCAGGCCCATATTGGTCACGACGCTCGCGAGCTGATTTGGCGGAATCGTCTGGCGAATTTTCTGCTCGACTTCGTCGCTCAGGCGCGCGGTTTCCTCGATTCGCGTTCCGACCTGCGCGCGCACATGGATCAGGATTTGCCCGGCATCGACCGACGGAAAGAAATTCTGCCCGAGAAATGGCACCAGGACGAACGACGACACGGCACAAGCCAAAAATCCTGCGGCAAACAACTTCGGACGCCCGAGAACGCCCGAGAGAAGCCTGTGGTAGGCGTCGCGGATTTGCTCAAACCGATACTCGAATCCGAGTTGGAAACGCTTCAGCGGATTTCGCGATGGAGCGGCCGGGCGTGCGGAACCATCGGCGCCGTGGGCAAGGTGCGGCACACGCAGCAAATAATTCGCCAGCGTCGGGACTAAGGTGCGGGACAGCAGGAACGAGCCGAGGAGGGCGAAAACGACGGCTTCCGCCAACGGCCTAAACAGATAGCCGACGACGCCGGCAAGCTGGAACATCGGTGCGAACACGATGCAGATGCAGACCAGTGTGACGAAGGCAGGAACGACGATCTGCCGGGCCCCGTCCATGATTGCCGGTTCCAGCGACTTGCCCTGTTCGAGATGCCAGTTGATATTCTCAAGGGTGACGGTGCCGTCATCGACCAGGATTCCAACCGCAAGCGCGAGCCCCCCGAGCGTCATCACATTGATCGTTTCGCCCAACAACGACAGCGTGGCGAGCGAAAATAGAATAGCGAGCGGGATCTCGATCATGATGATGATGGTCGAGCGCCAACTTCCGAGGAACAGCAGGATCATCAATCCGGTCAACGCCGCCGCAATGGCGCCTTCGCGAACCACGCCGGTGACGGCGGCCCTAATAAAGGGCGACTGGTCACCAACGGTGTGGAGGTCGAGCCCAGACGGCAATCCCGCCTCGATCCTGGGCAGCCGCGCCTTGACGCCGGCGATAATGTCCAGGGTCGAGGCCGACCCGGCATTCAGGATCGACATCAGCACGGCCTTGGCGCCATTAACCCGAACGATATTGGTCTGCGGCGGCGAGCCGTCATGCGCATAGGCGACGTCGCGGACATGAATGACTGTGCCGTCGACCTTCTTCACCGGGAGGTCATTGATACGGTCCAGCACAGTTGGGCTGGCATTGAGGCCAACGTTCCACTCGAATTTGCCGATCTTTTGCGTACCGGCTGGAAGGACCAAATTTTGCGCGGAGATCGCGTTGACGACATCGTCGGCCGACACATTGTGCGATTGCATCGCCCGCTGATCGAGGTCGACCTGAGCCTGAAGAATTTTGCCGCCATAAGGGGAAGGCAGGGCGGCGCCATTGACGGTTGCGAGCTGCGGGCGAATGAAATTTTGGCCAAGATCGAATAGCTGATCTTGGGGAAGCTTCTTGCTCGAGAGCGCCAGATTGAGGATCGGCACGCTCGAGGCATTGTAGCTGAGGACATAGGGTGGAGTGATGCCAGCCGGCAGGAGCTTTAGGACGGTCTGCGACACGGCGGTCACCTGAGCGAGCGCAGCCCCGATGTCGACACCCTTCTGGAAGAAGATCTTGACGACGCCGTAGCCGCTCAGCGACTGCGACTCGACATGCTCGATGCCGTTGACCTGCGAGGTCAGCTGGCGTTCGTAATAGTAGATGACCCGGTCGGACATGTCCTTCGGCAGCAGCCCGGAATAGGTCCAGACGACACTGACGACAGGGATATTGATGCTGGGGAATATGTCGGTCGGGGTCCGCAGCGCCGACAGTGAACCAAAGATCGCAATGACAAATGCCAACACGATAAACGTGTAAGGCCGCTTGAGGGCTACTTGAACAATCCACACTTGAATAGCCCTTCCGGCCCGTCCGACGATCGCTCTTTCCGCGTTGACATATTCTTTGGGCGCAAGATTTCCCCACAAACGAGCGCATCATGATGGACGGTCCACATCCAGCCGACGCCGTGGACCGCATAATGTCGCCTCGGGGGACAAGCGTTGCGTGGTTGCCCGGAACGGGATCTAGGTCGCGGGTCTATTTGCGCTATTAAATATTGGTTTAGGGTTGCTCACATTGTTCTGAGTGGTCGCAGGATCAGATCCTATTTTCCGATCAACTGCGATTAGGTATTCCGCGGCACGCTAAGTCCTATCGTTCGGCGAGGGCCTGACAGGACCGGCTCTTTGAGTACGGAGGGCTGATAGCCGAAGGAGAAGCGGTCCGCCGCTTTCTGCCATGCCGCAGGGTCTGCGCCGTCCTGCATCTCGACGGTAGTGATCCCACTGCGCAGGAGAAACGCGTACTGGTCCGGTCGGATGTTGCCCGTCGCTCCGATCTCGGCAGAAAACGCCAGGCGCTCGCGCAGGCTACGGGCCTTAGTAAAACCGCGCCCGTCACGAAACGTCGGGAAATTGACAGCAACGAGAGACAGTCGGTCGAGATAGGGCGCCAGAACCTCTGCCGGTTGGTCAACCGGCAGGACGACGCCGAGACGCAGATGCGGTGCAGTTCGAACGGCCTCGTCTTGCTTCAAGCGAGACAGGTTCAAAATACAGGGGCCCGAAGGCAGCGCCGCGTCGTCCGCCGTGCTCGACAACTGCGCGGACGACATCGCGTTCCGTAAACATACCAACCACGGTGTTGCCCTGAGTCCGGCAACATCCTTAACCACAAGGGCGCTTATATTGTCGGCGCGTATCAACTTGGGTGGCAACGACGACGGTTTCGTTCATTAGACCCGTCGCAACGCGAGCGATGTTCTTGCGCAAGATGTCTCCTAACTTGCATCTCAATACTCCCTCAGATGGCCTGCTCACAGCTCCCGTCAATGTCAGAACGCATTCTTGAATCGCGCGACATAGTCGGGGCTTCCGTAGACCCACATAGGCTCGTCGCATTGGCTCGGGCCGTGGTCGGTCATACAGGCAGCGCTCCAAGGCGGAGCCGCGACCTCGCGGCCCTCAATGCCGAATGTCTGCGAGGGAATCCTGCTTTCGTGCGTTCGCGCCTGAACCGTAGCCGGCGTAGCGAGTGACAGTACTAGCAGCAGCGCTGCCAAAAAGATATTTAGTCTTCATCGTTTGGCTCCTCGTTTGCGGCAGCCTCATATTGACTGCTCTCCGTCGCCAAAACTGGATGCCCGCAGCACTCGAAATCGGATCATCGAGCTGCGCGCGAGCGCTAACGAACGATGCACGGGACGACCATTAAATTGGTTTTTAAGGCATTAAATTCGAATTGAAATCGGCAAGGACCGCAAAAGAAGGAATGTTAGATGATCGCCTGTCAGCATTGCTTCAGTAAAAACGCTGCTGATGTCGTTTGCGTTATGCGCGAAGGATCATTCGCCGCCAACTCGCATCCAAGTCCGCGCCCGCCCGAAGCCGACCTGCTTTCAAGGCCGTAACCGGCCACACATGGCCCTAGTCCTCTGCAACCAAGGAGTATGTCCACGCAGGATCAAGCGAATACGTCTGGTCGATCCGGGCGAAACTTCGGATCTGAGGCCACGCTCGCGGCCTTGCCTGTTCAATTTGGCGATCGGCACCAAGCTTCGTGGCTGTGATGTCGTCGCCATCCGGGTCGAGGATGTTGCCGCCGGCGGATACACGGCGGATCGCGCAACGGTTCGACAAAAGAAAACCGGGCGGCCAGTTAGATTTGAATTGAGCGAGCAGACCCGCCAGGCGGTCGATGACTATCTAAGGGTTGTCAACAAAAGGCCTGGTGAGTTCTTGTTCACGGGCCGTCGTTGTCCCAACCGCAACATGACAACGCGCCAAGATGCGCGGCTCGTTTCCGAGTGGATCGGCAGCGTTGGACTGGACCCAAGGCTGTTCGGGACGCATTCACTGCGACGCCCAAAAGCCACCCTGATCTACCGGCGGGCTGGCAATCTCAGGGCCGTCCAGCTTCTGCTCGGACATACAAAGATCGAAAGCACGGTCAGATATCTCGGCATCGAAGTAGATGATGCCCTCGCAATAGCCGAACAAGTTAATGTCTGAAACACCCCGGGCAGAGCGGACATGCTCTGCCCGACCTCAAACCGCAGGTTTGGGCCACTTTCGGAAGTCGCCGCGCCCATTCGATTATTTCGTCCGAGCGGACGAACGAGGTGGGACGGCTCCCGATTGATTACAGATCGCGCAGCCTTCTGGTGTGCGACACCGCATAGGATGGTGAGCGAAACAGAAGAATTGGATCGTTGGTCGCCTCAATCCCATCGGCCATCATTAGCGGATCAAAATTTATCTTATAACTCCCAGCCTTGGGGTCTGGCATTGCGGACGAAAGCGTCAATGTTCCAGCCCTTACTTCCTTTCGATTGTTGGGCCACAGTATTGTCGGGTCGTCCTCGGAATCACCTGGCTGGCCGATTGTCACCAGCATGTCCCATCGCACCAGACCCTGATGCGTGCGGTCG
>Ga0209647_1004338_pt1 | contig 10699 bp, 7 predicted proteins | sample GraSoi_2013_60cm_FD_185827 | JGI IMG/M metagenome (GOLD analysis project Ga0209647, IMG submission 185827) | Grasslands soil microbial communities from the Angelo Coastal Reserve, California, USA - Sample 9_17_2013_60cm (SPAdes) (version 2) | ecosystem: Environmental > Terrestrial > Soil >...
GCTATGCCGCGATGTGACCCTTCGCTAACTTCGGTTCAGAAGATCGCCTTGTGTTGTGCTAGTAAATGCTTAGCGTTCCTGACCGAAGCGGGCAGCCGCCAGGCCACCCTTCGCTACATCCCTCTATCAATCTAAATACTATGAACATACGAACCTCCCTCGCCGCTGTGACCTGCGCGGTCGCTCTGACTGGGTTCGGTACTCCGGTCCGAGCCGCGGACGCTTCTGCCGCCGATTGTTTCAAACCGTTTACTGCGCAGACAAAAATGTTGCAGTTTAAAGCCAAGAAACCTCCGTACCGGGTCGCTCTGGCCAACGGTTTCATTGGCAACACCTGGCGCATCGAGATGATCAAATGCCTGGAGGCTTACGCCCAAGATCCGGAGATCAAACCTTTGATCAAAGAATTGAAAATCGTCAGTACCGGCACCGATGTCGCGGCGCAGATAGGGGCGGTTGATAATTTCATCAACGCTGGGTACGACGTGGTCCTGATCAACGCAGTCAGCCCTACCGCCTTCAAGCCGGTCGTCGAACGAGCTAAGCGAGCCGGCGTGCTCCTCATTTCGTTCGATAATACGATCGACAGCGATCAAATCGTGGCGGTCAACGAAGATCAGTACGAGGTCGGTCGGAAGATGGGCCGCTGGATGTTGAAGGAAATGGGCAACAAAGGGAACATTGTCGAGGTCCGCGGTGTCGCTGGCAATCCCGTTGATCTCGAACGCCACAAAGGGTTGCGCGAGATCCTCGACAAAGAGCCAGAGATCAAATCCGTCGAGGTGGTCGGAAACTGGGATGACGGCACCGCCCAGAAGGCAGTGGCCGATGCGATCGCGGTGCACGGCAAGTTCGATGGCATGACTTGCCAGGGCGGTACCACCGGAGCCGTGCGCGCACTGATCGATGCCAAGAATCCTTTCATTCCCGTAGCCGGCGAAGCCGAAAACGGTTTCCGGAAGTTGATTGCCGAGCACGCCAAGGAAGGCTTGAAAGGCTGGTCTTACGGTCAGTCGCCTGCGCTCGTTGCCATCTCGCTCAAGGCAGCGCTCTCTGCGCTCCAGGGCAACAGTCTGCCCCAATATATCTCCGCACCGATCCCGGAGGTTGACTACACGAACATGAAGCCGGGCGTGGACTATTTTCCGGATCTCTCGGACGACTTCTTTGTCGCCAGCGGATTCCCACAGTGCAATATCACGCTCGACGCGGGCAAGCTGATGAACGCAGCCAAAACCAGCAACTAAATCCGCCACACTCGAGCGCGCCCTCGCGCGGGAAAAGCCTGCCGCGAGGGCTGCAGAGCCAGCACTTATTTTTCCCAAATGACCGAGCCGGTACGCAGACCCTTTTTGCGTTTGCAAGGGATCACTAAGCGTTACGGCGGGGTGACTGCGCTGTCGAACGGTGACTGCGCTGTCGAACGTCGATTTCGCCTGCTCACTCGGCACCATTCACGCCGTGGCCGGTGAGAACGGCGCCGGCAAGAGCTCTTTAATGAAGGTTATCGCGGGCGTCGTCCGGCCGGATGAAGGTCAGCTTTATCTGGAGGATCAGCCGGTGCAGTTCGCCTCTCCGGCTGAGGCGGCCCGGCTGGGCATAGCCTGCATTTTTCAGGAATTGTCGCTCCTGCCGGACCTTTCCGTCTCGGATAATATCTCGATCGCCGATCCGCCCAAACATTTCGGATTGATCGATCGACGCCGGCAACGGCGAATTGCTGAGAAAGTCCTACGCCAGGTTGGCTGCCCGGACATTCATCCGGACGAGCGAGTCAAGGATCTTCCGCTCTCCCGCCAACAGATGGTCGAGATTGCAAAGGCGCTCGTTCGTAATCCGCGCCTCATCATCATGGACGAAGCCACGTCCGCTCTTACCGCGAGAGACGTGGAACAGCTCTACCGAATTATCCGTGAACTGCGCGACCGAGGCTTAGCGGTGCTTTACATCTCTCACCGTATGCCGGAGATCTCTGCTCTTGCCGATACCTGTTCGGTGTTCCGGAACGGCAAACATATCGACACCTTCCCGATGGCCAACCGGACGACGGAGGAGATCGTGCCGATGATGATCGGACGCGAGCTGGCCAAAGCTTATCCGGCAAAGATTGATACGAACGGCGCCTCGGTAACTCGAGTCGAGTCTGCTCAACAAAAACCTCAAGCCGGGCCTCTGCTGGAAATCAAGAACCTGACCTGGAGTAACGTTCTTCACGGCATTTCCCTTCAGCTTGCCCCTGGGGAGATCGTCGGCCTCGGAGGCCTGGATGGCCAAGGTCAAAGTGAACTTCTGCTGGCGCTGTTCGGTGTGCTCAGTGGGCTTGGGGGCGAGATTTTCATTGACGGCCGGCGCTTTGCGATCGAGCACCCGCGGCAGGCCAAGGCTCGGAAGATAGGCTTAGCGCTCATTCCCCAGGATCGGCAAACCCAGGGGTTGCTCCTGCCGATGTCAATTGAGGATAACCTGGTTCTCGCAGCGACGCCGGACCTCAGTAAATTCGGCATCATCGATCGAGGCAGAGAGCGGTCAGCTACTGATCAAGCTGTCGCTAAACTGCAAATTCGGGCCAATGACCTTGCCGCTCCGGTAAGAACACTATCCGGAGGCAACCAGCAGAAGGTCGTTATCGGCAAGTGGCTGCTGAAGAATCCAAGAATCCTGCTCTTGAACGATCCAACTCGGGGCATCGATGTCGGCACCAAACAGGAGTTGTACCGGTTAATGCGCGAATTGGCGCAGACCGGCATTGGCATTCTCTTTTATTCAACCGACTACGAAGAACTGATCGGCATGTGCGACCGGGTCGCAGTCTGTTATGGAGGCAAATTCGTTCGCGAACTTAGCGGGCCCGATCTGAACGAGCACAACTTGATTACTGCCTCGCTTAATCTGGGCGAAAGCAGTGCGGCAGCGAAGTCCAGCAGCAGGTCGCTCGAGACCAGCCGGCCGAAAACGTCAGCTTGGCAGAATCTCAACCGGTTCTGGAAACGCAACGCCGGACCGGCGCTCAGCCTCCTGGTGTTCGCCATCATGTTCATCCTGTTTGCCTCGCAGCAATCGAACGGGCTGTCCACGAACGTCTTGACATCCGTCTCCAACAAAGGCGCCGTTCTGGCGTATGTCGCCATTGCCCAAACTCTGGTGATTCTGACCGGTGGTTTTGATTTATCGGTCGGAATGATTATGACGATGGCCTCCTGTCTGGCTTCGGTCGTTTTGAACGGTTCACCTGGCCAGACCGCTCTGGGAGCCGTGGCGGTACTTGCGAGCGGGCTTCTTGCCGGGGTCATCAACGCCATGATCGTTGTTCTGGGCCGGATCCAGCCGATCATCGCAACCTTGGCGACCGGCGCGATCTATTTCGGGATTGCTCTCTGGTTGCGGCCCAGCCCGGGCGGCACCGTCAATGAAGATCTGAGCAATGCTCTGACGTACGACCTGGGGGGCGTCCCAACAACCTTCCTCCTGCTGTTGGCAACCATCGCGTTCGTCTGGTGGCCGTTTCGCAACTCTGTCCTCGGCCGCAATTGTTACGCGCTGGGATCTTCTGAACGAGCGGCCTACATGTCGGGTCTGGCTATTGGACGAGCTCGGTTTGCGGCCTATTCGCTTGCTGGGTTGCTGGCGGCGACCGGAGGCCTCCTGCTATCCCTCATCTCCCTGTCGGGCGAAGCGAGTGCAAGTCAGGGCGGCTTTTATACTCTGAACTCGATCGCAGCCGTCGCGATTGGGGGCACCTCTCTGTTCGGCGGGTCAGGAGGAATTATCGGATCGATTTGCGGCGCGCTGATACTGCGCACGATCAGTGATCTCCTTTTCGTCTTCAACGCTCCGGCACTCTGGCAGCCCTTGTTTCAAGGCTTTATCCTGCTGGGCGCAGTCTGTCTAGGGGCGCTTCGAGTGCTTCGCCGCAAAAACCAAATGGACGTCTTTCAGTGAACCGCATTTTTACAAAAGCGAATCAACCGATTCTCGCGGCGAGCGCTTGTATCCTGGTGATCCTGGCGATCGGGGCAACGATCAACCGCAATTTTATTTCACCCAACTACCTGTTGCAGCAATTAGAGGTGGCCTCGTTCCTCGGGATCATTGCCGGAGGCTCGATGCTAGTCATCCTGCTCGGGCACATCGATCTTTCCATCCCATGGACAATCACCATGGGAGCGATGATGGGAACGGCAGTCGCTCATGTTGAGGAGACGGCTGGACTGTTGCCTTTCCCGGTCGGCTTAGGCTGCGGAGCCCTGGTCGGACTAATTAATGGACTCGGCGTAGCGTGGTTGCGGGTACCTTCGATGATCTTCACGCTGGGGATGAACGCGGTCTTGCAAGGATTGGTCGTGCTTTATACCGGGGGAGCCGCGCCGGCCAGTCATGCGACGCAGTTGATGTCGATCCTGGCCGTCGATCGAACGCTCGGCATTCCCAATGCCTTGTTCGTCTGGATTGCGGTGTCAGCTGTGCTGATATTTTTGCTGCGGGGCACCCAGTTCGGACGGTACCTGTATGCGGTCGGTAACCGGGAGAGGGCGGCATACTTGTCGGGAGTCCCAACCCGGCTAGTGATCATCGGCGCTTTTGTCGCGAGCGGGATTACTGCTGCGCTGGGAGGCATCATGTTGACCGGTTACTCCTCGAAAGCGTATCAGGGCATGGGAGACGCCTATTTGTTACCGGCGATCGCGGCGATCGTGCTCGGAGGCACCAATGTTCTCGGGGGAAGCGGACGGTACGTCGGGACGGTGATTGGCGTTCTTTTGATTGTGCTCCTCCAGAGCATGCTCTCGGTCCTGCAGATGCCCGAAGCGGGCCGACAGATCATCTATGGAGGTGTGTTGTTAAGCATGCTGCTCATCTACGGAAGGGCCGCCCGCCTGCGCGAATAGCCGATTACTTTACCGCGGACAATTTCAGATCAACATTGGACTCCTCATGTCGTACGCCGATTATCTTCGCCTGAACCCGCAGGATCAGGTCGCCATTGCCTGCCGCGACCTTGAACCTGGCAGGCCACTGGAAAATAGCATTTGCCAGGATCTGATCCCGGCAGGCCACAAAGTCGCTCTCGCCACAATCGCGTCGGGTGAATCCGTTCGCCGTTACGGACAGATAATCGGCGTTGCCAGCCGAGCCATCGGTCCGGGACAACATGTGCATGTGCATAATCTCGCCATGGGCGAGCACGACCGGGATTACCGATTCGGAGACGAGTATGTACCGACTCAGTCCGACCCGGGGGTGACGTTTTCCGGCATCGTTCGCCCTGACGGCAGAGTGGCTACCCGCAACTATCTTGGTGTTTTGAGCTCCGTGAATTGTTCCGCCACGGTCGTGCGCGCAATCGCGGATACGTTCACCTATCGGCCAGAGTTGTTGGCCGAATTTCCCAACATCGACGGCGTCGTCGGACTCACCCACGGGACCGGCTGCGCGATGTCTGACGGCATTGGACTTCGCCTGCTGCGCCGCACCATCGCCGGGTATGCCCGTCACGTGAATTTTGCCGGAGTGCTGCTTATCGGGCTCGGCTGCGAATCGAATCAGATTCGGTCCCTGCTCAAAGCGGAAAACCTCGAGGAATCGGACCGGCTGCGCACATTTACCATTCAGGAATCTGGAGGGACCGCCAAGACAATTAAGATGGGTATGGATCTCATCAAGGAAATGGCTGTTTCAGCGGATCGAATAGCCCGGGCCCCGGTCTCCGCGAAGCACCTGGTTCTTGCCTTGCAGTGCGGAGGTTCCGATGGCTACTCGGGAGTAACTGCAAATCCGGCTTTGGGAATGGCAGTCGACCGCCTGGTTCGCGCCGGCGGAACCGCAATTTTATCCGAAACACCCGAGATTTACGGCGCAGAACATCTATTGGTCCGCCGAGCTGCGACCAGAGAGGTTGCGGAAAAACTCGTCGAACGGATCCGGTGGTGGGAGGAATATACGGCGCGAAATGACGCGACGATGGACAACAACCCGTCTCCTGGCAACAAGGCGGGAGGTTTGACGACTATCCTGGAGAAATCGCTCGGCGCTGCTGCCAAAGGCGGCTCAACCGGATTGATGCAAGTCTATGAGTACGCCGAGCAGGTCAAAACCGCCGGCTTAGTCTTTATGGACACGCCTGGGTATGATCCCGTTTCAGCGACCGGTCAGGTAGCGGGAGGTGCTAACCTGATCTGTTTCACCACCGGCCGCGGGTCTGCATTCGGCGCTAAACCGGCGCCTTCAATCAAGCTCTCCTCCAACAGCAAGACTTATCTTCGCCAAGTGGAGGACATTGATATCAATTGCGGTGAAATCCTCGACGGGACAGCGTCGTTACCGGATACGGGCGAAAAGATCTTTCGCAAAATCCTGGCGGTCGCTTCCGGCGAGAAAACCAAAAGCGAGGAACAGGGGTACGGTCAAAACGAGTTCGTGCCGTGGATTATCGGCGCGACAATGTGAAACCGAATTGGCCTTCCTCTCGCTGGGAAACGTTGAATTAGCTTGCCCCAGTGGTGCGACGATTTAGATTCCTAAAGGAGGCGATGTTCTATGAACCTGACAGTCACGAAAGTGGACGTTTGGGCCGCCCAAATCGAAGACAAACCCGGCGGCCTTGCGAAGCTTTTAGGAGCACTTGGTGGCGCGGGTGCCAACCTGGAATGCGTGGTTGCTCGGCGTGATCCCTCAAAATCTGGCAAAGGCGTTGTTTTTCTCACACCCGTCACGGGTGCTAACGTTCGAAAAGCCGCTAAAACAGAAGGGCTCGCACCTGCTGAAAAGCTTGCGACATTGAAAGTAGAGGGTGACGATGCGCCCGGTCTCGGGTCTCGGATCACCTCAGCCATTGCCGATTCAGGAGTGAACCTGCGCGGCGTATCCGGAACCGTCGTCGGCCGGAAGTTTGTGGTTTACCTTGGCTTTGATGGGAACGCGGATGCAACCAAGGCTGCTCGCACATTGAAAACCTTGGCTAGTGCGAAGCAGTCGGGAAAAAGGCGAAGCGCATAGCAGATAGCAAATAGCAAATGACGCGCTGACCGTCTGCGCCGGGAACGCCGATAGCTCCGGTAACACCGAAGGCGTAAAGAGCTTAGCCCAGGGTACTGGCTAATCCAATTTGGCGGTCGAGGAGCGACGCTGGTCACGGGGTTATCTGGTGCGCGCCGAAATAGGACGTGAGCGCCTCTGCGCGGCCCTCACGATCCGCCATGGCCACGTAGCCGTCGGGCCGCACGAGATAAACAGCATCGCGTTGCAGACCGCTCCCGCGCATATCCCGCCGCCAACCAAAAACGTGCAACGGCAATCGTCGCGGTTGACATACTGCCCGGAGCTCGGACCCGGCGTTGCCATAGACATGTACCTGCCAGTTCAACGATGTCAAAGGCTTGAAGTTGTCCTCGTCGAGCTCGTCGGAACCCGTCTTAACCCATGGCAAGCGATCCCCGCCGTGCAACTTTCCGGCGCGCCCTTGGCTCAGCGGGCTTGTGCGATAGTTCACCGCCGTTTGCGAGACGGTACGAAACATTAAACGTCGGGTCGCCCGGAATGCGAAAAGCGAAGGGATAAGGAACGGCACGATGTGCAGTCGCAATGCACGCGCGATCGCGCCTTCGCTCGTCACGCCGGTGAAAGCCTGATCAGTGGTCGCGACGAGCCGCCGAGCGAAGCCGATCCGTTCTGTTTCGTAGCTGTCGAGGATAGCCGGATTCGCCCGTCCGTGCTGGACCGACTCAAGTTTCCAGGCCAGGTTCACGGCGTCGCCAATGCCCGTATTCATGCCCTGTCCGCCGACCGGACTGTGAATGTGTGCAGCGTCGCCGAGCAGAAACTCGCGACCTTCGCGGAACCGTTCGGCGACCCGATGGTGCACGCGATAAGTCGAAAACCAGTTCACGCGCGCGACATCGATACGCATCCACTCGAGCACAGACTTGCTAACGTCGCCCCACGACAGATCCTCGGGCTGGTGCTCTGCGTCCTCGCGTACGGTGCCAACGAGTCGAGCGCGCCCCTCGCCCTTCAACGGGAACACGGCGAGAAAATCGGTACGGTCGAATGCAACGTGCACCTCGCCGTTCGCCGCCGTTCCGCTCGCTTCTACGTCGGCGACGTAAAACAGGTGGGTGTACGTGCCGCCGGGAAAGCCGATGTTGAGCGCCTCGCGGACAGCGGAATGTGCGCCGTCGCAGCCCGCCAGGTAGGCGGCCTCGCACATTTCCAGTTCTCCGCCGGCCCGCTGCAAGCGCGCGAGCACACGATCGCTCGCGTCCTCGAAGTGCAGCAACTCCGTGCGACGCTCGACCTGGACGCCGAGCTCGGCGAGCCGATCGATCAACAACCGCTCGTGCTCGTCCTGCGGAAAGACGAGCGCGTAGGGAAATGGACTGATGCCCACGCCCATGTCGCCAAATACTGCCCGTGCCACCTGCTGGCCTGCCACCCACAGATTCGCGGCGGCGACCCGCCGTCCACGCTCGATGACCTCGTCGGCGAGGCCGATCTGGCCGTACAACTCGAGGGTGCGCGCCTGCACAGCAACCGCCCGCGACGTTGTCCCCGCCTCCGCCGTCTTGTCGATGACCCTCACGCGCACGCCTAATCGCGTGAGCCACAGGGCCAAGACCAAGCCGGTCGGACCTGCACCGACGATCAGAACCTCAGTATCGAGACCCGACGGTGGATGCATATGTCTCCAGATCAAGGCTCACCGGGCTAATGTCAAAGTGGGTAGCCAATTGCGGAATGCGGATTGCGGAATGCGGAATGTGAATTCCAATCGCTCAATTCAGGAGATTCACGTTCCGCAAACCGCGATCCGCCATTGAAAAAATCACTCAGCCGAGCCGATCGCGCCTTCCTGGTAGGCCTTCTGTAAGATATAAAAAGCTTCCTTCTTCTCACCCTGGTCGGAGATGAGTCCCTTTCGATTGAAATAGTCTTGAATCCCAGGCAAGGGCCGGCGCGGTGAACGGAAATCCATCAGGATCCAAGGACTCATACCTCGCAACTGGCGAATACCTTTGAGCATACGCAGTTGGTGCTGGTAGAGATTGGCTTGATACTCTTCAGTCCAGCGTGTACCGGCATCGCCGTGAAGACCATATTTCGCGTCTCCCCCGAATTCGCTGACGATCAGCGGCTTATCGTAAGCGATCTTCCAGACGGTTTTCTCGGCGTCTTCCGGTTTGTGCTCATACCATCCGATGTACTCATTGAATCCAATGACATCGAGCGCTTCGCCCAGCGGGTCGTCGATGATCTTCGTCATGCCGTCCGTGCGCACCAAAAGGGCAGCGGCCACCAGGCGCGTAGGATCTTGCTCGCGAGCTTTTGCGGCCAGGGTTTTCAAAAACTGAACGCGGGCGGGTGTGATCGGCGTTTCGTTGGCTACTGACCATAATACGACGGATGCTTTGTTCCGGTCACGTCGTATCATTTCATGCAACTGCTGTTCCGCCTTGGCCAGCACGGCGGGATTGTCGAATTGAACGGCCCAATAGACCGGAATCTCCGACCAGACCAAGATTCCCAATCGATCGGCCAGGCGTGTCATGCGCTGATCGTGTGGATAGTGCGCTAAGCGGACAAAATTTGCGCCTAACTCCTGTGCCCAGCCAAGTAACGTGTTCGCATCCGCATCGTTGTACGCACGTCCGGTACGATACGGCGCCTCAGCATGAATGGAGATACCACGCAGAAAAATGGGCGAACCATTGAGAAGAATCTGGGTGCCACGTACTTCGACTGTTCTGAAACCAATCTCGTCTTCAAGCTCGTCCTGGCCGGCTCGGATATGTACCCGATAGAGTCGTGGATGTCCTGGTGACCAGAGCTCGAGGTTGCTGGCCTGGAACTGGAATCTCGCACGCCCATCTGTTCCCAAGCCGGCCGTTTCATTCACGTTCAGCTCGGGAATGCTCACGGTTATCTGCGTTCCGTTGGCCGCTCCTTCCAGGTGTACCCACCCCTCGATAGCGGTCTTGCTACCACGCTGCAGATGCAGGTCGAAATCATCAATGAATTGCTCCGGCACTTCGACGAGCGAAACATCTCGGGTGATGCCGCCGTAGTTCCACCAGTCCGTCTGCAGTGTAGGGATACCGTCGGCCAAGCGGGTGTCGTCGACTGCAATCACCACAAAATTCGCGCCATCTTTGAGGACGCGGGTCACCTCAGAATCGAACGGAGTAAATCCACCTTCGTGTTCGCAGATCTTCTGCCCATTCACCCAGACGTATGACCGGTAATTGGCGGCGCCAACGTGAAAGAACACCCGCTTCCCCGGTTTGCGCACGTATGAAAACTCCTTTTCGTACCACATGATGCCTTCGTAGAAGAACAGTGATTCGCGCTGGGTGTTCCAATCGCCAGGCACGTGGAGACTCGGTGATTTTTGAAAGTCATACTCTACCGGTTCACCGCCAGGCTCTTGTTTTCCGTTCTTGAAATACCCGTCGGCGCGCGGCTTACCGTGGAAGTTGTAAAGACCGGTCTCATACGGGTCCGGAATAGTATGCCAATCGCCGTTCAGGCTGATTGTTTGACGATGATCCAGATTCACTAAAACCATGGGAGAGGAAATGTTAGCGCTCGTTCCTTGAGCGAAGGTGCCCGGTGCAGCCACAAACCCCGAAAGGGTGAACCAGAAAAAGCGCAATATGCGACACGAGCACGACGGCAACATCAGGGAAGGTTCACACGTTTGTCAAAG
>Ga0209647_1004339_pt1 | contig 10699 bp, 8 predicted proteins | sample GraSoi_2013_60cm_FD_185827 | JGI IMG/M metagenome (GOLD analysis project Ga0209647, IMG submission 185827) | Grasslands soil microbial communities from the Angelo Coastal Reserve, California, USA - Sample 9_17_2013_60cm (SPAdes) (version 2) | ecosystem: Environmental > Terrestrial > Soil >...
CCGACCGCTATGCGATGCTGGCGGACGAGAACCGCATCAACATCCGCCTGGTGGCGCCGCCGCGCGGCCGCATCGTCGACCGCTTCGGCGCCATTCTCGCCGACAACCGCCCGACCTACCGGGTCGTGCTCGTGGCGGAGCAGGCCGGCGATATCGAGTCGACGCTCAACGCGGTCGGCACGCTGATCCCGGTGAGCGAGACGGACCGTCGCCGGGTGCTGCGCGACATTCGCCGCAAGCACAGCTTCGTGCCGGTGATGATCCGCGAAAATCTGAGCTGGGAGGAGATGGCGCGCATCGAGGTCAACACGCTGGAGCTGCCGGGCGTGTCGATCGAGCAAGGCCTCATCCGCCACTATCCCTTCGGCGACCCGGCTTCGCACGCCTTGGGCTATGTCGCCCCGGTCTCGGAAAAGGAGCTGACGGGCGACGATCCGTTGCTCGAGCTGCCCGACTTTCGCATCGGCAAGAGCGGGGTCGAGAAGGCGTACGACATCGAGCTGCGCGGCAGCGCCGGCACCAGCCAGGTCGAAGTGAATGCGTTCGGCCGCATCGTGCGCGAGCTGACGCGCGAGGAGGGCATCGCCGGTCAGGAGATGGTCCTCGGCATCGACATGGCGCTGCAGGATTTCGCCGCGCGGCGGTGTGCCGCCGAGAAGAGCGTAGCCTGCGTCCTGATGGATGCGTGGACCGGCGAAGTGCTGGCCATGGTCTCGAGCCCGGGCTATGACCCGAGCGCGTTTGCCGCCGGCCTGACCATGGCGCAATGGGTCGAGCTGCGCGACGATCCGCGCAATCCGCTCAGCAACAAGGCCGTCAGCGGCACCTACGCCCCCGGCTCCACCTTCAAGCCGATGGTCGCGCTTGCTGCGCTCGAGGCATCGGTGATCGCGCCGGATACCACGGTGGTGTGCCCCGGCTATTTCGATCTCGGCAACACCAAGTTCCATTGCTGGAAAAAGAGCGGTCACGGCAGCATGGATCTCCACAACGGGATCAAGCACTCCTGCGACGTCTACTTCTTCGAACTCGCCAAGCGTCTCGGCATAGACCGCATTGCCGCCATGGCCAAGCGCTTCGGGCTGGGCGCGACGCTCGGCATCGACATTCCCGGCGAGAAGGCCGGGCTCATTCCCACGAGCGACTGGAAGCTCGGCGCCACCGGCATCAGGTGGCAGCAGGGCGAGACCATCAGCTCCGGCATCGGCCAGAGCTATGTCTCCGCGACGCCGTTGCAGCTCGCGACCATGGCCGCGCGCCTCGTCACCGGCCGCGCCGTGGTGCCGCGGCTGCTGCGCGAGGCCGGCGTGATGACGGGCGACGGCCGCGGCAAAGCCGCCGACTTCCCGGCGGTGAAGGTTTCGCCGCGCGATCTGAGGCTGGTGCTCGAGGGCATGAACGCGGTGGTGAACGAACAGGGCGGCACCGCCTATGCCGCGCGCATCACCGAGCCCGGCATGCAGATGGGCGGCAAGTCCGGCACCTCGCAGGTGCGTCATATCAGCCAATGGGAACGCGAGCACGGAATACGCAAGATCAAGGATGTGCCCTGGAAGGATCGCGACCACGCGCTGTTCATCTCGTTCGCGCCGGTGAGTGCGCCGCGCTATGTCTGCGCCGTCATCGTCGAGCATGGCGGCGAAACCGGCGGCGGCGGCTCGGCCGTGGCCGCGCCGATCTGCCGCGACGTACTGCTGGAGACGCAGAAGCGCGATCCCGCGCGTCGGGTGCCGGACCATCCTTTCGGCACGGCAACCACCGTCGCGCAAGGGTAAGCGGGCGCGCGATGTACCAGCTGCTCGACAGCCGCCCGCAGCAGACCCTTCCCGAGAAGTTGTGGAACATCAACTGGGGCTTGGTGTTTCTGCTCGCCGTCATCGCCGGCATCGGCTTCGCCATGCTCTATTCCGCCGCCAACGGCAGCTGGCAGCCCTGGGCAGGCAAGCAGGCGATCCGCTTCGGCGTCGCGCTTGTCCTCATGCTCGGAGTGGCACTGGTCGACCTGCGCTTCTGGCTGCGATATGCCTCCGCCTACATCTTCTACGGCGTCGCCGTCGGGCTGCTCCTTCTGGTGCAACTCCACGGCCATCTCGGCATGGGCGCGCAGCGCTGGATCGACCTCGGCGTGATCCAGCTGCAGCCATCGGAGGTGATGAAGGTCGCCCTGGTGCTGGCGCTGGCGCGCTATTTCCACTCGCTGTCGCCGGAGGAGATCGGCAACCCGCTCTGGCTCATTCCGCCGGCGCTGCTCGTGCTTGGGCCGGCGATCCTCGTGTTGAAGCAGCCCGATCTCGTCACGGCGATGATGCTGATCCTGGCCGGCGGCGCCATGTTCTTCCTGGCCGGGGTGCGCTGGTGGAAATTCGCCATCGTCATCGTCGGCGGCGCGAGCGCGGTGCCCATCGCGTGGCGCTTCCTGCGCGACTACCAGAAGAACCGCATCTATACGTTCCTCGATCCGGAGAACGACCCCTTGGGCGCCGGCTACCACAGCCTGCAGTCGAAGATCGCCATCGGCTCCGGCGGCTTCTTCGGCAAGGGCTTCATGCAAGGCAGCCAAGCGCATCTCTCCTTCCTGCCGGAGAAGCAGACCGATTTCATCTTCACCATGATGGCGGAGGAATGGGGGCTCATGGGCGGGCTGTTGCTGCTCGCGCTCTATACCCTGGTCTTCGTCTATGGCTACGCCATCGCCTTCCGCAGCCGCAGCCAGTTCGGCCGGCTGCTCGCGCTCGGCATCACCGTCAACTTCTTCCTCTACGTCTTCATCAACACGGCGATGGTCATGGGGCTCATTCCCGTGGTCGGCGTGCCGCTGCCGCTCATCTCCTATGGCGGCACGGCGATGCTGACGGTGATGTTCGGCTTCGGCCTGCTCATGAGCGTCTACGTCCATCGCGACACGCGCATCGGCCGCTTCGGCGAGGCCGAATATTGACCGTCACGGCCCTCGACAAACCGGCCGCGCCTTGTTATAGACCCGCCTCCTCGCGCGGCGGGGCGCATAGCTCAGTTGGTAGAGCAGCTGACTCTTAATCAGCGGGTCACAGGTTCGAGCCCTGTTGCGCCCACCAAATTATCCAGAGATTTCAATTAGACCGGACCGCCCGAGCTGACCTTATTCGGCGGAACGGATAAATAAGGGAAAACGCTCTCTCCGGGGCGGCTCTTCCCCGCGCTCGCCGAACGAACAGGGCCCTCGGGGCCGCGCCGTCTCCTGCCGGGAGAGCTGGAGACCGGCGCGTGAGCCGCGCGGGTTCGTTCGGCTTCACATACGCCACGGTCAGCGGGTTCACATAGATTGCGCCAGAGTCCGTCGCCGGTTCAACGAAGCGCATGGGGTGTGCTCCTGAAGATGGAGGCAGGGTCGCACCTGCTCCGCCGACGACAAGACCTGGCTCAGCGACGGCGACGCGGCCTATCCGCGATAATCTTGTGTCCATGCGGGGTCCGGATTGATGTAGCCCGCCGGTTTGATGGTTTCGCTGTCGCGATCGCGGATCGCCGACGCCGTGCGCCCGTCCGTCGCGCCGCTCTGGGCGCAGCCCGCCAGCAGCCCGGCGACCACCGCAATCGCGAACGCTGCCGTCGCCCGTGCGCCACACGCGCGGCGCGACGCCATCCAAAACGCTTTCTTCTGCGGTCCACTCATCATCGTATCTCTCTCCATGCCGTTATTTGTGACAGCGGACGTACCCGCCACGGTGAGTGAGGGGAGGTGTCATCACCGTGGCGGGCATCGCCTCAGGGCAACGGCCCCGATGCGTGGAAGATCGCTCCTTCCGCGCCACATGACTTTGCGGCGATTGCGCCGATGACCGCGGCCTTGCGCCAATACCGCCGCGCTCCGATCCGCCGCATGCCGGACCAGATAGCCTCGGAAAGCATGCGGCGAGCCGACTCTTAATCAGCGGGTCTGAGGTTCCAGCCCTGGTGTGCCCGCCATTTTGTAATGCAAGCATGATTCTTCTCTGTCGCCGGGCGACAGAATCGCGCCTCGGACCGGCCGTGCACGCGCTGTGCATACCGGCACCGGTTCGCAGTCGGTGATCCCAGCGACCGCCCCGTTTCGAAGCTGCCGACCCGAGCCTCATCGACAACGAGCACGCCGTCATTATTCACGGCGACGCGGCCGCGAACGACGGCCGAGCGGCTGCAGCGCTCCCTCCTGCGAAAGGGCTCGACATGCGGTTGTTCCTTTCGGCGTTTGCCCTGATTGCATCGACTGGCAAAGTCCAAGGGCAAGCACCTCACGTCGCGCGTGCCGTCGGAAAGGAACCGGCACAGCTCCGGGATCTGCTCACCTGCCTGCCTGCTCAAGCGTCGAAATAGCCTGCACCGCCCGTACCCCGGGCGCGTTTGCAACGCGAGCCGCCGGCTCTTCACGCGTCGTTGAGCAAGAGCGGGCCAATCGAAGCAGTACAGGTCAAGTCATTTTCGGAGGGATTGATTACATTCGTTTTGAACGATGTCGACAATCCTGTCGCAAGCAAAGCGCAATCTGGAGTGAGGCATGAACCGATACCGCTCAATCGGAATGGATTGCAAAGAGCAGCGGTCGTCTGAGGTGCGAGGGCGCCGTGGAAGGTTGAGCGGAATGCTCGCCGTCGCGGCCATTGCCGCGTCGCTGATGACCGGCTGCGCAGAGAACTCTGCTACAGCCGGGCGGTCGGCGTCATCGGATGGATCCGGCGGCAGCAACCCGCCGGCCTCCGACTATCCGGATCCGTATCATTACCGCTGTACGGGCGCGTGCATAGAGGATTTTTGACAGCGGACAACGAGGATGAAGCTGATGCTCAGATATATTTCGAACGCTATCCCGGCTTTCGCGGACTCGGCGCTTCCGCCGCGTCGCGCGCTATCGCCGTCTCGCAGGATGTCTGCGGCGAGGACGACCGCAGCGATGCTCGCCACCGCGCTTTGGCTTGGCGCCTGCGCCGGCGCGGACTATCGGCCCGTGGTCGACATGCGCGGCCATACCGAGGCGCAGTACGATCGTGACCTTGGCGAATGCCAGCAGACGGCGCGCACCACGCGCAATAACACCAAGGAAGCCGAAAATGCCGGCATCGGCGCCGCCGCCGGCGGCGCCGGCGGCGCCGTGCTCGGCGCGATCGGCGGCAACCCTCTGCTGGGCGCCGGCGTCGGAGCGCTCGCCGGGTTGGTTGGCACCGGCGGATATGAGGAGGCTACGACCGAGAAGCGCGAAGAGAAGATCGTCAAGAATTGCATGCGCGACCGCGGCTACTCCATTCTCGGCTAGGTCGGTGAGGTTCATGGCACGACAACCACCAATGAAACGCGGACAAGCCGTCGAGCTTCGCAAGGCGCGACCGAAACAGAGGCTTGCATTGCTGCTCTGCTGCTCCGTTGTGATCGGCTTCGCGCAGGCAGGGTGCGCCGAGACGGATCAAGGCGCGTCCGGAGCGGATCAGAGTATGGCCGGAATAGCGCCGCCGGACTCCCCGCCGGCTCCCGAGCAAGCGCAAGAATTGGACCAGCTCGTCGCGCCGATTGCGTTGTACCCGGACGCGCTGGTCGCGCAGATCCTCGCAGCCTCGACCTATCCAGCCGAGATTGTCGAAGCGGAGCGATGGGTGCAGGCGCATTCCAGCTTGAAAGGAGATGCGCTTGCCCAGGAAGTAAACAAACAGTCCTGGGATCCCAGCGTAAAAGCGCTCACGCAGGTTCCGGCGGTTCTGGCAAATATGAACAAGAACCTGTCGTGGACGTCGGCGCTGGGCGATGCCTACGAGAATCAAGCGCAGGACGTCCTCAACGCGGTTCAGGTGATGCGTCAGCGAGCGCAGCAGGCGGGCAACTTGAAGAGCACCGCGCAGGAGACGGTCACGACCGAGGGACAGACGGTCGTCATCCAGCCGGCGAGCCCCGACATTGTTTACGTCCCGGAATACGATCCCTGGCTCGTCTACGGCCCTCCGCTGGTGGAATATCCAGGCTGGGCGCCCTATCCGGGCCTCTTCCTTGCGGAACCGGGGTTTGCCTGGGGCTTAAGCTTCGGCATCGTTGCCGGCTATGGCTGGGGATGGCACCATTGGGGGGCCAACTGGCACGACCACAGGCTCGACTTCGATCACCATGCCTACATCTCTCGGAGCAGAACCTTCGTCGGCCGCGGCGACGCGTTCCATGGAGGCGATTTCGCTCACGGCGGCGGATTTCATGGCGGCCCTGTCCACGGCTTCGCGGGACGGCCTGATCAGCGTGGCATCCATTCCGGCGCGTTCAGCGGTTTCGATCATGGCGGCGTCGCGAGAACCTACTCGTCCCGCGGCGGGTCGAGTGTCGGCGGCTTCCATGGTGGCTTCGCCGGAGGTTTTCATGGCGGTGGCTTTCACGGCGGTGGGTTCCATGGTGGTGGCGGAGGCCATCGATAGTGCGCTGCCATTGTTATTGGCGTCACCGCTGCTCTGAGGAAAAACCATGCGTCGCATGACTCTCACGTTCACGAAATATGCGGACCGCGGGCGCGCCGCAGCCGTTGCAATGGGCATGATCGCGTTGCTGGCCCAACCTGGCTTCGCCGGGCAAGCCCCCCACGAGACTTTCTCATCGGCAGAAGCAGCCAGTCACGCCCTCTACCTCGCCGTACAAAAGCAGGACGAGCAGACCATCACGGCAATCCTCGGCGCTGAAAAGGATCTCGTCAGCGCTGGCGACGAAGCTCTGGACAAACTCGAGCGCGAGCGGTTTGCGCAGAAATATCGAGAGATGCATCGCCTCGTGTCGGAGCCCGATGGCCATACCGTTCTCTACATCGGCGCGGAGAACTGGCCTTTCCCGATCCCGCTCGTCGCGCAGAACGGTGCCTGGCGTTTCGATGCGGATGCCGGACGGGAGGAAGTGCTGTGGCGGCGGATCGGCCAGAACGAACTCACCGCGATCGAAGCCTGCCATGCTCTCGTCGCAGCGAAAAGACAGGACAATGCCAAGCCACCCGCCGGCGACGCCGATATCCCGGTCGCTGCGCTGCTGGCGAGTGTGCAGAAGGGCAAATCTTCCCAGCTGTTCCACGGCTACTACTTCCGCATCCTCGCGAGCCGGACGACCGGTGGGCCGCGCTCGGCCAACGGCCCCGTCGCCGACGGAAAGCCGGGTGGCGGTGTCGCCTTCATCGCCTATCCGGCTTCGTACCGATCATCTGGCGTGATGACGTTCATCGTCGACGGAGACGATGTCGTGTACGAAAAGGATCTTGGTCCCGACACGGCGAAGCTGGCACGAGCGATGACCGACTACAGCCCCGATCCCACCTGGTCGGTCTCTAACGATGAACCCTAGGCCCGACCGAAGCATGCCCTCTTGATGGTGTCGCCAATGCGAATCTCACCCTTGTCCCTCATCCAGTCCCTGCGACCGCAATCGACAACGCCGCCCATCGCCATAGCCCTTGTCTTGGCGGCCTCCTCGCCGGCGCTTGCCCAGAACTACCCGACTTCCGGCGGCGTGGCGGCGCCGCCGGCGCGCGAGGGCAACATCTATGATCATAAAGATCATCAACCGACGGAAGCTGATGTGGCTGGAACCGCATCGCCTTCCCCGGGCGCCAAGCGGCAGGTCGAGGACGAAGTCAAGGCGCTGTTGCAGCAGACCGACAGGCTCGACAAGCAGTCGGAGCAACAGGACCAGGATTATCCCAGCGGTTCTTCGACCGGGCCGAAAGGCGGGCAGTGATCCGTACACGTCGGTAGTCTCTCGGCCAGCGCGCTAGGTCAGACGAACCGGTCACCGGACGTCGCGACAGGGCTGCATGCGATGCCGGTGCGAGCCGGCGGCGCGTTCCTCGCGAGACGCTTCTATTGATGATCGTCGCGGGTCGGGAGACTGGCTGTCGTGGGCGCAGCGGGCGGCTCGTCGTCTTTCCAGCCGCCGCCGAGGGCATTGGTTAGGCTAACGAGCGCTTGCATATGGGCAATGCGGTCCTGCGCCAGGAGGTCGTCCGCCGAGAACAGCGCATTCTCGGTGTTGAGGACCGTCAGCAGGTCGACGCTGCCGACGCGGTATTGGGCCTCGGCGACCTGGTAGGCCCTCCGTGCCTGGGCCACCGCAATTTCCTCGGCTGCCTGCTGCTCCGCGGTCCGCCGCGTCGCGGCGAGTGCGTCCTCGACATTGCTGAACGCCGCCACGACCGCCTTGCGATAATCCCAAAGCAGCTCCTCGTATCGCGCCTTGGTGAAGGCGAGCTGTCCCTCGAGCTGGCCTCCCTCGAAGATCGGCTGAGTGACCGATGCGGCGAGAGTGTAGATGCCGGTCCCCAGGGACAGGAACCTCGACACCGCCAGGCTCTGGAAGCCGCCTTCCGCGGTCAGCGACACGCTGGGGAAGAACTGCGCGCGCGCCACCTTGATGTTGGCATTGGCCGAGACGAGCTGCGCCTCCGCCTCGCGCACATCCGGACGGCGCTCCAGCAGCTCCGACGGCAGCCCCGGCGCGACCGACGGCGCCGACAACGGCGCCAGCGAGCGCGCGGCAAGCTTCACTTCGTCCGGCGGCTCGACCAGTAGGATCGCCAGCGCGTCAAGCGCCTGGGCGAATTGCTGCTCGAGCGGCGGAATGGCCGCGCGCAGCCCGGCGACGACCGTTTCCTGCTGGGCGACGTCGAGATCGGAGGCCGTGCCGACCCGCCGGCGCCCGAGAATGATCGCCAGCACGTCCTCGGCATTGGCGAGGTTGTCGCGCGCGACCTGCAGCCGGTCCTGGAGGCCGAGCGCCAGGAAGTATGTTGTCGCCACGCCGGAGACCACGCTCAGGGTGACGACCTCCTCGTCGTAGCGAGTGGCGACGGCCGTGGCCTTGGCGGCGGTCAATGCCGCGGCGTTCTTGCCCCAGAAATCGATCTCGTAGGAGGCGCTGACCGCCGCGGTGTAGGTCGAATAATGGATCTGGGTGCGGGCAAATGGCGTTGAGATCTGTTGCGTCGCGGCGCCGCCAGTGGCCGCGATCGACGGCAGCAGCGGGGCGCCGGCGATGCGCGCCTGGGCGTCGGCTTCCCTGACCCGTGCGGCCGCCGCGCCGAGATCGGCATTGGCCCGCTGCGCCTCGGCCATCAGCGCATTGAGCTCGGTCGAGCCGAAGCCCTGCCACCAGTCCGGCGCCGGCCATTGAGCGACCTGCGCGGCGTCGCCTTCGCGCCATCCGGCGGGCGTCGCGGTCTCGGGGTGCCGATAGTCGGGACCGAGGTGGCAAGCGCCGAGCGTCACGGCGGCGGCCACGAGAGCAATCGTGCTCGCGCCTCGCATCGAGCGCCCGCTCATGGCGACCGTGTCGCGCCGTTACTGTGGATCTCGACCCGGCTGCCTTCCGCGAGGTTGACGGTCGGATTGAGGACGACCTGCTCGCCGTTGGTAACGCCCTCGCTGGCCTCGACCTCGGTACCCAGATCGCGCACGACGGTGATTTTTTTGATATGGACCTTGCCGGCCTCGACCGCGGCGACCTGCAGGCCGTCGCGATTGAAGATGATGGCGGCGCCGGGGACGACGAAGGACGGCGACCGCCGCGGGATCTTGAGCTCGACGGTGCAGTAGATTCCCGGCCTCAGCAGCCCGTCGGGATTGGGCACGTCGATCTCCGTCAAGAGTGTGCGCGTGCCAGGCTGCAGCGCATCGGCGATGCGCGTCACCTTGCCGGGAAAGTCGTGGCCGGGGATTTCCGGCACATGCACGACCGCATCGACGCCGGGCGTCAGGCCATAGGCGTTGTCTTGCGGCACATAGAGCTGAACGCGGATGACGTTGCCATGGACCATGCTGAAGAGCGCGGTGCCGCTCGCCGCGTCCGCTTGGACGAGGCTGCCGACGTCGATGTTCCGCTGTGTAACGACGCCATCGAACGGGGCAATGACCTGCTGATACGCCTTCGTCTGGCCCAACACCGTCAACTGGGCTTGCTGCGCTTTGATGGCGGCTTGCGCCACCGCCGCCGCATGTTGCTGGGCCACATAGTTGAGGCGATCGGTATCGGCCTGCTGATGCGACGTGTAGCCTTGCGGAGCAAGCGCTGCCGAGCGCGCCGCGGTGATGCGCGCGAGCTCGAGATTCGCGGTCGTCTGGCCCAGCGTTGCCTCGTTCTGGGCGAGCGTGGCCTGTGCTTGCCTGATCTGATCTTCGATCTCGGGAGCGGCGATCTGGACGAGCAGATCTCCCGCCTTGACCTGCGATCCGATGTCGACAAGGCGCTTCGCGATATAGCCGCTGGCGCGGGCATAGATGTTGGCCGTCTCGAAGCCGAGAGTCGTCGCCGGCAGAGAGACGACGATCGTGTCGCCGCTGGCGCGGACTACGTCGACCTGGACCGTAGGAACGAAATCGCGCAGCGCCTGATTGGTCGCCGTTACCTGCCGATATTGCTGGTAGTGCTGCCATATCCCGATCGCGAGCGATCCCAGGAGAATGGCCAGCACGCCGAGGCCGAACAGTCGCCGGCCGACTTTGCGGCCTGACCGACGCAGCGCCGGCGTTTCTCGTCCGGGCGCGGGTTCCAAGGCGATCGGCGGCCTCTCCGGCGGGACTTGCCGCTCGTCGGGCATCAGCCGATCTCCGCGAAGACACCATGCGCGGGCTTGCCGTCATTGCCCTTGCGCAGCAGGGCGAAGAGGTAGGGCACGACCAGCAGCGTCGTCGGGGTGGCGAAGAGCAGGCCGCCGATGACGGCACGCGCCAACGCGGCGTTCTGC
>Ga0209647_1004340_pt1 | contig 10696 bp, 3 predicted proteins | sample GraSoi_2013_60cm_FD_185827 | JGI IMG/M metagenome (GOLD analysis project Ga0209647, IMG submission 185827) | Grasslands soil microbial communities from the Angelo Coastal Reserve, California, USA - Sample 9_17_2013_60cm (SPAdes) (version 2) | ecosystem: Environmental > Terrestrial > Soil >...
TAGACACCCGGGCTCAGGAACAGAACAAGCCGATAGTCGGCCTTCAGTCCATACGCCAATACATCGCCGCAGGTTGGGACAACCTCACGCGTTCCATGACGGACTGCGCGTCGGTGGTCGATCCCAAGATGAAGGTCCACCCCGTAATCTATCTTCCAGCGGGACTCGCCGCTCCGCCCGCCGTTGAAAAACTTCATACCGCGTGTAACGTTGACATTGAGCACCTGCCCAAGCCAATTCATCAACTTGGCGAAATCGACACCAGCGCAATCCATCCTCACGGTTTGCTCTATCTGGAGAACAAGTACGTGGTGCCCGGCGGACGCTTCAACGAAATGTACGGCTGGGACAGCTACTTCATCATCCTGGGACTGCTGCGCGACGGCCGGATCGACCTCGCCCGTGGCATGGTCGAAAACTTTTTCTTCGAGATTGAAAACTACGGCGCTCTGCTGAACGCGAACCGAACCTATTATCTGACGCGTTCCCAGCCGCCCTTTCTGAGTTCGATGGTACTGGCCGTCTATGACGCCGAAAAACAGGCAGGTCACGCCGACCCCGCATGGCTGGCGCGAGCATACGGGTATCTGGAGAAGGACTATTCCATGTGGACTCGTGATCCGCATCTTGCCGGCACAACCTCGCTTGCGCGTTATTACGATTTTGGCGAGGGCCCGCCAGCCGAGGGCCTGCAGGACGAAGGCGGTTTTTACCGCAAGGTGGTCAGCTACTTCATGGTTCATCCCGAACAAGCGGATCACTATCTGGTAGAACAAGGTTCGCGTGAGCATGGTCGAGCCCAAGGTGCTGCCGCCCCAGGGTCAAGCTATGGCATCACGGTCTGCGATGTCTCGACGACCATGGCAAACCCGGCGTGCGAGCCTCAGCATGAGGTTCGTCTCAGCGCTGACTACTACAAGGGCGACCGCTCCATGCGCGAATCCGGCTTCGACATTTCCTTCCGTTTCGGATCATATGGCTCGGCCACTCATCACTACGCTCCCGTCTGCTTGAACAGCCTGCTTTACAAGACGGAAACCGACATGGATCAAATCAGCGTGAAGATCGGCAAGGAGTCCGAAGCGAAGACCTGGAGAGCGCGAGCGGAGAAGCGCAGGAGTCGCATACAGCAATATCTCTGGGATGGAGACCGTGGTTTCTTCTTCGACTACGACTTTACCAGCGGCAAGAAATCGAGCTATCGCTATCTCACCACGTATTACCCGCTGTGGGCGGGCCTTGCGACGCCAGAACAAGCCGCTGCCGTCGCAAAGAACCTGCCCGTCTTCGAGCAGCCCGGAGGCTTGGCCATGAGCCCCGAAAACTCCGGCGCGCAATGGGATTACCCTTACGGCTGGGCTCCCGTTGAAATGCTCGCCATCCAGGGATTACGGCGTTACGGTTACAACGCCGAAGCCGATCGCCTTTCGTATAAGTTCTTGTCCACAGTGATCGAGAATTTTCAGCGCGACGGCACCATACGGGAAAAATACAACGTGGTCACCCGCTCGTCGGAATCCCCGGTGACCGTGGGATATCAGGAAAATGTTGTGGGCTTCGGCTGGACCAACGGTGCCTTTCTCGAACTACTGCACGCTCTGCCAAAAGATGCCGTGGAGAAGCTGGCACCCTAAGCGAGTGAGTCAATAAGTAAGATGGAGAGACGGACGTCTCGCTCGCCGGGCGGGGACGCCCGGCGCTCTACCAACAAATTTGTTACGGCAACAGAGCTTACGGATGTGAATCCTGCTTGGTGCTCAGTTGCTCCGAAATCTTCAACTCCGTCTCGGCTTCTTCCTTCCTACCCATGTCGCGGTACGTCTGGCCGAGCAGATGATGGGTGATGGCATTGTTTGGGTCCATGGCAGCCGCGCGCCGCAGCGCCCGCACCGCGAGTTCGAACTCGCCTTTTTTTTCCAGAACCTTGCCCATCAAAATGTACGGACCGGTCGAGGTAGCGTCCAACCAGATCGACCGCTGCAACAACCGTTCGGCGTCATCATATTTCTGAATTCGCGAATAGGCGTCGGCCAGCTTGTAGTAAGCATTGGCGTTCGCGGGATTCAGGCTCAGTTCTTTCTGGAACTGCTCGATCGCCTCGGGAACGCGCGATTTATAGAGATACAACTCCCCGAGCATCAGGTGCGCCCCAGGCAGCTTTGGATCGAGCGTCGTGGCCTTCTGTGCATACTCTTCCGCCACCGGATCGAATTCCTGCCGCAGCAGCATGCGTGCAGTAAACAGGTACCCCGCCGCCGAATCCGCCGGCACATCGAACATGTGCGCAAAAGCAATGCGCGCCCTGGCGTAATCCTTGGTCTGGATGTAGCAGATCCCGAGAATGTAAGCCGCATCCACATTGGCGCGGGGAAACCAGGTCTGGACTTTCTCAAGGTAGGGGATGGCGTCCGCCGGCCGGCCGGCGAGGTAATAAGAAAGGCCGAGCAACTGAATCGATTCGCTGTCTTTGGGGTCCTCGGATTGGGCTGTCTTCAGGTACTCCGCCGCTCTCAGGTAGTCACCTTTTTTGTAATATGCCGCACCGAGTTCCCGGGCGATGTTTTTTGGCGCCGGGATTTTTGCCGCCAGACTTTGCAGCTCCGCAATCGCCTCGTCGTACTTGCCCTGGCGAAGCAGGAGTTCAACCGAGGCAAACTCGGAGGGCGGGGAAGAGGTTGAGGAGGGAGAAAGTGGCTTCGCGTCCTGCGCCTCTTGTCCCGCGCAAGCCATCGCGACAAGAAGAAAGGCCAGCAGAGGTTTGGGCACAGATATCAAAAACTCACCCGGAAGATATGCGTCGATTAGAACACAAAAAAGAGGGAGTCTGAATCAGACTCCCTCAGAGAAACTTTCCTTAGGTCAGGTCTAGAAATCGAACCGCAATGCAAACTGGATCTGACGCATCGGGTAACCAAACTGAAGGCTGGTGATCTTGCCGTCGTTGGTGCCGGTGCCGTCGATCGTGGTGTTGGGATTTGCGTAAGCCGCGTGGTTGAACAGGTTGAAGACATCGGTGCGGAACTGCACATTGAACCGCTCGTAGACCGGGAACTTCTTCACGATCGACAGGTCAGAGGTGAAAGCCCGCGGTCCATGGAACGAGTTGCGCCCGATATTACCCAGGTGCCCTTTCGTCGGATCGGCAAAGGGGCCGCCTGGATTCGCCGTGATGTCCGGAACTGGCGTGTAAAACGTCAGGTTATGGTTAGCCAGGTTAATATGCCCTGAGACTCCGGTGTGGAATGAACCGGTGCCCTTGTCGGGACGGCAGACGCCCACATCCTCTTCACTGCCGCATTGCGAAAATTGGGGAGTCCAGGGCAGACCGCTGCCCCAGGAGGTGCTGTTACTCACCGTCCATCCACCGACCACGTAGTCGAGCACACGGCCGCTATCACCCATGAACTGTTTGCCTTTCCCGAAGGGCAGTTCGTAGACCGGGCTGAAGACCCACATGTGATCGCGGTTGAAGTCCACCGGACCCCACGCGATCTTGTGATCGATCGCATAGTAGTTGCTGTCATAGCCGCTGGCGTGAGAATAGGTGTAGTGAGAGATGAATTGCAGGCCCCTCGCGAACCGCTTCTCCACCTTCACCTCGAACGCATTGTAGGTGCTGGCGGCGTCATTGCCGTAGTAGTTGCCCAAGCCGTACGTAATTCCAGTGCAAGTATCGGTCGCCAAGATAGGCCTGCAGAGTGGGCGGCGCAGGTTCTGGGAGTAGGTTTGGCAAGGTCCAGGCGTGCACGTGAGGGGATCAATGACGCCATATAGCGCCATGGAAGGCGGATTCACGTCGTAATTCGGCCCGTTGCCCGCGAACCCGTGCGTGCCCTTGCTTCCCACATAAGCAACTTCCAACGAAATGCTGTTGGTCAACTGACGCTGAACCGTGACGTTATAAGCATCCACCCGTGGCAGAGCCTGTTTAGGCGGCCGGATGTGCACGCCGCTGATCGTGCCGCCGAGGGAACTGAACGGAAAGATTCCGTTGGAGGGAATTGCGGGAAAAGCAGTTGCCGGATCAATACCGGGAACCGAGTTCGGCCCGTTGTCCAGAGTGAAAACCGGGATCCTATTACCAAACGCCCCAGCAAAGCCGGACGGCGGGAAGTTACTGGCATCGTAGTTCTGTTTCAGCAATACCGGCAGGTTTTGTGTGACTGTATGTCCGAAATTGGAACCGAACACGCCGATGTCGTAGCTGCGGCCGTAGCCCATCCGAACTACGGTTTTCGGGGTCGCCTGGTACGCGATTCCCAAGCGGGGCGCAAATGCGTGCCAATCATTTTTGACATTGCCGTTGGAGCCAATCCCGCCATAGCCAGCGACGCGGATGGCGCCCGTTCCGCCGAGGTCAGTAATATTGGCAAAGCCTCCGCCGCCCTTCGCATTGACGGTTTCGGGGAAGTAGATTTCCCAGCGCAGCCCAAAATTGAGGGTCAGCCTGGGCGTTGCTCTCCACGTATCCTGCCCGTAGAAGAACCAGCGCTTCTGCCGTTCTGCGGGAGGGGGGACAGCGGGGTTATTGACATAACGCACCAAGCGGGTGACATCGCCCAGCAGAAAAGTGGCCAAATCCAGACCGTTGCCTCCCGGAACCTGTACTCCCGGTATACTGGTGAAATCCGCCGTTGCTTCGGGGCTAAAGTTGTACTCCCCGGTTCGGTTGTTGTCGCTCGGGATTCGAAGGTTCAGCGCGTAGCGAATATCGCCGCCAAACTTGATAATGTGGTTGCCTTTGGTTTTGGTCCAATTGTTCACAAATTGGACCTGCTGCTCGCTTTCCGTCAGTGGGCAATTGCAACGAGCGGGGCCAAGGCCGTCGCCGAAGCTGGAAATTACGCAGCCGGCACCGCCATTGTTGTCAGTGCAACCCTGGCCCACGATCGGATCACCGCCCAGGGAAAAGAAACCCAGACCCGCGGTTTTCGGATCGCTCGGATTATTGGCACCGGGGATTCCGAACGCTGTCATGGGAGCGCCGCCGTCCGGCTTTTGCGTTATCGGATTGTACTTGAACCAGCCGAAGCGGACATCCGTCAGTAATGTGCTGCTGATCGTTTTGGTCAGTCCGGTGGATAAGCTGTAGTTGTGGGTGATGGAACTGCCTGCCAAACCTGGAGCTGAGTCGCCTCCGCCGTTGCCCGGTCCCCCCATTTTGCCAAGCAGGGGTGTGCCTGACAGTTTGAAATAGTCGAGACTGAATCGCCCAAACACATTGATGCTCGAAGTCATGGAGTAGTCGATGCGGGTATCGAAGCTGTTTTGGGTTAGCGGACCGGAACCGGAACCTACAAAGTTATTCTCAAGAGTGTTCGGCTGCGCAAGAGGAAGCGCCGCTAGGACGTTCATCGCTGCGGGGGATACGAAACTCTTGTAGCCATTCGCGGTGGCCAGCGCCAGAGTCAACGGAATCCAATTTTGTTGACTTGAATCATTGCAAACCAAAAACTTGTTAACAAGATCAAAGTGGTTGCCTCCAGCGCCACAAAAGGGCGTGCGTCCAGCACCTGATGAATCGCCAGTAAGGGGATCATAAATCTTACCTCCGCCAGTTGTTGTTCCAAAATAGTCGTTCAGATTGCAGAACCCGGTAGGGTTGCTCGGGTTGCATGTCGATAGAACGGTTGACGTCGGCATGGTGAAGCGGCCACTGATGCCTTTGGACTGCCGAGTGCCCTGGTAGTCGGCGAAATAGAACAGCTTATTCTTGATGACCGCACCGCCAACGGTGCCACCGAACTGCTGCCAGCGCGAGTGTGGAAGAGCCACCCCGGGATCTTGCGTAAATGGATCACGGGCCTGTAGGGCGTCCGTGCGGCGGAAATAGAATCCGCTGCCGTGAATGTCGTTACTGCCTGACTTCGTCTGCGCCGTTACCACGCTGCCTACTGCCTTGCCAAACTCGGCGTCGTAGTTCTGCAACGCGACTTTGGCTTCCGTCACCGCGTCCAGGTTTGGATTGACGACGATGATGCCAAGAATCGGATCCTGGTTATCGGTGCCGTCGAGTTCAAAGGCGGTGCCGCTGAAGTGCTGGCCCTGCGTCACGATCTGCTGGCTGCCTTGGGGATTTTCCGTGGCTGCGTGGGCCCATCCCATCCGCTGCGAACCCGGAGCCATAAGCTGCAACGTCGTGAAGTTGCGGTTGAGGATGGGCATATCCGCAACCTGCATCGCATTGAACTCTGTTGCCACGTCGGCGCGGTCGGTCTTGAGTTGCGGAGCCTCAGCGGTGACCTCGACGGTCTCAGACGTGCCGCCCACCTGGAACTGCAACGGTACGTTCGCAGCCGCGTCAGCGGAGACAATCACATCCTTTTGCTCGGTGATCTTGAAGCCCTTAGACTCGACGCGAACGGTGTACACATCCGGAATCAAGTGAGTGACGGAATAATTCCCGCTCTCATTGGTAGTCGTCGTGTCCGACGTACCTTTGCGCTGATCGAGGACTGTCACCTTGGCGTTCGCGACGGCCGCCCCTTGCGGGTCAGTCACTGTGCCGATGATGCTGCCGTATACCGCTTGCCCCCACATGGGTTGCGCCGTCAATGTCACCAGACAAATGCAAATCGTCAGCATCGCGGCTATCGAGATTTGTTTCGCCATTTTTTCTTTCCTCCGCATGTGTTCTCTCGTCAAGATGTGCCGGACAATTCGCGGTCCGGAGTTCGCCGGATGGTTCGCGTCACGCCTGAAGAAATGCAGTGAGACTCTTTCCTCGAAGCGAGACCGGAATACACTCGGCATCTAGTACGAATGAACTATTGCTAGTGTCCGCCAAAGTAACTCTCTCGCATTTGCCTTGTCAATACGTAAATGGAGTCGAATCAATAATATGAAAGCTGGTAGAGTTTTGCCCGTGTCTACAGTTTTTCGTAGGTGTCGTTAATATCGTGCTTACGGGAGACTCAGTGAATGAAGGACGGGGGCTTACTACGGCCGCATGGCACTGAAGCTCTGTAGAAGTTCTATTCTGACGTGGATTTGAACTGAGGATCCAGCTCCGAGGCCTTCCGGAATTCATGCTCTGCCTCATCGGACAGGCCTTTCCTCCTCAGCGCCTGCGCGAGATAGAAGTGCGCCGGCGCATAGCTGGCGAGCTGTCCGGTAGCGGATCGAAACTGGGAGATCGCTCCATCCAGGTCTCCGGCATTCAGCAAGCGTCGTCCTGAGTTAGTCGAGAATGTTGCGGCCTGCAGCGCATTTGCGCTTTTCGCCATCTCGGTTCCCAGCTTGCTCTCCGCGGCCGCACCTTCTGTGTTTCCGAGCTGGCGCAACACGCCGCTGAGTGTGGTGTGAGCGCCCGCAAAATCCGGTTGCAGCCGGATCGCTTCCCGCAGCGCGCTCGCCGACTCCTGTAAGTTCCCTTGCTGTTTCAGAACCGTGCCCAGCGTGTAATACGCCTCCGCGTAATCAGGACGGTCCTTGATCGCAGCCTGCAATTCCTCGATCGCGCGGGCAAATTCTCCCTGCTGCCACAGCGTGACGCCCAATGTGTAGCGGACGTCGGCCTGGCCGGGATCAAGCTTCGCAGCTTTTTGAAATTCGGAGACGGCGGCCGGCAACTGGTCCTTGAGCTTCAATGCCAGGCCCAGGTTGTAGTGCAAGGTGGCATCGTCCGGAGCAGCGCGCAGCGCGATTTGGAATTCGCTGATGGCAGCGTCGAAATCAGTCCTTTGCAAATATGCAATTCCCAGATTGCCGCGATAGTCGATGTCATCCGGCTTGAGCCGCAGTGCCGCCTGGAATTCTGGAATGGAACCCGGCGCATCTCCTACCTGGATCAGCGCCAGCCCAAGGTTATTGTGAGCATCGGCACTCTCAGGCTGCGCTTCGACTACCTGACGAAACGCCGCAACCGCTCCGACGCCGTCTCCTTGTCGTTGAAGCAAGAACCCAAGCTGTGTCTGCGCGTCGCCGACATTTGGCCGTAGCTTGACCGCGGATCGCAACTCGCGAACGGCGCCATCGTGGTCACCCGTATCGGCGAGAACGCGTGCCAGGTAGTAGTGCGCCTCCGCGCTTTCGGGAGTAAGTCCGACCGCGCTTTGTAACAGCTGCTCCGCTTCTTCGAGGGAGCGCTGCTGCCACCGCAGCACGCCCAGATGTAATTTTGCAGCGACAAAATTTGGTTGCAAGCGAAGCGCTGCGGAAAATTCGGCCGCGGCTTGGTCAAGTTGAGAATTCTGCGTGAGCAACACTCCAAGTTCGTCGTGCATATCAGGGCGAACTGGGTCGAGTTCGATTGCGCGACGCAATTCTCCGATCGCGCCGGGTACATTCTGCTGGAAACTCAGCAAGCGCCCGAGTGTGCGATGGGCTTCGCTGTTGGACGTAGCCAGCCTCACTGCCGTGCGCGCCTCGGTCGTCGCAGCTTCGATCGCAGGGTCGATTGCGCCTTCTCTATCCCGTCTGGCTGCCAGCGCGTTAGCAAGATTGATGTGAGCCTCCACGAAGTCCGGCTTCAACTTCACCGCAGTTCGGAGCTGCGCAACTGCCTCATCCAGATTGCCGGTTGTCATCAGTACCCAGCCGAGCGAGTTGTGTCCCTCCGGGGCATTCGGGGCAAGTCGCACCACTTTTTCGAAAGCGGCGCGTGCCGCTGCCAGATCGCCTTTTTGCAATAATCGGATGCCTTGCTGGTAGAGAGCGTCAACTGCTGACTTGTCAATTCGTTTCTGCGCGATAGCGGGCAGGGCGACTGCGATGAGAAGAAACACCATCTCCAGGATTCGAATTCGGCGAAAAGCGACAAGAATCAAGGACGTGCTCGCGAGTCGGGAGTTAACATCAAATTGGCCATCAAGAAAATGGACGTCAAAAAGTGGACATCAAGCGCTTCGCAAATCTTACTATGGAGCTGTCACCCCGCAGGGGTGGTCCCAAGAGGACAGACCTGTCTTGACCCCTTCTGCGATACACCCTAGTATGCATTTTGGGTCATAAGTCTGGCGCGGTTTTCTCAATTTCGATCACTCCCGTCGCAGTGGGCATTTTCCGTAGTCGTCGTAGCGCTCTCCTGTCGTATAACCCCTGCTCAGGCACAAACCAAACCTCCGCAGAACGCAATTGCCTATTTCACCGACGTCGCTCAAAAAGCCGGCCTGATCGCGCCCATCGTGTTCGGCGGTAAGGATACGAAGAAATACATCATCGAAACCACTGGCACCGGCGCCGCCATTTTCGACTACGATAACGACGGCTGGCCCGACATTTTTCTGGTGAACGGCACGACTCTGGAAGGTTTTCCGACGGGCGAAGCTCCCACCAACCATCTTTATCGCAATAACCACGACGGCACGTTCACGGACGTCACCGTCAAAGCGGGCCTGAATGTGACGGGCTGGGGCCAGGGCGTTTGCGTCGGCGATTATGACAACGACGGATGGGAAGATCTCTACGTCACCTACTACGGGAAGAACCGCTTATTTCGCAATCAGAACGGCGTCTTCACCGAGGTGGTGGAGAAAGCGGGCGTAGCTGGGTCCGGCAAAGCGTGGGGCACAGGCTGCGCGTGGGTAGACTACGATCGCGACGGCCACCTCGATCTCATGATCGCCAACTACGTCGACTTCAACCTTGCGACCGCGCCAGCTCCCGGCGAACGCGCTTCCTGCATGTGGAAAGGAGTGCCCGTGATGTGCGGCCCCCGCGGACTCGCCAGCGCGAAGAACATTCTCTACCACAACCGCGGCGACGGCACCTTCGAGGACGTTACCACCAAAGCTCACATCGACCGAACCGATGGCCATTACGCCTTCAGCGTTTCTACTCTTGACTTTGACGACGACGGCTGGCCCGACATCTATGTCGCCTGCGACAGCACTCCCAGCATTCTCTACCGGAATAACCGCGACGGCACTTTCACCGACGTCGCAGTAACTGCGGGCGCCGCGTTCAACGAAGATGGCCGCGAACAGGCCGGCATGGGCGCGACCATCGGCGACTACAACGGCGACGGTCGCCTCGACATTTTCAAGACAAATTTCTCCGACGATACTTCCACGCTGTACAGAAATAACGGCGACGGTACTTTCGACGACGTGACCACGGCCGCAGGACTCGGGCTGTATACGAAATATCTTGGGTGGGGAACGATGTTTCTCGATGTCGACAACGACGGCTGGCCCGATCTTCTGCTCGTGAATGGACACGTCTACCCGGAAGTGGACAAGAACAATCTGGGGAGCAACTACGAAGAGCCGCGCATCCTCTATCACAATCTAGGTAAAGGCACGTTCGCCGACATCTCCGCCGGCGCGGGTCCGGGCATCAACGCTCGGGCATCGTCACGCGGTCTTGCAATCGGCGATCTGTGGAACGACGGCCGGATTTCGGCGGTGATCACCAACCTGAATGCTCTACCGAGTCTTCTGGTCAATCAGGTCCGCAACTCCAACCACTGGATTGCCATTCGCGCAGTGGGAACGAAGTCGAACCGCGACGGCATCGGCGCACGCATCTCGGTCGCAGCCGGCGCGCGCACACTGGTGGACGAGGTTCGCAGCGGATCAAGTTATAACTCCAGCAGTGACATGCGCGTCCACTTCGGCCTCGGTTCGGGACCCAAGGTGAATTCCGTGCAGATCCGCTGGCCGAGCGGATTGCAGGAGCATTTCGATGACTTGCCAGTCGACTGTATCCAAACGCTGAAAGAAGGATCGGGTACTTCGGTCGCATCGCAGGCGAA
>Ga0209647_1004342_pt1 | contig 10692 bp, 7 predicted proteins | sample GraSoi_2013_60cm_FD_185827 | JGI IMG/M metagenome (GOLD analysis project Ga0209647, IMG submission 185827) | Grasslands soil microbial communities from the Angelo Coastal Reserve, California, USA - Sample 9_17_2013_60cm (SPAdes) (version 2) | ecosystem: Environmental > Terrestrial > Soil >...
CTTACAAAATGAACGACGGTGGCGAATCCCACCAACAGAAGCAGGGGCAGCAGAATCTCACGTGAAGGTCGAATAAGCCTTGCGTGCTTGTCCATAGGGCATCCTCGGTGCTGTTGGGTCCGTTCCTCGTATTATCTCAGGCCCAGCGCCGTCGGATGCTTGGGTTGATATAAACCCAGCTCTCCTCCGCCGGGCAACTGGATGGATGTGATCGATCCCCAACGGGCCTCCGTGACCGCGCCGCAAATCACGCCTTTACTCTCCAGTTCCTTCATCGTGGCCTTCAGGTCGTCGCACATCAGATAGAGTTCGTGATGAGGTTTCTCGTCCTCTTCCGCCGGATGGACGGCAAGCTCGGCTGGCGGCGCGGCAAAGATCAGCCAGCCATGGCCGGCATCGACTGACTTGAGGCCAAGCACGTCGCGCAGAAAGGCCCGAGCTTTGTCTGTGTCCTTGGAATAGATGATGGCGTGGAGACCGGTGATCATGATCGCCAATTGTAACGCTGTCGGGATTTGGTAATTGGGTAATTTGGTAAATGGGTAAATGAAAACCTTGCTCCGTCCCGCCGTACAATTACCCAATTACCAAATTACTCATTTACCAATTGCCTTACTCATTTACCAAATTTCCTCCGTGTCTCCGTGCCTCCGTGGTGGATTTTTGATAACCTCGACTGTTTGCTCCTACCTAAGGAGAGTCTCTGATGAAAGCCATCCGTTTCCACGAGTTCGGCGGCCCGGAAGTGCTGAAGTATGAAGATGTGCCTGATCCTGTCCTGCGTCACGATCAGGTGATGGTGCAGGTGAAGGCGTGTGCATTGAACCACCTGGATTTGTTTATTCGCAAGGGGCTGCCGGGAATCAAGCTGCCACACATCAATGGCAGCGACGTTGCCGGGGACATCATCGCGGTGGGCGACTACATTACCGATCTGGAGCCGGGGCAGCGCGTATTGCTGGCGCCCATGACCTTCTGCAACGTGTGTGAAAAATGCACGGCGGGGCAGCAGAATTTCTGCCCGCAGTTCAGCGTGCTGGGCTATTTAAACGACGGCGGCAACTGCGAATACATCGCTGCGCCGCGGGTAAGCGTGCTGCCCATCCCTGACGAACTCACCTATGATGAAGCCGCCGCGCTCCCGCTGGTCTCTGTCACGGCGTGGCACATGCTGGTCAGCCGTTGCGGCATCAAGCCGGGCGATACGGTCCTGGTGTTGGGCGGCGGATCCGGTATCGGGACCATTGCCATTCAGGTCTGCAAGATGTTCGGCGCCACCTGTATCGCCACGGCAGGCGATGAGACCAAGCTGGACCAGTGCAAGGAGCTTGGGGCCGACCACGTGATCAACCACTACAAACAGAAGATCGCCGAAGAGGTAAAGAAGATCACCAACCGGCAGATGTGCGATATCGTGTTTGAGCATGTGGGCAAAGCCACGTGGCAGGAGAGCATGAAGTCGCTCAAGCCCGGAGGCAAGCTGGTGACCTGCGGCGCCACCACCGGCCCCGAAGCCAGCTTCGATATCCGGTTCCTGTTTGCCCGTCAGCTTTCGTTCCTGGGCTCGTTCATGGGAACCATGGGCGACTTCCATGAGGTGATGAAGCACATCTTCGCGGGCAAGATCAAGCCGGTGGTGGATAAGAGTTTCCCATTGCGCGAGGCCGCGGCCGCGCACCAGCGTCTGGAAAAGAGCGAGCAGTTTGGCAAGGTGATTTTGAATCCGTAATCGCGCTGCCAACGTGTTCGTGATGGAAGGTTGCTTCTCTGTCCAAGCCGCGTCAGCCTCATGCGGCCGATCCTTGTTCTCCATGCGTCCTGAGTGATCTTTAAGATAGTGCTCGTTCCCGCCTAAAAATCTTCTTATAAAGCCGAGAGTCCGTTGAGATTGGAAATTTGCGACCTATAATACCCAACAAACACAGGCAAATTTCTTGTGACGGACCTTTCTCCTGGTTGTTCGCAGTGCATCTCCGAACAAAGAGCGCCGCTGTCCCCCAGCTGCGGAACAAGGGCCGTTTCCCCAAAAAGTGAGGGCTTGCGATGATCAACGCAGTTGAAGCATCTGGTGAACGAATTGCCGAACTGGAACGGACGCTGGAGCAGCGCACGGCGGAGCTGCGGGCAGCGCAAAAGGAATTTGACGGCTTGAGCTACTCCGTCTCCCATGATGTGCGCGCTCCATTGCGCCATATCAAAGGTTATGCGGAGATCCTCGCTGCCGATTTTGGCGGGGCATTGGAGCCGCAATGCCGCCAGTATCTGGAAAAAATCCAGGAAAGCGCGCAAAAGATGGGCGAGATGCTGGAGGAGCTGCTGAAGTTATCGCGGCTGGCCCGGCAGGAACTGCGCCGGCAGCAGACGCCGCTCGATACCGTGCTCCACGATATGGTGCGCGACCTCGACCGCGGAGATTCACCGCGTAAGATCGAATGGAAAATTGCGGCCTTGCCCATTCTGGATTGCGATGCGGTGCTGATCAGGAAGGTCTTCTCCAATCTGCTTTCAAACGCCTTGAAGGCTACCCGCTCACGCCCCCAACCGGTGATTGAAGTTGGGACCGTGCAGCAGGACGGGCATCTGGTGTTTTTCGTGCGCGATAACGGCGTCGGTTTTGACATGAAATACGCCGACAAACTGTTCACCATCTTTCAACGCCTCCACCCACAGCAGGAGTTTGGCGGCGTTGGGGCAGGGTTGGCCATGGCGCAACGGATCGTGCAGAAGCACGGGGGCCGCGTGTGGGTGGAGGCAGCGGTAGATCAGGGCGCCACCTTCTACTTCACGCTGGATAGCCGCTCTCCGAGCCAGGATGCCTAACCCGAAATGATGAACAAGATACCCAGCCAATTTCACCGCTACCGGCTTGTCTCTGCCGGAACGGCCGCGATTGCGATCACTGTCGGCACTCTGGTTTTCATAGGTTGGTGGCTGCATATCCCAGCGCTGACCAGCGTAGTGCCTGGCCTGGTAACCATGAAGCCGAACACGGCCGCGTGCTTTCTACTGGCTGGTCTTGCACTGTGGCTTCAGCTCTTCCCCAATGATGCGGCAAAGTCCCGACGCTTGAAGAAGGTCGTGGTCCGGGTATGCGCCTTAGCCCTCATGGTGGTGGGCAGCCTGACCTTGGGTGAGCGCTTATTTGGCTGGAAGGTTGGCATCGACGAGCTTTTCTTCCGGCAAACGCTTTTGGCAACGCAGGTGCCCCGTCCGGGACTGATGGCTGCGGCCTCGGCTTTGGCCTTCTTTCTTCTGGGCACAGCACTGCTCCTGCTGGATTGGGAAACGCCCCGCAGGCGGCGGCCTGCGCAGGGCGTGGCCCTGGCGGTGGTGCTGATTGGATTTGTTGCGTTGCTGGGCTACCTCTATGGTGTGCAATTGCTCTTTGGGGCTGCGGGCTACGCCGCGGTGGCAGTGAACACTGGCGTTGTCTTTTTGCTGTTGGGAATTGGTGTCCTGCTGGCCCGCCCTGACCGTGGCTTGATGGCGGTGTTGACCAGCGAAAGACTTGGCGGACTGATGGCGCGCCGGCTGCTGCCATTTCTTGTGGCTTCGCCGGTCCTGGTAGGGTGGCTACGCGTGCGTGGACAGCATGCAGGCCTCTACCAACCCGAATTCGGTTCAGCATTTTTCGGCGCCGGCTACGTGGTGATATTGGCTTCGGTAGCTTGGGTTTGCGCCTTATGGCTCAATCGCGCCGATACGGCCCGCAGCCGGGCTGAGGAGCGTGATTTACTTCTGGCCGCGCTGGTGGAATCGGCGAGTGATGCCGTGGTCAGTACGAGCCCTGAAGGCGCAATCACCAGTTGGAACAAGGGCGCAGAGAGTCTCTATGGCTACAACGAAGAGGAAGTCTTAGGCAAGCAGATCAATTTGTTTTCTCCCGCGGACAAGCAGGAAGAAGCGACTCACGTCCTCCGTGAAATACAGGAGAAACAGGCCGTAGTGCGGTATGAGACGGTCCGCCGCCGCAAAGACGGCTCGCTCCTGCCGGTCGCCACGACCGTGTTTCCGCTGCGTGACCGTTCCGGCGCGCTTCTCGGAATCGCCAGCGTGAGCCGCGACATTACCGCGCAAAAAAGCTTCGAACAGGCCCTCAGCCATAGTCAGGCGCAACTCAAAGGCATCATCGACTCGGCGACGGACGCGTTGATTACTGTAGACCAGGAACAGCGCGTGGTGATGTTCAACCCTGCTGCGGAAAAAATGTTTGGCTATTCCAGCCCGGAAATCGTGGGAGAGCCGCTGGAGCGTCTGATTCCCATGCGGTTCCGCGCTGAGCATGGAAAACACATCCACAGATTTGGGACCACCGGTACCACCAGCCGGGCCATGGGAGCACTGGGCGCGTTGAGCGGGCTGCGCAAGAACGGAACGGAATTTCCCATTGAAGCCTCCATTTCCCAGGTGGAGATCAGCGGCAAGAAATTGTTTACCGCCATTGTGCGCGACGTGACGGACCGGGTGGGCATCGAAGAATCGCTGCGCCAGAGCCAGGCTCAACTCAAAGGCATTATCGATTCCGCCATGGATGCCCTCATCACCGTGGACTCAAGACAGCAGGTGGTCATGTTCAATCCTGCAGCAGAGAAGATGTTCCAGTGCTCTGCCGCGGACGCGCTGGGGAGTCCGCTGGACCGTTTCATTCCTGAACGCTTTCGCGGTACCCATGGAAAACATGTCCAGACCTTCGGCGAAACCGGAGTTACCAGCCGCACCATGGGGACCCTGGGCGCACTGAAAGGATTGCGCGCCAACGGCGAGGAATTTCCCATTGAGGCGTCGATTTCCCAGACGGTAAGCAGCGGCAGCAAACTCTATACCGCTATCGTACGCGATGTGACCGAACGGGAACGGAGTGACCGGGCTTTGCGCGAGCAGGCGAGCGTGCTGGAACTGGCCCAGGTGATGGTGCGCGACATGGACGATCGCATCGTGTTGTGGAACCGCGGTGCGGAAAAGCTGTATGGCTTTACGCCGGCTGAGGCCATGGGCCTGACTTCGCACGAACTTCTGCAAACGGAATTTCCCGAACCGGTACATGCAATTTTGGATAAGCTGATGGCCACCGGCGAGTGGGAAGGGGAGATGGTGCACCGCAAACGCGACGGCGCCCGCATCGTGGTAGCGAGCGTTTGGACCCTGGAGCGGGACAGCGACGGCCGGCCATGGCGCATCCTGGAAGCCAACACTGATATCACGGCGCGCAAGCGCGCAGAAGAAGCCTTGCGATTGGCGCAGGCGAGGCTGCTCTCCGCGCTGGAAGGCGGCCGCATGGGGACCTGGGTCTGGGACATCGGCAATCCCCGGATCGATTGGGATGATTCAATGTCCACGCTTTTCGGGCGGAGCTCCGAAGAACTAGCTAGCGGATCGATAGAGCCCTTTTTCTCCTGGTTGCACCCCCAGGACCGCGAACGCACGCGCGCCATTTTAGAAAGAGCCGTGCGGGAAGGCACGCAATACGACGCGGAGTATCGCCTCTTCCGCCCCGATCAGAGCATGGTATGGATTGCGGCCCGCGGCCGGGTGGAGCGCGACGCGCAAGGCAAGGCCTTCCGCATGACCGGTGTCTGCATCGACATCACTGACCGCAGGAAGGTGGAAGAACAGTTGCTTCAGTCGCAGAAAATGCAGGCCCTGGGCACGCTGGCCGGCGGCATTGCCCACGACTTCAATAATATTCTCCTGGCCATCGGGGGCAACGTCGGTCTGGCGATGGAAGACCTTCCGGCAAACCATCCCGCACAAACCAGCTTGCGGGAAATTGGCAAAGCCGGCGCCAGGGCCACGGGCCTAGTCCGGCAAATCCTTGCTTTCAGCCGCCGCCAGGCGCCGGACCGCAAGTCAATCGACGTGAAATCGGTGGTGGAAGAGGCGCTGGCGCTGCTGCGCGCCACTCTGCCGGCGCGCATCGCAATCCGCGCGAACTTCGGCCCTGACCTGCCCTCCATTTCCGCCGATTCCACGCAATTGCACCAGGTCATTATGAATCTGGGCACCAATGCGGCCCGCGCCATGGGAGAACAAGGAGGACTCCTGGACGTAACGGCAAAGGCGGTTACAGTCAACTCCGATTTGGCCGCGCAGACCAAAATGAAAGAGGGCAATTATTTGCGCCTCTCCATCAGTGATAGCGGATGCGGCATGGATCCGCTCACCCTGGAGCGCATCTTTGAGCCATTCTTCACCACCCACGCCCCAGGAGAAGGCACTGGCCTGGGTCTTTCTGTGGTGCATGGAATCATGAAAGACCACGATGGTTCCGTCTCGGTTTACAGCGAACCTGGCAAAGGGACCATATTTCATCTTTACTTTCCGGCCATCCGCGAGCTTGCGCAAAACGCGCCGGCAACGGTTGCACCCTCCGGGGGCCACGGGCAGCGCCTCCTCTACGTTGACGATGAAGAGTCACTGGTGTTCCTGGCCACGCGCAGCCTGGGGCGTCTGGGATACAAGGTGACCGGTGAAACAGATCCCGCCCGGGCCGTACAACTCTTTCGCGAAAATCCGTCCCAGTTCGACGCGGTTATCACCGATCTTTCCATGCCCGGCCTGTCAGGTTCAGAGCTGGCGCGGCAAATCATGGAAGTTCGCCCGAACACGCCCGTAGTGATGATGTCCGGGTACATTCGTCCGGAGGACGAAGAGGAAGCGAGCAGACTTGGCATTCGCGATGTGATCTTGAAGCCTGACACAATTGAGGATCTGGCGCAGGCTTTGAATCGTCTGTTCAAGGCAAATGGTGCTGGTCCTGATCCGGCAACAGATTAAGCGTCAGCCTCCTTTTCAGGTCGCGGCTTCCGGATGCTTCTGCAGGTACGCTTTTACGAACGGGCAAATCGGGACAACTTTGAGCTGATTGAAATGAGCATAGTCAAGCGCGGCGCGGACCAGTTGATTTCCCAGGCCGTGTCCTCGCTCAGATTCGGGAACTTCTGTGTGGATCAACCGCATGATATCGCCGGTGCGGCGATATTGCAGGAAGGCCGATTGCTCTTCCATCGCGATTTCAAACTGGCCTTCGGCCTCATTGTGCGTGACGGGATTTTTGTCCATGCATCCCTCGCTGGCCCGTTCCGCCGGATTCTTTAAAAGAAATTCTACGCGAATGCGCCAGCGGAGCAAGACTTTATCGCTAACAATCTGCTCTTTTCTGTTTGCGATCACGGTTCCGCTGATCTAACCGCGCATCACGTACCCACCTGCGCCATGGAATCCGTTTCCTGCGCCGGATCAGATTCTTTTACCGGCCACGAACCGGCCAGACATGCCAGGAGATAAAGACCGCCCACAATGGCGAATGCCTCAGTCAATCCCTTGGTATGCGCCACCGTGCCTACCGCGAACGAGAACCCGAGCTGAAGCAACGTTCCCAGAAAGTAAAAAGTATTTTGCACGCGGCCCATAAAGTGCTTTGGCGAGAGCTCCATCATGGTGCTGGTAATGGCCACGCCGCCCAGCGCGCGGCAGCACCCCATCAGGCAATACACCATCACCGCAACCGGCAATGCCAGGCCCACACCATGCAAACGCATTCCCAGGAAGGGAAGTGAGATCAGCGAAGCTCCCAATAGCGCCATGGAGAGGCCAATCGCCCGGCGATGTCCCGTGCCGCGAATCAGCGCCGGCGTGTAAAGCGCGCTCAGGCAGGCGCCAATCGCCCATCCGGCGTTGAGCCAGCCGTAGCCGACCGCGCCAGCTTTCAATAGGCGATCGCTGAACGGCGCCGTGATCACGCCCTGCGTCAGCATGCCGCCGATAAACAAAGCCCAGCAAAGGCCCGTCAGCATCAATCGTGGCCGCAGCCTAATAAAGGATATGCCCTCGCGCAGTTCATGGAAGAAACGCTCCACCGCGCTTTCATGGACCACTGTTTCCGCCGCGACTGCAACCGTGTGCCGTCCTTTGCGGACGAACAGGTAACACGCAAACGAAAGCACATAACTGGCAAAATCGATGAACAGAACGCCGGAGAGCCCGATCTTGTTATAGACAAATCCAACAATCGCGCCCGCTACCAGCCATCCGCCCTGCACCCCGGCCAGGAGGAAGCTGTTGGAATGGACGAATTGCGAATCCGGAGTTAGCTCCTGGATCAGCGCGGTGATGGTGGGCCAGAACATCCAGAAGCCGGCGGCAACTACCACCGCCATCAAATACACTTCCCAGAGCGTTGCCACGCCGCGATAGGCCAGGATCGCCACCACCAGAATCACCAACCCGCGCGCCGCGTCCAATCCCATCAGCAGTTGGCGCCGGTCTTCGCGGTCGATCACCACGCCGGTGAACGGCAGCATAAGCAGCGCCGGAATGGTTTGCAGCATCAGCAGCGTGCCCAGGGCCATCTCCGAGTGCGTCTTCTGCAGGACGTACCAGGTCACGCCGGCGGAGTTCATTCCGCTGCCGATCATGGAGATCAGGTTGGCGGCAAAAATCAGCCGCATGCCGCGATGTTGCAGGATGTTACGCACGTCTATTCACTTTAGCATCCCGGCATGCGACCTTGGCGTCTTGCCGCCGCCCTGGGGAATTGACATAATCCCCGTCAGAGTGTTGAGCCACCACATTCGTACGGCCTCCGCGGTCGCTCTTGTCGCCGCGGGATTTGCCGCCGCCGCTTCCATGCGTCCGGCGGTCAAGCCGTTCTCCGTCTATCACGATGGCGACGACCTTATCTTCAGTCCTGAAGTTGCGGGCACGCGCAAGCTGGCCAGCATCGGGCCATGGAACCTGGGCGAGCGCCTGGGTGATGACAAGCCTGCCGACAAGCGCCTGAACCTCTATGTAGTAGTACCCGGCGCTCAATATCGCGCTCCGGCAAAGCCTGAGTATGATCACAACCTGGTGATCAACAAGTACACCGTGGACGGCAAGCCGCGCGACTGGGACGTTTTCTGGTGCTTCATCCTTGATCCTGCGTTGCGTCCCGACCTGCGCAGCGAGCGCGAGTTGCTTATCGCCAAACATCAGACCTTCCGTCCCGCCGACCTGTTTGAGTTCAAAGACGTGCCCTCGCACGCGCTGATGGCAGAGCGACTGAGCCTGAAATCCATGGCCGACCTCAAGCGCTTCCGCCGCAAAGACGGCACTCTGCCTCGCCTGCTGATTCTGCCCGCGCGTCTGGCCGTGCGCGCCACGGCTGAGGTGCGGGACGTGACCATGACGCAGCCTGCCTCGGCCCCCGTTCACTAAAGAGCGTGCCATTCCGAAGCCGAACCGTCGCGATTGCTTAGTTCTTCCAGTCGATTTCGGTGAGGCTGAGGAATCTGCTCCGCCTCTCTCTGGTTCACTCGAGCGGCCGTTAATCATCGAAAAACAAACCCTCACCCTCGGATCCGCGTTCATTTGCGTTAATCCGCGGTAATCTTTGGTTTTGGCCGTTTCCTGCCAAAGTTGTCAAAGAACTCCATGCAGCCCACAGGCTAAATTGTCAATTTTGGCAATCCGGGGCCCCCGGCAAGCGATTTTTCTTGCTGGGGTGGAATTTCGGCGATTTTGGCAATTTATACTATTTCTTAACTCTTTCTACGAGGGCTTCAGACACTGCTTCCTTTCATTCATATAGGGCGATTTGAAATTCCCACCTTTGGCCTTCTGATGCTTCTGGCCTTTGTCGCCGCCTATTTTGCTCTGGAGGCGGAAATCAAGCGCCGCAAGCTCCAGGCGGACGCCTATAACATCGTGATCTTTGTCGCCCTGGCCGGAATTCTTGGCGCCAAGATCTGGCACGTAATTGACACTCCGGCCGACCGTCTTACCTTTGAAACCTTCAAGAATCTCGGGGAGCTCCTGAGCTGGTTCCGCGGCGGCTTTGCCTGGTTTGGCGGCTTCGTCGCCGGCATTGCTACGCTGCTTTTCCTGGCGCGCCGTTACCGCGTCAATATGCTCACCATGCTGGATATCTCCAGCTCCGCTGCGGCCGTGGGTTACGCGGTGGGCCGCATCGGCTGCCTCATCTCCGGCGATGGCGACTACGGCCGCCCTACCAACGTTCCCTGGGGCATGGCCTTTCCTGACGGCCTGGTCAAGACCACTGACGTCTGCCCGCAATGGGGATGGCCGCCCGATTGCCGCGTCCATCCCACGCCGATTTACGAATTCATCGTGTGCGTGCTGATCTATTTTTACATCTGGCGTCGCGGCACCCGCTCCATCCAGCATCCGCTTGCTCCCGGCGTGATTACCGGCGAGTTCCTCGTTCTCTTTGGGCTGGAACGCTTTCTCGTCGAGTTCATCCGCATCAATCCCCGGATCTTTCTCGGTATGAGCAACGCCCAGATCGCTGCGCTGTTCACCATCGCTGCCGGCGTGATCTTGCTGATCATCGTCCGGCGCCGCTTTCGCGGCAAAGATCCCGTCCACAAAGTCCTGGACCACGTAGTCCAGCACGGTAACCAGGAAACCAAACCGGAATACCACCGTGCCACCCCGGAATGCCCGCACCCTGAGCGCTGGAGGATGTTTGACACCATGACCGCCGAAGTGGAAGTGCTCGATTTCCTCAAATGCCTCATGACCACCGTCAAACCCAACCTGGTGGTTGAGACCGGGACCTTTCTCGCCGTGAGCACGCTCTATATGGCCGAAGGCCTGAAGCAGAACGGCTCCGGCAAGATCATTACCTGCGAGTCCGATAAAGAAGTCTTCGCCAAGGCCAAAGAGAAGATTGACGCCTCCGGGCTCAGGAAA
>Ga0209647_1004343_pt1 | contig 10692 bp, 8 predicted proteins | sample GraSoi_2013_60cm_FD_185827 | JGI IMG/M metagenome (GOLD analysis project Ga0209647, IMG submission 185827) | Grasslands soil microbial communities from the Angelo Coastal Reserve, California, USA - Sample 9_17_2013_60cm (SPAdes) (version 2) | ecosystem: Environmental > Terrestrial > Soil >...
AGCATTGCAATATCATTATTGTTGTCACCAATCGCCATCACCTGTTCCAGCGGGATGTCGAGATACTTCGCCAGTGTTGCAACACCGCTCCCCTTCGAACAAGTAGGGTTCATAATCGCCAGTTCCGCGCTGCCATAATTGCCGCGCCTGGTGATCGTCCATGCACAATCCAGGGCGGAAACATCTGGGAGCAGTGTGTGGATGGCCTCTTCAGACGCAAAAGCCACGACCCTTATTGGATCTGGGTGTCCGGTGCAGAGGGCCTCAAAGGGCATACGGCGCACCTGTTCGGGAAAGCTGGCGAAGTAAGCAGTTACCCAGGGATTGTCGAAATCGGCAGGCCCGGTCCATATCTGCTCTTCCATACCCGTGGTGGGATGCACAACTGGCTGCAGTCGGTGGCGTACCAGCAGTTCAACCGCCTGTTGCCCAACTTCAGCTCGTAGCGGCTGGGTATGTAGAATCGTCCCCTGGGGATATCTCACAATCATAGCCCCATCATAGAGAATCAATGGAGTAGCCAGGCCCAGTTCGGCAGCAATCTTAGTCGTGTTACTATAACGGCGTGCCGTTGCTAGCGTCACCACGATTCCTGCTTCCTGTGCGGCCTGCACCGCTGCCAGTGTATGCGGGGTAATGTTGCCCTCGGGGGTAAGCAATGTGCCATCTATATCAATAACGAGCATTCTGATAATCGTTTCTGTTCCCATATCACCACCATCCTTAACAATAGTGATGCGACGGGCGATATATTCGATCCCGTCGCATATTCCCCGGAGTGGGGTCCACTACATTATATATCATCAGCACAAGAGGTTGCACGCCCTGGCTACCTTTTGTGTGCCAGGTAACAAATGGATGAGGATAACTCGCGGCCCGATTCGCTAGACATTCTTCCCGGAGGTCTGCTACAATCCCCTCATGAGTATGCAAGACAATCGCCCCAGGCGTGTACACGCAAAAAAGTCGAGTGACAATCACAGTGTTGTGCAGCACAATATGCAGCTATGGACTGATACGACTGGTTTTCCACTATTACCTGACGAACAACCCGTAACCACTGTGCGTGATAGCCTGTATGACCTGATCCCACTTGGTCCGCGCGAAGAGAAGTTGATCGGTACGGCTCCTTTTCTACGCCTGCAGAAGATCAAACAGCTTGGGTTTGTCTATCGTGTCTGGCCCGGAGCGACCCACACACGTTATGAGCACAGCCTCGGTAGTTACTACCTGGCAGTGCGCGCATTGCGCTCGCTGCTTCAGCGTGGCAATGATGGCGGCCTCTATGGTATTTCCATTAGCAGCGTTCAAACGCTCATCGTAGCGACCTTACTCCACGATATCGGGCACTACCCTTTCTCACATACCATTGAGGAACTCGGTTATCCCATCATTTTGCATGAAAAAGTGGGGCGCTCCATCATCGAGAAGAGTGAGATAGCTGTCATCCTGGAGCGCGATTACCGCCTCTCACCGGAGCGTGTGGCGAATTTTATCGATCCTCCCAGGATCAGAGCCTTGCCCCCCGACGACGAGCTGCTCGGCAGTTTACTAAGCGGCGCTCTCGATGTGGACAAACTGGATTACTTGCCTCGCGATGCGCGTGCCTGTAACGTCCCCTATGGCGGTGTGGACGTCACCCGTCTGCAGGGAGCGCTGCGTATACATTCCGGCGTCGATGGCCGGCGGCGCATCGTCGTGACGCACAAGGGCATCAGCCCCTTGCACTCGCTCATCCATGCCCGCCAGGAGATGTTCGACAATATTTACTGGCATCACACCAGTCGCGCCATGCAGGTGATGTTAATGCGTGCCGTTCGCGAGGCCTTGTTGTGCGGTGCACTACAGCCCGAGCAACTCATAGGCCTGGACGATGCCTCCCTGCTCTCGTTGCTCGCGGATGCGCATATGCCGGCCAGTTCCCGCGCCCTGGCTGATGATTTAGAGATGCGCCGTCCCTACAAGGGCGTGATAGAAATCAGCAGTATGGCTGGCCGGCTCTACAACCGCTTAGATGCACTCTTTTGGGATGCCCAACGCCGCCACCGTGTTGAGCAGCTCCTGGCCGCCGAACTGGCAGGTGCGCTGGAGATGGAAATTGCTGATTACGAAGTGCTGTTTGATATCCCCCGTCCGGAGAAATATGAGATGGATGTGTGGGTGACCTTCTCCCATCCACCCGTAGGGATGGATTCGCTGGTAACCTGGGTAGAAGCCACCGGCCTGCAGCCTGACGACCTCGCGCGTTACGAGCAGCACCAGCGCCGGATTCGCATCGTGGTGCCCGAACGCTTGCGTGCACCTTTGCTGGCGCGACGAGATGATGTGCTGCTCCCCCTCTTGGAGAAACTCGTAGGAATGTGATCTCGCGTAAACGGGCTTGGCAGGCCGCTCTGTCATATTGTAGGGGCGACCCTCGCGGTCGCCCTGGTCCTACTTCTTCCTCTTCTTCTGCTGGTACATCATCCGCATCGCCTTCTCATGAATCCTTCTTGCAGGTGGGTACTCATCATCGATCTGCAGGGCGTGCTCAGCAGCACTCACTGCCTCGCGATAGCGCTGCAGCCTGTACAGGTTATCGGCCTTGATCACCCAGTAGCGCGCATTGGTTGGATCGAACTCCAGCATTCTATCGATCGCCTCGCTTGCCTCCTCAAACCGTCCCACGCCGCGCAGAGCCCGCATATGGCTGTCCCAGCCGTATTGGCTGTCGGGGTCCAGGCGTACCAGCTTTTGTGTGATCTCTTGCAAACGATCATACTGGCCTAGCGCACCCAGAGCATGTGCCATTAAGTTCAGTGACGAGATATCGTCCGGTGCGATCTCCAGGGCATGCTGCATCGTCTCAACGACTTCCTCTAACCGCGCATATCTGCGCAAGATTTCGCCCTTTACCTGGAGAGCCAGCAGATAATCGGGTTCAACTGCCACGCCCTGGTTAGCTGCCTCTAACGCCTCGTAGAGCCGGTTGAGGTGAACCAGGGCCAGCGCCTTGTTACTCCAGATACGCGCATCACCGGGATCAAGTTCGATTGCGCGTTCCGCGTAACGCAAGGCCTCTGGAAAGTGGTCTTGCAGCAGTTGCTGGCCACTGCGGTTAAACCATGCCAGTGCCAGGTTGGTGTCAAGCAGTAATGCCTGGTCGTTAGTAATAGTGGCTTCGGGAATGCGTTCAAGTTTTTGCAATGCTCGCGCTTTATAGGCCAGGGCCAGCGCCGAGCCAGGATCAACCTCTACAGCAAGTTGCGTCGTCTCGTACATCTGTTCGTACTCTTCAAGCCTATCCAGCGCTAATGCAAGACCGATCAAGGCATCTTCATCTTCGTGATCATATTGCAATAGATCGCTGAATGCCGTTCGTGCCTCGTTCCACCGTCTGGCTTGCAAATATTCGTGGGCCTCTTGCCGCAGTTTCTCAAGTTCGTCCACTGTTTTTGACCCTGTACTACCTTCCATCATAGTTATTCCCTGCTTACTGCCCTGTGCTGGCTCTGCCGTCTCATCCAAAAAAAGTTGGCCTCCTGCTCGCTAATTCTATCGTGTGTATTATCGCATTGTTGCTTTCTGGTGGCAATAGGCACAGGAACAAGCAAGGCATCTCAAAAGTCGCTCCCCCGCTCGCAGGACTCGTGGTCATAGTAAGGGCGGGGGTGGTGGAGTGGAGTGGTGGGGACCCTTGCGGTCGCCCTGGTGAGCTATCTCCCGTCCCGCTACGAGCTGGTAGAGCTGTCGCTGGTAGACAATCCAGGGGACCCTCGCGGTCGCTCTTGTGAGCTATCTCCCAGCAGTCACCATCGCTCGACTTTCAAAAATCCCTTGGATACGCTAGCCCCGGCAACTTGCTCATATGCTTGCTTATGCAGGAAGGCGGACTTTCCCTGGACTTACTTCCCTTGTCGTAACCACGCGGCGGCTCGCCAGCAGCACACCCGTAAAGAATACGATCCAGCCGAACGTCTGGATGATCCAGAAGCTGCCCTCTAATCCAAAGGCGCGGGGGAGAGTACCTGCTACTCCATTCAACAAATCACCCACCAGGATCAGAACATTGGCCCACAACAGGTTAATTGTCTGCATACCGGCCACGCTTGACTGGCGGCGCGCCAGTTTCCACCCTGAATACACGGCCACGCCTACCACCGCCAACACCCCTAGTACATTCAGGATAGGAATGATCGCAAGCGCTGCTCCAGACTCCAGAATACCCGTGCCTGCTGTGCCTGCAATCTGGCTGAGATGGGACATATTGAGCGGGGATATGGAGATCAGCACTATTGCTAGTATGCTTAGCACACTCAAGACGATCAGGCTAATGCGTGTAACGCGGGCACTTGCCACCAGCGCGATGCTGCCCAGTCCCAACCAGGCGGATACAAGAGCCGCTCCCAGGAAATAATAGACCCGGAAGAGTACTACTCCCGCGCCACTCGTGGGTCCAGCAATAACCATAAACACGTAGGCCAGGGTCGCCACAAAAGCCATAGTCAAGGAAATAGACCAGTAGAGTTGGGAAGTGCGTCGTCGCCTCGCGTACTGGCTTAAGACTACTCCGGCGAAGAGGGCTGTCACCACCACGTTGATAATGGCGAAGACCACCAAAATAGAGTTATTTGTCATGGCTTCATCCCACCTGTGTAATGCAACTATGTATGAAGGGTTTTGAACAGTTGACCGAACCCCTTACCTATGCTATACTTAGCTCAACGTTGATGCGTATTGAGACGCATCTGTCACTCATTTTGAGTGATAAACCTCTCCCGTATATCGAGGGAGGTCTGCCGCTACGGTTGCCGGCAACAAGCCTGCGGGCTTGCCCCGATGAGGGGAAGAGCGATAGCAGTACCTTGTCATGCCCTTTGCATGATAGGCTAGTACTATTGCTTAGCAACGGTATCGGAAACCTTTCAAAGCATACTCCTCATCAGCACATCCGTCAAGCCTGGAAAATTAAAGAAAACTAACCAAACTTATAGCAATCTCGCCCGATTACGAAGATTTTGCGCCGCGAGTCATAGTAAGGGCGGGTGCGGTGGAGTGGAGCGGTAGGGACCCTTGCGGTCGCCCTTGTTCACCTATCCTATACTCTGGAGAGGTATTGTTCGCTCGGTCTTTGTGCAGCAACTCACTCCCAGCACCATGCAGCAGGGATTGTCCCCGGTAAGAATTATCTTGCATTTGTAATCCCTATACCAATTCGTATGCGCTCACGGTACTCAAATGTGGCACAAATGAGTATAATTTGGGGGGAGAACAATTCGTATCATTGTAAGGGCGGGGGTGGTGAAGTGGAGAGGTGGGACCCTTGCGGTCGACCTGTGTTTCTGTTGCACGCACAAGCACAGGAAATAGATACAACAGGAGGAACACAAATGTCAATAGAGATTTCTATGTCCACAAGCCTGGATATTTCGGTTGAGCAAATTCGCCAGGCTCATGGAGCGGAATTGGATGCCATAGCCCGCTACCGGCGCGTTACCAATTACCTCGCGGCAGCGCAGATTTATCTCAAATCCAATGTGCTGCTCGCAGAACCGCTGAAACCCGAGCATATCAAAGATCGCCTTTTGGGTCACTGGGGCACCAGCCCCGGCATCAACCTGGTCTATGCCCACCTCAATCACCTCATCATGCGCTACGATCTCGATATGTTTCTGGTCACGGGGCCGGGTCATGGCGCTCCGGCGAACCTGGCAAACCTGTATTTAGAGAACACGCTGCATGATTACTATCCAGAACTGACGCTCGACCGGGCAGGAGTTGAAAAATTTGTGCGGCGCTTCTCCTGGCCCGGAGGTTTTCCCAGCCACCTGTATCCCGGTGTCCCGGGAACTATTCACGAAGGAGGAGAGTTAGGCTATGCCCTGGCCACCGCCTTTGGCGCGGCCATGGATAATCCTGACCTGATCGTAGCCTGTATCGTCGGCGATGGAGAAGCAGAGACTGGCCCTACCGCTACCGCCTGGCATTGCTATAAATTCCTCGACCCCGCAGAATCAGGTGCAGTACTGCCTGTCTTGCACCTGAACGGCTACAAAATCGCCAATCCCACTATCTACGGGACCATGAGTGACGAGGAACTGCTGGCCCTGTTCACGGGCTACGGCTACCAGGTGATTTTCGTGGAGGGCGATGATCTGGATGCCTCTCTGTATGGAGCGATGGACTGGGCATATCACGAGATCCGCCGCATTCAGCAAGCGGCGCGTTCCGGCCAACCCATTGAGAAACCGCGCTGGCCCGTGATTCTTATGCGTTCACCCAAGGGTATGTCGGGCGTAAAAGAGATGGATGGAGAACCTATCGAAGGCTCATATCGTTCCCACCAGGTTCCGATTCCCGACCCGAAGACGAATCCCGAGCATCTGCGTTTATTAGAAGGTTGGCTGCGTTCCTACCACATCGAGGAGCTCTTCGATGAACAGGGCAGCCCGAAGCCAGAGATTCTCGAGCAGTGTCCAAAGGGCGATCTCCGCATGGGCAGTAACCCGCACACCTTCGGTGGTCGGATACGTCGAGACCTTGATCTTCCTGATATTTTCGAGTATGCAGTTCGCGTTGAGCAAGTTGCCGCAAGCGAGGCTGGCCCCGAAAAAAATAGCCTTGTCAGCGGTCCTGAGATGCTGGCCAGGTATCTGAGCGATGTCATCCTCCGTAACCTGCGCACCTTCCGCATCTTCAGCCCTGATGAATTGGAATCGAACAAACTGACCGCGGTACTTGACGTGACAAAGCGCGACTACCAGTGGCCTGTTCCACCTCATAACGAGAAGATCACTTCGCACGATGGGCGCGTGCTGGAGATCCTGAGCGAGCACACGCTACAGGCCTGGCTGCAGGGCTATCTCCTGACCGGCCGCTATGGGCTTTTCCCCTCCTACGAGGCCTTTCTGAACATCGTTGTCTCTATGATGGACCAGTTCTCCAAGTTCTTGAAGATGTCCGGAGAATTTCCCTGGCGCTTACCTGTTGCCTCGCTGAACTACCTCGAGACCTCTACGCTATGGCGGCAGGAACACAATGGCTTCTCGCACCAGAGTCCTGGTTTAATCAATGACATCTTGAACAGGAAAGCGCAGGTATCGCGTGTTTACCTGCCGCCGGATGCCAATTGCCTGATCAGTACCGTGGATCACTGCTTGCGCAGCAAGGACTATGTCAACCTGGTCATTGCGAACAAGCCTCCTATGCCCCAGTGGCTCTCTATGGAAGATGCTATTGCTCACTGCCGCGCCGGCGCCTCGGTCTGGCAATGGGCCAGCATAGATGATGGTGTTAACCCGGATGTCGTGCTGGTGGGTATCGGCGATAACCCGACGCTGGAGGTCATGGCAGCCGCTCATATCCTGCGCAATGAGATGCCCGAGCTGCGCGTACGTGTGGTCAACGTCACCGATCTCTTCATACTGGAGAAAGAGACCGCCCATCCACATGGCCTGGATAGCGAGATGTTTGAAGCCCTGTTCACGCCGGATATCCCCGTGATCGTCAACTTCCACGGCTATCCCTCCGCAGTGAAACAGTTGCTTTTCGGGCGCGACCATATTCGTCGTTTCCACATCAACGGCTATCAGGAAGAAGGTACAACCACCACGCCCTTTGATATGAACGTGCGCAATGGTACCGACCGTTACCACCTCATCATGCAGGCCATCCGGCTGGCAGCGGCTCGTAATCCACATGTAGCTGTACGAGCCAGCGCGCGCGTACATCATTATGAGTACGTCCTCCTCGCTTTCCGCCGCTACATTGATGAGAACGGGGTCGACCCGGAGGAAATCTCCAACTGGCAATGGAGTTGATTACATGAAAATTCTCGTCCTTAACGCCGGGTCAAGTAGCCAGAAGAGTCGCTTGTACGAAGTGGCTGCCGCCCTGCCTGAACTTGCGCCCACGCCACTCTGGCAGGCTGATGCAGATTGGACGCACAATCAGGGGACCACGGAACTGAAGATCACCACTGCCGGCGGCGTTACCCTCGAAGAGAGTTTGCCCACGGATGCGCGTTCAGAGGTGATTACACATATGCTCAAGGCCCTCTGGAGCGGAAAAACACAGGTCATCGCACAGGCCTCGGACATCGATATCGTAGGTCATCGCGTCGTCCATGGCGGCCAGGAGTTTGAGGAGAGCACCCTGGTTACGCCGGAGGTGAAAGCGGCGATCAAACGTCTGGCCGTTCTCGCTCCCGTGCATAACCCTGCGAATCTCGAAGGCATCGAGGCGATTGAGCGCATCTTGCCCTCCGTCCCGCAGGTTGCTGTGTTCGATACAGCCTTTCACCGGCAGATGCCCCTGCCTGCCGTGGTATATCCCGTACCCTACGAGTGGTTTGAGCAGGGAATTCGCCGCTATGGATTTCATGGCATCAGTCATCAATACTGCTCCCACCGTGCAGCACAGTTGCTCGGCAAAGACCTGGCAGCACTGCGTCTCGTCACCTGTCACCTCGGCAATGGCTGCTCTTTAGCGGCCATCCGCGATGGCCACAGCATAGACACCACCATGGGCTTTACTCCCATGGAGGGGCTGATGATGGGCAGCCGCTCAGGTTCGGTCGACCCCGGCATCTTGCTCTACTTGCAGCAACAAAAAGGCTACCCGGTGGCACAGTTGGATAGTATACTCAATAAAGCGTCGGGTCTCAAAGGTATCGCTGGCTTGGCTGATATGCGGGGGGTATTGCATGCCATGCAAGAGGGTAATGCACAGGCCAGGCTGGCTTTCGATATGTTTGTGCATCGCTTGCGCTATTATATCGGCGCCATGCTTGCAACACTTGGAGGCTTAGACGCGCTCGTCTTTGCAGGCGGCATAGGCGAAAATTCCGCTGACGTGCGCGCAGCAGCATGCGAGTCCTTTGCCTTCCTGGGCCTCAAGCTCGATTTGCAGAAAAATGCTCAGTCTCCTGCCGACCAGTTTATCAGCGCTGCCGATTCGGCTGTCCCGGTTCTGATAGTTAGTACGCAGGAAGATTGGGCCATTGCCCAGGAATGCTGGAAACTGGCCTGAGCTAGTGGCTCAGCGAAGCGAAGCGGAGCGCGTATCAATACAGCGAAGCGAAGCGGAGCGCGTATCAATACACCGCGCCTCGTCTGCGCCTCGTGACAACCAGGCCGATAATACCCAGCACGAGCAGCAAAGCCCCTAAAGCGAGACGCCCTTCCGGCCGGCTCAAGTCCAGGAATGGCGGCAAAGTCGGGGGTTGAACTGCTGGAGAGGTCCCCGAATGTATGCTTGAACGTGCTGTGGCTGCCGGGGTTGACTTTGGTGTCTGGACAGGTGTCTTTGTGCCATCCGCTGCCTGGGCGCTACCAAACGTAGTTGCTGGAGTAGGTGCGCTATTAGAAGCCGCCCTCTGATTAGTCGCCGCAGGTACAGAACCCGCGCTGGAGGTGGCCTCTCCGCCACCAAAATGTATAGGTGGCAATATGCCCGATAAGATAAAGATCAGTGCCAGCACAGCCGCCAGCGTGCTCACAGCGCGCACTGTGCGCTGTAGGACAGAGACCCTGGCACCCCGCCGTTGGGGAACAGGTGTGATTGTTGCTGGCCGGGGGTAGGGCGTTCTGCAACAGGTGCTAACCTGCTGGGTAGAACGAAAGAGCGGGGGACCTCCTCCTGTGGCAATGCACGCACCAGGGCAACTGTCAGCCGTAAATCGGCCAGCCTGCTTTGGACACTGCTGGCAGCTAGCTAAATGAGCATCAAAAACAGCCCGCTCCGCTGGAGAAAGCTGCTTGTCGAGAAATGCTGAAAGTTGCTCGGTTGTCAGATGCTCATTCTGTTGTGCCACGCATATACTCCGTTAAGCTATTACTCTCTATCAGTTAGTAGACGATAACTACGTGGTAAAAGTTCCTTGTGCCTGTACAGGTAGTCACGCAGCCGCGCTCGCCCACGTGCAATACGCGACCGCACCGTTCCCAGGCTGGTTTGTGTGTTTGTAGCAATCTCTTCGTAGGTAAGTCCCTGTACATCACATAAAACGACCGCGACCCGCTGATCGAGGGGCAGTTCTTGTAGTCCTTTCTGAATCAGTTCTTGCAATTCCTGGTTCAGTAAAAACTCCTCGGGGTTTACTGCCTGGTCCGTCGTAACCAGTGTACTCAGCAGACTGCCCCCGTGTGGCTCATCTTCGTCCATGGCACTATCCAGTGAGTCTATTGGGTGGCGATGAGTGCGTCGCCAGTGGTCACAGGCCTGATTGGAAGCGATACGAAGCAGCCAGGCTCGAAATGAGGACCCTCCACGGAAGGATTGAATAGCTCGAAAGGCGGCAATAAACGTATCTTGTGCCACGTCGGCAGCAGTATCACGGTCTCCAAGCATACGCAGGATCATGTTATAAATGGTTTGCTGGTAATGCAGCACCAGCTGATTAAATGCATTGACATCCCCGCTTTGGCTGCGAGAGATAAGCAGCGCTTCATCTTCGCGCAGTAGCTCTCCCATGACGCTGCCTCTTTCTTTACAATTACTATTTTTGCCAGTGTAACATAATTTAGTTTGTATGGGTACCTATTTTTTTGTTTGCATATCCTTTAAGTGAGAGTGTTTTTCTATAGATACATACGCCTGTTGGAGCCAAGATTTCGCAGGCATACGAAGAACCTTCCCAAAAAGTACAAAAATAAGCCTTTCTATGGCCCTTGCTCGTTAGTAATAAGGAATGTTATGCTATGATCTGTGTTG
>Ga0209647_1004344_pt1 | contig 10690 bp, 13 predicted proteins | sample GraSoi_2013_60cm_FD_185827 | JGI IMG/M metagenome (GOLD analysis project Ga0209647, IMG submission 185827) | Grasslands soil microbial communities from the Angelo Coastal Reserve, California, USA - Sample 9_17_2013_60cm (SPAdes) (version 2) | ecosystem: Environmental > Terrestrial > Soil >...
GGCACACCGACTACCTGGGCATTGTGAAAATACTTTTGCGTTTGCTCGAAGTGAACCGCGGCCGCCGACACGCGATGTCCGACGATCTTGTTGGCGAAGCCGGGAACGTAATTGGGCTCAAAAGCCAGCGTGGGAATGCGCATCATGATGGCCGCAGCCATGGCCGGTCCGGAAGCGTATCCACCCACGCCCACTACCACGTCGGGGCCAAAGAGTTTGATGATTTTGCGCGCGTCCACCACCGCCCGAGGCAGATCAAACAGCGTACGCATGCGCGTGATCAGGCTGACATTCTTGAGCGCGCCTACCTTGACGCGCATCAACCCAAAGCCCGCCTGAGGAACCAGCCGGTTTTCCATGCCCCGGGCCGTGCCCACAAACAACACCTCCGCGTTGTAGCGCGACTTGAGTTCACGCGCAATCGCGAGCGCGGGTATCACGTGTCCGCCTGTGCCTCCACCGGCTATGAGAACGCGCATAATGCAACAGTCTAATCGCATCAGTGTTCAATCAATTCTGACTATTAAATTTGACTATGGTATAATAAATAAGTCATGGAAGAAGTTTCCGTTTCCGAGTTCAAGGCCAAGTGCCTAGCGATTATTGAACGTGTGCGCAAGACGAAGAAGCCTGTCCGTATCACCCGGCATGGTAAACCGGTGGCGGAACTGATGCCACCTGCCCCGCCGGTCAGACGCCGTGACTGGATCGGTTCCATGGAAGGAAAGATTGAGATAACAGGCGACATTGTGTCGCCCGTGATCGATATGAATGATTTTGAGGCTTGGCGCGATTGAAGCTGTTACTCGATACGCATATCTGGCTCTGGACTTTTGTTCAGCCAGCGCGACTGGGCAAGCGTGTGCATGCGGAGTTTTTAAATCCAGACAATGAATTATGGCTTTCTCCCATTAGTCTCTGGGAGGCGCTATTGCTTCAGCGCAAAAAACGAATTCAAGTTCCCCCGCAGCTCGACCAGTGGTGGCTTGATGCGGCAAGGCGTTTTATCGAGGCTCCTCTGACACATGAGATTGTTCTGGCGGCAAACCAGCTCCCGTTGCCCGGCGATCCGGCCGATCGCTTTCTGGCAGCAACTGCCAAAGTTCTGGGACTGACCTTGGTCACGGCCGATGAACGCCTGCTGGGCCTGGGTGACATTGCCACGCTCGCCAACCGCTAATCTCTTCGGTCCCCAGCCGACCGCATTACTTCCGTACTCAAATTTCCTGATTTCAGAACAGAACACAAAAATGCGGCTGTGCCGGCCGCCATTTATGCTAAATTCATTGAAAAATAACCTGAACTTAATATTCAGGAACCGCTCAAGTTCAGGCAAATTCCAAAAAAAGGCGCGCCATGATTTTCAATGCTTCTGAAGACTTCAAACGACGCACTCTGGGTGCCCTGCCTACGCTGCTGGAAAAGGTAGCTTATATCTGTTCGTTGCAGACCGGCAGCGGCGGCTACGTCCACTGGGGATTCACCCGCGCCTTCGGCAACCGTCCCACGCAGGAAGCGATTTACGCCGCCCACATGGAGACCGCTCTGGAACTGGTCCAGGTGCCGGTGAGTGAGATTTATAAGGAATATCAGGAGGCGGTGGCGCGGTCTGAATCCGCTGAGATCCTGGATCCAAACTCTTTCGTTCTGAAAGCCCCGGTCAACGGCGACGGACTTCTTTCGGCTCACCTTCGTCTACTGCAGGACTCTGTTGTTGCTCTTGCGCAGCAGGAGCGTACCACTCACCAAGTCGCATAGCCACGCCTACAACTTGGCCAATCACCTCGGCTTCCTGCGGGTGTTTCAGGATCCGCGGCGGCACCGGCGACAACGGGTGCGATTGCAGCACGATCTCGCCGCGCCGCACCGAGCACCAGCAGCACACGTGCCCTTCACGGGTCTCAACAAAATAGATTGGACGCTCCAGCTCTGAGCGCCACTTTTTCTCTTCCACGCGGCTGCGGTTTTCATCCACCTGCACAAACGAACCGGGCAGCAGCAGCGGATACATGGTGAGGTCTTCCGTGCCCACGTAAGCGTAGGTGTATTTGCGCTTCGAGAGTTCCTGCAGGTACTGCAGCGGCACAACGCCCCAGTTTTCGATCATGCGGCCCAGATCGGCGGAGTAGCGAATGTCAAAGCCGGGATCGAGCTTCACCGGGATCTGCACCGTCCCCCGCCCCGCGGCAATCTCCAGCCGGTGCGTCTTGCCCGGACGGCAAATGGCAAAGTCCGCCGCCGTCGAGCTGAGGTCCACACCGTACAATTTGAGCAGTTCAGTAAAGTCGGCGCGGTAAATGACGGAGAGAACGTACAGCCGGTAAATGCTGGGGATCACGCCTTTGGTTTCGATATCCGAAAGGCGGCTGGGATTGATCACAAACTCTTCCACGCCGCGTGATTCAGCCAAAGATGTGCTGGATATCTCCACGTCCCGCAGCGTTAGACCAATTTGCTCCCGCAGCTCGCGCAACTTTTTACCCGCTGAAAGCACTTGTATCCGCCTTACGACTTCAAATTTCCGTCCCACCCATTCGAATGGACCATACTTGTCAGGTCCTGCCGATGGTGAAGAACCTCTAATATTCACGGAACAGACCAGTCTTCCGGTCCGGATTTGCAAGTGTATCAGCCAATCGGCGTTTAAGCTTCCTACAGTTTAACCCGATGCAGCAAACTTGGGGCAATAACCTTTGACGCGTATCGCACGTAAGCATAGACGAAGGCGCGTACCTGGAAGTTCCACAACACCCAATAGTCCACCTGCTGACTCGCCCGAAGGTGCATTAGTCTCCAGGCTCTGGCAAAAGGACGCGTTTCCGCATATCGGCCTGCCCGCAGCCGTTAGTTTCGAAACGAAGACATCTGGGTTTCGATCTCCGATTTTTGGGCCGCATTTAGCGGTAACAGGGGAAGGCGGGGGAGGCCGCCATAATATCCGTTGAGGTCCATGGCGTACTTGACCGCGGGGATTCCCATTTCTGACACAATGCGCCTGGCCGCAGCCGCCAATCCTGACTGTTTTGACCGCGCCAGTTCGATGTCATTGTCTCTCCAGGCAGCGTGGATTTCAAAGCAAATTGTAGGCGCCGGCGCGGCAAACGCCAGCACTCCCCCGCTGGCCCCGGCCTGCAATGAATCCAGCAGGGTATGCGCAGCCCCCACCAGAACCTGAAAGCCCACTTCCTTACTACGCGTCTTGATAGTGCGCGTCGCGGACCTGGGTGGCGCGACAGCCGTTTCACTTCCGCCCTTGAGTTGGCCAACGCTTACCATCTGGCTTCCGTTTTCCTCGGTTGCTGGAGCGCTAAGCATGCGCGCTGTCACCGCCTGCTGGACCTCGGTGACCGTCGCGGTCCTCTTGATGTGCCGGCTGGCCGCAACCATGGCTGCAACTTTCTCCACGTTGCCGCTCGATTCCTTGATTCCAATAATGTTTGCATGCTCTGCCAGTGCCGTAATGACTTCCAGCGGCAGGTCATAGGCGGTAAATGGAGGCACCGTATAAAGAAGCACCGGCAGCGGCGACCGGTCGGCCACCGCGCGATAGAACGCCAATAGGGCCTCAGGCTTCATTTGTGGCCGGTAGAAGTGGGGTGTGCGCACCAGCGCGACGTCATAATTCAGGCTGGCGGCGTACTCGGTCAACCGCAGGGTTTCCGCCACCGATTCCGCCCCGGTACCGGCAATCAGCACTTTTTCCGGCGAGGCCACCTCGGCGGTTACGCGCAGCACTTCGCGGCGCTCGTCGTCACCCAGCATTACCGCCTCGCCGGTGGAGCCCAGCACTACCATGCCGGCGATCGGCGTGCGCGAATAACGGTCAATATTGTGCTCGATCTTCTTGTAGTAGACCGCCCCGCCAGGATAGAAAGGCGTGGTCACGGCGGGAAAGATTCCTTGCAGGAGCATGACGTTATTCTAAATGCAAAATCCCAACCACAAAGGACACAAAGGAACACAAAGGGAAAACAAGCACCGCAGAGAACGCGGAGAACGCAGAGGCATTGGGGCTGTAAATCGCGCGGCAAAACGTGAATTGAGGGACTTCAGAAAAGCGACACTGGAAGGTAACAGCCGAACAGACGCATGCCCCAAAGTCCTTGGTGTCCCTTCGTGTCCTTCGTGGTTAAAAGCGAAAAAGCCCTGCGCTCTTGCCCAGGGCTTTCTTCTCGCCAAAGAGAAACTTAGATTGCGGTCGCCAGTGGAGCGCGGTTCTGCGTCTGCAGATCGCCCAGGCGCGACACGTTTTCGCGCAGTGACTGGTATTTCGGCGCCAGCATGCCCGGCGTAAGCTGCAGCGAGGGCATGGCGTACTCCATGGCAAGCTTGCCCATGGCAATCAGGCATTGCAGCCTGATCTGCGTAGCCAGTTCCAATACCTGTGCGGCCGCTTGCGCCACTTCCGGCTTGGGGCTCAGGCGCGCCGCCTCACCCATGCGCAGCACCGCGGACGCGTTGGCGGCGATCCGGGCCACGTAACGCAAAGTCACGCGGATGCGCTGGCGCTTCAGGTGGAAGAACTTCGAGCGCGGCAATTTCCCGCGCAAAAAGAGCTCATCATCCCGGTCCATCAGGGTGCGGAATGCCTTGAGGTCCACCGGACGTATCTGTCCAGTTTGTTTTCTGCGACTACGTACCGCCGTGTAAAACAACACGACGGCAAACAACGCAAGCGCAATTACGATCACAGTCATCATCGGCTTATAAGCTCCATAACTGCCTGGTTCCACTGCTCAAGCTGGGCCGTCTTGGGAACATCAGCGTTGCTGGTGACACGTTCCGGCGCCAGTAAATATCCAAGCCAGACCACCAAGCTCGTATTGAACGCCAATATACGCACCACACCGAATGTTTGCGTGGCCGCCGTTCCCAGGTGGTTCCGGAGCGTGACGGCCGCGAGTTCAACCGCGGTGAAAAGTCCTAATCCAAGCGTAATGCCAAAAGCGGACTGCCGCCAATGCAAGCCAAACGCACTGGAGAACAGGAACAAAAACATCAATAATCCCAATTCCACGATGCGCGTGGCCTCTTCCGCCACTAGGATGCTGGCCATGATCTGGTTCCGCTCGCCGGAGGACTGGGCGCCAATCACAATAGCTCCAAGCACCAGGAGCAAAATAATTGCCGTCCGGCAGACCACCGTTGCGACCCGGCGCAGAGCAGGGTACGGCACCAGGATCGTTCCAAATATTTCGTAGACAACTCCAAACCCAAGGATCAGGCCAATAGCTTCACAGGTCCAGTAGGTGTAAAAATAGGTCACCCGCGAGCCATGGACCATGTAAAGCGCAGCTGCCGCGCATAAGTTGAAAACCGAGTATCCCAAAAACACCGGAAACTTATTCCATGCCCGCTTTGCCAAAAGGACGAGGGCCAGCAATGATTGCAAGGCCAGCGCCAGAAACCAGAGGTTCGTCATATAGGCTTTGAGCGGCATATCTACCCAGGATTGAAGAATACTTCTCTTCACGCCGGGTAAACAAGGAATTTCTTCGCTTCACAGCTTCCGAAATTATTACTTCCGTTTTATTTCGGGCACCCCACATCACCTGGGATGCAGGTGGGTGGCGGAGCCGGACCGTCTTGCGGACATTGCGCAACGCTAAAGGCCGGGTTGAGTGACGTGCAGAGGATCGTGAGCAGAACAAGCGTATATACACTCTTCATTAAGTTTTCTCCATATTCTTAGGTAGCGATACACTTCCGAACCGTATTCAAGGACAGCTGTCGATTGTCGTAGGGTTGACAGGTATCCATAACAAAATACGGGCTTTAATATTATTTTCCGTATATGGAACAGATTTTTCCCAAAACGGGAAAACAGGAGGGAGGTGTTACTTATTCTAGTAAAGAGAGGTCTATTAGGTCAGTGAGATTGGCTTACTTAAGGGCAATGACACTGATGTCCAAATGGACGAGGTTGTTCATAGAACCCCTGCGTTTTGCTAGGAAAAGCGGTTTTTCCCATTTGTCAAAGCCGGGTCGGGTACTCTGACCGGCCTGTAAACATCCGCCACATGGACGATCAGCCTTGCACCAGTCATGCAGCTAAATCCTTGTTTAAAACCGTGAATCTCGCTCCCTTTCTTTTCGCCCGTTTTATGGTTTTCGTAATATCCGGGGCAGTTGCAACACAAGTGGTGCAATCGCCCAAACACCCCAAATTATTCCGGAAAATGGAAACCGTGCCGGAAAAGCATCATTTACCGGCGGCGCGCACCCACATTTCGCCATACATTCCAATATTGGGCCCGCTGATGGGATATTGATCCCCCAGAAGCGTAAGCACGGTTGAGCCGTTCAGCGCCTGCTGATAGCTGATGAAATGCGTCCGCCGGGTATGTTTGCTGCTCTTGAAGATGACCAGCCCTTCCCCCAACTCGACCACTCCCGTCTCTTTTTCACGCACGATGTTTCGGTTGCTCATGCCTGCCATCTGGTAGGCGTAGGAGCCGTCAGCCGCGATCTGGTAGGTCTCGCCATAGAAAACCGAAGAGCTGGACACGTACGCGCCGGAGCTGCTCACGTAGTCCACGCTGCTGTCAGCGCTGTGGCGCCACTCACCTTTAAGATCGGCGACAGTGATGTTGTTTTTCGGCGCGCTGGCCTTGGCCGGCGCCAGGCGCACGCTCTCCACCACTTGCCGGATCATGAACTCCAGTTCATCGAAGATCTGCCGGTCAGACGCCAGCACCACCACAGGAATGGCGCTCTTGCCGCTCTCCAATATGTACATCCACTGCAATCGGCCATCGCTGAAAGTGCTGGCGTACTTCCCCTGATAGCCGTTTCCGTGGAGATCGTAAATGGGAGTGGGCAGCCCCTCATTGGCGGCAGGGCGGAGAACGGCGCGCCACGCCGTAACAAAATCTGCTTCCGCATTTCCGCTGGACCGCTCCGGGGTATAAACACCGAGCACGCAATACCGGCTTCCCGCCACGATAGACATGGAAGCATGATCAGCGCCCGGTTTTTGCTCGTAGGTCCAGCCTTCAGGAGCTGCGAAAGAAATATCGCCAAGGGTTTTTACCTGCGCGGAGGCAATGCAGGCGGACAAGCTGAGGAGCAGGATCAGAACAAAGACAAGCGGAAAGGGCCGGTGAAACATGGGAGCGTCCTCCCTTCACGGCGGATGAGCCGGTGAGATTATAGCCCTGATTTTCTATCCGCCGCGACAGGAGAATTCAGGCAAAACGATCGGCTGCGAGCTCATAAACTCGCTTAAATTCCGATACAATGACTTATCAGCTTCATCTTGTCGGGGCGTAGCGCAGCCTGGTAGCGCACCTGCCTTGGGCGCAGGGGGTCACAGGTTCAAATCCTGTCGCCCCGACCATTTCACGCAAACGATGTTCTTTCACGGCTTTGTCCTGCCCCCGCTGCCTGGCTCAGTTGAGCGCCTCGCAGTCCGCTGTGCGACGAATTGCAAGCCGAAGTCAACCGCGCTGCATCGCCTTCTGGATGGCCGTTACAGCCCGATCAATTTCTTTCCGTTCAGCAGCGCTCAGCCGGCGAAGGTAGCTGGCCAGGAATTTCACCCGGCGCTTGCGGCCTTGTTTGAGGATCTGCGCGCCTTTTTCCGTGGCTTCAATCACCACGGCGCGGCGGTCGCGCTGGTTGGTGCGGCGGCGGGCCAGCCCTGCGGCTTCCAGCGCGTCGACAATGCGGCTCATGGTGGGCGGACGCACCTGCTCCGCCCGCGCCAGATCGTTGAGCGACACGGGGCCGCCAAAGACGATGACGGAGAGGGCCGAGAGCCGGGCGGGGCCGATCCCCGTTGCCGCGTCCTCCACCCGCACCAGCCGGAGCAGGTGGATGGCCGTGCTGTGCAGCCGGTCTGCCAGGTCTTCTGTGGTTGTCTTCTTGGCCATCGATTAGCTAGGCTAACTATCTTCTTGACACAGGTCAATGCGGGCGGCTTTAATTAGCCTGGCTAAATATTAGCGCTGGCGGCAAGGAGGACTTATGGCAGAAGCGGTCCAGCTTTCACGCATTACGGCCATCATGCTCGGGGTACGCGACCTGCCTCACGCGGTGGCGTTTTATAAAGACAAACTCGGCCTCAAGGTCATCTTGCAGGAACCGGCGCTGGCCCTGCTGCAATGCGGCCCGGTAATGATCGGCCTGAGCCGCGGACACGTCAGCATGGCGCCGCACGTGGCCGGCGCGACAGAAGTTGTCTTCGGCGTGGACAGCGTTCGCGCGGCACAAAAAGCGTTGGGCGAGAAAGGCATCGCATTTCTAGGCGAACCACGTCCGGTCACGCCTACAGACTGGGCGGTCCATTTCAAAGACGTCGACGGACACTTACTCTCACTGTTCGGGCCGGAAGGCAAAGCGTGATTCTAGCGATGCAGGAATTTGCGCCGGAGGTCGGGCCAGAACTCATGCACCAGGTTCATGCCCGCGTCGCGAATGAGGGTAAAGCTGACGCATGCGCCAATGGGATGCATTCCCTGCCGCTCGCCCGGCACATAGAGATCGTTCACCGCGCGTGTCGCAGCGATACTCAGGATGCGCGATGAATTGAAGGTCTGCCCGCCGCTGTCAGTGCGCGTGATCAGCACGCGGCTCATGGAATAAAAAGCGCGTTGCACAAAGGGCAGGTTGGGATTGCGGAAATATCTGGGATCCTGTTTCAGCACCGCGGGAAAGAGAAAGCGCTGGAAGAACACGTCGGTCTCGGTGGTCGCCAGGTTGATTCCGTAGCGCTGGCCGGCGCCGAGAAAGCCCGTCTCATACTCGCGATTCAGATGCCGGCCTTTGGCACGGTCAGCGGCTTCATCAATGGCGGCGTTGGCGAAGGTCCGCGGCGAATAAGTGCTGTGGAGAAAGACATCGAATTTCTGGCGCGCCGTCAGCGGCTTCCATTCGCCCGCGTCAGGATAGGTCCTGCCGATCGCGCGCGATACCTGATTCTTCACCAGGTTCTTCATCTGCTGCACGCGAGATACCGGCGCCGCAGGAGGAGTTCCGCTGGCCGCAACCGTCTCTGTCCCCTGCTGTGCGGGATTGATGGGCGGCGTGCCCTGTGCTGCGGCCATCCCACAAGCCAGGATTAAAACCAAGCCAATTTTCAATTTGAACCGCATACCCCTGCTGTCTCTTAGCAATAAGGAAGGAATTACTGCCTTACGCTGTTAGAACTAAGGCTCAACCAGGTGGTTGCCGGTATCCGATCAAATAAGCAGAGCAGCGCAAATATAGGTGGCGATTGCAGTGGTTAGCCTGGTCGGCGATGACAAAACGCCTGGGAGTTCGGGGATTTTGGGGCGAAAAAGGCTATTGACTTTCGTTTCATTTTCGTCTATAGTGAGGGTGGTTTTGGCTTGGGTGCGACGCTGTCGAAACCCGCGGTTTCCAGTCGGCTAGTAGCAATTGGGAACCTGCGCCGGGTTTACCCACAACCGTCGTAAAGGAAGGGCAGTCGGGGAAATCTCGTCCCATTTCCTCGCGTTTTTCTGACGCTTTCGTCTCTGGTGTGGAAGTGTGTCCAGGTGATTGCCAAAATCGCCGAAATTGCCAAAAAGTACAATTTAGGGAACTAGCCTCAGCTTCTTAGCCTTTAGCCATCGGCAAAGGCAAACCAGAACCACAGCCGAGGGTACCTCTGTCCCAGAAAGCCAAAATCGGGCTCGATGGGGGCCCCGGTGATCGCCGCCAATCGCACGTGATCGGAAGAGCAAGACCAAAAACAAACGAATCAAAGCCACCCAACGGGTGGCTTTTTTAATTGGAGAGAAAAACATGTCGAAAAAGGAAATCGTTGCGGCCATCAGGAAGTGCACGCAGGAACTGGGTCACGCACCTAGTTTTACCGAGCTGACAAAGAGGACTCCGTTGAGCCGGTCCAGGATGAAACGCCTCTTTGGCAGTTACGGAATGGCGATACGGGCATGTGGCATGAAGCATCGGTGTGGCGCGCCCATTTCGCTCGACGTGCTGTTTCCGGATTGGGCAAAGGTGGTGCGCAAGCTAAAAAGAGTGCCGACGATGTACGAGTACACGCGGGAGAGCCCGTTCACCTCCAAGCCGCTGGCCAGCCGGTGCAAAGGCTGGCGGCGTGTGCCCAAGATGATGCTCGCGTATATGGAAAAGCAACGAATCACGGACGCCTGGAGGGACGTGGCGGAGGCGATCGGGCGGGACCGTCCGGCGACATGGAAGAGACGGGCACCTGTAAGACCTGTAAGACCGGCCGGCGGGGGCGCCAGCGGGCGCTGGAAATTTCTGAAAGGCCGGCCGACGTTTGGGCCGCCGATGACAGAGTTCGGAATGCTGTGCGGGCCAGAGAATGAGAACGGTGTGCTGTTCCTGTTTGGCATGCTGGCGTGGCGGCTGGGGTTTGCGGTGAGGAAGATCCAGCAGGGGTTCCCGGACATCGTGGCGCTGCGCAAGATCGACGAGCAGACGTGGCAGGAAGTGAAGGTGGAAGCTGAGTATGAGAGCCGCAATTTTCTGCGGCATGGGCACCTGCCGAGCGGGTGCGACCTGATCGTGTGCTGGATCCATAACTGGCCGGAGTGTCCGGTGGAGGTGATTGAGTTGAGTAAGGTGTGGCGGAGCTTGATGGGTGGGAGTGAGTGAGGGGGTGAAGGGCGGCTCAGGTTTCGACACGTGCTGCGTGCTGGCGGCGCGTGGCCAGGCTCGCGATGGGATTTTGAACAGCATCAGGGAATTCGTCATA
>Ga0209647_1004346_pt1 | contig 10689 bp, 6 predicted proteins | sample GraSoi_2013_60cm_FD_185827 | JGI IMG/M metagenome (GOLD analysis project Ga0209647, IMG submission 185827) | Grasslands soil microbial communities from the Angelo Coastal Reserve, California, USA - Sample 9_17_2013_60cm (SPAdes) (version 2) | ecosystem: Environmental > Terrestrial > Soil >...
CGCGGACAGCAATTCCGCTTTCTGTTGATAAGCAACAGAGAGATATTCACGGGCCAACTCGTCGTTAGGATCTTCTTTGAGGCGACGGCGGCACTCTTCGATGAACTGATTGAGCGACTTCAGATTCTGGCGCAAAGACAAATCGACACGTGCCTCGCCGCGATCCTGATTGGAGAAATCCGCCGGCTGCACTATTGGAAGGTTCTGTTCTTCCTGATGAAGAATTTGGCCGGACGCACCCAACGGCTCCGTCGAGGTAATCGGAGGTGCAGTTAGCGTCGTTTCGGCGACCTTCGCACGGCCCGAATCGGTACCACGAGGATTGCGTTGGATCTGAACTATCGCCGCAGCGACAATTACCAAACCAACGGCAACGGCTGCCACTGCGCGGCCCCGCAAGATGCTAGAGAGATTCTCGAGCCAGGAGGCCGGCTCGGCGACTCTTACCGCAGCACCAGCCCTAATGACGCCTTCCGCACCGAGTTGATTCCGGAGCGCAACCCAAACGCGAGTTGGGGGTTCAACTTCAGCAGGGAGTGTTTCAGCGACCGATATGATAGCGGAGAAGTCAGCGATCAGATTGCCGCACGCGCTGCAGGACGCAGCATGTACGCGGACCGCCTCGGGAAGAGGCGAAAGCCCCTCGTTTTCCAGAACCGCTTCGATTTCCTTACACTGCATGGCACTTCACTCCGCGACGAACAACCTCTGGGCAGTTCCTCGCACAAAACTCTTTACTAGAGCAACGCCACGCACCTGGTTCGTTGCAGCACCCCGAATTGAGAGTATTGTAACTCAATCCGAGTTGCCTCCTTCAGCCTTTGCACTCTGGCGTTCTTGCCTTGCCAGATCGCGGGCCTCTTCCTGCAGCAGCTCACGCAGGCGGGTGCGCGCCTTGTGTAACTGTGACTTCGAATTGCCGACCGAACAGCCCATGATGTCCGCAATTTCGTTGTGCTCGTAACCCTGGACATCGTGGAGCACGAAGACCGTTCGATAGCCGGGCGGCAGCTTCCCAACGGACCGCTCGATATTGACCCGGTCCACTGCGCCACTCAGCCGCAAATCGGGAGCGCCGATGTCCTTCCTGGGTCCTCCGGATTCTTCATCCGGTTCCGTAGTTTCCTCAAGCGAAGCAACCGGGAGGGACTTCTTGCGCAGCCGCATCAAAACCACATTGACCGTCATCCGGTGCAACCAGGTCGAGAAAGCCGATTCCCCGCGGAAGGTCCCGATCTTGCGAAAAAGCTGAAGGAAAGCCTCCTGCAGCAAATCTTCAGCGTCCGCCGGATTGCCTACCATGCGCAGGCAGAGTGCGTAGACGCGGCGACTGTGAAGGTGATAGAGAAAGTCAAACGCGGCTCCGTCTCCGGCTTGCGCCAGGCGAATGGCTTCCGCTTCCGTGAGCGTCACAGGCGATTTACCGGCTGCCTGTTTGGGCTCGGTTGGTCGATTTCGGGCCAACGGTCCAGTTGCGGCGCATCCAAACCGTCGGATGCCGCGCATCCCCTTTCGAGTTGTCCCTGAGCTGCACTGCGATGCGCAAAGATACGTAAAGGTTACGGCAGTATGCCAGAACCTTGCACCAAGTCTGGTCAGCTACGGGGTTGAGCTATTTTCCCGGAACTGCGGCGAAACGTCTATCGCGGAAAGCAAGGGCCGGCAAGGGCATTCCCTCGAAGCGAAAGTTAACTGCCGCTTCGAAGGCGGTAACTTGTTCATCGGGCAAAACAATCAGGAAAGATTTCAAAAGAACAATCGCTTCGCGGAGGCAAGTATTCAGATCGAAATGGCCTTTGTCCAGCACACCCCAAAAAACCTCGTTTTCCAGATACTCGCCACTTGTCAGGTCGTCCGCTGCTTTGGAGAATTCGCCATTTAAATCGTTCACGAGGTCACGCAGTGTCGCCGCCTTGTGGATAAACTGAGACCGCTGCGAAAGAAGGACGCGGTTCAAAAAACCGGCGATCCTGGCGGCACGCTGGCCACGCGCTCCACGAAAGTTTCCCGCATCCAACGGCGCTGCATTGGGCACCAGTCCGAAGTGCTTGGCGTGCCGATGCAAGGTGGAAAGAAGCATCTCCAAGGTTTGTGAAAAGCGGCGGCAAGCTCCTTGCGAAACATGGGCCAATTCAAATGCCTTGGCTATCGACCCGGTGCGACGAAGCTCCAGTGCTTCATCGAGTGAAACGCTAAAGATGGAGTAAAGAGTTTCTAATTCTTTGGAGAATTCGTCGTTGAGACGTGATTTTGATTCCGGCAGCCATGCGCGCCAATCATCGCGCACAGTGGTACCTTGTCGAGAAGCAGGGCAGGCGCTCAATCTAGTCCCCTTGAGGCTCGGGAAGTATAGCAGAGTCCCGAAATAGAACCAGAGCTTTGTTGCGGGTAGGAGCGACTGGCCGCTATACTCGCTGAGACCCCCTGATAACTCAGTGGAAATGAGGAAGCCGACTTGGAATTTGAGCCGCGGGACCAGTACGAACAAAGGCTAAAGAAGCTGGAACAGCTACGGGCGGCGGGCTTAAATCCTTACCCGCATGAATTCCGCTGGACGGTGACTACCGCAGACCTTGTAAACAAGTATGGTGAGGCCACCGCCGCGGAGCTCGAAGCGCAGAAAGTTAATGTGCGAGTTGCAGGGCGAATCGTCTCGTACCGGCTGATGGGAAAGGCAGGATTCGCGCACCTGCAGGGCAACGGAAAGCGGGTACAGGTTTATGTTCGTAAGGATGTGGTCGGAGACAAGAGTTTCGAGGTCTTTCACCTGCTCGATTTGGGAGATTCGATTGGCGTAACAGGCCATCTGTTTCGAACGAAGACCGGTGAGCTTTCAGTTTGGGTGACCGAACTGTCGGTTCTGTCCAAAGCCTTGCTGCCGTTGCCTGAAAAATGGCACGGGTTGACTGACGTAGAGCTGCGGTACCGGCAGAGATATCTCGACCTGATTGCAAATGAGGATTCGCGGCGTGTATTCATGACGCGCGCGAAAATTGTGCAGGAGCTGAGGCGGTTTTTCGACGAACGCGACTACACAGAAGTCGAAACGCCGATGATGCATCCGATTGCGGGCGGCGCGGCAGCCCGGCCGTTCGTGACGCATCACAACACGCTGGACATCGATTTGTATCTGAGGATTGCGCCAGAACTGTATCTGAAAAGGTTAGTGGTGGGCGGGCTCGACCGAGTGTATGAGATCAATCGGAATTTCCGTAATGAAGGAATTTCGACGCAGCACAACCCGGAATTTACGATGCTCGAGTTTTACGAGGCGTACAGCAACTACCTCGATCTGATGGATCTAAATGAATCACTGTTTGCGAGGCTTGCGAAGGTAATTACCGGATCCACGATTGTGAAGTATGGCCAAGCGGAGCTGGACTTCGGGAAAATGCAGCGCTTGACGATGCGCGAAGCGATTCAGAAATATTGGCCCGAGGGCGCGGGCGTTGCGCCAACACCAGCCGAACTTGCCGCGTCTGGCGGCGCCCGCGAAGCTACGGCGCGCTATAACACGTGGGCAAAGACGACCGGTGCCGCTTACGCAGCGAGCAAAGACCAGCTGAGCGATGGGGAGTGGACGGGACTCCTCTTCGAAACGATGGCGGAACATCATCTCGTTCAGCCGACCATACTTTACGATTTTCCGACGGACATTTCACCGCTCTCGAAGCAGAAACCGGGTGACCCTTCGTTGACGGAGCGGTTCGAGATTTATGTGGCGGGAATGGAAATTGCGAATGGCTTTTCGGAGCTGAATGATCCAGCGGAGCAGGAACGGCGATTCCTCGCACAGATGGCGCAAGGCGGAGACGAAGTGCCAAAGCACTTGGACGTTGATTACATCCGTGCGCTGGCACATGGTCTGCCTCCGACGGCGGGAGAAGGCATCGGCATTGATCGGCTGACGATGCTGCTCACCAACACGCAAACGATCCGCGACGTAATTCTTTTTCCGCTGCTGCGGCCGGTCAATCAAGAGCAGGAAAAGGCGGCGTCCGAGGGTCACGGCGCGTAATGCAGGTTGAACCGGCGAACCACGCCGGATAAAGTCCATAGCTCATGTCGATTGAATGGTTTGTCGCGCAGCGGTATCTGCGGTCACCGAACCGGCCGGCAGTGCTACGCCTCGTAACAATTTTTAGCGTGCTGGGTGTGGCGGCGGGAGTCTGCACGCTGGTGATTTCGCTCGCGATGAATACCGGTTTCCGTGAAACGCTGCAGGAGCATCTTCTCAGTGTCACGTCGCACGTGTCGCTGACGAGGCCGGGCTCGTCCGGTATCCACGATTATGAAGCGCTGGTGAAGAATCTGGCGACGATTCCCGGGATTCGAAGTGCGACGCCGGCCGTGTATCAAACCGTGTTACTTAGCTTCGGCGGGCAGGCACGGGGAATCGTCGCAAAAGGCATCGACGTTGGAGGCGAAGCAGTCAACGGCGCAGCTTTGAAAAAACTCTCTGCCGGAAAATTGGATTTTTCCGCCGATCAGGACGGCGCCGAAGGTATTGTTGTGGGGAAACAACTCGCAGACGAGTGGAAGATCTCTCCCAGCGACTTTGTGACGATGACCAGCCCGCAGGGCCGACTCACGCCGTTTGGTCTTTTGCCGCGGACGAGGAGATTTCGCGTTAGCGGGATTTTTGATTCCGGGTTTTATGACTACGACGCGAATTGGTGTTTTATGGACATCAAGTCCGCGCAGGCACTGGCCGGCGCAAGCGACGTCGTAAACGTCATCGAGTTCCGCTTGCGCGATCCCGAGCAAGCCGAGCTAGTTGCGGAAAGGATTAGGTCTCGGGCTGGGCCAGGTTTTTCAGCCGCGACCTGGATGGAAGAAAACCGCCCGCTATTTCGCGCATTGCGATTGGAGAAATTGGTCACTGCAATCTTCATTGGTTTGATCACTTTCGTTGCAGGACTAAATATTCTTGCCGTTCTTTCGATGACGGTTACGGACAAAGCGAGGGATGTCGCCGTCTTGCTTTCGCTCGGTGCACGCCGTGAGCAGATTCGGACCATATTCTTGTGGCAGGGAATTGCGATCGGTGCCTGTGGGACATTAGCGGGACTGGTGCTCGGCTATGTCTTCGCTTGGAGTGCGGGTACCTGGCACTGGATTCCTCTCGACCCGCAGGTATACGCGGTATCCTTTGTCCCCTTTCATGCGAACCTTCTAGATGGCCTGTGGATCTCATTGGCGGCAATGCTCATATCCGTGGGAGCCACGCTGGTTCCGGCAAGAGCAGCGGCGAGGTTGCTGCCGGTAGAGATTTTGCGGTTTGAATAGCCTCCCAGCATGAACCTGCCCTTTTTTGACCCTGATTTGGCCCGAAGTTTGCACCTGGTAGGGCTTAGAGGCAGGTGGGCAAGCCCGACGGTCTCCCTCATCGTCGGGGCGTAGAAGAATCCCACCGTAAGTTACACAATCAATTAGAGTTGCTGGTGGTTCAAAATGGTTCAATATTGGTCCAAAAGACGAGCGGCAACGTTCGGGCGAAAAAGGGAACCAATTGGGCTAGAGGCAAGAGCAGGAGCCGCGCAGAGACTCGTGAGCCGGGTCACGGATAGCGGCTCCGATTGCATCTAACTTAGTGAGCGGCCGGGAAGTCCTGGCTTGGAAATTGCTCGATATAGCGGTATTGAGGACGCAGGAAAAATTGAGTCCTAACGGAACCAGCCCGACGGTAGAAAGCGCTTCGCGCCAGCGGGGAAATCCGTCTGAAATTATCCTGGAAGCGCGCGGGCTGCAGAAAATTTACGAGCACCCGCAGCAGCGTTTAATCGTTTTAAAAGAAGCGAATCTCGAACTCAAGCGCGGAGAGATGGTTGCGATTGTAGCGCCATCTGGGGCGGGCAAAAGCACGCTTTTGCATCTCCTGGCTGCGCTAGACATGCCAACAAGCGGTACTATATACTTCGAATCGAAACTCATTGAAACCAAGAATGAAGCTGCGCTCGCGGATTTTCGGAATCGCAGCATCGGATTCTTGTGGCAGCGGCACCAGTTGTTGCCGGATTTCACGGCAGCCGAAAATGTAGCGATGCCGTTGCTGCTGCGGGGGGAGTCTATTTCGAGGGCTCTGGATAAAGGGCGGAAATGGCTCAATGAAGTGGGGCTTGCGGAGCGAGCCGACCACCGCACAGGGGAGCTTTCCGGAGGAGAACAGCAGCGAGTCGCGATTGCCCGGGCGCTCGTCACCGGACCGCGCGTGCTGCTAGCGGACGAACCCACCGGAGATCTGGACGAGCAGAACGCTTGGGCCGTGTTTGAACTGCTGGAACGACTGCATCGCACGCATGGGTTGACGTCGCTCATCGCCACGCACAACCTGAAACTGGCGGAACGATGCGACCGAATTCTCGGGCTGGAACACGGTGTTCTGAAAACTCGCAAAGCGGCGACGCTTGCGAGCGGGGTCCCTGGAGAGCTGGACATGCAGGCGGCCAGCGGGGGAGAAACGAGCTAACGTGTTCGAACGCTATACAGAAAAAGCGCGGCGCGTCATATTTTTTGCACGCTACGAAGCGAGTCAGTACGGCAGTCCTTACATTGAGACCGAACATTTGTTGCTTGGCTTGATGCGTGAGGACAAGGCGCTGGCGAACCGTTTTCTGCGGCAGCAAGGCTCGATTGAATCGATTCGCAAAGAGATCGAAGCGCGCATCACGATTCGCGAGCGCATCTCGACGTCGGTCGAAGTGCCGCTGAGCGCGGAATGCAAACGCATTCTTAATATGGCGGCGGAAGAAGCGGAACGGCTCGGAGTCAAGCATGTCGGAACCGAACATCTACTACTGGGAATCCTGAGGGAAGAAAAATGTTTTGGCGCCGAGATCCTGATGGAGCGCGGGCTGCGACTTCCTTCGTTGCGCGAAGAATTGGCGCGCACCAGCGGCGAAAAAACTCCTGCATCGCGCCCGAAAGAAACTTCACTGCTTGCAGAATTCAGCCGCGACTTAACGAGCGCTGCAGCGGAAGGGTCGCTCGATCCCCTGGTGGGGCGCGAAGGGGAAGTGGACCGCGTAATTCAAATTCTTTGCCGCCGCACTAAAAACAATCCTGTGTTGATCGGCGAGCCGGGCGTTGGAAAGACAGCCATCGTCGAAGGATTGGCGCAGCGAATTGCCGATGCGGACGTGCCACCTTTCCTTGCCGACAAGCGCATTCTTTCGCTGGATCTTTCCTTAATCGTCGCCGGAACAAAATATCGCGGACAATTTGAAGAACGGCTGAAGACGATCATGAAAGAACTGATGGAGAGTCAGAACTCCATCGTGTTCATCGACGAGTTGCACACGCTGGTCGGCGCGGGTTCAGCTGAAGGTTCGCTGGACGCTGCGAATATTTTGAAGCCGGCACTGTCGCGCGGTGAAATTCAATGTATCGGCGCGACGACACCTGCCGAGTACCGTAAGTCCGTTGAAAAAGATCGCTCGCTCGAACGGCGCTTCCAGGCCGTGAAAGTTCCTGCGCCAAACGAAGAAGAAGCCGTTCAAGTCATCAACGGCGTACGCGAGCGTTATGAAAAGTTCCATGCAGTGACCTATACGGACGAGGCTCTGCGTTATTCGGTCTATCTTTCGAACCGCTATATTCCCGATCGCTTCCTTCCAGACAAGGCAATTGATCTGATCGATGAAGCCGGCGCTCGTGTGAAGCTGCGCCAGGCGACCGTGCCGGAAGAAGTCGGCGAAGTGCAAAAGCGGGTGAAGTTCATTACGCACCGGATGGAAAGCGCGATCGCCGCGCACGAATTCGAAAAGGCTCGTTTTTATTCCGAGGAAGAGCGCAAGGAAAAAGAAAATCTGCGCCAACTCCGGGAGCGGTACAAGCTGGATGACGCCACCACAGGTATAGTCACGCGCGAAGACATCGAAGAAGTTGTTTCGCGTTGGACCGGCGTTGCCGTCACTTCCATCAAGGAAGACGAACAACAGAAGCTTCTGCGCATCGAACAGGAATTGCATAAGCGCGTCATCAGTCAGGACAAGGCGATTACCGCACTCGCTCGCGCAATCCGCCGCAGCCGTGCGGGATTGAAATCTCCTGCGCGTCCGGTCGGATGCTTCTTCTTCCTTGGGCCGACGGGTGTTGGCAAGACTGAGGTCGCTCGGCGCCTTGCGGAATTTCTCTTCGGCTCAGAAAAGTCGTTGGTGCGCTTCGATATGTCTGAATTCATGGAGAAGCACTCCGTTTCGAAACTCATCGGCGCGCCTCCAGGTTATGTTGGCTACGAAGAGGGTGGACAGCTTACGGAACGTGTTCGGCGCACGCCGTACTCGGTAATCCTTCTCGACGAAATCGAGAAGGCTCATCCGGATGTGTTCAATATATTGTTGCAGGTGTTTGAAGACGGTCAACTGAGCGACGGGCTCGGCAATACCGTTGATTTCCGCAATTCAATCATCATCATGACTTCCAACCTGGGCGCGCGGCATTTGCAAAAGCGCACGGGTATGGGCTTCCAAAGTGGTACGGACGAAGCTGGCGCAAAGTCCATGGAAGAACTGGTGATGAACGAAGTGAAGAAGGCGTTCAATCCGGAATTCCTCAATCGCCTGGATGAAGTCATCATCTTCAGTGCGCTCGGCGATGAGGATCTGCTCCGCATCATAGATTTGCTCGTCGGGCAAATGAACGATACACTCATCCACCGTCAGGTACAGGTAGTGCTGTCACCGGAAGCGAGACAGTGGATTCTCGAGAAGACGTGTGCGGACCGCAATTATGGTGCGCGGCCGCTGCGAAGGGCGCTGCAAAAGTATGTGGAAGACCCGCTCTCGGAGGCTCTGATTCAGGGAGGGATTCAAAGGCCAGCGACGCTGCAAATGTATGTCGCAGGGGATGGCCTGTCGTTCCGACCTGTTGTTGAGGCAACCCCGGTTATCCACTAAGGAATCTGACACCACGCGTGCAGTCCCGGCCCTGCCGGAGGCGTGCACAAAAGCCGGCCCACACCGGGCTCGGCAGGAGAAGAACAACTTGCGTTCGGGGGCGCGGCCTTGAAGCCTTCATCGGCCGCTTACAGTAGAGTCTGTTTTTCGTATCGCGCAAAACAGGCCGGAATGCGTTGGCTCGTCACAGCAATCCTGCTGGCGGCGGGCACTTTCTCATTGCGTGCACAAGCGCCTGTCGAGAACCATCCCCAGCCGCCTTCACCTTCAACGAAACACCGCTATTTGATGTCCGAAAGCCTGGACCTGGTTACACTCGAATCTTCGGTTGAGGATAATACGGCACAGGCGGGGACGCAGAATGCGCAAGGCGAAGTGTTCGTCATTCAGCGAATCGAATTCATTGGCAACCGCCGCGTCCGCAACGACACTCTGAAGGCGCGCATCTTCAGCCGTGAAAACGATACATATAATGAAGAGACACTGCGCCGCGATTTCCAGGCGCTATGGAACACACAATTCTTCGAAGATGTTAAGTTGCGAGTGGAAGATTCCCCCGACCACGCGAATTCCAAAATCATTATCTTTGAAGTGAAAGAGCGGCCGGTGATCCGCCGCATCCGCTATGACGGGATCCACTCCGTGTCTGAATCCGACATTCTCGACCGCTTCAAGGAACGGAAGGTCGGGCTCACGGTTGAGAGTCAATTCGATCCGACGAAAATCAAGAAAGCGGAAGTAGTGTTGGGCGAACTGCTCGGGGAACACGGCCACCAATTTGCAAAAGTCACCCCGCAATATGAACGCATTGCATCGAGCAACGCCGTCATCCTGATTTTCAAAATTGAGGAAGGCCCCAAGGTCAAAGTCGGCAAGATCAAATTCACCGGCAATCATGCCTTCAGCGATCGCAAATTGACTCGTGCCATGCGCAACGATCGGCCCTACGGCATCCCTCTCTACCTCACATTCATTCCCGTGATGTCCAAGACGTATGACCGCGACAAGTTGAACGAAGACCTCGAAGTCGGCGTCCGCGGCCTCTATCAGGATAACGGTTATTTCCGCGCGCTCGTAGCGCCCAACGGGCCAATCATCGAGAACCTCGATACTCGCAACAATCGCCTCGGCGTTCCGCTGGTTCTCGGCAAATCGAACGGCAAGGCCGTCAACATCACCATTCCGATCGAAGAAGGCAATCGCTACATGATGGGCACGCTGAAAATCGTCAGCGCTGATCCAGACAAGCAACTGTCCCTCAAAGTTGACGCATTGAAATCGTTCTTTCCCCTCAAGCAGGGCGACGTTCTGGACGTCGACAAGCTTCGCAAAGCGCTGAAAAATTACACCAGCGAGTATGGCCGCTTCGGCTTCATCGACTTCACGGCCGAGCCGGAATTCGACATTGACGACGTGAAGAAAATAATCAACGTTACGCTGCGCTTCGACGAACAGAAGCAATACTACGTCCGGCGAATCGATTTCTCCGGTAACACAACGACCCGCGATAAAGTCATCCGGCGCGAACTTCTGCTTGATGAAGGGGCGTTGTTCGACAAGCGGGCATGGGAAATCAGCATCCTCCGGCTGAATCAGCTCGATTACTTCGACCGCATCGAAGCCGACAAAGCCGTCGAAATCAAGCGCAACACGAAGGAAGGCACGGTCGACCTCAATCTGAAGGTCAAGGAGAAGGGCAAGCAATCGATCGGCTTGAACGGTGGCGTCAGCGGACTTGCCGGCGGGTTCATCGGCCTGACCTATCAGACGAACAATTTCCTCGGTTTGGGCG
>Ga0209647_1004347_pt1 | contig 10688 bp, 10 predicted proteins | sample GraSoi_2013_60cm_FD_185827 | JGI IMG/M metagenome (GOLD analysis project Ga0209647, IMG submission 185827) | Grasslands soil microbial communities from the Angelo Coastal Reserve, California, USA - Sample 9_17_2013_60cm (SPAdes) (version 2) | ecosystem: Environmental > Terrestrial > Soil >...
CGTGCGCGTCACCGCCAGCATCGGCTTCGCCGCGCTAACGTCTGACGATCACGACCACGGCGCCTGGATCGCCCGCGCCGACCGCGCGCTCTACGCCGCCAAGGCCGCCGGCCGCAACCGCTCGATGGGACACGATCCGCGGCAGGCGATGGCCTGACGCAGCTTGATTTAGAGGAGACCGTTATGAAACCGAAGCTCGCCTGGCCCATCATCGGCGCCGCGCTGTTCTGCGCGGGTTATGTCGTCGCGCAGCAGAAACCGGCGCCCGAAGTGCGGCGAGTGGTTACCAAGATCGATGAAGCGGGCAAGGCAGTGGTGATGTTCGACGAGCGCGTGCCGATGTCGGGCGTGCGGCCGCCGAATTACGTCGCGCCGATCTGGCTCACCGACAAGAGCCTGCCCGACTTCTCCATGAGGGAGGATGCCGCGAAGCGCATGGCCGGCTTGATGCCACCCAAGGGTGGGACGGTGTTCCGCGTCGTCGACTTCGTTCCCGAGCCCGACGCCGTGGCGCGATTGGACATGAACACCATGCAGAAGGTGGTCGGCGAGGCCGGCACGCCGAAAAAAGGTCTGCCGCCGCGCCATCCGATGATGCATCGCACGCGCACGCTCGACTACGCGATCGTGATCTCCGGCGAGATCGACATGCTGCTCGACGACGGCGAAGTGCACCTCAAGGCCGGCGACGTCGTCGTGCAGCAGGCGACGAATCACGCGTGGGTGAACCGCGGCAAGGTGCCTTGCCGAATTGCTTTCATCTTGATGGACTCTCAGGAGCCGTGAGCTGCGACCTCGAGATGCGGATGGATCAGGGTCGGATACTTGGCATTTGGTGCATTGCTACTCCAGCGAAGCGACGCGAAGCCTTCCATTAGCCGGTGACCTACCCAGCGCCAATCAACAAAGGGACGGGCACCCGGTAGATTCGCGAGTAAAAGGCCTGCAGTGAAGTATCGCCATTCCTTTTCCGAGAGGAGCGTCGTGCTGTACCCATGCCAAGATTTCCCACTATCGAATAAGAATAAGGTCTTCATTATGCGCTGCGCAACGAACCCGTTTCGCTCCAGCCCGCGGCGAGCGCTGAGAGGATGCTTACCCAAGAAATCAATCATTGGTATGTGCAAGGCATCGCTGCCACAGGTCACATTGGAGAGGAGCGCGAGCTCGTAGTTTCTAGGTAGTTGTGAAACGAATGCTTTGAACCAGTATTCATCGACAGTATCGATCTTCATTACTATGTTCTTGCCGATGCTCTCGCGCGAACGCGACCTTCGGGCATACTGATAGAAATTCAGACGAAGGGAAGGGCCGTAGCGTCGCCTCAAGTGCGAAATCATTAGAAGAGGATGTCCAAGCGGCGTGAAGACGCTTTTCTTCCGTTGTGGCAGCGGTCGTCTCATGGATTATTCGCTACTAAACTAGGGCGAGGGCGCATGCTTTGTCGGCGATGATAAACGCCTGAATTTCTGTCATCTAAGGGCAACACGATGTCCACGAGGAAACGGTCTCGCCTCCCAAAATCATCAGTTCACGATGACAGGCTCGTTAGCGCAGCTGTCAAGGCTCGCGATCAAGCCTACGCGCCGTACTCAGGCTTCAGAGTGGGTGCCGCGATTCGCACCAAGGCTGGACAGGTTTTCACCGGTTGCAACGTGGAAAACAGTTCCTTTGGCATGTCCATGTGCGCCGAGCGCTCCGCTGTCTTTGCCGCAATCAGCGCTGGTGCTCGCGCTTTCAGTCATATCGCTTTGATCGCCGACAGCTCTTTACCGCTGTCACCATGCGGTGCGTGTCGTCAAGTACTAGCCGAATTCGGTCCAAATATCATTTTCATAATGGCAAATATGAAGGGACAAGTTCGACGGCAAAGCTTAAAGAAATTGCTGCCTCTCAAATTCGCTCTAACTGCACGGCGATTGGCGATGCGCAGTTAGACCATGTCGACGCGCATAGAAATCTGTGGAGGGATCGCATCGGGAAAGACTACCCTGGCTCGCTTGGTTGCGTCGCAGCCGCGATCTGTGTTGGCACTAGAGGATTTCCGCGCCAATCCTTTCTGGGCCTTGTCGTATGAGCAGCCCCACAAGTTCACGTTGGAAAAAAATGTATGTTTTATCGCCCAGCATACCGGTGCGATAAAGGCTGCGGGAAACAGCCGCCTGTTGGTCTGCGACTATGCCGTCGTACAAGATATCGCTTACGCCAATATGCAAAGAGCCGCAAGGCACGCCCGGGTGATGAAAATGCTGTTTGACGATTTGTATTCACCACTGCCTGCGCCGCAGGTTATTGTTTATCTTCGTTGCAGCGCGGCCGTCCAACTGGAGCGGATTCGCAATCGTGCGCGGCCGGAGGAAACAAGCATCACCATCGATTATCTGGAAGAGCTCAATCGACGTATCGAAGAAGTTCTATCCCAAGACCTAATCAAGGCTTCCATCAAGACCATTGATTCAGGCGAAACCAATTTCGCGAAAAATCGAGCGGTGGCTGAAGCTCTCAAAAATGAGCTCGTATCAATAGCTGGGCGGTCCCGGAGCAACGACCATGGGCTTGCGCGCGAGAAATCCCCACACAATCGGCGTTGAAGCGCCTACGATTCTGATCTTCTGCGATACGGGTTCGATGCCAAGATCGCTGATGTCGAGCGCGTCAAAGCGGATAAGCGTCAGTCCGGCAGCGCGTATGGTGCGCACCTGCTCATCAAGCGAATAGATTAGGGACGCTAGGTACACGACCTGCCCGTCACGCAACGCAAATGCCGCCCGGTCGAGAGGAGAACGTTCCTCCTCACGGTAACGTTCGGCCCAGTCAAACGATGGCATGGTAAAAAGTACGTGTCCCCCGGGCGCAAGAACTCGTACAGCTTCGCTCCAAAAGTTGCCGGTGTTATATGGGTCCCCGAGTCCAGCGACGACCAATGAGGCCGTCGCCTCCCTTTCTCCGAGGGCGTGCGCTCTCGCGCAGCGAAGCTCGGCCCCGAGTGCCTCCCATCTCCGGGAATGCTCGAGCATTGCACGGCTCGAGTCAGTAAGAATAAGGTTAGCTAATGGTTTACCTTGCGACTGCAATATCGCGGCTACGGAGGATTCACCACATCCGACTTCAATTACCCGAGCAACATCGTCTAGTCTCGATAGCGCGTTCGTTATGTAGCGACGGCTGAGAGTGTTGAAGTTGCGGCAGGTCGGATGCCCAACGCTGTCGTAATACTCGTGGGCGACGACGTCGTACTCTGCTGCTGCGGATGTTTGAGCGGTGGCTTTAGGTGAGCTCAATATGGGCTGCCCCTACCCGCAAATCCTCCATTGCTTTGCCAACAGCTTTTGCTAATGCTCTCACGGCGTCATCTTTCTCCATAAGTTTGGCAAACTGGGTCGCCTTTTCGGCATCATCACCGAACACCTCCTTGTGTTCGGAATCCATGAAGATAAATCCGACCGGTACCCTCGTTTCATCGGGTGCAAAAAGCAAAGTGCATAACACAGACGGTCGCGTGCGTCGCGTATTTTCCGCCTCGGCCTTTGTCATGCCCCAGTAGCGAGTAAGCGTGTCGACCGCATTCTTCGCAACTCCGACTCGGACGGCGTTTGCCTCGCCGGTACTTTCTTTAATGCGCCAACAGCGGCCGATAATGCCGTAACGCTCAGAGAAGCGTCGACCTCTACCGCCCGGTTCAGGGTGGTAGTCGAGCAGTTGATAGAGGAAGCGCTCGAAGACTATATCGGGCACGTATACGGTTGCGCGATATGCTCCTCCATCTTGAATTTTCGGTTTACGCGCTAACACAGCCTCAACAGCCGTTCGCAACAGCTCACTAAGTTGCAAACTCTTTACCTGACGGTCATATTCTTTCTTGGCAAGCTTTACGAAAGAATCGAAGGATTCATGAAAGTCCGCCTCTGCCTCTCTGCCACGTTCAGCGCTAAATTCGAATTCCACGCTGCCGGCTTTGAACTTTTTCAGCCCGCGTAAGAGCTTTATCGGCCAGCGTCGGCCATAGTAAAAGACTGCAATTACCGCTAACAGCCACCAGAGCACCTCTGGGAATTTGTCGACTACGTGAGTCCAGACGTCACCGCTGTTCTTGGATGTCTTTGCGCTAGAGTCCTTTATCTCAACAGGGGTGGCTGACAGAGCCGTAGGGGTAGCTGTTAGAGATGCCGGCGCTTGCTGACAATTGACCGTAACTGGTGTGGCGCATGGCGGCACGCACGGTCGCGTGCAATGTCGACCTGCTAGCTTGGTACGGCGTTCGGACGAATCTCCCGTGCCGTCGGCCCATGCACTGGCTAACGCGAGTTGCGAAAGGCCGAGAATCCAAAGGATCAGTAGTCCTTTCATGAGAGCGCCCCCCATTTACCTAACATCTGTACCACATTGGCAGCCAGAGGAGGACCCAGCGCCCTCAGGGATCGTCGGCGTGGTTTGCAATCGGTTCAGCCGCGACAGGACGCCTTGCCGACGCGTCAGGACCCCGAAGCTAACAAGGTACTCAGCGAACTTACGGTGTAGCTGCCAGCCCCCGGATTACAAAGCTAGAAGAGCAACGTTACGATGCTCGCGACATGGCGACCCCAGGTTCCCGCATTGGCGTTGGAATGTCATGTTTGCTTTTCCGGAATCTTGAATCCGAGATAAACGCCCGAGCTGATACCCATGAGGGCCAGCAGCGTGGCGTCGAATTCCGGCATCGCCAGCTTTTGATATACGCCAACGATAAAGACAAGGCCCAGCGATACTGTCCAGAGCAGCATCTGGAACCGGTGAAGGGTAATGCCGTTGACGTCCGTTAGTAGATCCTGGATAAGGCCTCGCGATGCCGGGCGTATCTTTTGCTCGAGGTCAGCGATGTTTTGGTGAATCACCGGATTGTTCGGGCTGGCCATCAGCTTGGCAGTCTCATTGTCGAGCTGCCGCTGCAGGTCCTCGCGCTCTTTTCGCCACTGGTCGCTGCGCGCCGCCTCGACCATGGCGGCACCGAGCGTCGTTCCAGAACCGATCCCGATCAATGCCAATGCGTTGGTCGTCATCACTCCGTTGTAGTCGTCGGTCATCAACCAGATGAAGACGAACGCCGCGAAAACAAGGAAGAACCAGACCGCTGCCTGCGTCTTTGCCAGGCTAAAGGGCGGTAACTTGCCCTCTGGCTTGGGAGTGCCGTCCCGCAGAATGCAACTCTTTGCCGCGAGAACACACAGCGCGATGCCGACGCCCACGATGCCGGCGGCTAGCAGCCACCATGTACCCGGAAAGAGAACCATGTCGAGGGCCGGCGCGTTCTTGTAGTCGGCCGGCGGCCATACACGCCCATCGTCAGGCCCAACGCTTATGCGCACGCGCCGCGTTCCTCCGAAGGGCGGTCCCTGCAATATCGGCCGCCAATCGTTCCTCGCGGACTGTTTATCGGGCAGGACAAACTCCAGCACGCTTTCCCTGTCCTTAGTGTTGATCATGACCGGGTAGATGCCCTTGAACGGGTGCTCATCCAGGTAAGGAACTAGCTTCTGCAAATCGACCTTGGCGTCGGGCGGAATGTCCACGGATACGCGAATACGACTCCGGTACGCGTTTATGTAACTGGTGTCCTTTCCCGACGCATCCAGGCCCACCGCTTTCCTGACGGTCGCGCCAGGCGGGACCGCATCGGCCGCACCAGCCGCTGAGCAAGCAAGGCCAAGCGCGAGCGCTCCAACGCTGGTCAATACACGCCAATATGCGATTAGTTTATTGGACATAGAGGCCTCAGAACGCGGCGCCGACACCGACATAAGTACGGCTTATCCTTTCCGTCAGATCCGGCGGAAGGGAGCCGTGCTCTATCCGCAAGAACACACGGGTGTCCTTCGCAAAGTTATAGAAAAGTTCTGAATCTATGAACGGTGCGAATCGGACGGTTTGCTTGCCGTAGTCGTTCTTGTAGCTGTCCAGCCAACCTCGCCCGCGCACGAAGAAGCGCAGGCCCTGGCTCAAGTCGCGATTGACGGGGCCAAGCAGCGGCGCCCACTCGGCGACACCGCCAATGCGAAGGACGGCATTGCCTCGGTCCGGCGCCTTCGTGACGAGGTCCTTGAACTCGGCGTCACCCTTCCTATAGCCGCCTTCGGCTTCGAGCCCGTAGAAGCCACGAGATTGGTTGAACCAGCCGGTGAAAGGCGAGTAATAACCCACACCCTCGAACCCCTTACCGGTTCCAGTCACGCGCGCTCGCGCGCCCATTCGTTCGAGTCTTCCGCCCTGCTTGTACGACAGGAAATTGAGGTCGGCGCTGAGCATGTCCGGTTGCTTTTCCGAAGCATCCTTGCTGGCACCCGGAGTGTTTTTCACATCCTTGGGGGTACCTAACGGGACCTTTGCGGCAAATCCGAGACTCATTTGCCGCGCCGGCGGGACTTGTCCGTCCGGCGTGCTCGGCACCATGGAAAAGGCGAGGTCCAGCATCGGGCCGCCGGTACCCGCACCAACTTGAGCTTTCCCTCGAGTGCTCGGCTTGCCGACGTCGGCTGCGTTGACAAACGTATATCTGGTCCGCGTGGCGCCGTCTGCGGCTTGGTCTCCGGTGAGTTTCCATCCGCTGCTCTCCGGTATTTGCGCTATGCGGATTTCGCCGCGTGATTTGACGGGCAAGTAGCCCCATAGATCGACAAGCCATCGTGCGTTCTTTTGATCCTGCTCTTCCCTTTCCGGACCGATCTTGATATCGGGTAGTTGGGGATTACCGGCGGGACGCAAGGTAAACGGCGGATTGTCGCCCGATAGTTCAACCAGGTTTTCGGCACCCGGCCAGTCGGAGACGAAGGAATAGTTACTACGGTTTTGCAGATGCTGGATGAGCGGCTCGATCTCGGATCGTGCCATGCGTTTTTCCAGGGAAATTCTTATTGTCACTTGCACCAGCTGAGGGCCCTTTACTCCGGGGTCAGTCGCGGATGACCTGTGGACCATCGGTCCCACCGCCGCAGATTGCGTCGCGACCTGCGCGAAAGCAAAGCTGGTGTGCACAATGGCTGCGATGAGTGTAAGCAGACCGAAGCAGATTCGAATGGACATGTTGGCGAGCCGCATGGTTAAAGTTCTCCTGGGCTAACGCAGTTTTGCCGCTACGTCATCGAACAGGTCTTCTGCGGTCGCGGTTTTCAAGCTGTCCGTATAAAACGGCGCATCGGTCTTGTATTTGTATCCGCCGGGATCGTCCTTGAATTCCTCATAGGTGAACGACCAAATGAGTTTTCGCAAGTCTTCCAGATCAGCCGCCGTCTGCCCCTTCGACAACGACACGAGTTTCATGTCGAAGGCAATGGCAGCTGCCGCAAAAACGTGAGGCTGTGCCTGCGGGTCGGTGGACACAAGCGGGTCCTTCTTGACTGCGAGCTTCACGGCATAGAGAAGCCGCTTGACCCGAAGCCAGAGCGCATATTGCAGATCGCCCAGCTTCAGTCGCTGCTGCTCGTCCTCGAGCGGCACCAGCTGTTCCTTGCCGTTGACGATGTCCACGATCCTGGCAGCCAATGCGATGGCTTGATCCTTGGTAATGCCTTCGATTGACTTTGAGAGGATGCGCTGCAGTAATTCGGTTCCAAGCTCTTCGACTTTTCCATGAACGGCTGCGGCGATGATCGTGTCGGCGACGTCGACATCGAGCTCCTTCAGGGTCAACCTGGCGGCCTTCACGTAGTCCTTTTCGGCCAGCGCGGCAAGGATGTCGACGAGCGCGGAATTGCCAAGATGACCGAGCGTATCGACGAGATCCTTGATCTGTTTATCGATGGTCGAGCCCGCACCGGTAATTTCCCGGGCGTCGATCAGGAAGGAGGTGACCAATACAATTACCGCGCGAAGGTTTACGGGCTGAGGACTGTCCAGAAGCTTGCGCAGCTTGGTCGCCACGCTCGGGCCGCCATGCGTGTTTAGCCAGCCCAGCAATGCTTCTTCCACCTCGTCGCGGCTCAGGTGGCCGTCGGATGCGGCCTTGATCAGCTGCTTTAGAGTGGCATCCTTGACCTGACCAGCAACCCAACTCGCGACCACGCCCGCAATTTCGTCCGGCGTCAGCGTGGCGTCCTTGAGCCCGTCGAGCAGGTCTTTCATGAACTGGCTGCCGAGGAGCTTGTCGTCCGATCGGCTTTGCGCGACCGCGACAAGAATCCCGATCATTTCCGGCTGAGTCAGCTTGTCATCGCTGAGCGCGTCCTTGATGGCCTGTTCGAGGGTCTTCGAACCGCCGGCGACCCACGTCGCAATTAGTGGATAGAGTTGCTTTTTTATGTTGTCCTTCGTGGGCGGCCACACGTCGCCGATGTTCACCGTCTTGAAGAAATCGGACCAGTTCATTGCTGCGCTCCCCTCGACTCGTTGCACGCACGAACCTAGTCCGCGAGTGTGCGGACTGGATTTCTCAGGGCCAGAAAGAGAGGACGCGAAGCGTCCCGATTGGCATCGCGGCGCCTTGTGCCGCGGCGCGACCCCCCTTCGACTGCATCCCCGGCGCGAAGCCTAGCAACTGGTTAGCGCCCAAACTTATCCAGCAGTACGAAAACTCGCGGTACTTTTACCCTCGTGTCCGAGGTCGGCCATCCGAGATGGCTTTATCTAGTGTGGCGACAAGGCCGGCCGCATCGCGCTCGTCCGGTCCTGGGGCTGGATTGACAAGGTCTCTCCGCTAAAATATGATGATAATCATATAAACCATGGCCAGACCAATTTCCAAGAAGGAACAGACCCGCGAGCGCATCCTGCGCGCGGCGGCGCGCGCCATCCGCAAGCACGGTTACGAGGGCGTGGGGGTCGCGGAGGTGATGAGAGAAGCCGGCCTGACGCACGGCGGCTTCTATGCGCACTTCGAGTCGCGCGACGCGCTGCTCGCGGCGGCGGTGGACCAGGCGGGCGCCGAGTCGACCGAGAATTTGAGCCGCGCGGTCGCCAAGGCGAAGCCGGGCGAGGAGCTGATGGCGCTGGTCGATACCTATCTCGAAGACCGGCACGTCACCGCTGCCGAGCACGGGCTGGGCTGCGCGATCGCCGCGGCGGGCAGCGAGGTGCCGCGCCAGCAGGCGGAAGTGCGCCGTGCCGCGGCCCGGCGCATCAAGGAGCTCATCGGCTTCGTCGAGCGGCAGTTGCCGGAATGGGGCAAAGCCGCGGCGCACGAGAAGGCGATGGGCGTCGTCGCCAGCATGGTCGGCGCGCTGATGCTGGCGCGCGCGGTGGACGACCCGCAGCTTTCCAAAGCGATCCGCAAGTCGGCGCGCGGGCTGATCCGCGGCAGCAGCGGCTGAGTTTTGCGGCACAAATATTACGTTCGTCATATAGCCGCACCGGCTGACACCAAGATGGCAAGCTTGAGCGCCATAGTTCCGCTCCGAGGAGAACGGTAATGAGCAGGAAGCACATCGGCATCATCGTCGCGGCGGGCCTGGTGTTCGCGCTGATCTTCGGCGTGCGCCAGTCGGTGGCCCTCTTCATCGGGCCGATCAACTCGGCGACCGGCCTGGGCATCGCGTCGATCAGCCTCGCCTTCGCCTGCGCGCAGCTGATGTGGGGCATCACGCAGCCGATCGCCGGCGCGGTGGCCGACAAGTACGGCACCGCACGAGTCATCGCCATCGGCGCGGTGCTGGTGATGCTCGGCACCGTGCTCACGCCGCACGCCACCACCACCTGGATGCTGGTGCTGCTGATCGGCGTCGTCGCCGCGGGCGGCGGCGGCATGGTGGGGCTGGGCGTGCTGATGTCGGCGGTGGCGCGCGTGCTGCCGCCCGAGAAGCGCGGCATCGCCACCGGCATGGTCAACGCCGGCGGCTCGTTCGGCCAGTTCGTGGTCGCGCCGCTCGCTATTCTTCTTACAACAACCCTTGGTTGGGTAGGCGCGCTCACCGCGCTCGGTCTGCTCTCGCTCGCGATCGTGCCGCTCGCCTTCGTGCTGCGCGGCAAGCATCCCGCCGCGGCGCAGGGCGCGGCCCCGGAGAAGTCGATGAAGCACGCGGTGCGCGATGCGTGGAACGATCCGAGTTTCCTGCTGCTCACCGCCGGATTCTTCGTCTGCGGCTTCCACGTCGCGTTCATCGCCACGCACCTGCCCGGCGTGGTGGCGCTCTGCGGCTTGCCGCCGTCGGTCGGTGCCTGGGCGCTGTCGCTGATTGGTCTGTTCAACATCGCCGGCAGCTTCGCCTCGGGCTGGGCGATCGGCCGCTGGCGCATGAAGAGCGTGCTGTCGCTCATTTACGCGGCGCGCGCGGCCGCGGTGCTCGGCTTCATGTTCGCGCCGAAGACCGCGAGCACCTTCATGGTGTTCGCCGTGGTGCTCGGCTTCACGTATCTCTCGACCGTGCCGCCGACCGTGGGGCTGGTGGGCAAGCTGCACGGCATGCGCTACGTCGCGACGCTCTTCGGTATCGTGATGCTCTCGCACCAGGTCGGCGGCTTCCTCGGTGCCTGGCTCGGCGGCCAGATCTTCGAGCGCACCGGCAGCTACGACTGGCTCTGGTACATCGACATCATGCTGGCGATCGGCGCGGCGCTGATCCACATGCCGATCCGCGAGGCGCCGCGGCTCAAGTCGGCGCTCGCCACCTAGGAGTTCACATGGCCTACAAACGCATCCTGGTTCCCATCGACGGCAGCGCCACCTCGGCCCGCGGCCTGCGCGAAGCGATCGGCTTCGCCAAGGCGCAGAAAGCGCGGCTGCAGCT
>Ga0209647_1004348_pt1 | contig 10686 bp, 10 predicted proteins | sample GraSoi_2013_60cm_FD_185827 | JGI IMG/M metagenome (GOLD analysis project Ga0209647, IMG submission 185827) | Grasslands soil microbial communities from the Angelo Coastal Reserve, California, USA - Sample 9_17_2013_60cm (SPAdes) (version 2) | ecosystem: Environmental > Terrestrial > Soil >...
CAAGAGCGGGGGGCCATAAAGGCCCTCCCCCGCTTTTCATCCGCTCCCGCCCCTACAGAATCGTGAAGGAACGATGTTTCAGGTGGTCACGCTTCCCGCCCCGAGGCGGCCTCCTACCTCGTCCTGCATGTTGAACCTGTTGCGGCTATCCATCCAGGAGGCGTACAGGGTCGTGCCCGTGCTATTCCAGGCATTGCCGGTGTAGTCGCCCATGAAGCCGCCACCGAACCCGTCGTTGTTGGGATTGGAGGCCACCGAGGCAATCTGCAGGTTCGGGAAGGTGGCGCCTCCGTCGCCCGAGACCGCCGCAAATGCTTCGTAGCTGAGATTGGTAGGATCGTTGCGCCGGTCCAGCCAGGTGACCCCCACCAGCCCGCCGCTACTCACCGACAGCCAGGGGAAGAACTCGTCGTTGGGGGCGCCAGTCACCCGCACCGGTGTGCCCCAGGTGCTGCCCCCATTGCTAGAGGTGGCGACCTCCACCACCATGAAGGAACCCGTCCAGGTGTAGAACGCCGCGTAGAGATTGCCGGCATGCGGGCCGCTGCTGTTGTCGATGCCGATCACCGGGATGTCGCTTACGCGCTCACCAGTGTTAGGCAGCTGCCCGAAAAAGCAGCAGGCATTGGGATCAGGAACCAACGTCACCGCGGCAATCGTCACCGGCGTGCTCCACGTTTTGCCTCCATCGGTGGACTTGGAGAGCAAGAACGTCGCCTGGGTGCCGCCGCAATCACCTGTCGGTCCGTTGGCAGTGCAGCGCATCCAGGAGACAAAGACGGTGCCGTCATTGCCGATCGCCAGGTCGCTGAACTGATCGACCTGCGGGGAGACCTGGAGCGTATCCACGGCGGCCGTTTTCCACGTGTCCCCCCCATCGTCCGAATGCGAGACCGAGATCTCGGTATCTCTGGCGCTGGCGTCGAACTGGGTGACCGAGATATAGAGGGCGTTGGTGTGCGGGCTGCTCTTGTTGTCATCCATCTGCAGCCAGGGCTTGTCGGTGAGCCCGCCGGAGAAGAGCGGGGTGACGGCCAGCGCAGGTTTACTCCACGTCGTGCCGTTATCCTTCGATTTTTCAAAGGCGATCACACCTGGAAAGCAACTGCTACTGGAACTGTCGATGCCGGTGATGAACGCGGTCCCGGTGAGGTCATAGCCGACCCCAGGGTCGCCACAGCCAATAGGGAAACTTGCTAGAGTGTTCATGCAGGTGCGGTTCCAGCTCGAGCCGCCGTCACCCGAAGCATAGAAGCCCAGCAGCGAATTGCAGTTGAAGTCGTTGCCCCCGGTGAGCAGCTGCTGCGCGTTACTGGGGTTGGCCGCGATCGGATCTTCGTTCACCGGCTGACCGCCCTCCGACGCCTGGACGTTAGGCAAGGCACAGGGAGTCGGGAGACAGGTGAGCGTCTGGGGCTGCTGGGTGAGCCCGGTGCTATGGCTGGTCGGCCGCAGTTTGTGGGAATGAATGGCCCGCGCCACCAGGACGCTGCCCGACAGCGGGCTCTTGGGCAAATGGATTTGGGCATGTGCGAGGCTGGCAGCCCCGGCGTCTGCGGCCAGGGCTGGCAGCGCGGTGAATGCTCCCACCAGGAGCACAACGCCTCCGGTGACGAGCAGGCGCACCAGCACTGCTCTGAAGCGCTGAGTGTGCAATGAGTTCATAGGACCTTTCCTTTCTTGAGATCACTCGGTGGGACGAACGTACTCAATGGGGCCCTACAGTCAATACGTGCGCGGGTTACAGTTCCTGTTGTGCAGGCAGTGAGCCTGTTTGACAACTGGCACACCTGCATGGAGACAGATCCAGTTTGCGTTGGTGGCCAGAAGTGAGCGAAGCTGCTTCTCCATTGCCACCAGCAATGACCTTCAGCCTCAGGGAGTGAGCCTTTTTAACGAGAACGCATCTAGACTAAGATGAAGCTAGATGGTACAATTCGGCCCAGAAATATGCGGGAACTCCCCGAAATGGAGGGACGAAGAAGATGAAAGATCATCCTGAGCGCAAGGGGAGATTGCAGCTCATCGAGTCGATGTTCGCAGGCCACTCCTGGCAGACAGCGGTTGCCCAGAGCCAGTTGCACGTCTCTCGCGCCACCGCCTACCGCCTCAGGCAGCTTGCGCGCGACGAGGAGAAAGCCGCATTGGCTTTTCTGGATGATCGCCACGGTCATCCGTACAAGGTGACCGAGCCAGTGCAAGTATGGATCAGCGCGTTTTGCACGGACCATCCACAGATTCCTTCGAAGCGAGTACAAAGTGAACTGCAAAGCCGCTTTGGCGTAGCAGTCAGTGTGAGTCAGATCAACCGGGTGCGGGCCAAGTTAGGGGTGAGCAACCCATGGCGTGGTCGTGCCCAGGTGCCCATTAAAAAAAACTGAAGGAGGCGCAGCCGGTCTGGCAAGAAGGGATTGGCAGCTTGCTACTCCTGGCAGCAGCTCAGCAAACGGGGCTGCTTGAGGCTCTCGTCGAAGCAGTAATGGCGTTGGTTGATCCGACCATTCCCGGGCTGAACCCATCCAATCCAGCAGTGCTAGCCCGCCTGCTCCTCACGTTACTGTTCCTCCCGGTAGCTGGCCTGGCGCGCACCTGGGATTTACGGAGCTATACCGGGACGATGTTGGCGGTGCTGACAGGCCGCGAGCGGGCCTACAGTCAGCGCTACACCGAGCGATTTCTCGCACGCCTGGCCCATGCTGGAGCTGCCGAATGTCTGACCGAGGTGGTGGCCAGGTGGACCTGGTCGCTGTGGCAGCCGGAGCACCCATCTGCTGAACCACCAGATGCTCCCGCTGTATTTTACGTGGACGGCCTGAGCCTCGCGGTCTACAGTGATGTGCTCGTTCCACGAGGGCCAGTGGGCAAGCTCGGCGGAAAAATCCTGGGCTGCCGCGAATTGGTCGTGTTACACGATGCCTCTGGGCATCCGCTTCTGGCAACGACGCATCGAGGCGATCAGCACTTGACCATTGGCTTACCACAGATGCTCCACTGTTATGAACAAGCGACAGGCCAGGCGCTGATGCAGCGGGTTGTGGTGGATCGAGAAGGGATGGCAGCAGAATTCCTCGCGCAGTTGCAGCTCGAAGGACGACAGGTCGTCACCCTCCTGAGAGCCGACCAATATGAGGCGGAAGGGTCGTTTGACCAGGTAGGGGAATGGCAGCCCTGGCGCTACAACCGGCATGGCCAGATGATCTGCGAAGTCGCAGCGGCCCGCTTTGCGTTGCGGCGACCGGACCATGCTAGCCCTCCTGTGGAGGTCGAGGTAGCCCTCATCCGTGACTGGCGCAAGTTGCTCGTGGTGGAAGCAACCACTGAGCCAGCCGATGTCCAGGATTGGCAGGCTGATCTTCCTGATCACCACAGATGCTTTTGGGAGGAAGGGTGGCAAGCGTTGCCAGCACCTCCTGCTCCCACCTCCCCCAAACTCATCCCGGTGATTACGACGGGGCAAGGTATGGCAGCGGTAGAACTGGCCCACACCTACTTCAGGCGCTGGAACTGCCAGGAAAATGCTCTGCGCGACTGGTTACTCCCGCTCCATCTGGACACGAATCACGGGTACGCGAAAGAGCCGGTCGTGAACTCAGAACTGGTGAAACGCCAACTCGTGGCAGAAGGGCGCAGGCACCGCCTGGAAAGCCTGGCACAGACCAGTCGAACGCGCTTGGCTGAGCTCCGGGATCAGCATCAGCACCTCCAAGAGCAAGTCCATGCCTATGAACAGCAATGGATGGAGCTTTCGGTGCAGATCATGCCATTTGAAGCCACAGGGCACACAGAGGAGCGGGACTACTTTCCGGTCAAAGCACGGCAACTCGCGACAGACTGGGAGGTGCGCCAGTGCAAAGCCAGGCTGGAAAAGAATGCAACCCGGAGCCTGGGCATCATGAACAAATGTGAAGGCTATTGCCGAGACCTGCGGCAGGTGCTCAGGCGACAAGAGGATCTGGAGGCGCAGGCGCGCGAGATGTACGAACTCGATCACTCAAAGGATCAAATTATGACACTGTTGAAAGTAGGACTGGCCAACCTGGGCATGTGGGTGAGAGACCGGTATTTTGGCGAGAGCTACCAGCACTGTGGGTGGCAGCGCTTACTCCCCTTTTTCCAATTGGGTGGGTGGATCACCGCGACGAAGAGCGAGGTGCAGCTCGAACTGTGTGCGTTTAACAACCGAGCACTGGTACGCGATCTGGAGGAGGTGTGTCGCAACGTGAACACAAGTGGAGCAATCTTACCAGACGGCCGACGCTTGGTCGTGAGCGTCGGGGGGCGGCTTGGGTGCCAGCGCGACGGGCCGCTCGCACGAACGGGGTGAGTCTTACTTTAGACGCGTCGCTAGCAAAAAGGCTCACTTCCTGAGCCTGGCAGTCTCGTCACTCTTCGTCTTAGTCTAGATGCATCAATGGGGAAAAGGTTCACTCCCTGTGAGCGTATAATGTTCAGCATGTTATTCTAATTCTATAAGCTCTGAGCAGAAAAGATTGCAATAGCAATTAAGGAGAATCCCATGCCCGGCACATTGGAAGCTTTTACGCGGCAGGTCAATTTCACGCGCTACCACGGCCAGCCACAGGGTCACTACGAAAGCTTTTTTCAGCGGGCGAACCATCCTACGCGCCCACTGGCGTTCTGGATTCGCTACACGATTTTTAGCCCTAAGGACCGCCCAAACGATGCTTTAGGAGAACTCTGGGCCATCTTCTTTAACGGCGAAACAGGCAGACATGTCGCGGTAAAGAACGAGGTGCCCTTGCAGCAATGCACGTTTCGCCCGGCAGAGTTTTTCGTCGAGATCGATGACGCACAGCTAAAGCCCGGGCAGCTCCACGGGTCAGCAGGCACCGGACAGAACACTATCACCTGGGATCTTTCTTTCCGTTCCGATGCGCCACCCCTGCTGCTCCTGCCTCTTCGTCTCTACGAGACGGCGCTTCCATCGGCTAAGAGCCTGGTCAGCGCTCCAATGGCAAGCTACCAGGGGCATCTAACTGTGAACGGTGAAACAATCGACGTGGCAGATTGGGTTGGCAGCCAGAATCACAACTGGGGGTCGAAGCATACCGATCGTTACGCCTGGGGCCAGGTAGCCGGTTTCGATACACACCCGGAGAGTTTTTTAGAAGTGGCTACCGCTCGCCTGAAACTCGGCCCGCTCTGGACGCCGCCCATAACCCTGCTCGTGCTGCGGCACGACGAGAAAGAAATAGCGTTGAACTCGCTTCCACAATCCATCAAAGCAAAGGGCGTATTCGACTACTTCGCCTGGAACTTCGCGTCAGCCACACAGGAAGTGGCCGTCACAGGGACTATTTCAGCGCCGCCCGAGGCATTTGTTGGGTTAAATTACTACAATCCGCCGGGGGGAAATAAGCACTGTCTCAATACAAAACTTGCCTCCTGTGAACTGCGACTTACGGACAGGCAGTCGCATAAAGAGGAGATATTGTCTACCGCGCACCGGGCAGCGTTTGAGATACTTACCGATGATAGAGATCATGGCGTCGAGATACGCGCTTAGGAGTCATTTAAGAAATAACTTCAGAAATTCCTATGAACAAGACTTCATCGTGTATTATTGACGATGCAGTTGGCTGATGACCTGCTCTTTGCGCACATCTATAAGCGTCGTATAGTGGTCATCTGCTATTTTTAGCAAGCGTTCAACTCGCTCTGGCTTCCTGCTTGAACATCGTGTGCCTCTCTCTGTTATGAACTTGATTGGCTTGGAAAGAGAACGGGCAGATGGCGTTCCAGACGCATCCATTGCCTCCATTGATAGCGCTGATGGAGACCCACATTCACCAGGAAAGTAACGACTCCCGCACTGGTGGTCACCGCCAGGGGCAAGATGAACGCAGCAAGCAGCAAGCCTACAAAGCTTCCTGCCAAGACACTATTGAGCATGGCCATCATGCCAGCCATCGATAAAAAGACCTGCCACCTGGATCAATGAAAATACTTTAAACTCAACAGGAGTTTGAATCATCTGATACACTCAGCTTTTCGAGAAGCGAAGCAAGTTGTTCTACCTCTTTATCGTTTAAAGCATCAAATAACTTATTCAATGAGAGATAATAAGATTGTTTAAATTGTTCAAATCTGCTTTCTGCAAACTCGGTAAGCCTGACGCGTTGTAACCGCCTATCACGAGCATCTTCCTCGCGTTTCACGAGATTTTTTTTAACTAACGCATCAATAAACTGGGTAACGGCTCCCTTGGTAACATTGAGGAATTTGGCAATATCTTTCACCGATGCCCCATCTTTATGATGAGCTACGAAAAAGAAAATATTGATCTGAGGCTTCGTCAGGACAATATCGCCAAAGGAAAAACCATGAGGCGCACTTATACTGCGGGAAATATACCCCAGGTGATTGAGTAATTGTTCTAGTAGCTCATCTCTTGTTTTGTTCATAAGCTGTAGATTACAATGGTTGCTTCAGAGCAAGAAACTGCTCAAAGGTAAGTAGGTCAGGAATTTCAGCACGATTCATTGTAAGATCTGCATTATATCCATATTTGGTAATCCAAGTAAACATCTTGCCGATATCTCCCATTGAGAAAAGAGAGGAAGGTAACCACATACTACTCGGAGTTTTACCGTAGACCTTTTTGTATGCTGAAACCATCTGCGAAAATGTTACTTCATCACCAGCAATCTCAACAGCTCTCGATAGATAATGCTCTCGATGCAAAAACATATGAGCAGCCCATTTGCCAATATCTTGTACCGCTATCATTTGCAATGGTTTCTCAGCAAAAGAGCCACGGGACATGGATAAAGCAATAAAGCGCATAACGGCTGGCATTTCCATGAGGTTTGTCATAAAGGTTGTGGGGCGGATGATACTGTATGATAAAGCAAGTTTTCGGATGTGTTGCTCAACATGCCATTTGCTTTCAAAATGGGGAACACCACTGGTGCGATCTGCGCCACCAACCGATGAGTAGACAAAGTGCTCTACCCCGGTCTTTTGAGCAGCATCAGCAACACGCTTGCCTCGTTCTTCTTCTTTTGCGACTCCTCCATCCTGAAAATTGATCACACTAAAAAACCCATAAACTCCGTTCATGGCATGAGTAAGACTATCAAAATCATCAAGATCACCTTCCATCATTTCAATGCCCTGCTCTTTGAGCTTGTGAATTTTGGGATTTTGAGATTGTTTCGGATCATGCTTGCGAACGAACGCTCTTAGCGCAAAATCAGTTTTCAAGAGAGCTTGCACTACTGCTTCCCCTTGATTTCCAGTAGCACCAACAACAAGTATTGTTTTCTTCATTGTGGTCGCCTTTCGTTTAGCTACTATACAGTTTAGTTACTATACAGTTTAATATCTAAACGAATATTTGTCAAGAGGTTCTTCTGAGGTCTACTCAGAGAAAGACATGACCATTACGGCTCGTGCTATCAACTCAGAGGCGGCCTGCCCATCCTGTGGCAAGCACTGATGGCACGCGGATTTTCCGGCGGATATATACTGGTCTATTATTTCTGTCTCACCAACGGAATTTGCAAATTGGTTGGCCTGTTTTCAGGCTTGTCAAAAGCACGACCATCAACGTTTTTACTCCCATTAAAAGGAGCTGTATGAGCAACGAACAGAGAAACGACTTGACCATCAGAGAAGTCACCCGAGAGAATTGGCAAGTTGCACTTCGCCTGGCTGTGCATCCTGACCAACAACGCTTTATTGCCGATGTGGTTCCCATTGCCGCCATTGCCCTGGCCAAAGCCTATATCCGACCGGGAGGCTTGCTCTGGCTGCCCTACGCGTTCTATGCCGGGGCAGAGATGATTGGCTTCACGGAACTGGCCTATGAACCAGAAAGCGCAGACACCTACTGGATCTTTCACTTTTTTATTGATGTTGCTCATCAAGGGCAAGGATACGGAAAGCAAGCATTGCTGCTCTTTCTTAACTTCATCAAACAGCAGCATGCCCACTGCCGTTCTATTCACCTGACGGTGCATCCAGAGAATGTGCGAGCCCGGCGTTTGTATGCCGGTACAGGATTTCAACCAACGGGGGACAACATGGAAGGAGAACCTATCTACCGGCTTGTCGTGAGGTAAGGCTTTGATCCGTTGACCTCGCCTGGGGTTCTTCCGCCAGAGTGCAGATGAGAAAACACTATCAGCCTAAAAATCACCTCTTGCCATTTACACAAACCACTTGACGGACTCGCGCCTGGGGACAGAACACAGCCCCTGCATCCCTGCTTGTTCGAGGAACGGAAAAGCCTGAAGCCATAGTGGAGGCCGAGTTTTGTGTTATAATAGGCTCCACAAGCCTCAAGAAAGGTGTTATAGCAATGGAGTGGCACAACGAAGCGCCGAAATGGGAGGCGCGTGACGAGATGCTGATCATCCAAGTGGCGCCCAAAACTGATTTCTGGCGGCTGACACAGTATGGTTATACCTACGATAGCGGGCATTTTTATTACCAGCGCCAGGCGGGCGACTTCCTGGCCGAAGTCAAATTTCGCGGCGCTTATAACGCCTTGTACGATCAGGCCGGGCTGATGGCGCGCATTGACGAGGCCAACTGGGTCAAGTGTGGCATCGAATTTCTCGACGGAGTCCAGCAGGTCAGCGCGGTGGTCACACGGGAGTTCTCGGACTGGTCGCTAGGTATTGCCCTGCCCCAGGATACAGGCGCGCTCTGGCTGCGTTTGAAGCGACAGGGAGCGGTGATAGAGATTCGGTACTCGCTCGATGGCACGAACTACCAGTTGCTCAGGCTGGCCTATCTGCCCGCAAGCGAAACACTGGCTATCGGGCCAATGTGCGCCTCGCCCACCGGGGAAGGCTTCTCCACGGTGTTTGAAGGCTTCAGGATTCAACCGGTCTGAGCTGGCGTTGTAACCGTGCAAGCTAAACAGACAATTGTTATTTTCATCATGTGGTGGCTAACCCGCTCTTTTAACAGGCTCCTGATGATATACTGAAGGGCGCATAAGTACTTCTAGAGGAGCCACCTTTTGAAAGATGCCCTGCATAATATCGAACCAGGACCATCGGCCAGCCACTACGACCTGGCCATTGTCGGCGCGGGTATCGTCGGCCTGGCTACCGCGCGCGAATTTTTGCTGCGCCAGCCCGCGCTGCACGTGATCGTCCTCGAAAAAGAAGCGGCCATTGCCAGCCAGCAATCGGGCCATAACAGCGGCGTGATCCACAGCGGCATCTACTATGCTCCTGGCTCGCTCAAAGCTCGGGCCTGCGTGGAGGGGCAGCAGGCAATGCTGGCCTTTTGCCGCGAACAGGGCATACCCTTCGAACTGTGCGGCAAGGTCATAGTCGCGCTAGACGAAAGCGAATTGCCCCGGCTCGAGGACCTCTACCAGCGCGGCATAAAGAATGGCGTGCAGGGCCTGGCGTTCATCGAGCTGGAGCGACTGCGCGAACTGGAGCCATACACGGCCGGTATCAAAGCCATCCACTCGCCAAACACCGGCATTATTGATTACGTGCAGGTGGCCCAGGCTTACGCCAGGCAGGTACGGGAACATGGCGGCGAAATCGTCACCGGCTGCGAAGTCACCACGCTCACTACGTGGGATGCGCAAACCGTGCTCGGCATTCGCCAGACCGGCGTTGTAACCCTCGAAACCGAGATACATACCCGCTACGTCATCACCTGCGGCGGGCTGCAATCCGATAAGCTCAGCAGGATGAGTGGCAAGGATAGCCAGGTACACATCGTGCCGTTCCGGGGCGACTACTACGTACTGCGCCCGGAGAAACGCCACATGGTGCGCGGCCTGATCTACCCGGTACCTGACCCGCGCTTCCCTTTTCTAGGCGTTCACTTTACGAGGCGGCTGGACGGTGAAGTCTGGGCTGGCCCGAATGCTGTCCTGGCCTTCGCTCGCGAGGGCTACGGGCGTTGGCAGATAAACCCCGGAGACCTGTGGGAGGTATTGAGCTTCGGCGGCTTCTGGAAAATGGCCGCTCAATACTGGCAGGCGGGGCTGGCAGAGATGTACCGCGATTACATCAAGGAGGCATACGTCAAAGAAGTGCAGCGCTACCTACCTGAATTGCAGGCTGCTGACCTGCTTCCTGGCCCCAGTGGTGTGCGCGCCCAGGCTTTAAGCGCCAGCGGTAAGCTGGTGGACGACTTTCTCATCCAGCGCGGCGAGAACATCGTTCACGTGCAGAACGCCCCTTCGCCAGCAGCCACCTCCTCGCTGGTCATCGCCCGCATGATAGTCGATGAAGCCTGGCACAGTTTTGACCTGGCAAAGCAAGAGAAAGTGTAGGTTTTTAGCTATTATGAACATCACTACACCCGATATGTACGACCGGTTGGCGATCTTGCAGCAGTACCGGCATGTCGCCATCGTCGGCGTTTCGGCCGACCAGTACCGGCCCAGCCACTTCGTGGCCATCTACCTGCAGGCCGAGGGCTACGATATCGTCCCCATCAACCCGCGCTACGCCGGGCAGACCATTCTGGGCAAGCGAGTCTATGCCACACTTAGCGAGGCAAAAGCCGCCGGGGAACAGATCGAGGTGGTGGATGTCTTCCGCAAACCAGAGGACGTGCCGCCCATTGCAGAGGAGGCCATCGCCATTGGCGCAAAGGTGCTCTGGCTGCAACTGGGCATTCGCAACGACGAGGCCGCCAGAAAAGCTCAAGCAGCGGGGTTGACGGCGGTTCAGGACC
>Ga0209647_1004350_pt1 | contig 10682 bp, 16 predicted proteins | sample GraSoi_2013_60cm_FD_185827 | JGI IMG/M metagenome (GOLD analysis project Ga0209647, IMG submission 185827) | Grasslands soil microbial communities from the Angelo Coastal Reserve, California, USA - Sample 9_17_2013_60cm (SPAdes) (version 2) | ecosystem: Environmental > Terrestrial > Soil >...
AGACAACTTTTTCGTCGAGCGCTTGCAGCGCGGTAACGCGGTCGATGCTGCGGAAATTGGCGCCACCACGAAAGACGAAGCGGGTGTGTTCCTTCAGAATGAGCTGCTGCCTGCCGCTGATCCAGTCGGCGTCGACTTCCAGCTCAGCTTGATCGGCGCCGCTCTTTGCCAGCGTGATAGCGCGATGGCGAATGTTGCCCATCTTGGGAATATCTTCCACCTTAATTGCTTCTGAGTTGTTCCAGAAATCAAAGCCGCTGACGTTGCCGTAGTTGAACCACAGGCCAGCGTGATGCGGATGATCGACACGCTCACCCGGGCGCGGCTCGAGCGGGAAGCCACGCGTGACGACGGTGCCTTTTGCTGTGCGGACAGGATAGAGGACGGGCTTGGCAAGCTTTTCGGGCCAAATGTAGGAGGTGAAGGGCTGGCCGTTGATGACGATGTCGACGCGTCGTTCCGCTTCATTTGGGATCACGCGGATGCGGTCCTTTGGCGAGTTCTGGTTTGCCGCGATGCAGCAAATGAGTGCGGCGCAGGCGGCAATCGCAACGAGGGATTTTTGTATAGGCATAAAACGTTCTTCGTTAATTGGCCGGAAGGGATGATCGCACAAGCATGGGGCCGGGCGAAGTCAGGAAAATTCAAGCTGCATCGCAGAAAATTTAAAGTCTATGGAGTCTTCCCTTAACTCTTCCTTTCGTTGCTCCGGATTCAGCTCGCAATAACGTTGGCGTTCCGCGGTTGCGAGCCTACAAGGTTCGCTTGAAACAATGAAAGTGCAATGGACACACCAGGCGCTCAACGTACGCAGCTAGTAAGTGAAGGAAGCAATCGAGAAGACATCGAAGGCGAATCTGGTGCCGTCCGCCCTTTCGGCTAGATTTGGGCTCTGCCGCCGTCGACGAACAGTTCGATACCAGTGACGAAACTGGAGTCATCGGATGCCAGGAACAACGCCACCTTAGCAACTTCCTCGGGTTTCCCCATGCGCCCCATCGGGATGGTGGACACAATCCGCCCAATCACGTCCGCAGATTGCCGGCTCACCGCCGGCGTATTGATCGGACCCGGACTGACCACGTTTGAGCGGATACCACGGTCCTTCAGATCTGTAGTCCAGGTTCGCACGAAAGAGCGGATGGCAGCCTTACTCGCGGCGTAGACGCCGAAGGCGGCAGTACCCTTAACACTCGCTACAGAGCCGTTGAGAATGATAGAGCCGCCATCCTTCAGTAGCGGCAAGGCCTTTTGCACCGTGAAGAGCGCTCCCCTGACGTTGATGTTGAATAGTTTGTCGAAATGCTCTTCGGAGACCGCCCCAAAGGGAACAAATTCGGCAACGCCGGCGTTGGCGAAAACAATATCGATTCGGCCTTTCACCTTGGAAACCGTCTGGTAAAGACGATCAAGGTCAGCGAGTTTGGCAACGTCGCCCTGAACGCCAGACACATTGCTGCCGATTGCCTTCACGGCCTCGTCGAGTTCCTTCTGGCGGCGGCCGGTAATGAAGACATAGGCACCCTCTTTGACGAAAAGTTTTGCCGTAGCTAACCCAATGCCTTCTGTGCCGCCGGTGATGACGGCGGTCTTGCCTTCGAGCTTTTTGGACATTGTCTTTCTCCATTCTTGTTGAGCTCTGAACTCGCGACCTCCGATCCTTCACATTCTCGATCACTTGCGTCCGAGCACCGCCTGGCCGAGGTGATAGGAGAGATGGTTCGTGCGGCTCAGTAGGGTGGCGAAGCGATTGCGCGAAGGATCTTTGGCGAAATCTTCCTCCGATACGGCCGAGTGCCTATGGACCCAATCGGACCAAGACATTGTTTCAAACCCCTTCCGCACTTCAGCATTGACGGCGTTCCATGCCCGGCGAACTTGTTCGTGCGAAGGAATGTCGGCTCGTGATTTGTCGGGATTCGAGACGAAGGCGACATCAAACTCGGGATGAAGTCGTTCTCCCAACGACAACAGCGGGAGCATCGCGTCGTGTACGGCTGTGAGATGTCCCCACAAGTAAAGAAGCCTGTTCCTGCCTGGCGCTATTTCCCGCAGAATCTCCTCGGACGAGAGGCCTGCAAAAAGCTTGTCCGCGCGATCAATTTGGGCGTTCCATGTTTTCAGCCCGAGAGCTAAGTAAGAGCCTTCGTTTCCCATGGGTTCGTCTCCTATCAACTACTCCGTTTGATTTGTATTTTGGAAAAGTCTTCCCTTCAAGCCTTAGGAGGGAAAATGAACCCGGCCTCCGAACGACCCCAATCCAAATTCAAGTCGTCCTCGGTCAAGGGTCCGCCGATCTGCTCATGATCGTAGTGGTGTTCATACACGACGCTGGACGCCTTCCACCTCCGAACGGCCTTCCATTTCAAAGTGCACCGTCTCCCACTGACACCGGTGAAGTCGATCCTCCATCCGGAATGTGTCTCGTTGGCGGTGTCTCGGGGAACCTCAGTTTGCTGCACTGATATCGACAATCTGCCGACTTCAGTCATTACGTGAAGCGGGACCAGAAAAGTCGATAGAAAGGGACGCACTCTCTCCTTTCCACGGACTGTCTCCGGAGAATCTTCGCTGCTTACCTCGACGTCATCGGCGTAAAACTTGTCAAAGATCTCCAGAAACTCTTCGTAGCTCCTGGCGATTTCGGCGCGTAGGATCGCCGCGTTCAGGGTTAACTCCGCGGCCTGCGAGCTCTTGTACGCGTTGCCGTCGAACTGGCTAACGGTCATATGATTGTTTTCACGGGTCATCGAGTCCTCCTTTAGGCTTGCGAGGTTTCGCGAGCTCTTGCGCCGTTCAAGAAAAAGAGCATCGTGACGGGCTTGGTGCCTTTATTTCGCCATGCGTGGCGCGTACCGTTTTGCACGACCACGTCGCCGCGGTTCAAATGCAGAGTCTCGTCGTCGTCCAACTCCAGCCAAATCTCTCCATGGTAGACAACTGCATAGTCGACGGTGTTCGTTTTGTGCATCGCAGGATCTTCTTTTTCGAAGTGATCGGCTAATCCTCGCAGACGAACCAATGCTTCGTTTCGTGCGGCTTCGCCATCGAAAGACGGATCCGCGAAGACCGAGCCGGGCGGAAACGTCACGAGGTGCAGGCTCGTGCCGCCAGGTCCTGGAACGACGGAGTCGGGATATCGATCAAACTTCTGCTCAGTGCTGAGATCCGGAATCACCGGGTTGATCCATATGAGTGTGTGCTCGTAGCCGGGAACGGTCTTGAACTCATTGGCCAGCAACGGTTCGTCGCTTTGGACGGCCTTTCCGTTTACATTTTCCGTGACGATACGACGGTAGGTAGTCGGTTTCTTACCACGCTTGGGCGATTCTCTTTTCTTAGAGGCCGTTTTATTCATGACTAGATCTCCCCATCCGCAATTCTCATAAGCTGCTTCGTGAAATTCTGGTCTAGAAACAGGCGCAACCCGTGGCACCTGGGCGCTGGCCTAAGCGGTGAGAGCCTTTCCGTGATACGCGGCCGCAAAGACATCCTGCACAAATTTTTCGAACGAAGTCGGCGTGCTGTTCTGCGGCGAACGCGGCTCCTGCGCAGCGAGGACTCCCGCATTGATGGCTTGGAACATCTCGATGTACACCTCGGCTTTCCTCGGCGAAAAACCCGTTTGCGTCAACGCCTGTTGCACCTGGTGATACGGAAACTGCTCGTAACGCAGATCCGGCTTGCCAATACCGCGAGCAATCACCGCGGTAGCTTCCGTCATCGATAGGTCGCGCTCGCCAAGCAGTTCGCTGGTTTGTTTGCCGGAAAAATCCAGGTCCAGGAGGCGCTGCGCGGCGTAGTCTCCCACGTCTCGCGTCGCGATCATGGGCAGCTTCAGGTCGGGTAGCAGGGCATGCCCGAACAGTCCGATCCCATGGATCATGTCGATCGCCGCCAGATTGTTCTCCATGAAATACGCAGCTCGCAGGTGCAGAACGTTCAAACCGCCGATAGCGTTGAGTTTTTGCTCCGACGAATGCAGCCCGGTGACGGGTCCGGTGCCTTCCGAGACATGCGCGCCGTAGCTGCTCAAGTGCACCGCGTAGCGCAGGCCGGACTCCTTCACTGCTTTCGAGATTGCGTCGCTCTGTCGCTCTTGCTCCTCCCTGGAGTTCAGCGGCGGCAACATCAAGTATGCCGCGCGGGCACCGCTGAAGGCTTTGGTGAGCGCAGCCGCATCACTCAAGTCGGCCGTGAACGCTTCCGCGCCTTTGCGCGCAAAGCGTTGCAATCGCCCGACCTCGCGCCCCACGACGCGCACTTTCTCGCCCTTCGATAGCAGGAAATTGGCGATGATCGAGCCGGTGTTCCCGCTTGCTCCCAAAATCACATACATGCCGTCCCTTACGACAGCGACCGTGTCTTTAGGGCTGTTCATATTCGTCTCTCCTTTTCGTAGGGCTCGGTTTGCAATCCAGGTCCGCGTGTTTATATGTGGTGATAATCTGCACATATACACGCAAAAAAAGTCACTGGCTCGCGCGACGGATTTCCCCAACTACATCGGCGAGCGTTATTCCAGCAAGACTATTCTCGAAGCTCTCCTGCGCTTTCTTTAGGACCGACGACATGCATCCCTTGATGTTGCAGCTGATCGGGCATCTCTTCTCCACTGGATAGCTGTGAATCGCGAATGTCGGAGGAGCCTCGCTGGCACGATAGACGTCCAAAAGCGTTATCTGCTTAGGGGAACGCGTGAGCCTACTCGCGCCGTTCTTACCACGCGTGGTGACGACCAGGCCTGCCTTTGAGAGTTTCGAGAGAGATTTCCTGACAAAGGTGGGATCGGCATTGACACTTTCCGCAAGCATCGCCGAAGGCAGTTCCTCGCCGTGACGGAAACCGAGAGCGGCCATGATGTGAGCTGCGACCGTGAATTGGACGCTAGTCGCCGACATCAAATCTCCTCGGCCTATGTGATGTTTATCAGCACAATTGGGGTACAAGCTTTTTTGAGGGACCTTAAGATCTATGTTCCCATCCTTTATATTCAATTGGTTGCAGCTTGCGGATTTGTCGGGGCAACGGTGTAGGGAACCGTTAGACCTGCGGGCTATCACCCGCCGAGTTGAGAAAAGGCCCCAGCTCCGCCGTCGATGGCGAAGTCTGCCCCAACGACGTAGGCCGAATCATCTGATGCTAAGTATACGGCCAGCTTCGCGATCTCCAGCGGCTCCGCGATTCTCTTGCTGGGATTGTAAGTGCGAAGGACATCTTTAATGGCTTCGCCCTCTTTCCCACCGGGAACACGGCCGAACATTTCAGTGTCGGTGGGGCCAGGACTCAGAGCATTCACTCGAATCTTCCTATCCGCGAGCTCCGCACTCATGGTTCTAGCGAAACTGGAAAGTCCCGCCTTGATCGCCGACATCATGCTCGTAGTGGGCCAGGCTGTTTTCACTGTTACTGACGAAGTGACGATCACCGAAGAGCCGTTTTTCAAAAGGGGAACTGCTTTTTGAATCGTGAAAAATACTCCCTTCAAGTTCACGGCGACTAGGTTGTCAAATGTATCTTCCTCGACGACTTCGAAAGGCCCAAATTGACTGTAGCCAGCGTTCGCAAAGACCACATCGAGGTGGCCAAATTCAGCTTTAATTTTTGAGTAAAGGCTATCGAGATCCGATAGCTTGCTGACGTCAGCACAGAATGCCAGAGCCTTAGGCCCGAGGGTGCTTCTGGCCTCTTTCAAGGTCTTCTCATCTGTGCCGCAGATTACGACCCGAGCACCTTCACGTTCGAATTCCTGAGCCGAAGCCAGACCAATTCCTCGCGTCCCCCCGGTAATTAGGATGTTCTTATTTTTCAGTCTTTCCATTTTTCTCTCCACTTCTATAACCATCGCCACCTTTAGCTGTCTGTCGTCATCCAAATAGATGTCTGATATCATCTAAACGTTACGATGTTCAAGCCCAAAAGTTTTCGAGGACGGAGAATCGATCCATGCGTAAGTCAAAAGCAGAAACCGCCAAAACACGCGAGCGCATACTTAAGGCGGCGAGCGCCCAGTTTCTGAGCCACGGAATCACGGAGGCTGGTCTCGCCCGGCTGATGCGGGCTGCCGGGCTCACCCACGGCGGTTTCTACCGCCATTTCGCCTCCAAGGACCAACTCGTTTCCGAAGCCTGCAGTCAGGCAGTTCAGTCGCTCACCTGCGGCCTCAAATCCCAAATCGAGGGGAAGCCTCCCGATCAAGCGCTGCCGCTGCTCGTCGGCAAATACGTATCCCGCAGCCACAGGGACCAGCCGGCGACCGGTTGTGTCCTTGCCGCACTCGGGAGTGAACTGGCGCGCGCGGATGCCAAGACACGGGAGGCCGCCACGGAAGGTTTCCTGGGCCTCTCCCGGTTGATTGCCGGACAGCTCAAGGAGGTGCCCGCCAAAAAGGCCGAAGTGCAGTCTATGGCGATCGCTGCAGCTATGATCGGTGCCATCACGCTCGCCCGCATCGTCCCGGATTCACGAATTTCCAATTCCATCCTAGTGGGCACCCGGGAGCACATACTCAAATCCGTGCGACGGAAGCGTTAGCGGCCTCAGGTCGTCTGGCTCGCTTCGCCGCGAAATGATCCGTTCCAAATTCATTCCGCCCTATGACCTATTTTGCAAATGCTCGACCAGGCGCGCAGTTGCGCCAGATGGTGACCTCTGTGTCGCAGACACTGCGACCGAACGATCCGGGCGAGTGGAAAAGTCTCATCCATTTCCTCCAGAGCGTCTCGCAGAGCCGATACGATTTCTGTCCGCGCGCGGCTGAATTGGTCTCGCAATTGCGGAACCAGCGTCGCATGGTTTGCGGCCGTCACCTCCTGATTGATCTGCTCAGCCTCTTCCAAGGTCCTCTTCCTCGGAGACCACGTGCCGGCCCGGAGTTCCCGTACCTGCTCCGCGGCGCCCTGCTCCCAATGCGCCAGATGCCCCAGCAAGTCCTTAGTGGACCACTCCCGCGTCACGCCGACCACCTGCATCTGCTCCTCGCTGAGCGCTTCAAAACGCGAGAGCAGCTCGTCGAAAATGCGGCTTTCCTCCTGGATCAGCATCGACGTTTTCAACATCTAGGTCCCTTTCTGGCCCACCGACGTCAGGCCTTCTATTCGTTCTGCGATGACGACCCGTTGTTTCCAGACACGGACTGTGCCCCCGCCGCGATACCCGCCGGTCCAGCGAAATCCCCCAACGTGCCCATGCCGGGGAGGTACCGTTCGCCTGTCCAAATTCCGTCACCCACCTAATTCCTTGGCAAAATCCGCCCGTGGGCATTCCGCTCCAGCTTATGGACGATAAAAACGGCATAAGTATCTTCACCACAGAGAGTGCAGCAACCCAAATTCCCAGAGACGACTATGCCTTCCCAATGAATACCGAAGATGCATAGAAGTCGGATCATCGCGTACCTCCAAAGAGACTCGAAAGTCTTCGTCGCCTGCGCCGCACGGTGCTCAACCGATCTCGGACGGTATCCTCGCGGCCAAAACCGCCTTCTTTTATTTCCATTCCTCCGCCCCACGATATATGATGCCCATCATCTAAGCATGGTACACGAATTTATGCGGGCTTGACAGCGGAACATAAGATGATATATATCATCCCTCAGGGCCCGATCATGCGATATCCCGCACAGCACAAGCAGCAGACGCGACAACGAATTGTCCGAGCAGCCTTACGGCGATTCCGAAGCCGAGGGACGGAAGGGGCGAGCATCGGAACTCTTATGCGCGACCTTCGCCTTACGCACGGCGGGTTTTACCGGCACTTCCGCAGCAAAGAGGATCTGTTCGTTGCGGCTTTCGAGCAGGGTCTGAAGCAGCTGGCACATTACGCGGACTCTGCGGTCAAGCGCGCTCCGAAAGGCGGTGAGTTGACGACTCTCATCGACTATTACTTGAGCCTTGAGCATTGCGATCACCCCGCGGACGGATGTCCGGTCGCGGCACTGACCACGGAAATCGGCCGGCGTCCCGGCAAAGTACGCGGTACATTTCTCAACCTTTTCATCAAGCACACGGAAAGCACGGCGAAATACATGCCGGGTGCGAACGATGAGGAGCGAAATCGCAAGGTCCGGCTTCTGTTTTCGGGGATGGCCGGGACGCTTAACGTGGCGCGGCTGATTGCGGACACCGGCCAGCGCAAGAAATTCCTGGAGGACGCCCGGAAGTTTTACTTCGACGCCGTCAAGCAATGATTCATTTTTTTTATACCGATAAGATGACAATGGTCATCTCGTGCGACGCACGCTCTGCGGACACTTCATTCCGAGCCGTATCTCGTCCGCCCACGGGAGACGTATTAACAACTGAGACAGGAATGGCCTTCAGACCCGAGAGTCGATACAGGGAGAGCACTATCGCTACGCTGCGTACCATCTGTTCGAGATCCACCGGAGGGGAATCATGTTCAAAGGCTCAAGAACGCAACTGAATCGTGCTTTGGAGAACCGGGAGAAAACTTCGGAATTCGGCTTGGGCTCGGAGCTGGGATGCAATCCGGATGACCTACGAGTCGAGCTCGCAGGTTACTGGTCGCGCCTTCTCCTGCGCGTGAAGAAACAAAGCGAAGTCGTCGACGGAAAAAACTTGCCAGAAGAGATTAGGCCATGAATTTCATTGCATTGAAGATCCTGACAGGGGACCGCGCCAAGTATCTGGGGCTGATTTTCGCCATCGCCTTTTGCACCTTTCTGCTGGAGAACCAGACGTCAATTTTCGCGAGCATTCTCAAGCGCACCGGCAGTCAGATTCTCGACGTGACCGATGCGGACGTATGGGTGATGGATGGGAAGACCGAATATTTCGAACAAACCAAGGCGCTGAAGGACACCGACCTGACGCGGGTACGGGGCGTGAACGGCGTCGAATGGGCAGTGAAACTGTTCAAAGGCTATCCCGTCGCCCGAACCCGCGCAGGAAAGTTCGCTTCGTGCATACTCTTAGGCCTCGACGACGCGACGCTGACTGGCGCTCCGCGGAAGATGTTGCTCGGCTCCTGGGAGCGCTTACGTGAGCCGGACTCGATCGTTATCGACAACGCCGGCTACATCCTGCTCTTCCCGGGCGAACCACTGGAACTCGACCGCGAGCTGGAGATGAACGACCACAAAGTGAAGATTGTCGGGATCTCGGACGCTTCCGCTCCCTTCCTGAGCAATCCAGTGATTCACACACGGTACAGTGAGGCGGTGAATTTCATCGGACGGGAGCGCACCCAGCTTTCCTACGTGCTGGTGCGACCGCAGCCCGGCCTTTACGCGGAAGAGGTCTGCCGGCGAATCGAGGCACAAACCGGCTTACGTGCGCGCACAACAGATCAATTCCGCTGGGACTGCATTCTCTACTACTTGAAGAACACGGGCATACCGGTGAATTTCGGGATAACCATCACGATCGCGCTAATCGTTGGGACCGTGGTCGCCGGTCAGACTTTTTATTTGTTTACGCTGGAAAACCTGAAGCAGTTCGGCGCTCTGAAGGCCATAGGCGTCACGAACTGGCGGCTGACCGGCATGGTGCTGCTGCAGGCATTCACCGTTGGGGTGATGGGTTTCGGAATAGGCACGGGCATGGCCGCCGCTTTCTTTGAAATGACCCTCCAGAAAATAGCCACCCGAGGAATCATTCTGATGTGGCAAAGCGTCGCGCTAACAGGCGGTTGCATCTTGTTCGTTGTCATCATCGCCAGTCTTCTGAGTATCAGGCGCGTCATCGTGTTAGAGGCGGCGACAGTATTTCGAGGGTGAACCGTGCAAGAAAACCAATCCATTGCGATTTCATGCCGCGGGGTGCACAAGCACTTCGGCGATCGCACGCGCGTCCAGGCATTGCGCGGTGTCGACTTCGAGGCCCGGCTGGGGGAACTTACGTTTATTGTTGGCCCGAGCGGTTGCGGCAAGACGACGCTCTTATCCGTGATCACCGGTTTGCTGGATCCAAGCGACGGCGAGGTGGAATTGTTCGGGAGCAGCGCTGGTCGCTTGCCAGCCAACGAGCGGATCCTGTTTCGCCGCGAAAACGTCGGCTTCGTTTTCCAGCAATTCAATTTGTTGCCAGCCCTGACGGCCGCCGAAAACGCAGCGGTCCCGCTGATTGCGGCTGGAATGAAACGCACGGAAGCAGTCGATCGTGCGAAGGCGCTGCTCGATCAACTGGGACTCGACGGGCGGCGTGACGCGCTGCCCGCCACGCTGTCTGGAGGCGAGCAGCAACGCGTGGCGATCGCGCGGGCTCTAGTGCACGAGCCGCGGCTGGTCGTCTGCGACGAACCGACTGCCGCGCTTGATCACGCGACCGGGGAAGCTGTGATGAAGCTGGTCGCCGCGAACGCCGTTCATCCAGATCGCGCTGCGGTCGTCGTCACGCACGACTCGCGCGTTTTTCACTTTGCAGACGTTATCGCTCACATGGACGACGGGCGGATCGTAAAAACGGAGAGAAACGGGAAGAAGGAGATTCAGTCATGAAGAGAACAGTTCTTCCGATCGTTGCCACGGTTGCGGCGATTCTTGCGATGATTTCGGTGGCGCGTACACGTCCCAAGCGGGAACCGACGGTTCCGCCTTCGGCTCCGCCTACGTCGAGCTTCGAACAGGTCGTCGCGGGAGTGGGGCTGGTCGAAGCCAACTCTGAAAACATCGACGTAAGTTGTGCGGTTTCCGGCATGGTCACGCAGCTGTACGTAAAAGC
>Ga0209647_1004351_pt1 | contig 10679 bp, 6 predicted proteins | sample GraSoi_2013_60cm_FD_185827 | JGI IMG/M metagenome (GOLD analysis project Ga0209647, IMG submission 185827) | Grasslands soil microbial communities from the Angelo Coastal Reserve, California, USA - Sample 9_17_2013_60cm (SPAdes) (version 2) | ecosystem: Environmental > Terrestrial > Soil >...
GCTGCCATCGATTTCCACGCTGCGGAACAGGTTGTAATGGTTGATTACGCTGGCGTTGGTTCCTTCTTTCACCGTAACCAGATTGTCCAGCGAGATCATGCGCCCGTCATCGGACCGCACATAGAATTGCCGCAGGTCGCGCGGCTGCGCGCGGTACTGCTGGTCAGCCTGCACCATCACGCGATAGGAGCGGTTGTTGAAATCAAAATCGTTGACGTACTGCGAGCCCATATAAATCTGCAGCGCCGACGTAATCTGCGAGAACGGTACATTCAGGCTCTTGGCCTTCTCGCGGTCAATCTCCACCACAAACTGCGGATCGCGCGCGGTGAACGTGGTAAACAGCGGATGCGCCAGCTCCGGACGCGTGTTTGCCTTGGCGATAATCTGGTATGTCACGGCTTCCAGGTCGTCCAGGCTGCCGCCGCTGGTCTGTTGCAGATCGTAGGCAAAGCCGCCAAACTGGCCCAACCCCTGAATAGCGGGAGGATCGAAGGCGATCACCACGGCTTCATTGATCACCATCAACTGCCCGCGGATTGCATTCACCACGCCCTCGGCGCTGTGTTCTTTTCCTTTGCGCTTGCTGATCTCCTTCAAGCTGGCAAAAATAATTCCCTGGTTGGAGGCGCTCCCAGTAAAGCTGAAGCCGGGCACGGAGAAAACGCCTTCCACGTCTTTATTTGCGCTTACCATGGCGGCCGCGCGGTCCATGACCTTGGTGGTGTACTGCAATGAAGCGCCGGGCGGCGCCTGCACGATCACAAAGAAGTATCCCTGATCTTCCTGCGGCACAAAGCTGGTGGGCACGCGCCGATATTCAAAATATGTGGCGGCCAGCCCGATGAAGAAGACCAGCACCACGGCCGCTTTCCAGTTGGTGAGGTGATGCAGCGCGGCTTTGTACCCTGCCGTCGCGCTGCGGATGCCGGAGTTGATGCCGGAAAAGAAACGGTTCTGCGGACGGTCACGATGCCGCAACAACAATGCCGCCAGCGCCGGCGAGAGCGTCAAAGCGTTGAAGGCCGAAATCGCGATGGAGAAAGCTATCGTCAGCGCGAACTGCTGGTAGAGTCGGCCGGTGGCACCGGGAAACAGCGATACCGGAACGAACACGGCGATCAATACCAGTGAAGTCGCCACCACTGCGCCGGTCACTTCGCGCATGCCGATCCTTGTAGCCTCGCGCGGGTCGCGGATTCCTTCTTCTATATGGCGCTCCACGTTTTCAATCACCACAATGGCATCGTCCACCACCAGTCCTGTCGCCAGCGTAATGCCAAACAATGTCAGCGTATTAATGGAGAAGCCAAACAGCTTGGCAAAGATGAACGTTCCTACCAATGAAACCGGGATGGTGATGGCCGGAATAATTGTGCTGCGCCACCCTTGCAGGAACAGGAAGATCACCACGATCACGATCAGGATCGCCGCGGCCAGCGTTTTGAGCACTTCGCGAATCGACTCGCCTACCGCCCGCGTGGTGTCAAAAGCCACTTGATACTTCAGCCCGACGGGAAAGCGCTGCGCCAGTTGCTCCATTGCTGTCTGCACGTCGCGGCGTACCTGCAACGCGTTTGCGTTCGAGAGCTGCAACACGCCAAGTCCCATGGCGTCCACACCGTTATAACGAAGCTGGCCGCCGTAACTCTCCGCGCCCAGTTCGGCGCGGCCCACGTCCCGCAGTTCGATCAGCGAGCCGTCCTTGGCGCGCTTAACCACAATGTGCTCGAACTCTTTGGGGTCGCTCAACCTGCCCACGGCGCGCACGCTGATCTGGTACGCCTGGTTGGCCGGCGCGGGCTGCTGTCCCACCTGTCCCGCCGCCACCTGCACGTTTTGCTCGCGCAACGCCGCCGTCACGTCTCCGGCGGTCAGGCTGCGCGCGGCAAGCCGCACCGGATCAAGCCATAGCCGCATGGAATATTTCCGCTCGCCAAAGATGATGACGTTGCCAACGCCTTTCACGCGCTTGATCGCGTCACGCACGTAAAGGTCAAGGTAGTTGCTGATGAAGAGGTTGTCGTACTCCTTGTTGGCGGCGTAGAACCCGTAAGCCACAACGAACGAGCCGGTATTTTTGCTGATGCTTACGCCCGTAGTTTGCACTTCAATCGGCAGGCGGCCCAGTGCGCTCGACGCGCGGTTCTGCACGTCCACCGCGGCCACGTCAAGATCGCGGTCCAGATCGAAGGTGGCGCTAATGCCGCTGGAACCGTCATTGCCGCTGGTGGAGCTCATGTAGCGCATGCCTTCGGCGCCATTGATGGCCTGCTCCAGCAGCGTGGTCACGCTGGTTTCCACCGCCTGCGAGTTTGCGCCGGTATAGAACGCGCTTACGCTCACCGTGGGCGGCGTCAGGTTGGGATACTGCGCCACCGGCAGCGTGGGAATTGAAACTGCTCCCCCCAGCACGATCAGCAGCGAGCATACGGTGGCAAATACCGGCCTGCGAATGAAGAAATTAACCATGAATTCTGTCGCTTCGCTCCAAACCGCCGAAGCATCTCCAGCAAATAATTTGTTCCGCGCCTGTCGCAGGCGGCTTGGCGTGTACGGGCCTCGCCGCTCACTCAAGCGTCCCGCAGTCGCAAAAATTGTTTCCGATCAGCGTCTATCTGCGGCAAAAGGGCTTCCTACGATTGCGGCACCACCGGCATGCCGTCCGCCAGCATCTGCACGCTGGTCACAATGATTTTGTCACCCGGCTTGATGCCGTCCAACACCACATAATCATTGCCAATCAGGTCGCCCACCTGGATAACGCGCTGCCGCGCCACGGACTGCTGGCCCTGGCTCTCGGCCACGAAAGCAAAGATCTTGCCGCTCAACCGCGAAACCGCGGTTACCGGAATGACTGGAGCATTGCGCTCTGACCACACCACGCGAGCGTGTACCTGCTGGGCGTTCCGGAACTTTCGCTCCGCATTAGGCACTTGCGTCTTCACCAGCAGCGTCTGTGAATCCGTGTCCACGTGCGGCGAGATAAATGAAATCTTTGTTCGCACCAGCAGCTTGCCTTGATCGTCCACAATGTCCACCGGCATGCCCATGCGCAACGCCCCTGATTTTTCTGCCGGAACGTTAACGTAAGCTTCCAGCGCGCCGCCGGGATCCAGCGTAGTGAGAATGGTCTGGGTATTCACGTGATCGCCCACGTGTACGGGAATATCGCCGATCACGCCGACGGATGGCGCGCGCACCGTGTAGTAGTGCAACTGCACCTGTTGCTCGCGGATTGCAGCCTGCAACGCTTCGGCATCCGCTTTGGCCGCCTCGTAGGTGTTTTGTGCCTGGTCCAGCTCCGCCCTGGCAATCACCCCGGCGGCATAAAGCTTCTTCTTGCGGTCCAGATCGATCGCCGCCTGCTGCATGGTCGCCTGCTTTGACTTGAGGGCCGCCTCCTGGTTATTGACCGTTGCCTGTTGCTTGCGCGGATCGATCTCCAGGACCGGCGCTCCGGCCTCCACCCGCTGGCCTGAGCTCACAAATATCTTGGTGATGTCGCCTTCCACCAATGGCTGCAGCGTGGCGCCGTTCCTTGATTTCAGCGTCGCCAGATAATCGGTGGAGAGCGGCACCATCTGCGATTGCGCCGTGATTACCTTCACCGGAAAGGCCTGCGGTCCTGCAGGCGGGCCTGCCTTGGCCCCGTCCCCACAACCCAAGAGAAGGAATGAGAGCCCGATAAGTGCAACCGTCTGTGCTGCTAACTTCTTCATCATCATGAATCTTTCTATGTTAACCGACTTTGGTTGACGTTGGATTAAGACTGAGCTGCCGTCGATTCAATTTAGAGCTTGATTCCTCCGATCACCCGATGTCCCGATCCCGGCGATCACCCATCAGGCGCGCTTCGCGCACCCCCTCCCCTCCGCGTTCATCCCACATCATCCCAGATCATCCCAGTTTGGCGCGGTGTTGGTGAGTTTAAAACTCACCTATACCGGGTATCAGCGTCTAGCGATTCGCTTGCGAAGCGCGGCCCCCAGCCCAGGAGTTTAGTCCTGGGTGAGCGAAGCGAATGAGCAGACGTTCATCGCGGAGCGGTGAAACTGAGCGAGCCTCGTGTGGCACCACTGCCCTCGGCTGTGTTCCCGATCCTGGTTTTGCCCATCAGTGTCATCCGTGTTTATCAGTGGTAAGACCTTGCTCCCACCCGGCTTTTTCCATCGGTCGTTGGAAACAAATGGTTTGCAAGAATCGACCCTTGCGTCTCCCTTACGTGACGCTTGGGTGGCCCTTGCGTGACCCAAGCGCGACCCTTGGGTTACCCAATCCCAATCCCAGTTCGGCAGAGGGTCGCAACTTCCCCCCGCTGCTCTGTCAAAGATCCATTCCCGCGCGAACCTCGCGCTATGGCCGGGGCAATAAGCTCCCGGTCTGTCGCATTATATCGTATTTTGTTCGCTTTTGTCAAGCGAAATCGGTTTCGATTCGCTCCCGATCTGGATCCAGGCAGCCCGCCCAATGCCGCGTGATGTAGATCACTGCCACAGTCCAATCCGGCCGAACAATCTTCATCCGCAGTACGGAATAACCGGCCGGATCAAAATGCTGGTGACATATCGGGATTACTATTAAGGTCCATTTCCACGAAACACCTTATGGACAGGCGGCAGGTCTTGCATATGATTGTCACCAATTAACGTAAATCATTGGCCCACAGGCACTTCTTGCGTTTCCCCAATAGGTGACTGAAGTACTGTTTTCACTTTGCCTGGTTCAACTTAGACTTTGGTTAGTACCAAAGGCCAATGTACGAGAGGGCGGGGGGCACTGTACCGGTTAGCCCAAACAGGTACATATGAGTGCATCGGTCGCTTAAGGAGAACACGGGCAAGTTCATGGATCCGGGTCCGGGCTTGCTTTGTAGCGATGAACTGTAACTTCAATTTCGGCGGAACCAGGATGATGCTTGTGCTTGGCGGCCTGCTGTGCCTTCTGGCGTCAAGCGCCGGTGCGCAGACCAGTTCCGGCCAGCTCACCATCACCATGAACGTGCAGTCATCCATCAGTTTGATATTCCAGAATAATCCTGCTGTCGGCTCCACCGGCTTCTGCCCGCTGACCAATGCGGGCACCAACAATGTTGGTCTCGACTTCGGCACGGCCTCTTTCCCGGGAAATTTTCATACGTCAGCCTGCGTGAATTACCAGCACTTGACCGCAGCGGTCTATGAAGTCAGCAGCGCGTTTGACGTAGTCGTGAGCAAGGCGAACTCCAGCAGCCCCAACTACCGGCTGGCGGCGGAGATTTCTACCGTGCCTCCGGCCAACGTGACTTGGCTGATCAACAATGTGACTTTGACCACCACCGCTTTCACCACGCTGGATGTGGCGGACAATTTTGGCGCGCCCATCACCAAGACCCTGCAAGTGCAGGTGAAAAACACCGTACCGGCGCAGGTTTTGCTGGAGACGGTCACTTTTTTGGCGACCGCGAACTAGGAACTTAAAGATGTTGAGCAAACACAAAACGATTCGGGTCCTGGCGATGATGGCGCTGCTGCTCGCGGCCGCGTCGGCCGTGGCTCAGACGACCGCTACCGGCGTCATCAATGGCACTCTGGTCAACAAGAACGGCATCTCGCTCCAGTTTGATACCGATCCCGCGGGCGTGACGCTGGGCGCCGCCGGCACCAACGCCGCCACCGCAAACTTCGGCATAGTTTCTGCTTTTGGTCCGCTCTCCGCCGGCGTGACCCGCCCCAGCGTGACTGCGGCCAGCTACACCGTGCGGACGATCTTTGATGTGCAGGTAATCCAGGGTGGTTTGAACAGCACTACATATACCCTCGCCGCCAACCTGGCCGCGGCTGCGCCCACAGGCTTCAACTACAAAGTTGATGCGGTCACGTTGACCACGGCATCGCAGACCCTTCAGACCAATGGCGCTTACAGCACGGCTGTGCCTCACAACCTGGATTTAGTGATTTCTACCGCGGCTCCGGGAGCCGGCGGTCCGGCGGTGGGTACGCCCATCACCACGACCATCAATTTTACGGCTACGGCCAACTGAGTTTTTGAGTACCAGAATCTTTTGCAGTAACGAATTTTTGAATTCGAAATGAGGAGAGGAACCACAATGAAGAAAGTAATGCTCTTGACCATCTTTGCGGCGCTGATGCTGATCTCATCGGCCGCAGTCGCCCAAACAGCAACCGGCACGCTCACCGTGACCGCCACGGTGAACGGATCCATCCAACTGGTTTTTAACTCTGACGCTGCTGGCGTTGCTCTGTCTTCTGGCGCGGGCACCAACACTGCCACGCTGGCGTTCGGCAACGTTTCGGCCTTTGGCGCGATCTCGGCCGGCATCGTTCGCAGCACCACCGCGACCACATTCACCGTCAGTTCTGCGGTTGACGTGCTGGTTTCCAAGACCAACTCCGCCAGCGCCAATTACACGTTGAAGGCGCAGTTGGGTGCGGCAGATGCGGTCAACACCTGGCAAGTCGGCGGCACCACGGTTACCAACGCTGCTCAGTCCACTGTGACTGCCACGGGCGCGTATGCGGCCAACAGCAATTTCCCGGTTGCTATCACAGTCCCGTTCACCACGGCGAGCGGAACCCTTATCAGCAACACCATTAATTACACAGCAACCGCCAATTAAGGGTTTAATTGAATTGGCAATCGCTGCAGCACGGGGAAGATAGAAGACAGATGGATTAGAGCTGGGCGGGAGGTGTGCGATCGGGCTGCGTTTTGTCCTGCCGTTATTGTTGTTCGGTTCCTCCCTCATGACCGACGGGTGGGCACAACGCAAAGGCACGAGTAAAAGCACCTCCAGCGCCATTTCTATGAAGTCTGAAACAGAAGGGGCAATCTCAGTGAATTTCATCAGCGCGCCGGACGGCGCCGCCTTGACCGGCGGAGCATCCGGCCAGCGCGGCTTGAATCTGGGAACCGTCTCTCACGCCGGCGGCGCGCAGAGCGCCAATGTCAAAGTCCAGAAGCTGCCTGGACGCTTTGTTGTTTCAACCCGCTTTGGCTTGAGCATACAGTCGGGATCGCAGCATGCCAGCAGCGCTACCGTTCTTGCCGCTCTCGCCGTGCCCGATCCTGCTTACACTTTCCGGCTTGACGGCATCACGCTTGAAACTGTCCCGCAACTTGTCCAGGGCCAGGCCAGGATCGGACCAACGATCATGCACCGTCTGGAAATTGAAGTGCCCACATCTCTGACGGAGAAGAATTCTCAACTGCACAATGCGATTATCTTTCAAGTCATTCCGAATTAATCGACCGCAGACTGGATCGCAGGCTGGACCGCAGGCGCCGGGGTCCCCGGAGCGCGCCGGCTTTGCGCGCGCTGGGGTGGAGGTGCCCTCGCCTGCGAGCCTTTACTTTTGCATTGCCGTGCTCTGCCTCTCTGTCTCTCTGCTGCACGCGCAAACCGCGCCCGCTGCTCCGGCGCAGAACCCTCCCGCGCCGCCCATGGCCCCAGCGCCAGCGGAAAAGCCTTCTATCTCGCTGAGTCCTGCCGTGATCATGGCCAGAGGCAATTTCGGCCAGGGGCTCACCCAGACCCTCACGCTCACCAATCAAACAGCGCGCGATTTCGCCTTTGAGCTTGTGGCTGAAGACGTCCTGGTCAAAGACGGCAAGCGCATCTTCGTACCCGCTGGTGAAACGCCTAACAGCATCGCCGCCTCCGCCGTGTTCACGCAAAAGACTGTGCTGGTCAAACCGTTCTCTTCCGCATCGGTCGACGTCCGCCTGACTCTTCCGGCACAGACCAATCTTCGCGCCGTGGTGGCCATGTTCCGCGGGACAGACAAGCTGCCGACATCTTCCGGCGCCGTCGGCATGACCGCTTCGCTGGGCTCGCTCATCACTTTCAATCTCACGGACAACATCAAGCTCCAGCCCGAAGCAGTCCGCGTGACCCCGGCCAGCGACACCGCGAACATGAAGATCGCGCAATGGATTTCCAATTCCGGCTCTGAGCCGGTGCTTCCTGAAGGCGCTGCCGCGGTGTTGAATTCCAATGGCGGGCTGGTGGGCAAGGCCGTTTTTGATCCGCAGCGGCTGCTGCCGGGTGAGCGGCTGGAATTTTCCGCTGAATATCCCGGCGATCTGCCGCCCGGAAATTACCGCGCGCTGTGTTCGTTCCAATTTGAAGGCAAGACCCTCACCAGTGAAGCGGCTTTTGAAGTGCCTAAAACTGAAGTGCGCAAAAAATGAAACGTTGCTGGAGCTTTGTCTTGTTATGGACCGCCTGCTGCCTCGCGGCCCAGGGACAGTCTCTGCCGCTTGTTGTCGCCTACCAGAAGACTCTTGAGTTCCCGGTTGCAGGCGCGACTGCCGCCTACTCGCTCGATTCCAACATCGCAGACGCCACCGCCGCCAACGGCATAGTTGCGATTCTCGCCAAATCGCCCGGCTCCACCAACATTGTCATCGTCACTCCCGCCGGCGCTCAGACTCTGGCAGTGACCGTTCCCGTTCCGCCATCTGTGTTGCCTCCTGGCTTTGAGCCTCCGGAGCGCCAGGGCGCGGGCGAGAATGGAACATATGAGTTTCGCTACAACTCAGATCCTGGCCAGATCACCAACTCCATCGAACTCAAGCGCACGCAGGGACAGTCTTTCACCCGGATGCAGGTCATCAACGCAAACCTGTTTTCCGCCGGCGGCTCCACCTCGGCTGTTGGCTTCCCGTTTCTTGCCTACCAGATCAGCCGTCCCAATACCGACATCACCTTTGTGGACAAGAACGTCCTCAACTCGCCGCTCACCCTCGACGGCTTCCTGGTTCGCGGCTTCCACATTCGCCAGGGGCCGTGGCAATTTCACGGCGGCTTTACTTCCATTGCAACATTTCAAGGCCTGTTCCTGGCCACCGACCGCGAATACGCCGCCGGCATCTCGCGGCTGTTTCGTCTCAACGAGGCAAATTCGCTGGAAGCTAATGCCTACTATTTTCAAAACCCTGACAGCCAGCAGTCGTTCTCCAGCAACGGCGGAGTTGGCTCACTGGTCTACCGGCTCAAGCTCACCGATAAAGGCAATTTCCTGGCCGAGCTCGGCGTCAGCCACGGCGTTGGCTTTGCCACGCGCGGCTCGTATGACGACAAGCGCAACCACGTTATCGGAAACTTCCGCACACAGTCGCGCAACTTTGCCTCGCTCGCCGTCAACAACCAGCATGGCACCTTCGCCGACCTCAACGCCAGCCGCAAGCTGACTGAGCGCCTTTATGCCAGCCTTGACCTGAACCAGTCTAATTACAATCTGCCTACGCTGAGCCAGCATACGTTCACCACCAGCAGCTTGCTCAACTTCAAGCTGACTCGCAACTTTTCCGTGGACGGAGGCGGCGCGTACGCCACATTTCAATCGCAGGTCCCGGTCGGCCCGCGCATTTCCACCGTGAATCTGCCGGTCGGCGTGGATTATTCGATCCGCCACTTCGGTACCGGCTTCCAGTATCAGCGCACCGTCAACATCGAAGGTGGAGGCGGAGGCAATGATTACGCCGTAAACGCCCGCGCTTCCGCCGGAACGTTCCAGCTAAGCGGCTTCTACCGGCATGACGTTCAGGTGCCCACGCTGGCCGCAATTTTCTCCCAGATTCCCGGACTGCAGGACGCGCTCGATCGCGCCGGCATTGTCGCCTCCACGCCCGAGCAGCTCGCCGAGCTTCTACGCAACACTGCTCTCTTGCAACTGCTGGGCTTCACCAACCCGTTCACCGTCAACCTCGCGCCCTCACGCAATGATCTGAGCGCGGCCATGGGCTGGATTTCGCGCAGCCAGAGCCGTCGCAAAGTCGATCTCAGTTATTTCAACAGCGATACCGAACTGCTGCAGGGCCATTTCATCCTGAAGACGGCCACGCTCAGCTATTCGCAGCGCCTTAAGTCGACGAATGACATTGTCGGCTCCGCTTCTCTGGTGCGGACCACCAACAATGGCATCACCACAACACACCCGCTGTTCAGCGTCTCGCTCCAGCACAGGTTCTTCACCGTCCCCGGACTTCTGCTGCCCGGGCGTCACGGCATGATCCATGGCCACATATTCCGCGATGACGACTCCGCCGGGCTTTACCATGACCAATCGCCCGCGCTGGGCGGCATTGAAGTCCGGCTCGACGACAACCGCGTCACCCGCACCGACTCCAGCGGCTATTACTCTTTCCATCATGTGCCCTTCGGCGTGCACCGTGTGGAAGCAAAATTCCAGAGTGACGAACCGTTCTTTTACACCACAGACTCTCCCGCCACCGTGGACATGAATGCCACCGCCGATTTTGGCATCAACTTCGCCAGAGGCCAGATCTTCGGCTTTTTGCTCAATGACGCAGGCAAGGGCATCGGCGGGATTACCGTGGAATTGAAAGGCGAGAAGTTCACGCGGCGAGTGCAGACCGGCGGCAACGGCAAGTTTGCTTTCACCGGACTCGTCCCTGGCAATTATTCCGTTGCCACGTTGCCCGATTCTTATCCGCCGGGATACGCGTTGCAGGACCTCGTCGCGCAGAGCATCGCCGTGGAATCAGGCAAGCCCGCAAGCACGCAGTTTACCGTGAGGGCCCTGCGCTCCATCGCCGGCCGCGTCCTGGTCTATGACAAGACCACGCTGCAAACCGTCCCTCTGGCCGGCGCAGTCGTGCGTTTGAAAGAGCTTTCCCTTGAAGTAACCACTGGCCCCACCGGCGCTTACATC
>Ga0209647_1004353_pt1 | contig 10678 bp, 7 predicted proteins | sample GraSoi_2013_60cm_FD_185827 | JGI IMG/M metagenome (GOLD analysis project Ga0209647, IMG submission 185827) | Grasslands soil microbial communities from the Angelo Coastal Reserve, California, USA - Sample 9_17_2013_60cm (SPAdes) (version 2) | ecosystem: Environmental > Terrestrial > Soil >...
CCAATCCTCCAAAGTATACCGGGTAAGGCCAAGCCTTCACTCGTCTTACGTACAGATATAGCTAATGTCTATGGCAAAACACTACCACGCTACATCTTTAGCCGTCTCATTGAGCAGGCTGCCGAGCAAGCGGTGCTCCTTGATGCGGCCTGTGTAGTGGTGAACTTGTTTTTGCTGCCCGATCAACCAGAACTACATGCTCAATGCGTTGAGAATATTTGTCGCCTGAAAGTTCAGTGCAACCACCATGGTATGCCTCTGATGGTCGAGCCCTTAGTTATGCAGGAAAACACCAGAAGCGGGGGATATATGGTTGATGGCGATCTCGACAAGATCCTGCCCCTGGTACGCCAGGCAGTTGAGTTGGGAGCCGATATCGTCAAAGCTGATCCCTGCGATGATATATCCCAGTATCACCGGGTTATCGAAGTGGCTGCGGGACGGCCGGTATTGGTCAGAGGTGGCGGCAAAACGTCTGCAGAAGAGATCGTGACACGCACGGCCGAGCTGATGCAGCAGGGAGCGGCAGGCATCGTCTATGGACGCAACGTGATCCAGTACGAGCGGCCCTCACAAATGACTCGTGCTCTTATGGCGGTAGTCCATGACAATGCGACGCCAGCAGATGCACTTAAAATATTACGAGGTTGATACTCGAGATACACCCAATAACTTATTGAGGAAATTAATGCAGAAACGTGTAATCAATTTCGGAATTATTGGTTGTGGGTTGATGGGACGCGAATTCGCCAGCGCAGCGGCGCGCTGGTGTCACCTGCTTGACCAGGATGTGGTTCCGCGTATTGTTGGCGTATGCGACGCGAATCCCGCCATGCTGAGCTGGTTTACGGAGAACTTTGATAGTATTCAAATTGCTACGCATGACTATACCGTCCTGCTGAATTCTCCCCTCATCGAGGCGATCTATTGTGCCGTCCCGCACAATCTACATGAGCGGTTCTATATCGATATTATCGAGGCCGGGAAGCATCTGCTCGGCGAAAAACCCTTTGGCATCGACCAGACAGCTAACACTCGTATTCTAGCCGCAGTAGATAGACATCCCGAGGTGCTGGTGCGCTGTTCTTCGGAGATGCCATTTTTCCCGGGTGCGCAGAAGATAATCCAGTTCATACGCGAGGAACGTTTTGGCAAGATTTTAGAAGTACAGGCAGGCTTTCTGCATGGCAGCGACCTCGATCCCAACAAGCCTATCAATTGGAAGCGCCGGGTGGCATTTAATGGAGAGTATGGCTGCATGGGAGATCTGGGGATGCATGTGCTCCACATTCCCCTGCGCGCCGGGTGGTTTCCCGGTAATGTGCGGGCCTTGCTCTCGCAAATCTTTACAGAACGACCTGGACCCGGCGGAACCATGGTGCCATGTGAGACCTGGGATAACGCTACGCTGGCGTGCGAGGTAATGAGTGGCGAACAACACTTTCCTATGTTGTTGGAGACAAAGCGAATTGCCCCGGGCGAGACCAATACCTGGTACCTGCGTGTGCTCGGCACAGCATTCTCCGCCGAATTTAGCACCAAGCAGCCAAAAACACTGCACACGATGGCATATACTCCAGGGGGCATGCAAGCCTGGCAGACGCAGGATCTTGGCTCTGTATCTGCCTACCCAACGATTACCGGCAGTATCTTCGAATTTGGTTTCTCTGACTCGATCATGCAAATGTGGGCTGCATTCTGCGATGAACTCGCCCATCCTGGCAATATGCACCAACCCTTCCCTTGTGTTACGCCAGAGGAGACCGCGCAAAGCCATCGTATCCTGACCGCCGCCCTGGCCTCTCAGCGCCAGGCGCAAGTAATCCAACTTCAAAGCGAGGAGAGCAGATGAGCGAAACGGACTGGGATAGTAACACTTTGCCAGCTTCGGATACTGCGCCCGCTGAGCCTGTTCCATTACTTGCGGCTGAAGCGGTTGTGGCCGGACATATCTGCCTGGATGTAATTCCTCTGCTGGTAGGCGGTGCGGTTCAGTTTACACCAGGGCATACTGTTGAAGCCGGACCGGCCATCTTCGCGGCCGGGGGTGCGGTGTCTAATACAGGCCTGGCACTGCACAAGCTGGGAGTACCCACCCGCTTGATGGGCAAAGTTGGCGATGATCTCTTCGGCCAGGCGATCCTGCGCATTGTCGCAGGATATGGACGGGAGCTGGCAGCGGGGATGGTCGTTGCACCCGGCGCATCCACTTCTTACTCGATTATTCTCAGCTCGCCCAGCGCGGATCGCATGCTTATTCATGCTCCCGGCTGCAATGCGACGTTTGGAGCGGACGATGTACGTTATGATGCCCTCTCAGAGGTACGCCTCTTCCACTTCGGTTATCCGCCATTGATGGAACGCATGTATGCTGGTGATGGTAGAGAATTAACGGCGATCTTCCAACGCGTCAAAGCTCTGGGTATCACTACATCGCTCGACCTCTCAATGCCAGATCCCGCCAGTGCAGCAGGTCGCGCGGACTGGTCCGCCATTCTGAGCGCAACGTTGCCCTACGTAGATATATTTCTCCCCAGTGCCGAGGAGATCCTATTGATGCTGCGCCGTCCCGTGTTTGAGCAACTGGCGGTACAGTCAAAGCACAACAGGCCGCTTGATGCTATCACGCCTGCCATGATTATGGAGTTGGGACAGGCACTCCTGGACATGGGAACAAAGATCGTGGGGATCAAGATCGGTGAGCGAGGATTATACCTGCGCACAGCCAATGCCGCGGCATTGGTCCAGATGGGACGAGGCGGAGTAGTCGATGTAGCAGCCTGGTCGGAGCGCGAATTATGGGCTCCCTGCTTCGCGACCCAGGTCGCAGGTACGACAGGGTCAGGTGATGCCACGATTGCTGGCCTGCTGATGGGTCTCCTACGAGGCGTGCCTCCCATGGAGACGCTAGCAACGGCGTGCGCCGTTGGAGCGTACAGTGTTGAGGCAGTAGATGCCCTGAGCGGTTTACGGAGTTGGCCCGAGACGGCTAAACGGATGGCGTCAGGTTGGCAGCGCCTGCCCCTGGCACTCGAGCAGTCACAAGCTGGCTGGTATTGGGATGACGCACACGAGATATGGATTGGACCTATGGACCTTCATGAATAGTCCGAATTGTAGGTAGAATTATCAAAGATAATTTGTCCTGGCACAGGCAGTGAGAATTTTTATATCCTCTAATGGAGCAACGCAACATGTATCAGCGAGGAACAAGCACGAATCGTCTTGCTGACGTCATCCAGGTCGTTCAACTTACCCACAAAACAGGCCTATTGACTATTGAGCGCGGTGAGATAGATAGCACATTGGAAGAAGGAGAGATCACTTTTGTCAATGGACAGATCACCGATGCTCACAGCGGCCAGCATAGTGGGATGGAGGCAGTCAACTGGCTGCGTACATGGGGAGCCTGTCGCTTTACATTTCTCCCTCTAACTTCTGATGACCCTCCATCACCACCTTCACCCTTGCCTTACTTAACCCCTAACCAGATGGCTCCAGGTAATGGCAATTTTCCCCCACCTGCACCAATGAATATTGCGCCGCGACGCACACGGGAAGTAGCTGAAGTCCTCCCTGTCTTTGAATTTATGGGGCTTACACGATCACATCGACGTATATTTATGCTCATCGATGGACAGCGTACTGTTACGGAGCTTATACATTTGCTGGGCGGTCGAGCAGACGAAGTGTATGCCTGGCTCGCTGACCTGGAAGAAGTCGGCCTCATTCAACAGTAATAGTATTATGTATATTATTTGTGGTTCATCTCTGGACCGCAGCGTTCAATGCGGCCCAATGACGACCGATAATATGTATGGATAAAAACCGCACAGGAGGATGGATGTAGATATCCATAATAGAGAGTACGTGCGGTGTGCTTTAACCGGTCTTGTCTGACAATCCGAGCGCTTGCCAGGCAACCGTTCATGGAGAGGATGACGTATCGATGCCCAAACGCACATATGGCCTACAGACGCGGCTGACGCTGACGCATGGTGCCAGGGAGGCACAGGATACGACAGCCGTGACACCGCCGATTTTTCAAACCAGCACCTTTGTGCTGCGCACACCGGAAGAAGGGGCAGACCTGGCAGCAGAGATCGCGCCTGCCATGTATTACACGCGTTATGGCTCGCCTAATACGAAGCAGGTCGAGAAACTACTCGCCAGCCTCGAGGAGAGCGAGGCTGCTTTAGCGCTTGGCTCGGGCATGGCAGCGGTGGCTACAGCCATCATGTCAAATATCCAGGCTGGTGATCACGTGGTAGCCCAACGTACACATTATACGGCAACGATGTCCCTGTTGGCCGAGACCTTACCCAAATTTAGTGTGGAGGTGACACAGGTTGATCAGCGTGACACGGCGGCTTTCGCACAGGCAATACGTCCTCATACCAGAATCGTGTATACCGAGACACCTACCAACCCGACCATGGATCTGACAGACCTGCGCGCTACTGCTGAACTGGCTCACAAGGTGGGAGCTTTAGCCATCACTGACAACACGTTCGCTTCATCTTATAATCAGCGACCCCTGGCTTTGGGTTACGATCTCGTGGTACATAGTGCCACCAAGTACCTTAATGGACATGCCGATGTGACAGCGGGAGCCATCCTGGGATCACAGGCCCTGATTGATAAAGCGTGGGAGTACCTGCGCGTCCATGGACCAGTATTGCACCCCTTTGAAGCCTGGCTGCTGCGGCGCGGACTTCAGACGTATGGGCTGCGCATGGCGGTGCATAACCAGAATGCGCTGGCCGTGGCGCATTTCCTCGAACAGCATCCGGCCGTGGAGCGCGTATATTATCCAGGTTTGCCGTCGCATCCACAACATGAGCTGGCACGCCAGCAGATGGTGGGTGGCTTTGGAGGCATGCTGGCCTTCGAAATGAAGGGAGGATATGCTGCTGCCTACCAGGCGATTAAACGCACAGAGGTTTGCCTGCTGGCCGTAAGCCTGGGCGGAGTCGAGACCTTGATTACGCATCCCGCTTCTATGATCCATGCTCACCAGAGCAACGAAGAGCGTGCAACAGCAGGCATCTCACCTGGACTCATCCGCCTCTCGGTAGGCGTAGAAAACGTGGAAGACATCATTGAGGACCTTGATCAAGCCTTGAGTTGAGGGAATTTTATTATATGATCCTGCGGCCCTACACCTGTGAGCCAGGCTCACAGGTGTAGGGCCGCAGGATCATATAGATTTCTACTTCGATAGTTTGGAGAGGCGCTCTTTCACCTCCTGGAGCATTTCGTCGCTTTTGCAGAAGGCGAAGCGCACGTAGCCCTGGCCGATATGCGCGTGTTCCTGGCCGTAGAATGATTCCGGCGGAATGCAGGCCACACCGATCTCTTTGGTCAGGTAGCGTGTAAATTCGAGGGGCGTGCCATTAAAGACATTGGAGTAATCGGCCATGATAAAATATGTGCCTTCAGGAGCGCGGTATTTTAGCCCACCGCTATCTAGCGCCGCCTGAATCAGCAGGCGCTTGGCTTCATACATAGCCTGAAATCCTTCATAGTAGGCCGCAGGAAGATTGAGCGCGTAGGCAATTGCTTCCTGCGAAGGATGATGCACTGCGAAGGTCACAAACTGGTGAGCTCGCGCGACACCTTCGATCAAATGAGGCGGCCCATACACCCAGCCAATTTTCCAGCCGGTCGCGCTGAATAACTTCCCCGCGCTGCTGACCGTCACCGTCCGCTCAAACATACCAGGTAGGGTAGAAATAGGAGTATGCTGGGCCGGTTCAAAGATAAGATGTTCGTATACTTCGTCGGCGATGACCGTTACATCGTATTCGGAACACAGGTCAGCAATCAGCGTCAATTCGCGCTGGGTAAAGACGCGTCCGCTGGGATTGTGAGGCGTGTTAAGGATCAGTGCACGCGTCTTCTGACTAAACGCAGCCCGCAGCTCATCGGGGTCGAGCGTCCAGGAGGGGGGATGGAGCGGCACATAGACTGGTACAGCGTTCGCCATGATGATATTGGGCACATACGAATCGTAAAAAGGCTCGATGACAATCACCTCATCGCCCGGGTCCACCAGCCCCAAAATAGCCGAGAAAATACCCTCGGTGGCTCCCGAAGTGACAATCACGCCGTTCGCCGGGTTAATATCCAGGTTATAGAAGCGACCCACATGATCGGCAACCGCCTGGCGTAGGGATGCGGTGCCTGGGCCTGGAGCATACTGGTTCAAATTGCCAGCTTGCAAGGCCTGGACCAGGTGGCTGATGACATCTGGTGGAGCATCGAAGTCTGGCTTACCTTGCCCCAGATTCAAGGCATTATACTGCTGAGCAAGTACATTAATTTCGGTAAAGATAGTCGTACCAAATGTTGCCACGCGGGAAGCAGAGGTTGGCATGAAGCATACTCCATTGAACTGTATTTAGGACCTTACCGGCGGTCGGCAGGAAATGAGCTTAAGGCTTGTATGTATTATACACGCCACACTCACGGCAGGCAACAAATAAGGGATTTTTTGATCGGCAAAAAATCCCTTATTACCCCTTCGTCTCACTCAATGCGCCAAGATGACGCATTTCTGGCCACAGCAGCGCCACCAGCAGTACAACCAGGATCGTGCCTACCCCGCCACCAACCACTGAGACAACCGGGCCGAAAAACTGCGCGACCAGGCCCGACTCAAAACCACCTAATTCGTTAGACGCGCCGAGAAAGATATTGTTGACAGCGGCGATACGCCCACGCATGGCATCGGGAGCGCGGGTCAACAGGAGCGTGCCGCGAATGACCACGCTGATATTATCGCAGCCTCCCAGGATCAAGAGCATGAGCAGCGACAGCCAGAACCAATGCGACCAGCCAAAAATAATCGTAGCCAGGCCAAAGCCCGTGACTGCCCAGAGCAGTGTCCTACCCGCCTTTTTGAAAGGTGGGAGATGAGCGATACTGAAGGAAATACACAGGGCGCCAATCGAAGGCGCGGCTCGCAGCCAGCCAAGCCCGGTTGGACCAACATGCAAGATATCTTTCGCGAAAATTGGTAAAAGCGTCGTGGCTCCTCCCAACAGTACGGCGAACATGTCGAGGGTGATGGCTGCCAGGATAACCTGGGTGCGACGCAGGAAGGTCAAACCTTCAATCAACGAACCCAATGTCGTACGTTCAGCGCTTTGCTCAACGGACTGTACGCCCTGGCGTACTTTACCTAGCAGTAAGATTAAGATGACAAAGATCAAGGCAGAAGCAGCATCCAGAGCATAAACCAGGGTGGCGCTGTGCAGTAAGGCGATGACAAAACCACCCAGGGCTGGGCCCAGCACAGATGCCAGTTGCCAGGAGCTGCTTGACCACGTAGCTGCATTCGTGTAGGCGCGTTCAGGCACCGTTTGCGGTATCAAGGTCGAGTTGGCAGGACCACTGAAGGCTGTGACTATTCCGGTTAGCAACAAACAACCGTAGATCAGTACAAGAGAACCATGTGTATACGATAATGCAGCCAAACCTAAAGTAGCCAGCGCCAGGCTGATCCGGGCCACGATCACGATCAACCTGCGGTTGAAGCGGTCAGCCAGGTGGCCCGCTGGCAGTGATAAAATGATGATAGGCAGGACCTGGACCAGTCCCACGCCTCCCAGGGCAAGCGCGGAACCTGTACGCTCATAGAGTTCCCATCCAATCGCGACATTGAGCATCTGCTCACCAATGGTGGCGATAAGTGTGCCCGCGAACAAAAGACGATAGTCACGAAAGCGAAAAGCCTGGTAGGGGTCATGAGGGGAAACTTGTTCTGTTACTAGATTGGATACCGCTGAAGGTGCTGGAGATATATCGCTAGATTGCGGGGTTTGACTGCCTGTGGATTTCAAGTTTATTACCTTTGCGCATGATAGTTTCGACTGGTGCATTATAACATGTTCTGGCAGTGGTACTTCAAGCATGTGGAGCATGATAGGTTGTGATTTGGCGGCCCTGCGCTTTTAGCAGTCATGAGGAAGCATCCACCAACAATATCGAAAGAAGCGGTCGAAGGGGAGCACTCCGTGGCGTGCTCTTCCCACCTCAGCTACAATATGATAGGGAAGCAGATGAGGAACATGGCATATAATAGAAGACAATCAGTGAATAGTCATTTTTTGAGGTAGACAAATGTATGAGATAAATGTATGAAAGTAGTCATTTCCAAGCGAATTGGAGCACATAAACCGACTGGCACTGGGAAATGGCCTATCACTAGTAACCACGAACGGTTGCTCGGAACCTTACGCGAGGCAGCCAGGCGTGCTGCCCAGCAACAACGATCTGTACTTGCCAGCTTCACATACCCGATTGAGTGCGATGACATGCTTTACGTCTTTACCGGCGCCAGGTTGGCGGGATTGGGTGAGTGCTTTTTCTGGGAGCGGCCAGTAGAGCGAAATGCGCTGGTAGGCGTCGGCGCTGCTACAACCATCGAAACAAATGGGAGCACGTGCTTTACCGATGCGGCTTCTGCCTGGCGTACCCTGTTGAATGATGCGGTAATTGCATATGTCCACCCTATGCCATCTGTTGTTAGCAGTGGTCCTGTATTCTTTGGCGGCTTTGCCTTTGATCCACTCTCTCCTCGTACACAGCTCTGGGCTGACTTTCCTGATGGCTTGCTTATTTTGCCGCAGATACTTTTGAGTTACAATGCCAATCACGCCGCACTTACCGTCAACAGGATGATCCAGGCATCTGATACTATTGAGCAGTGTGCAGAGGAGATTGAAGCCCGTGTCATGCGGCTTCAAGAGGCAGTGGAGCGTATACCAACGACACCGCAAGAAGAGACATATAGCGAGTACTTTATGGACGAAATACGACCGGCCTCCGAGTGGATGGAAATGGTGACCAGCATGGTAGATATGCTTCAACATGGCGCTTTCGCAAAGGTAGTGCTTGCGCGTGATATCCAGTTAACGCTCAATGATACGTCAGGGGCGTTTGATATCAGCGCCATTCTCCGGCGGCTGCGCGAAAACTATCCAACTGCCTATGTATTTGCTATACAGCGCGGGGAGCGCTTCTTCGTAGGGGCAACTCCTGAGCGGCTCGTCCAGGCCCAGGATGGACAGATACACACGATGGCATTGGCAGGGTCAGCACAACGAGGTGAAACCGAAGAAGAGGATACGCGTATTGGTATGGAACTTCTACAGAGTGAGAAGAATAACAGCGAACATGCGATTGTCGTAGCGATGGTGCGGGAAGCTCTTGAAAATCACTGTACTCACGTACATGTCTCCACTGCGCCACAACTGCATAAACTGAAGAATATACAGCATCTGAAGACCCCCATTGGGGGCGAACTCATTCCAGGGCGATGTATTCTTGACATCATGGCAGACCTGCACCCCACTCCTGCTGTTGGTGGCTTCCCTCGCCAGGCTGCGCTCGAAGCGATACGAAGTACCGAGAAACTAGATAGAGGTTGGTACGCTGCTCCGCTTGGCTGGATTGGCGCGAGCGGTCATGGTGAGTTCGCCGTAGCACTGCGTTCTGGATTGATTGATGGCAATAAAGCAAGACTCTTCGCAGGGTGCGGCATCGTGGCCGATTCTGATCCCCAGGCCGAGTTTGCCGAGTCTTGTTTGAAATTTCAAGTGATGCTTCGTGCATTGAGCGGCAGGAATTGAGGGTGAAGCATGTCGAGAGCATCTACCGGGTCACAAGACGCGTTAAACCCAACATACGCCTATGCAGGCGCTTTTGTAGATGAGCTACAGCGAGCAGGTGTACGAAACGTGGTAATCTGTCCTGGGTCCCGTTCAACCCCTCTGGCTATGGCATTTGCTTTGCAAGCAGGTATTCGCATCTGGATGCACGTGGACGAGCGTTCGGCGGCCTACTTTGGCCTGGGTATGTCTAAGCAGTTGCAGCAACCGGTTGCATTGCTTTGTACATCGGGAACGGCAGCAGCAAACTTCCTGCCTGCGATTGTCGAGGCAAAGTTAACGCACGTGCCTTTGCTGATACTGACGGCAGATCGCCCTCACGAACTACGTGACAATGGTGCGCCACAGAGTATTGATCAAAATCGACTCTATGGAACGTATGTCAAGTGGTTTGTAGAGGTAGCTCTACCTGAAGCGACAGATGCAGCCCTACGCTATATTCGTACTCTGGCAGACCGGGCGGTGGGGTTAACACAGGCTATTCCCGCCGGTCCCGTTCATCTCAATTTTCCGTTCCGCGATCCACTCACGCCCGAACCAATTCCCGACCAACCCTTGCCTCAAGTCGCACAGCGCGATCTCACTGCCTGGCAGGGTAGACCAGACAATGCCCCATATGTCGATGTTCGCAATGCCCCGGCGAGCGCACCTGCAACTACAACCATTGCATCCCTGGTGGGCCTGGTACAAGGGGTACAACGTGGACTCATCATCGTTGGTCCAAACGATGACCCACCTCTGGCAGCGCTACTTGTGCATTTGGCTCAGCAGCTTGGTTATCCTATTCTGGCTGACCCTCTCTCGCAACTCCGCTGCGGAGATCACGACCAGGCCATGGTACTTTCCAGTTACGATGCGTTCTTGCGGGTCAACTCCTTTATCGAAAACGCACAGCCGGAGCTCGTGCTGCGTTTTGGCGCTATGCCGACCTCCAAATCAGTACTGCTCTACCTGAAACGCTATCCATCTTGCCCCTTGCTCGTGATCGATAGACATGGCGG